>PPYF01026602.1_pt1 | contig 109500 bp, 105 predicted proteins | sample 1559871 | NCBI WGS metagenome assembly PPYF01 (sample SAMN08240021, study PRJNA423297) | Human gut metagenome, whole genome shotgun sequencing project.
TTCTTCATATCTTATAATTTTTACACAAAGATACGAATTATTTCTCTGATATGCAAATATTTAATTTATAGAAGTTCCCATAATTGATAAAACTTTATGCAGACAGCGGGATGCCGACGTCGTTGCAGGTCATAACCATGTAACCCTTCGGACTCATACGGACACCGTCGCAGAACACCGTCTGCGAGGCGAAGAAGTTCATGCTCTCATGCCCGATCATGGCCGCCATCGCAAACGGTCCGGCCAGGGGGATGTGCATCAGCGGGATGATCATGCCGCCGGTGTCCGAGACCCCGCGCTTCAGCCCGTTCACGCTCACGTTTGTCCCCAGGAACGGTATGTAGTCAGCCACATCCAGAACCATCCCTATGTACGGGTGGATCGGGTTGAACGGTGGGGCCGTCGTAACATGGACGTCGACCCCAACTACAATCGTGATATGACTGTCAGCTAACAGCATGTCCAACTCTCTCAGATAGGTTGTCTCATGGTTCCTGACGATAACAAATAGATACTTTCAATCTGACCATCGGATAAATATATTTCTATATTTTCTAACTTTACACAGCCATTCTCTATTGGCTCGGCAACAAGTTTATTAGTTCCATTTTTATTGCAAAAAAGATTTAAGTCATCTACAAATATCAAAAAGCTATTCTGTGAGTGTTTTCTTTCAAATAATTCAGACATAAAATAAATAAATGATCTTTTGAAAAGCAAAATTCAAGTTTATAATAACCACATCTTATTAAGTAAACAATCCCACTTTTATCTTCAAACCTATCATCACATATAGATTCAATGAACGACTCATCTTTTAATCGCTCATCTATATTTAATGTTGACAATAACTGAGATGTTGAAATTGTTATCATAAACATTTTTTAGGGTGTTCAGTTCTATGTTCCAAAATTAGCTCGCTTTATTGAGTGTCTTGGAGCGCAGAGCCACCCGATTCGGAGATAGATTCTCCTTGGCCCAGAGATCTATGTCCTTAAGTTTAACATTGGCCAAGCGTACTTTGAAATTATGTTTTTTAGCGTCAGAATAGACAGCGATTTTTGGATATAACGGCAGCATCAGAATCATTGGCGTGAACCCATACAGTTTGTTGGGTGACACTTTTGATTTCAATATGCCGAAATCAGATTCAATTATGTCTGAGGAAATGTTGCGTATCTGCTTGCTGCCATTGAGTACAGCTGCCTGCGCCTTGAAGTAATCCAGCATCCTGAGTCCGACACAAGCCCGCCTGTTGGAGGCGTTGCCGATTAGATTACGGATGATATAGTACTGACAAAGTGCATTGGTTCTGAGTCCGAACCCTTCACACTTGCAAAGAGTCTCAAGATAGGTTACGGACTCGACGCAGACACCAAGTTCTTCAATGAGGTCTCTATACTGAAGAAGAAAGGAATATGCTTCCTTCGTGTCGTCATCCAGGGAATCAAGACAACCAAGCATTTTCTGACCCCACGTGACCCATTCACGAAGATTCATGAACCGTGCCATGGCACGCATATTGGGAGGCAGAAGCCATGCCTTGTCGGTGAGATGATATTGCAGTCTGATCTTGCCGAGTTTTTCGGTAAGTGACACAAACTCAGGATCCTTCCCATAGACGTGTTTCATGCAGTTGCCCAATGTATGGCTTATGTCAAGATGATGGTCAATGCCGGCTTCCTTAAAGCCGCCTACAAGATTGTGCGCACCGTCGGATATTCCGTATTCAGGAAAACTTCCGGTTTTTTCAGCAGCTTTTTCATTAGCCTCTTTGACATCATCCCGCTTGAAGCATTCTCCAACGTGCATTCCCAATACGATGACATAATCATGATTCAGTGGTTTGCCAGTATGTTCGGCAGGAACACCCAGCACTACAAGAAGTTTCTCCTTGTTGATCATGATGCTTTCATCCACCACATGGGCATACTTGCGACCTTGGGGTAAATCCTCCTCATAGACCGATAACCCTAGCTTGCGCATCCAGTTGGCCACTGAGTTGTAGCACGGAAGCTTCCCAAAGGAATCTCCAAGAACTTCCTCAAATATCCCGATTATGGATATTACAGTTCGCAGTCCACATCCGGTCCGCACATAGATCAGCACACATAGCATTACCAACTGAATAGAGAATCTATGTCCGGGAACAGGCTCGAAAGCAACTTGCGTTGTTCTTCGGTCACGGTTATCGTCGGCACGTCTTTTTTTTTAAGCTCTTTCCTCAAGTCTGAAATTTTGGCTTTGTCAGCCTCCTTTTGAGATTTGAGTTTGCTCTTAAGCTTGGAGTTCTCTTTACGAAGACGTTTCAGCTCCTCTTCCGGGGTTTCTTTGGGGGTGTTTGAACCTGATTTTTTCATTGCTTTTTTAGTTGATTATTAGACTATAAAATTACTAAAAATCAATGAATTATCCAAATTTTCAATGTACTCTTTTGCGCTAAAAATCAATATTTTTAAGCACGTGTTTTTATTAAATTTTCAGGTGTTTTGAATGACGTTATTTGGAACATCAAACTGAACACCCTAAACATTTTTTTAGTTTTTTCTCCAATGTACGTTTCAGCTCTCGCCATTCCCGACCTTTTCCTGCCTTATCATAATATTGCTTACTTCCTTCTAAATTATGTAATGCTTTTTTGATATTAGTAGGATCCTCAAAATAGTTGTTGGCCGCTTTAACTGCCTTATCTATGCCACCGTCAGAAGAAAAGACTTTCCGATAAGAAAGCTCTCCATCTTGTCCTGATTTAACACTCAATTCAATGTCATCGAATGTTCCGTGTAGCCCTTTGGTTTCATAATCTGGAGCTACTCCATGAATTCCTTTCTTTAGACCAAACTTATCGAGCCAAGTGTTTACGTCTCCGACATATCCGTAAAGAGTCGGGTTGTTTCCGGCAAGTCCGATGGGGTCGGAAGATATGTACATTCCCATCTGCGGAGAGTAGTGGCGGAAGCGGTTGTAGTACAGCCCGGTATCTTCGTCCTCGTACTGCCCCTGGTAGCGGAACGGCACGAGCGAGCGGTCGCCACGGCTTTCCATGACCGCGCCGTACACATCGAGCAGCATCTCCCACACAAGGTCGCCCCTGCTGTCGTATGCCTGCACCGGCGTCCCCAGGTAGTCATGCACTATCGTGTAGCGTTCACCCCCGGCTACCTTAGCCACTGGCGTGAACGAAATGCCGTCATACACCCATGTCACAAGGTTGTCAGTCCTCTCCGCTCCCTGTGTCGCGTTTGCGACGACAGTCAGCAGAATCAGAGCCAGTATGTGAAGCAGCTGTCGGCCCATTGTTTGAGATTAACTTGCAAAGCTAATATTTTCCGGCGATACCGGGAATGTCTGAGGGGATGTTTTGCAGCATGTTTTACAGCATAAAGGGGTGGAATGTCGGCAGGAATCGTTAATTTTGCATATTCAATCAGCAGACGGCAGGATGAAGAATGTAGTCGCGGACATATTTCGGCAGTGGGGACGGTGCTTGGCAGTGCCTTCGGCTCTTGCCGTGCTGTGTGCCGGTTGCTATCTGGCCGCGCCGCCGTCCGACGAGTGGCTGAAGGAGAACTTCCATGCCAACCGCGCGGATTTTGACAATGTCGTGGCGATTGTCTGCAGTGTCTCCGCTGATGATGACTTTGTCCGCTATCCGCCGGAGACCACCTCCATTTACGACCCCGAAACGGGGAAAGAGCATCTCGCGTTGCTTTGGAGCGAAGCGGATTCCCTGTTTGTAACCGGATTGGGCGAGGACCGCCGGGCGACGCTCGACTCTCTTCTGCATCGCATTGGCTGCACAGGAATCGAGTGCTATCCTCCTGATGGGATGATTGGCATCGTGTGCTACACTTACGGAAACATGGACGGATTCACTGTGCAATATACCTACTGTCCGAGCCGTCCCGCCGACATGTTTTTCTACGAGGATCGTGATCTGCACGAGATGTGGAAGGAATATGCGCTTGACAAGGCAAACAAACCGATGCCACGGAAGAGGCTTGACGACAGATGGAGTATCGAATACCGTCCCTGATAACTTAACCGACACGACTCATGAACAGCCTTACCGAAATATCCGATGCCGTTAACGGTAACGTTGAATCGTTTTTCGAGTGGATGCGGTCGCACCCGCGTTACGCGTTGCTCTTTGTCGCGGCGTTGCTTGTATTCTGGCTTATCGGGATATTGCGCCGTTGGAAATGGGCACTTCACTGGCAGAATAACGGCTCTTTGTGGATTTTCGACGACTGTAGCCCCGAAACACGCCGCCGGGTGCAGATCGCGTTGGTCGGCGTAGCGTTGGCTGCTTGCCTGACGATGTTCTTTGTCTGGAAATAGAAATATGAAACGTCGGAAGACGAAATATCGGTTTTATCTCTGGGACTACCTCTGGTGGGCCGGAGAGCGGTTGCACGACTATAATGCACGCATCACCGGCTATGATATGGTGCAATTTAATCGTTTAGAAGAGTGTTGCCGGTTGCAATCTTTGGGAAATAATATATACTGTCGACTATACCTTCGTCAAATATCAATTCTATGCCATTAATTTGCAAAGAGTTATTCTTCGAGATATTGCTCTTGAATTTTTCTTTTACCGTATCGATGTGTTGCCCCATAATATGAATATCGTCTATAAATTCAATGTTGAGATTTTGCTTTTTCCTCTTAGTGAAATATTCCTCAGCCATGATATACAGACACTCTTCATTGGCTTTGTCAAAAGAGAACTCGATTTTATACTTATGTGTGAAAGCTGCCATAATGAAATGGCACTTTGTCTCAAACAAATCATTAGTGATATTTTTGACAAATTCAAGACAAGTCAATTCAGAGGTTATTGCTTTCCCTGAAAGAAATTCGGATGTTTTTATGATATACATATCTTTTTTCACATCTAATTTGTTACCAATACGGAATCAGAACTTACATCTCACAATCTAATAAATATTAGATAATATCCGGAGGATAATCGACCGTTAAGTACGATTCATCCGGTTGTCATAATCTCATTTGCTTACTTCCTGCAATTTTATATAATTATTATAGCGGATGTTTAGTACATCTTTCCATTCTTGGCTTGGACAGGCATTTATCAACTGAATATATTTGTCGCCATCAACAATAGGTATGACAGATTCCACCAGCTTTGATAAATCCCACTGCAAATCATAAAAAGAACTCTCAGGAAAGATTTGTACCAATACTTCAGCTTCATCAAAAGATATGGGAAGTTGTATTTGCCCCAATAAGTTATCATAAGACCGTATAACTTCAATAATCTCATCTGTGTCATTGATACTTTCATTTGGCATACGACCCAAATCTTTCAATTGTAAAATTTCAGTTCTCATATATTGTTTCTTTTGAGTTCATAATGTCCGGCGGATACCAACCTTTCGGGGAGATTAATCCGATTATTCAGTCGGTCTGTTGCTTGTTAGTAGCCAGTTTTTCTATTATTCTGTTTTCTATATGAATAGGAAACCATACCGTTGAATAAGCATAATGGTTTCTTTCCATTTCCTCACGAGTGATGGGAGTTTCTTTTGCTGTTGCAAATTCTCTAAGTCTGAAATCTCCGGGAACCCCAAAAACCATTTTTAGATTTGCATAGTTTGAATCTTTATATTTATCGTAATTTTCTGTACAACCTATTCTTATCCATCTTTTTCTTATAATTCCGTCCCAAAAGATTAGAAGTGGAGAATACATAATTCCTGAACTAACAATTTCATTTAGTTCGGTATAGGCATTTCCCACTTTATTAAAAATCTCAACCATAACAGTACCGGTCGTATCAATAACTCTTCCAAAGACAAACTCTTTATTCAAATCTTCATTTGTTAGTTTAATCTTTAGTTCCCAATCATCTTTAGGCATAAACAATGGTATGCCAAAAACTTCACCCGGTTTTACGATTATTTTTTTCATTATATTTCTTGGCTACTAATGTTTGGCGGATAATCTACCGTTAAAGGAGATTAATCCGCTTGTTATTCGCATATTATTCAGGTCGCCAATATGGATGTAATGCCGTTCCAATATTAAACATTGGAATATTAAACTCATTTATCCATTCAAAGCGAGTCCAAATGCCAGAGTTTTCACCGACCAGAAGCATCCTTTCATTACAAAAAACAGCTTCCATTTCATAAGGGCGACGACCAATTTCAAAGTTCATTACAATAAATCTAACTGGAGCTTTATCTTGTAACGGTACAACAACCGAACTGCATGTTAAGGTGGATTTTGCCACTTTACCTAATGTCTTTCTACTATGTCTTACAGCTTCAATAGAGCGTTTGGCATTTCTCGAAATAACCATAGGTCTAAATATCGGACCAAATTCCGGCTCTACATCATTTGGCAGGACATCCATTTTATCTGCTAAATTTGTAAGACCGTCAATCTTCATTTCTTTCATTTCATTCGGATTAATACTGCAAAATCCCATCCATGCAGCAAGCTGTTTGTCGGTAGGAAAACTCTCGCCATCCACATCAAACCACGCATTAAGATCGCAGCCCAAAGAATTGATACAGATGGAGGACTTAGTTGCATATAGTCCCCAATCATCAATTCGCCAAAGCGAGCAATCAAAATTTGAGATATAGTTTTTTTCTTCCATTTGTTTTTGTGAATAATGTCCGGCAACTAACCGACATTTCAAGAGGGGTGAGTTACTTGTTAGTTACGTTATTATTCTTGTTTATAAATTCATAACAGTCATTCAACTCATACCGGGATAATGCGTTTTCTATCCAGTCATTATAGTTGTCGGGGAGTTTTTTGCATTCAGGATGTGTCAGCCAATACCTTTCACCATATAGAGCCAGCATTGCCCAGTGATAAATGGGTTCGTGAGAAAAGAAGACAATATCATCAGTCGCGCTTATTGGTAGTTGTAGAGGATGGAAATCTTTAACCAATAGCTGTGCATTCTCTATGGTGGTATTCCCATAGATAGATATGCACTCTTTCAAGAGTTCACAAAACACTTTGAAATAAAAGATGATTTTAACATCGTCATCCTCTGCGACTATAATGTCTTGATTCATATAATGTAATGCTAACAGCGGATTTGGCTGTTATTTTCTTTAAGCATGTTCATAGTCCTACATCCTCCGGGATGATGTCCGAGGGACATTTGATATTGCCCTTGACCGTGTCGGCAATGCGGGATTGTATAATGGGTTTCCATGATACCGGTTTTTTGAGGAAGGAACGTCCTTTCAGATGCAAAGTTACTAAAAATCGGACTAATAGGAGTCATACAAGGCTGATTTTCTTGGATCGGCACCGCCTTTTTGCGAAATATTTGCTAATTTTGCGCCATGCGCGTGATTACAGGGATAATAACAATGTTGATAGTGACCGCCTGCGGCGGCCACAACAACAGGGGTGCCAGCACGGCAGACAAAGGGCAGTCTTCAGGAATCGATACCCTTGCGGCGCTCTGCAAAGTCGAAGGCCCGTATGCCGATGCCAATCCTCCGGACAGCGTCACCCTCGCCGCCATACTCCGGCTTCCCGACCTTCAGAAAAGAGGAATCCCGGAAACGATGGATGTTATCGGTGCAAACAGCCTCTTCACTGAAGATAGAATAGGCATTTTCAATCTCACCACTATGGAGGACATTACCGAAGGACGTGTCAGGTTTCTTGAACTGACATGGGCGCTTGACGACCCGACGGAGATTGCCGACAATAACACTGACATGCCAACAGACGGCGAAAAGAGCCATATCCGCATCTGGTATGAGATACGTCCCGACTCACTGATTCCCGTCGATACGCTCTACTGGCACGACGGGATGGAGTTCTGAACCGCAAAAACAAAGGGTACGGAAATGACTCCATACCCCTTGTCTGTGTTTTGGGGAAGTAAACGTTATCGAGCCGGAGATGCCCGTTCAAAGAGCAACATGAATTCCGTGACACGACGCTGATAGAGCTGTTTGTGGAACTTGCCCTTATAGCGGCAATGGGCGGTGTAGGCCTTGAAGATGTCGCGGTTTCCGGATTTCAGCTTTTTGAGGACGGTGGATTTATTGACTACGCCGGGGCCGCAGTTGTAGGCTAATGCACCGAGAAGAACAGAGTCTTTGCCGTATTTGGAATACATAGCGCAGAATTTGCGTAGGTCTTTGCGCAGGAGAGCGTCAGCCTGTTTCTCGGTTAGTTGTACGCCACGACGGTATGGTTCTCCCGGCTGGACTTGGTGACCGTAGCCGACATAAGGCTTATCCAAAGCTTTTGATAAGCCTTATTATCAAAAGAACTACATTATCCAAAGACTCGGTCAATCCGTTTCATAAACATCTGATTATAAAAACATCTTCATGATAATTCATTTGGATAATAAATTTTGTGTCCATGAACATCTGATATCAGATATGAGTTTTATTCATATATAACTTCTTAAACTCTACAGCCAAGACTAAGCAGGAATATAATATTGACAGTCTGATTGTCAAATGTTCGGAACAAATGAAAGAATCCGGATACTCTCCGGGGTGCGTCAAATCCCATCGTGTAAGATGGAGTCTTTATCTTAAGCCTTTTTTAGAAAAAGAATCAACGACGGTCTACACGGTAGAAATAGGCCGAAAATTCCTTTATGGGATTATACCGACTCTTCGTCCATCCACGGTACGACGTTTCAAAAGAAGCATCAGGATTCTTGATGCCTACGTTAACACCGGCAACATTCCCAAACACGCTCCTCGTATATCCGCGCCTCCTTTACCCGGAGCTATCGGGAAAGTGGCTCAAGAATTTTTGGAACATAAAATACAGGAAAGGTGTGCATTAATTACTGTTGAGCATTACCGGCGATTGTTATCATATTTTACTGTAAATCTGGAGACTCAGAATAAAGTTGATTTGTCTCAGATAACAGAAGAAGACGTATTTTCATTTCTTGCTGTTTCTGAGTCCAAGCAGGCAAGGTTTTCTGCAATGAAACAATTCTACCGCTATGTGGGGAAACATTATCCAGACAAACCTGATTATTCCTATGTGTTTGATTTCACTCATTTTGTGCCGACAAGGAAACTGCCCTCAGCGTACAATGTTGATGAGATGCGTCTTGCGGAAGACTCCATAGACAGAAGCAGCGCAATCGGGAAAAGGACGTATGCCATGTTCCTGCTGGCCTCAAGACTCGGGCTAAGAATATCAGATATAATCGACCTGAGTTTCGATAACATAGACTGGGATTGTTCGACAATAAAACTGTGTCAGATCAAAACTGGGAAACCGATTGAACTCCCTTTGCTGGCATCTGTTGGAGACGCTATCATCTCGTATCTGAAAGTACGGCCTGATTGTAATCTTGACTATGTTTTTGTCACTCATACTCCACCCTTTACCAAAATGAATCGTTCGGGTGCGTCAAAGTTGATTTCCAATGCGATAACTGGCAGTGGTGTTGAATGTGCAGGAAGAAAACACGGGCCCCATTCCCTGCGATCTTCCCTTGCCACACGTATGCTTGAAGCGGGGACGGATCTCCCCATCATATCGGACTCTCTTGGTCATGGAGATGGAGACGTAACAATGGAGTATCTGCGTATCGATATTGGCACACTCCGTAGGTGTATGCTTGAAGTTCCACCTGTAAATGATGATTTTTATGGACAGCAGAACGGTATATTCTATGTATGAGAACAACTTTACGAGTGTGTTCTCCCCCTATATCCTCAGATTCTTGGAGATAAAGGCTTCAGCAGAATGCAAACTTGACAATTTTCTCGCAGTTCTTCGTGACTTTGACCGCTTTATATCGAAGTCTGAAATTACCTCGCTTTATTTGCCGCAGTCTGTCTTGTCTGCGTGGAAAGACCAGATGACAGGCAACAAGGCTTCTACGATTTATGAGAAGTGCTGCATAATGGGGCAGTTTTGCCGGTATTTGATCAAACTCGGAATCCCATGCCATATGCCCGTTTATTCGAGAAAGCCCAAGAAGCTTTATGTCCCATATATATTTTCCGAGAAGGAAATTGGACAAATATTTTTAGCCGCTGATAATCTTAAAGCAGAAAACCGGCTGTTTACGTCGGTGCTGTTTTCAATACCTGCAATACTACGGTTACTTTATTCAACAGGTATGAGAATCGGTGAGGCTCTGAACCTGAACAACAAAGACGTTGACATGTCTGACAAAGTGATATGTATAAGACATCCGAAGAATAAAATGGAACGGAAGCTACCTGTCATCGGCAGTCTCCATTGCGTTCTACTCCAATATATTGAAAACAGGAGCAAATTGCCTCTGCAATGCGTGGGGCTGCCGGATAAGCCGTTTTTTATCTCATTGAACGGAACCCGGATAAGAAAAGATGCTGTCTTGCGATGGTTCATTCGCATATTGCAAATATGCGGGATTCAGTATATGCCCGGAAAAGGGCCTCGGGTACACGATCTGCGCCACACTTTTGCCGTACATGCACTTGAATGGGCTTCAAGGAACGGAGTTGACTTATACAACACCCTGCCTGTCATATCAGTAGCTCTGGGGCACAAGTGTGTTACCGACACAGAACATTATGTAAGGATAACAAGACAGATATATCCGGATTTGACCGCCATGACATCCGCTATATCCGAACACATTTTTCCCACTATCGCAGTATTACAAAAATGAAATCAAAAACACTTGAATCTCCGCTCTCAATACATATAGGAGCTTTCTTTTCCCGCCATCTGACCGTTGAACGAGGAGCCAGCCGTCACACAATCCGGTCATACGCAAACGCACTGACAGGATATCTTGAATATCTTGAGACTGTATGTGGAATCAAAGTGGACAAGGTTGACACATCCGTGCTTACCCGCAACAACGTGCTCGACTATCTGGGCTGGCTTGAACAAGACCGAGGGGTGTCGATCCAGACGCGTAATCAGCGTCTTGCAGCCATACACTCCCTATGTCGTTTTATACAACATGACGACATTGTCCACATAGACCGATGGCATGACATATTGACGATAAGAACAAAGAAATACAGGCCAAGACCAATGGATTATTTATCTGTGGAGGGAATGAAACTCCTGCTGGAACAGATATCTACCGATACTGCGGTCGGAAGACGCAACCTGACAATGCTTGCACTTCTTTATGAAACCGGCGCCCGTGTGAACGAACTCATTCATATAAGGCTATGCGACCTTCATCTTGAATCACCGGCATATCTTATACTGCAAGGGAAAGGAAATAAAAACAGGGCTGTCCCATTACAAGACAAGGTCGTAGCATTGCTTAAACGATATATTGAGGAATTTGACCTCGGGCGCCATGAAGTCCAGTCCGAGACTCTGTTTAAGAACAGAATCGGAGAACGGCTAACAAGTGCAGGAGTCACGTACCTGCTTATGAAGTACGTGACTCTTGCACACAAGCGTGATCCGTCTCTCGTGCCGCCTCGGATAACACCGCATTGTTTACGGCACAGCAAGGCCATGCATTTGCTTCAGGCCGGTGTGAAGCTGGTATATATAAGAGATATGTTGGGACATGTATCCATATCGACAACTGAAATATATGCGCGGGCTGACTCCCGACAGAAAAGAGAGGCGCTTGAAGCAGCCTATCGTGATATCATTCCAGACAACGAACGGGGGACAACTCCTGTTTGGGAGACCAACAGTTCTCTTAAGGAATGGCTCAAGAGTCTTGGAAAACACTCCGGTTAAAAACGAGTCTGAATTTAGTCTGACGATTTGTTAAGTTTGTTCTTAACATAGTTCAGTATGACAAGGGGATCAAGTGATACTGTGCCTCTGCGGAGTGTCAGATGTAGGTGAGCACCAGTGGAACGCCCCGTAGAACCTACAAGCCCAACCGTTTGTCCAGGATGGACAATCTGGCCTTGTTTTACCAAAATTTTTGACAAATGATAATATGAGAGCTTGTAACGACCATGACGGATATCAACATAGTTGCCTCGGGAACCATCCCGACCGACTTCAATCACGACACCGGACATCACTGCAAATGCCGGTTCCCCTAATTTTGCACGCAAGTCAAGACCGTTGTGTAGTCGATATTTACTTGTAAACGGATCCTTGCGTACTCCGTATCTTGATGATATTATAACCCTTTTGAGCGGCAGGCATACTGAGGGCCCCTGCATATTAGGATTTGCATATGTTGTCCCTTTAGTTCTGGACACCGAAATATTATCAAAAGAAACTTCTCTGATTTTACTATCTATCTGCTGAGGGATAGCATTATTCTTATAATTTCTTTGGATAATGCTTTTCTTTGGATAATAAGGCCAGTGCTTCGGCTTGTGGAGCGTCTCGAACTTCTTTATTATCAGCACAGCGCGCTCGAACAGCGGCAGTTCCATGATATTTCTGCCATTTTTCTGATGCGCCCCGGAAGCGTTTCGCGGAGAGGTGGCGAAAGCCGGCGAAGTGGCGGAGAACGCCACTATCGCCATAAGCAGGATTAAAATCTTTCTCATCGTAAAATCGGGGTTACGGGTCCTACAACCGGGCCGACGATTCCGGGAGTGTCGCCGCTGTCATCGCCGCTGTCCTTACCGTTGAACTCAAAGGTCTGCTCCCACGGAGTGGAGCCGAAGTTGTCCTCAATCACAATCAGGAATTTATGAGCCTCCGATGAACCGGCAGTGTAGTTCAGCCGGAAAGTCTTGCTTTCAAGAAGCACACGGTCGTTATTGACCAGTGCCGGGCCATCTACAAGTTTTAGCGTTCCCTCTCCGGCATACTGGAAGTAGCGGATGGTGTAGAGAGTGTTGGCATAGTTGCCCTCCGGCTTTATCTTAAAACGCAGTTCCACTGTCTGCCCTTTTACAATTTTGTCAGTATGGGGCATAACCTCGACCGTGAACGGATAGGACTGCTGCACATCAAGGTCGTCGGAACATGAAGTGAGCGCGAGTATGATTGCGAAGAGAACTATCCAGAATCCGAAGAACCGGGCTGGAGTAAGGCGCATCGCGCCAATCTTATTGAAAATTGTATTCATAATTTCAGAGTCTTAATTTAGAATTGTTGGAGATTTTAGGTTGTGTAGCCATCAGGTAGTCATTCAGATCCTTGTGGTCAGGATATAGAGCCGACTTATCAGCCACTTTGTCGCCGAACTCCCGGCGAAGTCTTAAAAGGGCGTTTCGCCCAGCATCGTCATTATCGAGATAGCACAGAATCAGGGAGTAATCCGAAAGAGACTTTATCGCCTTGCCGACATTGGCAACCGAGTTAAGCACCACAGAATCTACACCGTCATTGAAGCCCAACCTCTCGGCGGAAAGAAAGTCGATGAACCCCTCGAACACGTTGCATCGGGAATTGCCGCCGGTGATATGCGATATTGCCTTCGGTGGGTAAGAGAGCTTGGCAAACGGATTCCGCAGCTCAAAGCCGTGTTCAACATTCTCAAAGCCGACTGCATAATAATCCCTGCCGTGCAGCCTGTAATCGACCTGAACACAATATCTTCGGGCCAGATCCTCCGGGATTCCGCGCCCCGCAAGATAGTTCAGCAATCTTCGGGAACACAGCGGCCCAACTTCGATATTCTCAAATGCCGGCTCTGGTCTGACTTTCGGCATAGGCTCCGGTCTGTAACCGTCGGGCATCGGGATTTTCATAATCTGCGAAATATATTCAGCCTGCCGGATGAAATCTTCACTGCCAATCATTTCTCCGGCGAGAGTGAAGATATCGCCGCCCTTCCCGGTTCCGAAATCGTACCATAGATTATTGTAGCCGATATGCAGGGAGGCGTTTCTCTCACTGCGGTACGGAGCCAGAAACCAAAAGCCCTTGCGGTCTTTCCCTTTCATCTCCGCGCCTAAATGCAGCATGAAATCGAGCAGGGATATTCCCTTGAAATATTCCTTGTCCACCCGTCAGTCTATTGTGAGTTTAACGTGTACCCCGAACTGGGTCAGAAAATGGCCGGTGTCGTTGCCGAACACGAACCGTTCCTTTACATGGGCGCCGAGAGCCAGCCTGTCCGAAAGATAAAAGTCAGCCGAGAAGGTTACCGCACCACCATAGATGAAGGCGTCTTTAGCCTGAATGGTCGAGCCGTCAGGTAACAGTTGCTTGCCCCAGTTGACCGTCTCATATCCGCCGAGAGCCGACACGCCTCCATAGAGATGGAAGGTCTGCGAGTAGTCGCTGACAATATGGAGGTTATACCCGACCTCTCCCGTGAACTGCGCCACCGGGATGCGGCCCTTCTCCCCATAGGGTCTGTAAGTCTGGAGATATTCTCCACCGAAAGACCAAGTGTTTGCATTGCCTTTGAAAACGGAATAGAATACTCCGAAATCATATCCGCAGTTGCGTGAGTTCCCGGTATAGAAACCGTTTACCATATCAGCGCGGACTTCGACCGCCGACATTCCGGGGAGGCATCGCTGGGCCATTGCCTTCCCTCCGAAGAGGGAAAGCATGGCAGCGAAGATTATAAGAATCTTCTTCATAAGCTGATGTTTACTGAATTGATAATTCATCAATTACATTCGCACGGACAATATCGCCGTTCTCAACCACGAAAGACTGATTGCGTCCCCCTTCCTTTTCCGCGACCTCGATGACAAGCAGCTTGTCGTCGGGAATGGTGAATTTTTCAAGGGTAAAGACCGTCCTTTCCGATTTCTTGCCGTTGACCACCGTCACATAATTCTGGGCGCGGAGCGGTTCCAATACCTGTTCCTGCATGGCGGTTCGTTTGACAACCTTCTTATCGACTATCTTGAACGAGATGTAATCAATATCGAAAGCGATGTTGGATGTGTTCTTCAGTTCAGTGTGAAAGTAGAGAAGGCCGTTGTTGGTGTATATGCTTTTCAGAATGAACTGCACACCGAAACGCTTGGAGCCTATATGCTTGATTTCGCGCTTGTCCTGCTTGTAGATAGATTTCATAATCAGCTTTACAAGCATCGGCGATTCCTGACCCAGACGCTCCAAGAATATCTCCTGCGCGTTGTTTGGACGGTTGACCGCCTCCCCGTCGTGGATAAAGTCAGTCATCTCGATATTGAGCAACAGCGGCTCCTTTGCGAATTTCACGTTAAAGGTGAAGAAACATCCGTCATCGGTGATTACCGTGAGATTCGTCTCGGACTTGAACGACTTGACAGCCGACTTCACGCGCAGTACGTTCTTGGCACCGTCGGCCAGACCCGCCACAAGATTCTCGTCGCCCAAATCTACATACACGATTTCCGACGGAAAAATGACATGGGTGGTCTTGTTGAACGCCACCTCCAGAGCGTGAGGGGGAATCATGCGGTCAAAACCGACCTTCCGCGTCAGACCCTCAAACTTATCTCCGTCAGTGTAACCGGATCCGTACACATTCATGTCGTGTTCCGCCATCTGCTCGGTGTCGGACGACATATTGTTATCGGTGTTTTTAACCGCTTTGTTTTTGGCAAACGCCGGGGAAGCCATGCCTATAACGGCGGCAAGGGAAAGAATTATAGTCTTGAAATTCATAATGGTTTTCTGTTTTTGGTTACACATCTTCGGGCTGATGGAGCATTACCCGGTATCCGGATTTCAGGTGGACTTTCACGGTCCGCATCTTTTTTGTCAGATACTGGCTGACACCGTTGATTAGTCCGCGTCCCACATCGGAGGCAATCTGCGCACCGGCATCGGTGGAGATATTTATCGAACTGCCCATCGTTGACCCCATGTTGGCGCCGATTTCATGCAGAGCGTCCGACTCCATTGAGTTGGGGATATTGATTCCCTCCTGTCCGTCGGTATCATATACCGTCAGCTCCACCTCATACACCGAGCCGTCGCACTCCACCGAGGACACAGCAATCTCAAGCCTCTCTCCCTGCAATCTCGCGGTACCGACAACGGTGGTGTTGCGGGGGACAAGCCGGTTGCCTATCCTCATAGGTTCCACAGTGCGGAGTCTGACCGTCTGACCGTCGGTAACGCTCTGGTTTCCTGCCACGACAGCGGCGATTGTGTTCTTCGGACTTGTTGCCTTTGCCCCTACCGAAGTATTGAAACCGCGTCCGGCGGCAGAGGATGAAAGCGTCGATACGACATTCCTTTTCACTTGCGCGACTGGCTGGACATTCCTTTTTCCCTTATCCTCGACAGACTGCGCCGGAATCTGATTTGCGGCATTACCGTTGCCCATATACTGCGCCGCAAGCTGGTAGGAGCGTTCAAGAAGTTCCATCTGATCCGGCTGTTGTGCCTGTTGTGCCGCCATAGCGTTCTGCGCCTCCAGCTCGTCAATCCGCTCCTGCATTTCCGCCATACGGACGGCATCGGAGTTTTCGGGCACAAAGAAATCATCGAGCGAAGCCTGTACCTCCTGATACTTTTGGGCAGACTGTTCAATCGGAGAGGGTTCAGATGTAGCCATTGTATCCGTCGGTACGGAATCCTGTCTTACGGAGGCGGCACTCAAAATGCTGTCCTGTCGGGCTTTCTCCTTCTGCATTTCCGCATCGGCAAGCGCTTTGAGCTTGTTGCCCTGCAACTTGTCGCTGTCTCCTTCGGGCAGCTCCATGTTGGCCTTACCCATTTCCGTGCCGTCATCAGACATATAAGAGCCGAAGATAAGCCACATCGAGCCGAGAAAGATTATCGCCGCGCCGGGAATGACAAGCAGGTATTTCTTCATTTTCTGCCTCTCGGCAGCCGATTTTGATTCAAACCAGTCATTGATTTTCGTTTTCAATTCCTGAAAGTTCATAAGCGGACTTCTTTAATTGACCTATATCCGGCGTATCGCCGTTGTCGAAACCGGGCAGTTCCAGCCCCTCTATGTGTTCCGGCTCCATTCTCTCCATCAGGACCTGTCCGCGCCCTATGCGGTAACAGGCGTTGCCAAACACGAAGAAAGCCGTGATGATGAACAGGGAAAGCAGGACGGTTATCAGTGTAAGCCTGCGGTTTGCCGGAATGCTGTCGCATTTGCGGCGCAGATACGCACCCAGCGCCGATTTCGGTCTGCCCCACACCTTATTATATATAGAGGAGCGTATTGAATGAAATTTATTCATCGGTTATCTTTTTACTGTTGATATGTCCTTGTTCTCAAGGATATTGAAATTCTCGATGATAAACCCGTTGGGATTGTCGTCGGAGCGCGACGAGTTAGTGAGGCGGCACACCGTCACGAGGCTTCTCTCGGTCACGTTGCTCTGGCGGATAATCATCTGGCGGGCATAAGTCCGGGCCACATAGGGGTAATTGTTGAAATCGCACACCACGCTGTCAACCTGACATACCTGATTGATGTTTCCCGAAATTATGCGGTTGTAGTAACCCTTCTCGGAATAATCCGAATAGTAGTTGTAAGCGCTTTTGTCCGATAGAATCAGCGCACGGTTTATGTTATGCTCGATCGCCGACTTGTCCGGGGAGAGCGAGAAGAACAGCTCATGGAAGCGGCGCACGTGTTCACGCGCCTCGGCAGGACGGTTCTGGCTCATGTCCTGCGACAGAGCCAGCATCAGGCTCTTGCCGTTGTCGAGGACATAGATCTTCTCCCGCTGCCTCTCGGCGAAATTGAATGCCGCAATCAGAGCCACCGAGACCACCACCGCGCACATCGCCACGAACACTATCCCGAACAGACGTATCTGACGGAAAGACGATTCTATGTTCCTGAGTGATTTGAACTCCATTTAATCAGTGTTGGAATGTTATTTCAATAGTTTGCCGACACGACCGGCCACATTTCCGGCAACCGCACCGCCGACACTTCCGGCAGCGGAACCGGCCTGCATAGCCGTATTGTTGACCGCACGGTTGTAGCTGCCCATGCCTCCGGCCTGTATGATCCATCCGGCAACCGTCGGGATCGTGAAATATCCGATGATTCCGATTATCATAAAGAGTATATACGCGGTGTTGCTCCCGTCAATATCGACATTCGGGTTGTTCGTCAGCTCCGAAATGTCGTTCTGCAACATAAGCACCTGTATTTTGGCGAGTATCGTCGAAAACAGGTCTGCCACAGGCAGCCAAAGATATGTCTGGATATATCGGCATATCCATTGGACAAGGGTATTCTGGAACCCGTCCCACACCGAAATCGCAAAACTTATCGGGCCGAGGATGGCGAGGACTATCAGGAAGAAAGTCCTTATGGTGTCGATAGTCAGGGAGGCGGCCTGAAAAAGCAGCTCCAGAAGCTCACGGAAGAAATTCTGAATGGCCTTCTTAACTTTGTACATACCACGCTCGATATACATACCGGCCGCCGTGCCTACCTCCGTTACGCCAAGTTCGTCAATCTGACGGTCAAACTCCGCGTCATCGACAAGATACGCAGTTGATGGATCGCGCATCATCGCCTCGTATTCGAGCCTGTCCTTCTCCTCACGGTATTTCTGCATATCGAGGGTCTGGCCCTCCAGCATCCCGGCGGTTCCCTGCACGATAGGCGACATCACGGAATTTATCGTGCCAAGCACCACGGTCGGGAAGAACATGATGCAGAATCCGATTACAAACGGGCGCAGCAGCGGGAACACATCAATCGGTTCAGCCCTTGCGAGGGCCTGCCATACCCGGTAGGCGACATAGAACAGCGCGCCAAGTCCGGCGATTCCCTGCGCGACTCCCGCCATGTCGGAACACAGAGGCATCATCTCGTCATAGAGCGAGCGCAGAATCGTATGGAGATTTAGGACACGGAGATGTTCTTGTTGGTGAAATAGGAAGTCAGGTTGCGGTAGCGGCTCATCTCCCTATAGCACCGGTCCACAATATCCATGCGGTCCTTGTCGGTCATCGACATCGTGGTGATGTTCACCACGTTCTTCAACTCACCCAACACCCCGTTGGCTTCTTCGAGAAGACGGGTGTAGCCGGAGGCTATAGCCGACAGTTCCGAGGCAGTGAAATTCGGGTCGGTCAGCATCTTGCGGAAATTCGTCACATAGGTCTCGCTTATGTCGCCGAGCATCAGGACTGTCTGCTGCACCTTGCGGGCATCGCGGACAAGATTGTTGACGGAGCGCAGGGCATCGTAATATTTCTTGCCCTGCTCATAGATCTTGACCGTTTCCTGAAACGACTTTACCATGTGCGTCGCCGTCTTCGATTCCTGAACCAGCGACTTGGAGTTGTTCACTATGCTCTGCGCTATGTTGGAGGGGTCGATGACCGTCCACTGCGCGTGAGCTTTGCCGGCGCAAAGGAACATCAGCACCGCGACCACGGGAATTAGAATTTTCAGTCTTCTCATTATAATGATTCTTTATGTCAGTAAATTCTGGAGGCGCATCCTCCGATTAACCTCACTCCCAAAGAGAGAAGGCAGAGAGCCGCGCGCAGGAGGAGCGCGGCAACGGCTATCACAGCCGTGATTATCAGAAGCAATATCCGTAAAACCGTCATACATCATTCATTTGCGAGTTGCTTTATCGCGGCCTCTATGTCGCCGCCAAGTTTCCGTGCCGTATCCAGCACCCTGATTTTCTCCGTTTCCTCGGTGGTGTAGCAGAAATATTCCTCCCGGCTCACCTCCGTGGCATAAACCGCAGACTGCGTTCCGCCGAGTCCTATCCATACTTCCTTATACAGCCGGTTCGGATTGTTGGCGAGATTGATGCTGAGTATCTGCGCCTTCTCCTTGTCGGTCAGACCCAGCAGCGACTGGATCTGGTCAAAGCGGTTCATATACTTGCGCTGATCCAGAAGAATCTTGCAGTCGGAGTTGTTGATGATGGTCTCCTTGACAATCGGCGACGATATGATGTCGTCAACCTCCTGCGTAACCACCACGGCCTCCCCGAAATATTTGCGGACGGTCTTGTACATGTAGCGCATATACTCGGCCATGTTGGCGGTGGAGAGTGCCTTCCACGCCTCCTCGCATATAAGGAGTTTCCGGATACCCTTCAGGCGCCGCATCTTATTGATGAAAGCCTCCATGATGATTATCGTCACCACCGGGAACAATTCCTTGTTATCCTTCACATTATCAATCTCGAAGACAACAAATTATCCGGTCGTCCTCCGACTTCCAGAGTGTGAGAAGCAGCGTCTTGATGCTGTCCTTCTTCTCCACATCGAAGACCGAATCGTCAGTGTAGAAGGGATTGAAGGAAATCGGACTCTCCTCGGTATATGTGTAATATATGCCGTCCTCCCCGTGGGTACGGTTGTGGATAAGGTTGCACAGACCTTCGTATGAATTGCCGGTGTCTATCAGCAGCACGTGGGCTCCCTGTTCATAATACTGGCGGACCAGATGGTTGGTGAAGAAGGACTTGCCGCTACCCGACGGACCGAGGATGAACTTGTTGCGGTTGGTGGTTATTCCGCGCTTCATCGGCTCGTCGGAAATGTCGAGATGGAGCGGTTTCCCGGTCAGACGGTCAACCATCTTTATCCCGAAGGGGGACAGCGACGAGCGGTAGTTGGTCTCGCCCGTGAAGAAGCACACCGCCGGCTCTATGAAGGTATAGAACGATTCTTCCGCAGGGAAATCGGCCTCGTTGCCCGGCATGGCAGCCCAGAACAGCGTCGGGCAGTCGATGGTGTTGTGCCGGGGCATACACCCCATAGTCGCAAGCTGACCGCCGACATCGTTCTTGATGCGCCGCAGTTCCTCGGCGTCGTCGCTCCATGCCATGACATTGCAGTGCGCCCGGACGCTGGTCAAACCGTAGGAATGGGCCTCGTTCAGATAACGGTCTATCCATTCCTTGTTGATCGCGTTGCTCCGGCTGTACTTGGAAAGGCTGTTCATGTTGCGGGCCGTCTTCTCGAAGCGGGCAAGATTATCATCGTGGCAGTCGATAAGCACATACTGGTTGTATATGTGATTGCACGGCAGGAGCAATCCGACAGGGGAGGCAAACGACAGGCGGCAGTCGGAGCGGTCGGTGGACAGACGCTCGTATCGGTTGTCGGTGCTGACCTTGCCCGGAAGGTCGTCGGTATCCGAAAGGGTATGCAGGCAGAGCATCTTGTCGCCGATACGCATTTCCCTTGCCGAGAGGTCCATATCCTCCAGACACGTTACATCCGACATGGAGAGGGAAAGATATTTCTCGATGATACCTGATGTCGTTTCAGTGCCCAGGATCTCGTCGTCAGACAGACGGCGCAGGCTGACATGGCCGGTGTCGTTGATGATACGCTCGAACTGTTCCACACTCTCCATGAACTTCACCACCATTTCGTGATTCAGTTCCTTCGGGGTTATGCGTCCCCGACACAGGGTGGAAAAATTGCTCTGCTGGCGCATCCGTTCCTTGGTTGTCTTTGTCAGGAACAGGTAACACTTGTGAGCCAAGTACGGACGCTCGTTGAAATGGCGCTCGAAAGAGCGGTCAAGGAAACTCAGTCCCTCTTTTTGCAGTTCCGGCCGGTAATTCTCCGATATGAATATGTCCTGCTTGTGGACAACCGAAAAATGCGGCAGAACCTTTATCGCCTTGCACCATGCCGAGTGCATGGCCTCGTATTCGGCGGATGTTTTATCAGGCGTGTGATTCGCAACCGGTTGATTATGTAGCGCGGCCTGTATCTCACGGCTCCGAGTTTCATGAGGCCGTATTGTCCGAACTTGGAGTTCAGGCGGAAAGTGAGCCAGACGAGGGCCGATGCCGACACAGCGGCGAAGCCGATGCAGAACCATTGCGGGATACCCGCGACATACATTATCACGAACAGGACGAACAGAGACAGAAGGCCGATGACGAATATGAACAGATATTGCGCTTTCAGACCCTTGTACTCCACACTGCGTCCCACGCCTTTGTTGATGGAATACTCGGACATCAGAGGAAGAATGACTTGAGGATTGTGGCGGCCACGATAAGGAAGATGCAGGCTCCGAACCATGACGCGGCGGTCTTGCTGGTGTCAGGGTCTCCGCTCGACCATTTGGAGTAGCATTTCACGCCTCCTATAAGACCTACGACCGCCCCGATCGCATAGATAAGTTTCACTCCCGGCTCAAAGTACGATGTCACCATCGTCGTAGCCTCGTTGATGCCCGACAGACCGTTGCCGGCGGCACTGACAAACTCGACAGAGCAGAGAATCATAAGAACGGCGAGGACGACACGTCCTTTCAGAATCATAAACTTGTCTTTTGCAGTTTTCATAAGAATCAGTGTTTGAATGTGGCCGGGATACACACCCAGCCACGGTAACGCCTTTTTTCGGCTTGTGTGGTGGATGGTATGACTCAGTGCGGTCAGCCGTAATCAATCTTCTTCATCTTTTTCGCTGTATTTGTCAGTATTATCCGGTCTCCGGAGTGAGCCGTCAACATCAATTTCACGACCTTTGCGCCTTGTCGCTGACGGCCTGCCGATTTTTTTCTTATGCGCCGCCCGCACACTCTCGGCGATGCAGTTCATTATCCCGGCGTTGATTCTTTCGTCGGTCTCCATCATCTTGCCGATGAAGACCACATCTCGCATACCGGTCAGGACTCTCCCTGCCTCGGCTTTCTGTTCCGGTGTCGCCGAGGGATTTGCCGCCACGGACACCGCCGCCTCAATCTCGTCGATTGATTCCCCTTTCGCGGGAGGGGAAACGCTGTCAGGCTCAAAATCGTCCATGTCGGGGGTATCGTCAGAAATGTCATTAACGGTATCATCTTTCGCACTGCTGCGACTCTCTTGTTCAGACTTTTTGAACCCGACATCCTGCGGATTTACATCCCCCATCTTGGCGTTCAGCACATAGGTCATGGCTGCTGCCATAGATTCGGTAAGCACCTCCCGGAATTTGTCAAAGTCGAAATCACTCTGCGGGACAACGGTAACAACATTTTTCTCCGCATCTTCGCCGGTGTCGTCCGGTGCCGGACTCCGCGCTGCATTTTCGGTCCCTGTCTTGTTCTGGGTCTTGCTTCCCTTTCCCCGGAACATCCATGTCACGAAAGCGAGATAGAGAAAGGCGCATATCGTAAGTATTGATACCGTATTCATAGGCGCGTCTTTTTCTTCCCCTTCTCCATAAGGGTGTTGAGGATGTCGGCGTTTCCCTTCAGATGGTCAAGAAGAATCCTTGTCACATACACACCGATTGTCAGCCCTTCCACATCGAGGAGCGGCACGGTCATTTTGAGTCTGTCAACCAGCTCACGGGGAACGAATATTCCTTTTCTCGCCCCGACTTCTCCCGGTTCCAGAAACAGTGATCGGTAGGAATCCGTCTCTTTTGCGGATACTGCGGCGGATTTTTTATTTGTCGCAGCGGCGCTATTGTTTTCAGTTGCCATATCTTTCAGAATTTTAATGAATCGTTGAACATCCTTTTTATGATGTCGTCATATTCCTTGAAATGCTGTTCCAGCACATTGTTGTGCGATGCGTTTTCCTCGTATCTTTCAAGGAACTTGTCGGGATCGAAGCCTTGTTCTCTTTTCCTTGCCATAATCAGTCCGGTTCTATGGTTGCCAGAATCTCGTCCACCAGTTCCGGGAGCTGACTGTTACGCAGAAGGCTCTTGTCCGGAGGCATGAACGTGGAGCGGAATATCCCGCAGCGCCCCGATGTATCGCCGTCTTTGGTAAACTTCACGCTCATGGGAAGAATGGTGTCAAGCGATTCGATGCACAACGAGGCCACATAACGGTTGATGATTTGACAGAGGTTGTTGCGGTCTTTCGGCTGCACCTTGTTCCAGACAAGGAACATCCCCTTGACATTGGCGCCTTCCTTGAAGAGCATCTGTTCGTTCACGTTGTGGGCGAATCCTATTGAACTTTTGAGATCCCCGGTCTCCGGAGTAATCGGCACGAAAAGATAATCCATCGCGGCCAGAAGGTTCACCAGTTCGCGGTCGTTGACCGTACCGGTGATGTCGAAGAATACATATTCGGGCGGTTCCCCTTCCTGAATCGCTTTCTCCGCATGGTCCAAAGCTGTTGCGGGAGAGCATTTGATAATTTCATAGGCATCTCCACGGAAGTTTTCCATGAATCTGGCGAAACGCCTTTTTACAACGGGATTCTCCCGTATCAGCAGCTTGTCCTTCTCGCGGTACTCGACCATGCTGTGCTGTCTGGGGTCACAGTCGAGAGCCAGCACCCTCTTTCCGAGGACATAGTGCAGGTAGCTTGCGACAAGTGTCGTAAGGGTGGATTTGCCGGCTCCCCCTTTCTGTGTGGCGAAAGCCACATAAATCGGGTCTTGCATTTATAGTAGGTGGGATTGGGTAATGTAATACGGCATCAGCCGTGCGGCACTTTTCCCGTGCCTTGTGGAATGTCCGGCTTGATAACCATGTCCGGCTTATCCGTGGAGTGAACTGAAAATCGCCAGCCCGTTCACTCCGGCATACAATCAATAAGAGGTCTGCAATCAGTTAGTACATCAATACGTCAATACATCAATACGTCAGTATTTCCTTACGTCAGTACATCAGTACGTTCATGCGTCTGACTGTCCAGCCATTCAGATGTTCATACGGTCATACATCCGTATTTCCGTATGTTCAGGCATACATCTGAATGAACTGCCGTTGTGCCGACCTTCAATACACACAGAAACACATTCATTCATCTGTCCACTCGTAAGGAAGTATGAACTTACTGCCATAATCATGACCGGATGGAGGTACAGCCGGGAGTCTGTTCATCTTTAATTTCATATTTATGTCCGCATGACCTTTCAGCCATAAGGATGACTTTCAGCACATCCTTCCTTCGGAGTGGATGACCGGCCGTTTGACTGACCGGAACTGCAAACATAACGACGGCCATTCAGAAAAAGATTTGCCCTTTTCCAAAAGTGCCGACGATTGCCGACCGATTGCCGGCGATTTCCACCCTCGGAAAACCAACAGCTCCCGATTTTGTTACGCAGATACACACAACACATTCCTCAAACACGCTTTTCAGCCGCGCCGGGTAACCGTTTTTTCTTATCGCAACCCCTCATGTCGGCTGATTGATCCTTACGATTCCGGGCTTCGACACACAGGATTCCGGGATTCCATCGCAAGCGCACGGACACATTCGCTTCATCTGATTTTTGCTGATTTACGATGCCAACATTGGCATGGCAAGGTATGTGAAGTGCTGCACCAAATTGAATTTGCAGCACATCACCCTTGCCAAGCGAGCTTGGGTTGGGATGGCTCCAGAGTCGCCCTCCCCATTCTCGATTCTGCGCTCCGCAGATTTGATTACACTTTTTATTGCACGATTTATGACTGACAATAGAAAGAGGGCCGGCAGAAAACCGAAGGCCGACACCACCGTTTTCAGATGTTCCGTCAACTTCACTGCCACAGAACAGGCCATACTGATGTCGATGTATGATAAGGTTCAGGTAGAATCCATGTCGGCGTTCATCAAGATGGTGCTGTTTGAAAAGCCGTTCAAGGTCTTTTATGTGGACGAGAACACACGGGTGTTCATAGATAAATTATCCTCGCTTAACGCCCTTTACCGTACTGTCGGTGTTGAATACGCGCTCCTCGTGAAGACGCTGAGGGAGAATTTCAACGAGAGAAAGGCGATGAAGGCCCTGTATAATCTGGAACAGAAGACCACCGAGCTGGTAAGAATCAGCATGGAGATAGTCTCGCTGGCCCGGCAATTCGATGAATCATGGTCGCAAAAATCTCGTTAGGAAACTCCCTTTACGGTGCCATCTGCTACAACGGGGAGAAAATCAACAAGGAAAAAGGCCGGTTGCTTGACACCAACAAAATATATAATGACGGTTCCGGCACGGTGAACATTCACCGTATATATGAGGACTTCATGCGCTGGATGCCATCGCACACGAAGACAGAGAAACCGATGATGCACATATCCCTTAATCCGCATCCCGACGACCGGTTGAGTGACACAGACTATACTGCACTGGCCCATGAGTATATGCAGAAAATGGGTCTGGGAGATATGCCTTATCTGATTTTCAAACACATGGACATTGACCGGCATCATATCCATATAGTGGCCCTCCGTGTGGGGACTGACGGCAAAGCCGTTTCCGACAGAAACAATTTTTACCGCAGCAAGGAGATAACACGGGAGCTGGAGAGAAAATACAACCTTCATACAACCGAGCGTCAGAGAATCACTCCCGATATGCCCATCAGGAAAATCGACCCTTCCGGCGACATCAAGCGGCAGGTTGCCAACACGGTCAAAATGGTAGGTATGCGCTACAAGTTCCAGACCATCGGCGAGTATAACGCCATACTCGGTCTATATAATATAAGGTGTGAACAGACCGACGGCAGGGTCAACGGACGGGAGTATCACGGTTTGGTCTATTTCGCCACCGATGACAACGGCAATACAATAGCATCGCCGTTCAAGGCGTCGCGCCTCGGCAAGTTCGCCAGCCGCACGGCGATAGACGGCAGACAGTTCTCCGCCAACGCTCTTGAACAGTGGTTCACAGCCGGAGAAAGACCTTCTGTTGTACCCGTTCAGCCGGATACCCGACAGGAACAACCGCAGCCTGATACTCAACAATCCGGTTCAGGTAATTCTCAATCCAATGCGACAGGACAACAGACAGCAGGAGGCGCGGGAACATCCGGAACATCACAGGGTCAGCAGCACGGTCAAGGTCAGTCGCAGCAGCAGTTCCGGCAGGGCAATTCATCCCTATACGAAGATATGCCCTCTATTCCCGGTCTTGACCTTTTCCATACAGGCCCCGGATTCGATGCGGAGGAGGAAGCCTTCTACCGTGCCATGCAGCGGCGTAAGAAGAAAAAGCGCCGTGGCCCCAAACTGTAATTTTCAACTTTAATTTCAATATATTATGAGCCAACAGGAAGACGACCTCCGGGCGTTAGCCAAAATAATGGACTTCATGCGCGGCATAAGTTTTGTACTTGTGGCCGCGAATATGCTTTGGTTCACGGGCATAAAGACCGTGGAAAGCGGATGGTTCTATACCACCGCGTACAAGATACTGAACAATCTGGACAATGCCTGCGGACTGTTCCACAATCCCAACAACGCAAAATGGTTCGCGCTTCTCCTTCTCGCCCTTTCGTGTTTCGGCACGAAAGGGGTCAAGAAAGAGAGCATCCGGTGGAAACATATAATAATCGCCATCACCGCAGGTATGTTCCTCTATTTCGGTTGCTGGTGGATGCCGGCGAAGGAATGGCTTTACTCATATATAATATGTACCGTCACGGGGTATGTGGCGTTGCTGTTCGGAGGCGTGTGGATGGGCCGTATGCTGAAGGGCAATCTTATGGATGACCGTTTCAACAACGAGAACGAATCGTTCATGCAGGAAACGGAACTGAAGACCAACGACTATTCCGTGAATCTCCCCACTCGTTTCTACTACAATAAGCGGTGGAACAAGGGATGGATAAACGTGGTAAACCCGTTCCGCGCCACAATAGTCCTCGGCACTCCCGGTTCCGGCAAGTCATACGCCGTAGTGAACAACTATATAAAACAGTGTATAGAAAAGGGTTACAGTGCTTATATCTATGACTTCAAGTTTCCGGACCTGTCTGTCATAGCGATGAATCATCTGAACGCGCACACAAAAGACTACAAAGAAGTTGTGCCTGAGTTCCGTGTGATCAACTTCGATGACCCGATGCGCTCACACCGGTGCAATCCGATTGCCCCGGAATTTATGACCGACATTTCCGACGCATACGAGTCAGCCTACACCATAATGCTCAACCTTAACAAAACGTGGGTGAGCAAGCAGGGCGACTTCTTTGTGGAATCCCCGATAATATTACTGGCCGCTATAATATGGTTCCTCCGCATATACAAGGACGGCGAGTATTGCACCTTCCCCCATGCGATTGAGTTTCTATGCCGGCCATACGAGGATATTTTCCCGATACTCACGTCATATCCAGAACTTGAAAACTATCTTTCTCCGTTCATGGACGCATGGCTCGGCGGGGCGCAGGAGCAGCTTCAGGGTCAGATAGCGTCTGCGAAAATCCCTCTCACGAGGATGATTTCCCCGCAGCTCTATTGGGTCATGTCGGCCAGTGAGTTCTCGCTTGACATAAACAATCCGGAGCAGCCTAAGATATTGTGTGTCGGAAACAATCCCGACCGCCAGAACATCTATGGCGCCGCACTCGGACTGTATAATTCCCGCATCGTCAAGCTCATCAACAAGAAGAACAGGCTCAAATCCGCTGTGATAATAGATGAATTGCCGACGATATATTTCAAGGGTCTGGACAATCTCATCGCTACCGCGCGAAGCAACAAGGTTGCCGTGTGTCTCGGCTTTCAGGACTTCTCGCAGCTTAAACGCGATTATGGCGACAAGGAGGCGGCGGTTGTGATGAATACCGTCGGCAACATCTTCTCCGGCCAGGTTGTCGGCGAGACCGCCAAGACACTCTCTGAACGGTTCGGAAAGGTATTGCAGAAGCGACAGTCCATATCGGTAAACCGGCAGGATGTGAGCCACTCATTCAACACCCAGATGGACAGCCTTATTCCTCCGAGCAAAATATCGACGCTGACACAGGGTATGTTCGTCGGGGCAGTCAGCGACAATTTTGACGAGCGCATTGAACAGAAGATCTTTCATGCGGAAATCGTTGTTGACAACGACAAGGTCAAGGCTGAGACAGCACGATATGCGGATATTCCGGTCATAAACCCTTTCATCGACAAAGCAACCGGGGAGTGCGTGATGCAGCGCACCATACAGGACAATTATGACGGCATCAAGAGGCAGGTCAAGAAAATCGTCTTCGACGAGATTAAACGCATCGCAGCCGACCCGCTGTTGAAACATCTTCTCAAACGCCGCTGATTCATCAGCGCACACAGTCTGTTCGGCGAAAGTGTAACACGGTATATTTTCGCCGAATATATATTTGTAAATTCCGAAACCATACGATATTGCCGCTTTTTTATTAACTTTGTAGATTATTATGGAGATTGAGCAAAGAAGGAAACACTATACGCTGTTCATAGACGAGTGCGGCGACCCGAATCTGGAAAAGTACGACAGGACTTTCCCGATGTTCACATTGTGCGGCATACTCGTGTCATCGGATAAACTGAAATGGCTGGAGAATGAAATCAACGGTCTGAAAAGAGAGCTTTGGCAGGACGAGAGCGTAATTTTCCATTCCAGAGAAATCAGGAATCACAGCCGTGCTTTCGTCAACCTGCTTGACGCAACCGTCAAAGAACGGTTTTATGAACGCATAAATGAAATACTCGGCACCGAAGACATCTATGTGATAGTATGCTGCTGCATACTGAAAGAGCCGTTTGTAGAAAGATTCAATACGGGTGAGGATGTGTATGGGCTTTCCCTCAAATATCTGATAGAACGTGCCATTTTTCACATGGATGACTGCGATAGCGGCAACTGCAAGCTGTCAATAGTTGTCGAGCGTCGAAATCCCAATCAGAACCAGATGCTGTTGAAATATTACAACGGACTGCGTGTGACAGGCACCAAATGGATAACACCTGAGCGACTGACGGACCGAATCAAGAATTTCAAGTTCCAGTACAAAGCCGACAACATCATCGGATTGCAGGTTGCCGACCTTATTGCATATCCCATAAGCCGGTATGTGCTTAATCCCGAAAGACCGAATCCGGCATTTCAGGTAATCGCCAAACATATCTACACCTACAAGGGGGCGAGATTGGGATTCAAGATAATACCTCATTAACAATCCCATTAAAACTTTTTCTCCGAAAAATACGTTAGTTATTTGTGGGATAAAGATTTTATTCTTAACTTTGTATCCACAAAGGGTAGTTTCCTCTTTAACGAAATACTTCGAGTGCGAAAGCAACGATTTTAGAAACCGACAGTAGTCGATTGGAAAGAGCGGCAACTCGCCGCTCTTTTTTCAAACCCTTAAAGATAATAAGGGGTCAGTAGAAAAATAGTGGGGATAAAATTTTTCATAATCAAAATCAATGTCGACCTTTGCCATATGAATAATGACTATTTACAGACACTGGCGCAGATAGTGCTTCCGACACAGATACTCGATTACTTTGCCATATCAGGAGTAGAGCAGACCTCCACAGAGATTCATATCAGCCTTGACGAGAAGAAGCATCAGGATCTGGCAGACGACATACACTTTGAGTCCAAAGGCTTCATGGAGGCAGTGAGCGTCACGGATTTCCCGATCAGAGACCACAAGGTCATACTCCGAATACGGCGCAGACGCTGGACTGATACACGCACGGGCAAGAGCTTCAGCATACCGATTGACCTTGATGTCGTAGCCAAAGGCACGCGTTACTCCAAAGAATTTGGAGCTTTTTTAAAAGAGACGTATGGAGACGTCCCCGGTGACCTGCCGTACGCTTGAAGAGTTTTATCACATAGACGGCCATACGTTTGAAAAGCAATACAAGGAGGTATTGAGCGGTTTCCGTGACTGGGACCAGCTGGAACACGCCGACGAGTGGCTCCTGTTCCCTGACAATATCGGACAGAGGCTTGCCATAGACGAGTCATCGCTCTCAAACGGAGAACTGTACACGTTTGTGACCAACCGCGATGCCCGCACAAGGGAGCAGTCTCTGGTTGCTGTGGTGGCAGGCACAAAGTCGGAGGATGTGATTGCTGTGCTGCAGAGAATAGACGAGGAAAGGCGCCAGTCCGTAGAGGAAGTCACGCTTGACCTTTCAGACTCAATGCGCAAGATTGTACGTACGGCTTTTCCCAAGGCCAGCCGTGTCATTGACCGGTTCCACATCCAGAAGCTCGCCTGCGATGCCGTGCAGGAACTCCGGATAAAGCACCGTTGGGATGCCATTCAGCAGGCCAATGACGAGATGGAGGATGCCAGACTTAAAGGCGAGGACTATGTCCCGTTCAGATACTCCAATGGCGACACCCGAAAGGAACTGCTCATCCGCTCGCGCTATCTGCTATTCAAGTCCGCGAACAAATGGTCCGAAAGACAAAAACAGCGGGCGGAGATACTGTTTGAGGAGTATCCTGACATACAGAAGGCCTACGGCCTCTGCCACTCACTGAGGATGATTTTCTCAAAGAACACCGTCAAGGATGCAGCGCGTCTGTCAATGGCCAGATGGTACAATAAGGTGGAGGAAGCCGGCTTCCATTCATTCAACACCATTGCTGCCACTTTCTATGAACACTATGATGAGATATTGAACTTCTACGACAACCGATCGTCAAATGCATTAGCGGAGTCCTTCAACGCCAAAATCAAACTTTTCCGTGCCAATCTCAGAGGTGTCGCAGACAAGAAATTCTTTCTTTTCCGCATAGCCAATCTATATGCTTATCCCCACTGATTTTCTACTGACCCATAATAAGCTCCTCAGGCGAGTCGCAAGACAGCATACTTGAGGAGCGTTCTTAATTTTATACGACAGGGAGCATACCGGATTGACCGTATGCTCCCTGTCTCTCTTACATCCTTCTTCCGGCGTGCCTCGGTATTCCTGTTTCCGGCACGGCACTGAATCTGCGCGGGACAACATAGTCTGTGGCCGGTTCCGCGACCATACTCTTTTTAGCGTCCTCCGATTGAGAGGGCGCATCAACTGTCTGCGCGGCGGTCTGGCTGTTCTCAGCACCATCCTTTTCATCTTGCTTTGGAGCAAGTTCAGCGGTAATCTTGCGGTCGAGGGCGGCAAGTTCGGATTTGAGATGCTTCAGTTCATCCTCCTTGCCCCATGTCTTTGACACGATGCTCTCAAGAGTCGGAATATCTGCTTTGAGTTTGGCGGTGCGTTCCTCGTGCTGGGTGATTAAGCCGGGAATTTTCTCCAGAGCGTTGACGAAGTTCATGCAGGCGGCATGGGTGTCGCTCATGGCTATGAAGCCGTTGTTGAACTTGTATTTGTAGTTGCCTTCGACAACAAAGCGGTTCTGGACTACCTCTTTACCGTCAACGAGAGTGCGCTCCGAGATAATGCTTATCGGGAAACCATAGACCTCGCCGACACGGACATATTTGCCGTGGGTATCGGTCTTGCGGGCCAATCCTTGCAGATGGATGCCCATGTTCTGCTCGTCCTTATACTTGCAGTCATCAAGTACAAGGCTGTTGACTGGATTGCCGTCCTTATCTCGCTGAACAACCGCCTCGTACCGGGCATAGTCTGCTTTCATTCTCTCAATCGCAGCCTCGTTGTTGGCAATGTCGTGGCTGATGGTCTGGAGCCTGAACCGGGAATCGCTGATGCCCTTGTTGAAGGATTTGCGCTCACTCTCCAACGCCACAATGCGCTTTTCGAGTTTTGCTTTCTCCAACAGGTCTGTATTTCCGCTGAGAATAGCCATGTATTCCGAGAAATTCATGCCGTTCTTCTCGTCCATTGCGCCCTCGTCGATGGTTCTCGCTCCGAGTGCGCCGGATTTGAGCTGGTCGATGAATGTCGCCTTGCAGTGAAGAAGATTGAACTTATAGGAGTCCAAAGATTTCTCAACAGCATAGATGACTACATCCACCTTATTATCAGCATATAACTTAGCAATCTCGTTCCCGGCGCGTATGGCTCTGCCATCCCTCTGAGTAAGGTCTGACGGCCGCCACGGCGTGTCAAGATGATGGATGCAAACCGCTCTGCGTTGGGCATTTACACCTGTTCCAAGCATACTGGTAGAGCCAAACAATACACGGACATCACCATTGTTCATCGCCTCGATTACAGCTTTCCTTGACCTCTCTGTCTTACACTCCTGAATAAAGCGTATTTCATGCGCGGGAATACCGTAATCCTCAATCAGTTTGCGCTTGATTTCGGAATATACGTTCCACTCGCCGAGTTTATATGTGGATAAATCGCTGAATACAAACTGTGTGCCACGTTGCGCGTCATACTTGTGATAGTATTCCGCTATCATACGGGCGCAGTGTGAGGCCTTGTTATTCGGATCATCTCCATATTCAGGGTCAATCATACGCATATCCAGTGCCATTTTGCGGGCATAGTCGGTAGCGATAAGCATCTTCGCCTTTTCCTCGGTCTCGCTCAACGGGGCGCGTCCGAGGATAGTGGCGTCGCCGCTTTCAGCGAACTTCATCAATTTCTCGATGAAAGCCTCCTGCGCCGGTGTCGGTGGAATATTGTGGAGGATCTCATGCTTGTGCGGACGGTCAACGCCGACATCCTCCGCCGTGCGGTAGTCGGTTATCTCGTTGTAGAAAGCTGCTAACTCCGGCACTTTGATAAAGTACCTGAAACGCTCCTTCTGAACAATATTATTCGTGACATTGAACTCAAAGTCGGTTGTCTTTTTGGCAAAGATTGCCGCCCACGCATCGAAACAGCGGATCTCCTGCCTTTCAAGTTCATTCGGGCGAAGATACTTGAACAGCAGATACAGCTCCGTCAGACTGTTGGATATGGTTGTGCCACTTAGAAAAGTGGCTCCGAGGTCTTTGCCTGTACGCTCCTGAATAGTGCGGATTGCGTAAAGAAGATTCAATGCACGCTGTGAGCCTTCCGAATTACCCAAACCTGCAACTCTATCATGTCTGGTGTTGAACATAAGGTTCTTGAACTGGTGCGATTCATCAACGAAGATATGATCGATGCCCATCTGTTTGAAATCGACGACGGCATCCTTGTTCTGCTCCATCTGATACTGGATTGTTGCTATCTTCGCGGTCAGGTTCTCTTTACGCTTTATCAGACCTTTGAGCATACCACGGCTTATGTCATGTCCCTGCTCCTTGATGACATTGAGGTTTTCCTCGACCGTATCAAGTTCCGCCTGAAGAATCTGCTGCTGCATCTCCGGCGACTGCGGTATCTTGCCGAACTGGTCGTGCGACATTATCACGCAGTCATAGTCGTTGTTCTTGATATTGTTGAAGAAATCCACACGTTTGTCAGCCTTGAAACTCTTTTCATCGGCGAAGAGGATGCGGGCATTGGGGTAAGCCGACTGATAGGTCATAGCTATCTCGGCAACGTTGGCTTTCAGACCGATAATCATCGGTTTGTGGGCCAGTCCGAGACGCTTCATTTCATGCGCTGCAATGCACATTATCAGCGTTTTACCACACCCCACCTCGAAATCACAAATACCACCTCCGTTCTGTTTCAGCATCCAGATACAATCTTTCTGCGAGGGATAAATGGAGCTGATTCCATAACGGTCTCCGAGCATTTTCATGTTCAGATCCGGGAATGTCTGATGGCTGCCGTCATATTGCGGACGCACGAAGCAGTTGAACTTGTCATTATAGAGGTCAACGAGTTTTTCCTTGAACTCCGGCGACTGGGCTTCCAGCCATTCGCTGAATCCATTGCGTATCTCGTCAATCTTGCTGTTGGCAAGCTGTATCGCCTCGTTGTCCGGCACCTTTATGTCGTGGCCGTCGTCATCTTTGCCGATTGACTTCTTTATGTCGGGTACGGTATTGTGCAGGGCGTGTCTGAGAAGGCTCATGCCGTCGTAAGTACGGTAATAGCCCCTTACACAAAATTCCTCCCATATCTTCATGTTCTTGCGTGGCGCGTCACATGAATACTCGTCCATTGAGGACGAATAGGCAATCTTTATCTCGGTCTCATAGAGATGACTCACATAAGCCGAGTATATTCCTGCCGGGATCCACCTTTCTCCGAAGTTGAAATCCAGCTCGTCGAACTCGATGCGGCGGGGCCGGGCTTCCTCCAATGCTTTGAGAGAATCCCGCGACATGGCTATAAACGGCTCAACGCCGTCATAGCCGGGAAAGTCCTTTATCCGTTCTTCCTCGCGGTCTATCCATGCTTTGACTTGTTCAGCTTTGGCAACGACATTGCCGGCGATGAATCGGTCTTTTATCTCGTAGTTCTCCACAAGGGGATTATAATATATGTGTCCTTCAAGATTCCGGATAATGGTATCCTCGTCCATATCCACCAATGACGACATATATTCGAGATTGACACCACCGTATTTGTTGAGCGATGCGGTCAGTGCCTCCATAGGAGTATCGACACTTGTAACCTCGTCAACGGAGAAGGAAACAGGATGGTCAAATATGTCCGCCTTGACAATCATCCCGTTCTCGCTTCTCTCCAGACCCAGCGCGTCGCGCCCGTTGGCATCGCCCATGATGAACCGGACATTACGTCTGTCGTTCAGATTACCGTATCTTTCGACAAACTCATCATAATACTGGTTGAGGTGTTCGCGCAGATGTTCGCTTGGCTCATGGGTCTCCGCCTCATAATTATAAAGCTGTTGGTATGTTTCCGATATGGTTATGTAAAGCATGGCGCGTTTCTCCTGTTCGGGTTTCATTTCAAGAGGGTTGAATGTCGCGCCGGTCTTGCGGACATCCGAAAGGACTCCGACCATACCGTCCTGCACCACCATAGAGCCGTTATGGTGGAAGAACTGAATATCCTCCGAGAAAGGACGGGGCGACATATCACGCTCTGGCATTTTCGGTTCAATGGGTATTGCAGTGACTTTAGGCTGACGGACGCGGCCACCGGGTATGAAATCGCCTTCGGTCTTTTCAATGTATGTTTCTCCGGGAGCAATGCCGGCAGCCTGTGCCGCCTCCTGCGATTCACGTTCCAGTCGCATTTCCTCCATCTGGCGGTGGGCAATCGACATCATAGCCTCATAAAAACCGTTGATAGGCGGATTGTCGTCCCAGTTCAAGGCACCGTAAAATTCCAGCTCCTTCTCGCTCAGTTTGCGGAATGCCGGGGCCTTTACAGGCTTGGCTTCAGCGCTTGCCGCAGGTCCGGTCTTTTCTTCCGGCTTCTCTTTATACTGGCGTCGGCTGTTCTTTTTCTGTATCGGCTCCAGTTCTCCGAAAAGATTGTATGCGAAAAGGCGAGGGTCTGGATTATCGGAATAATCTGGACTGCCGTCGGTTTCTATTTCTTTGACCGGTTCGTGCTTAGGCTCCACCTTTGGAGGTTCGATATGTGCAGCTTCTGATTTTGGAGACTCTACGGGCTTAGGCTCTGCCTTCGACGCCTGATTCGGTGTAACAGTCTCAACAACTTTCTGTCTGGCAGCCTTTGTCAGCTTCGGGTCTTCCAACTGCTCACATATAGCCACACGTTTTCCTGCCCGCACAAGTTTGGGCAGATACATATCGAGGGCATGATGGGGAAATCCTGCCAACTCAATCCGGCTGTCAACGCCATTCTGACGGCGCGTGAGAGTAATGCCGAGTATTTCCGAGGCCTGTGCCGCGTCTTCGCCGAAAATCTCATAGAAATCCCCGACACGGAACAATAGGATTGCTTCAGGATGTTTCTTCTTCATTTCCTGATACTGTTTGAGCAACGGTTCGTTTTTCTGCTCTATTTTTTCGACGACAGGCTTTTGCTCAGGTGCCTCCGGCTTTGGAGTCGGAGGTGACGGTGCCGGCTTGACAGGATCAGGCGTAGGCGGTTTTATTCCGTTGGAATTATACAGTTCGAGATTCAGACGGAGATGCAACGAGTCATCGAGCGCAGTCCGCAAATCATTGGCTATGCCGTCAACACCCCCGTCATGCTTATAGATGATTGCCGGTTTGCCATACTGGTCTGTGCCTACATTGGCATCCGTGCATATAACATTCTGCGGAAATGCCTGAAAAAACTTGTTGCCCGGCACCTTCGTACCCCGGTCAACTACCGACTGAATGAAGAATTCCTCATCTGCCGATAACGCTTTCTTTCCCGTATGCTTCTGGAGTATAATCAGGTCAGACCCCGCATCGGTTCCGGCATTGTCGGAGAAAGTATTGTTTGGCAGTCGCAGAGCCGCCACAAGGTCTGCGCGTTTCACAAGCTCCATGCGCACGAAAGGGCTGGCGGCGTTCATTACTCCCTGTGAGGCTATGAACGCCACAAGACCACCCTCGCGCACTTGATCGAGAGCCTTCAGGAAGAAATAATTATGAATCGTCTTTGTCGCCTGACGGTAGGCAATCTCCTTGCTCACCGCATACGCAGGGTCTGCAACCGCAAAATCCCCGAAAGGAATATTTGAGGCCGCCACATCGAAATAGCCGTCGAAGTCGCGCTCAATCTTCTCGAATCCCTCTATACGGGTCAGTATCGACGGATGCAGGGCTGACAGGATTTTGCCCGTGAGCAAATCCTTCTCATACGCCAGCACTTCCGCACCGGGGTAACGGTCATTGCGCAGGAAAGAGTCGATGAAGGCACCCTGTCCGGCGGACGGTTCCAGAAAACTTTTTACCTCAACGCCGGAGTATTTCAGAGCATCCGAAAGAGCGTCCACAATGGGTGTCGGCGTATAAAACGCCGTCAACACTGATGCTTTCAGCGAGTCCATATACCGTGCAAACTCCTTGTCATCCTTTGAATAGTCGTGGATAAGGCGGCGCAGTTCAACCGTGGGCATAAACAGCTCTATGTCCGATTTGCTCCACTTGGCGGCATCGCCCAGCTCATTCGCATCATTGAGGATACATTTCAGACCGCCGAATCCGGCGTACTTTCTCAGCACCTCCCGTTCTTCGGGAGTCTGGGCCGAGCGTCCTGCAACACCGAGGCGCAGGGCAAGCCGTATCGCCTCGATGTTGTCTCGCATTGTCTGAAGCCGGTTATAACTCATAGCCGTCCAGTTTCTCGTTCAAGATGCCGAGAAGCTCCAGACGCATCGCCGGGTAACCCTCCTTTTCAAGAAAACCGCCGTCCGCGCCATACTTGTCAAGTATCGCGTTTATCTCCCTATCCGATGCGAAATGCACAGCCGTCACTTCCCATACAGACGGGTCAAGACGCAGCCAGCAGTCTTCTTCTATGATATGATATATTATGTCGAAGCGGGATACATACAGCTTTTCAAGCAGTGTCCGCATCGCAAGCTCATGGCAGATATAAGGCGGTCTGCCGGATGTGAACTCTCTGGTGTATGTGTCAAGTGCGTCATCGACGCGGTTATCTATGAATTTCTGTGTGTTCTCTTTATCGAAATGATGTTCTTTAAGATGCTCACGGAGATAGCCGATATAGAAATCCGGCTCACCGTATTTTTTCGGTGTTTCCATTTCAGTGTGGATTTTCCGATGGCTTTGCCCTCCTGCTTTTTGATTATGGAGGGAATGGCCGGCTTATGCGCCGGTAAAAAAGTAGGCGGGTTTCCCTCCCGCCTACTGCCACTTTATCCACAGCCAGAACGAAAATAACCGTTTTAAGACTGTGATTCAGTGGCTAAATTAGTCATTTATCCGCAGAGCGCGAAATAAATCCGGGATTTTCAGTTCTCATTCGCTCTTTCCGGGGCTGAAAACATCGAGGATGTGGTCTGCGACGACAATATAGAGCATTTCTTCCTCCCGTGAGAGGTCAACGGGATAGAGTCCGGTTACCGTTACGGCATGGAGCGCGTCAGTGTCGTCGGACCATACGCTTTCGGCTCCTGTCACTGACACCGAAGTCGCCTTCTTGCCCAGAACGGGATGATGGCGCAGGTTGGCGAATGTGTCCCCGACGGTTGCCGTCAGCGAGAGGGGGAGCGTGGATGTGTTGTCGGAAGGATAACTGATGAGTCCCTTGTTATAGAGGGCATACGCTACCCCGGCTGTTTTTGCCGGCGCCCAGCCCCATAGTGTCAGGGCGGCGGCTTTGAGGTCCGCCATGCACCACAGTCCCTGCGATGGTTCCAGCCCGGCATAGTCGGGTTCTATCGGATGCGCCCCGATTGTATGTTCCGCAATCGCGTTGTCATGGAACTCTGCATAATATTCGGGAGCGTTGCCGCCGTTCTCCAGTGATGCCACAATCTCCTTGCGGGTTATGGATGTCAGCCACATCCGCACGACGGGACGGTCGATGCCGATATAGTTGCTCAATGAAGTGAATATCACTTCTCCGGGAGCGGAGGGCTTCATGGCGTTGACGATTGTCGCGGCGTTGCGCCACAGGCGCTGTATCACGCCTACCTGGGCCTCGTCCTTCTCGCTGGCGCGGCGATTGCCTTTACCCTTGCTGTCCTTGCGTACAGAGAAGTCGAAGTTGGCGGCAAATGTCTCGTCGGCCGTCATGTCCGAGGACACTGTGAACTGGAACTTGCATTTGGGACGCGAGGAGATGATGCCGCCGCCTGTCCATGTGACGGCGATCTGTCCTTTGCCGAAGTATCCTTTGTGGAGTACGTTGGCGCCAAGCGCCTGTGCGATTGTCTTTGCCACGGTGCGGCTTTCTGTGATTATAAGTATATTATTCATTATTTTACGGTTGTTTTTAGTTTTGGATGTTGGATAAAGTGGACGGGGCTGTGCGGGAGGTCACATCTTGCGCCCCTTTGATTTTTTCTGCTGGCTCTCGTTCTTCGGACCGGTCTGTCCTCTGTCGAGAGGCTCCTTGATTTTCTTCGTTGCCTCGTCGGTCTTTCCGTCATTGTTGACAGCCATCTGGGTGCGGCTTTCATTGGCAGGAGTTATCGACTCAGCTTGACGCGGATCCTTGAAGGAGGTGGTGGGACGCTGCTTGTTCATGTTGAATGTCAGATAGACGGTGCAGGGTTTCCCATCTTTGTCAACCATATTGTCGAGGACCACGGTCTTGCCTGCGACATAGTCCGCCTGCTGCTTCTCAGTCATCGGCACCCCGGCCCATTTTGTGATGGGCTTGATTTTGCCGTCCTGTGTGAGCCATGTGGATTTTTTCTGACCGTTGTTTTCACTCTGCCCCTGTTTCTGGGAGGCGTATGAAGGCACAAACTCCACATCGCGCCTGTCTGCGCTTACCTGAAGTGTGACGGTATATTTATTGCCCTTGCGGTCAACGATTTCCTTGTCAGGAATGGCTTTGCCGCTTTTGAGGGTGTTGATTTCTCCCATGTCAAGCTTTGTCTGTCCGATGGTGTCCTTGACGAACACGGACTTGGCGGGTACGCTGAGTATCTCGTTTGTCTGGCGGTCGATGCTGATGAACGAGGGGATGACCTCCCCGGTCTCCTTGTCAACGACATCGGCGAGCCTTCCGAGGTTGCCGGTGGTACGGAGGTTCTGCTTGTCCTCGTCTGTGAACTTGACCCCGTTGAACTCCTGATCGAGATTCGGCTCCTTGCGGATAAAGTGTGGTACGACCTTAATATTTCCGTTGGCGTCCTCGCGGAATGACAGACGCGCTTCCAGCGAATATTTCTCTCCGGCGAATGTCGGGGTAATGGTTACCAGCCGGGACTTGCGGTTGTAGAGCATCTCCTTGAGGTCTCCGCTTTTTTCAAGCGTCTCACGGTCTATGCCCCAGCGGTCTTTCAGACCTTGCCAGTCGATTCTGGATTCGTCTATCGCATGGCTGTTGCGGTTCGTCGCCTTGACTTCCACTTTAGCCTCGGAAAGCATGGCTTTGTTCGCCTCCGGGTCTTTAAGCGCGTCTTCGACGACCTGTCCGACACAGTTCACGTTGTCGGCATCTACTTTGAAGAAACTGAACATCGAAGGGTTCTTGCACTGCCTCACGAAGTTGGAGAGAAAAGCCTCCAGCGGGTTCTTATGGATGTTGAATACCACGAGATCGCTCAGTTTGGCGGACTTCGACGGCGCCATATCCGGTGTGCCGTCCTGTTTAAGACCTTTTACAGCGCCTGTTTCTCCCGTCTCGTTGTTGCGGGCGATAAGCACCTGGTCTTTTTCGTTAGTCTGGTCTTGTGCCATATTGTAATTTCACTTATGGTTGTTTTTGCGGCGGGATTCCGCCGTCTCCGAAATAGTAGTCAAGGACATCGGCCGGGAGATATGAGATCGGGCCGTTGGGAGTTTTCTGAAAGTACGGCAGGATTCCTTTGGCTCTAAGATTGTACTGCTGGCGAAGACCGAGGCCGAACCTGCGCTCCACATCTTTCGGTGTCCATCTTCTCGGCTCCTCCTGCTGACAATTCCCTTTGGTTGTTATCTTCTGTTCAAGAAAATCCATTCTTTCCAGAACTGTCTGAAGGAGACCGAGGACGGTTTTCTCAAATTTCCCGTTCATACCAGTCGTGTCCTTGATTTTATGGTACGTCTTGACAGGATCCTGTCGAGTCCGGAGCGGTGCCAGCCGAGGCCGTGATGACTTATAATGTCAATTACTTCTCCGAGGATGAACTTTGTGTCGCCGTTCTCGCGCAACACGCGGAAGCCGTATTCCTTTATCCTGCGGTATGCGGTTCTCTCACTTACGCCGAGGAGTGCCTGAAGCTCCTGACGGTCGATTCTGTATTCGCGTTCCGCATCGGTGAGTGAACGGTGTTCTTCATCTTTGTTCTGTCTGATGGCTGCCGGCGAGTGAACCATTTTATGAATGATTGTCGCCAGCGTTGCGACAGTGCCCCGGAGATCCCTCAGTTCGGCTCTCATAGCACTTAATTCGCTGCTTGAAACGGTTACTGTTTCAGTCATTTGAAGTAGTGATTAGGTGTTAGGGAGCCTATCTGACGATTTCGCTCCAATTATGTTTATTGTTTTTTCGGAGTGGCACAGTATCTGTGCCTTTTTAGGATGGCTTTGCATCCGGGAGGGGGTCTTTGATTATTTATCATTGTCTGTACTGAATTTAATTATCTCTTATGACGATTTTCAGTGATAAAACGCTGTATATGTGCCTGATTCCCTGACAGGTGTCTGCCGTTGTCCTGCCAACATTCTGCCAACGCGCAATATCCGGCTGTCATCGTCGTTTGTTAAACTTGCCGTTGCAGTAGTACCCCACGGAATTGCCGTTCACAAGTCGTGTTTCCGCCCATTCCCGCAGTTCCGATATTTTGAAATGCAGCCGGTGTCCGAATTTGTGATAGGGTATGTTTCCCGCAGATGTCTCTTTGTAAAGTTGCCCTTTGGCTATACGGTAGCCGTTGGAATTGAGAAACTCCAAAGCTCCCTCTATGTCAACCGATTCCGACTCATGTCTGGGTTGCAATGCGGCAAGTACCTTGTCGAGGCAACCGGACACGGCAATCTCTATCATCTCCCTGACCTTTTCGACAGGGAGAATCACTAAACTTGTATTATCCATTTATCGTAAAAGCGGACGCTGCGGTTTGTATTTATAAAAATCCCACGTTCCTATGTGGTGAATGTGTCCAATCAGGACTGATATGCTTATATAGTTTACAGGGTTTGGCATACCCGCGAATCACGGGGTTCCCGCAGCACAATAAAAACAACAATGTCACCAACTGTTTTGATTTTATAAATATGCTTATGGCAGGAGATTGGCATTATATTGTCATTCGCAGGGCATATATGGCAAAAGAACCGACAAATCATTACGATTCATCGGTTCTTTCAGACTATTGAAGTATAATTTACTCAGCTGCCTACGGCACTGAATTTGATTTCTCCGAGCGAGTCTATTGCATCCTGTTTCAGGCTGTCAACGACATGGAGATACCGTTCTGTCATTTTGAGCGATGTGTGGCCGAGAAGACTTGATACCGTCTTGATGTTGGCTCCACGGTTCAGGACATTCACTGCAAAACTGTGGCGTGCGCAGTGCCATGATATTTTTTTCTTGATGCCCGCCAGTTTAACCCATTTGCCCAGATAGCGGTTGCAGGTATCATAAAGCGGCACCTTAAATATGCGCTCGTCGTAATCGTCGCTTTCCGGCTGTCCGATAAGACGGATGAGTGTGTCGTTCAGCGGAACTATAACCCAGCTGCAATTACTGTGTCCCTTTGTTTTCTGCTGCTGGAAACGCAGCGTCTTCGTGGTATAGTCCACGTTGCGGTAAGTCAGCTTGCTTGTGTCGCACCAGCGCGCCCCGGTATAAAGACCGAAAATGAAGGCCCGGTGTATTTCGGTTTTCTCGCCGTCGAAACGTGTCGCCACAAGACGGTCTATTTCTTCGGGGAGAAGTATCTCCTTTTGCAGTGTCATGTTGTCGTTCTTGATGACGAAGCCGCGGCAGGGGTTCTTCTTGATGAGGTCTTTGTCAACAGCGGCGGTAACCATACGCTTGAACAGCCGGAAATAGGCTTTCGGCCCGTCGCCCCGTCCGTTGGCTTTCAGGTATTCAACAAACGCACCCACCATTTCGGGTGTGAGCTGTTTCATCTTCAGGCTATCCTTGAATTTCTCGTATCTCGGTGTGGAGGAAAGGAAGTTGATGAATTTTTTGAGTCCGCGAAGCTGCACATCCTGAATGTGTTTGGTAAGGGTCGGGGATTTGCAGAACTCACGGCAGAACTCGATGAAATCATCGTCCATCTCCTTGCGAAGACGGTAACCTTCGCGGTCTTCGAGGAATGTCTGCTCACGCTCGAAGCGTATCTTCTCGGCAAGCGCGAGTGTGTTCCTGTTCTGCAAACGCTCCTGCGGGGTTCTTGGATGCAGCCAGATGTAGAGATTCAGATTCTCCTTCTTACGGGTATGTTTGATTTTGAATTTGGGTTTGCCCGCCATTGCCCCTTCGGTGTAGAACACCTGCTCACCGTTCTCGTCAAGTACGGGAGTCTCGGTTCTTCCTATGTAGTATTCCAGATAGAGGCTGGCGCGTCCGTCGCTCAGTTCGGACTGTTGGAGCTTGGGATTCTGTTTCTTGCGATTTTCTATTTTTGCCATAAACTATGAATTTTCCGCAAAGATAAGCGGGGTCATAAGATTTTGAAAATCGCCGTTTACAGTCCTTAACAATTCACTTGTCCCGAATGTTCTTGAAACGGGGTACAAAAGGTGTACTTTTTGAGAAAATCGCCCCATTTGCAGGCAAATCGCGGAAAAACAGCCTTTTGCTAATCCGTTTATTTGCTTGCATTTAATTTTATCCCCGTTTTTCCCGTTTTATATCGCGGAGAATTACAAATTTTTCTTTAAACCGAGCCTTGCGGTACCTAAAATATAATAATAGTCAATAAAATTGAATAGTGTCGGCGGAATAACGTTGTATATAAAGAGTAAAATACTTAAATTTGCAGCGAGGTTGTCGGCCGGCGCGATTGTCGGTGTCGTCAGCCTGTAAATGCTAATAATATCACTAACCAGCTAAAAGAAAAATTTCACAAACATCAATTGAGAAATGGCCGAGAGGCCACGTTTAATTATCCTTAAACTACAACACTCATGACCCAGGATCAGAACGACAAGAAATCGAAGCGGCCGCGCATCGGAGAACAGCGCAGCGCATCAGCAGAGCCTGAAAAGAACGATCACGCCGGCTCGTCTTTCATACCGCGCGACAGTAATAACGCTACGGAAGAAGGAGAGCGTCAGGGCTACACGCCCCGTCAGGGCGGCTATAACCGTTATGGCAATCAGGGCGGTTATAACCAGTATGGCAACCGCGAAGGCTATCAGCCGCGTCAGGGCGGATACAATAACAATAACCGCCAGGGCGGCTACAACCGTCAGGGTGGCTACAACCGCTATAATAACCAGGGTGGCTATAACCGCTATAACAATCAGGGCGGATACCAGCAGCGTCCCTACCAGCAGCGTCCATATAATAATGTTCCCTCAGAAGGAACTCCGGCTGCCGAAGGCACTGAGAGCACAGCAGCAGCCGGATCAACGGCGACTTCAGGATCGGAAGGCTCACAGCAGCCCCATCAGCAGCGCCCCTACCAGCAGCGCCCCTATCAGCAGCGCCAGGGAGGTTATCAGCAGCGTCCCTATCAGCCGCGTCAGGGCGGCTATCAGCAGCGCCAGAGTGGTTACCAGCAGCGTCCTTACCAGCAGCGTCAGGGCGGATATAACAACAACCGACAGGGTGGCAACCAGGGCGGTTACCAGCCGCGACAGGGCGGCTATCAGCAGCGCCCGGGCGGTTACCAGCAGCGCCCCGGCGGCTACCAGCAGCGTCCCGGTCAGCAACGCCAGCGTCAGAACCAGTATGGTATGCCTTACGGCGGAAAGAGCTTCGTCCCCCGTCCGAAGCCGGTAGAATATGAGGTGCCTGTGCCCGATCCCGACGAGCAGATCCGTCTCAACAAGTATATGGCTAATGCCGGAATATGCAGCCGCAGAGAAGCCGACGAGTTTATCCGTCAGGGGCTTGTCAAAGTCAACGGCGAGGTCGTTACCGAGCTCGGAACCAAGATAAGCCATAGCGACACTGTTGAATATGACGAAAAAGTCGTTACTCTCGAGCGCAAGTGCTATATTCTTCTCAATAAACCGAAAGATTGCGTGACGACGTCCGACGATCCTAATGGTCGCCTGACTGTAATGGATATTGTCAAAGGCGCATGTAACGAGCGTATTTATCCGGTAGGACGTCTCGACCGCAATACTACCGGCGTTCTGCTTCTGACGAACGACGGCGACCTTGCGTCGAAACTGACTCATCCCAAATATATCAAGAAAAAGATCTACCACGTCTGGACTGATAAGGATATTTCGGAAGATGATATGCAGCGCATTGCCGACGGCATTGAGCTTGAAGACGGCGAAATCCATGCCGACGCAATATCTTACGCCACCGAAACCGACCGCAATCAGGCCGGAATTGAGATTCACAGTGGCCGTAACCGCATCGTGCGCCGCATTTTCGAACATCTCGGCTATCACGTCACCAAACTCGACCGTGTTTATTTTGCCGGCCTGACAAAGAAAAATCTGCCCCGCGGACGTTGGCGCTATCTGACTCAGGAGGAGGTCAATTTCCTTAAAATGGGTTCTTTTGAATAAAATAACAGAATGAAACGTACACTCATAAAAGACCTGAAGCCCGAAATGATCGGCTCGCAGGTCGAGCTCAAAGGCTGGGCCCGCACACGCCGCGGAAACAAACACGTTCAGTTTGTCCAGCTTAACGACGGAAGCAATGTCGGCGGCATACAGGTTGTTTTCGATATGTCAAAATTCACCGACGAGCAGCTTAAACCGATCACTACCGGTGCAAGCCTGCGGGTCGTCGGCAACCTCGTCGAGTCGATGGGCAAAGGACAGTCTATGGAGGTTCAGGCCGAAAGTCTCGAGCTATACGGCACCTGCGATCCCGAAAGCTATCCTCTTCAGAAGAAAGGCCACACTCTCGAGTTCCTTCGCGAGAAAGCCCATCTTCGTCCGCGCACAAACACCTTCGGCGCCGTGCTCCGTGTGCGCAGCGCCCTGGCTCAGGCTATCCACAAATTCTTTGGCGAGAAGGGTTTCTATTATCTGAACACTCCGCTTATTACGGCTTCGGACTGCGAAGGCGCAGGCGCTATGTTTCAGGTAACGACTCTCCCTCTGAATGATCTTCCCAAAGATGAAGAGGGTAATGTCGACTATTCGAAAGATTTCTTTGGCAAGCCTACAGCTCTGACTGTCAGCGGACAGCTCGAGGGAGAACTAGGAGCGACGGCTCTCGGACAGATTTATACTTTCGGACCGACTTTCCGTGCTGAGAATTCCAACACTCCGCGCCACTTGAGCGAGTTCTGGATGATAGAACCCGAAATGGCTTTCTATGATATCAACGATAACATGGATCTTGCCGAAGAGTTCGTGAAGTACTGCATCAGATATGCTCTCGACAACTGCCGCGCCGACATCGATTTCCTTGCCAAGATGTATGACCCCGAGCTTGTCAGCCGACTTGAGTTTGTGCTTCACAACGACTTCGTGCGCCTGACCTACACCGAGGGCGTCGAGATTCTCAAGGCCAGCGGCCATAAGTTCGAGTTCCCTGTAGAGTGGGGCATCGACCTCCAGAGCGAGCATGAGCGCTATCTTGTCGAACAGCACTTCAAGAAGCCCGTTATCCTGACCGACTACCCGAAAGAAATCAAGGCTTTCTATATGAAGCTCAATGACGACGGCAAGACTGTGCGCGCTATGGATGTCCTCTTCCCCCATATCGGAGAAATCATCGGCGGCAGCGAGCGTGAGGAAAGCTTCGACAAGCTCAACAAGCGAATCGAAGAACTGCATATTCCGATGAAAGATATGTGGTGGTATCTCGACACCCGTCGTTTCGGCACTGTCCCTCACAGCGGTTTCGGCCTCGGCTTCGAGCGCCTCGTGCTCTTTGTGACAGGCATGACAAACATTCGCGATGTCATTCCTTTCCCGCGCACCCCCGGCAACGCCGAATTCTAAATCTCCCGACGCTAACATACCAAGCGGGGGTTGCTCACTGATTGAGCAACCCCCGCTTGGTTATATCGGAAAAAGTATCAAACCATAACGGTTTCCTTGATGCCGAATTTGATGCGCAGGTTCTTGATCATGTCGCGCGTCATTGTGTCGAGGTCATATTCAGGCTTCCAGTCCCATTCTTCGCGGGCGCAAGAGTCATCGAGGCTGTCGGGCCATGAATCGGCGATGGCCTGACGCAGCGGGTCAAGCTCGTAGGTCATGGAGAACTCGGGCATATACTCGCGAATCTTGGCGTAGATAATCTCGGGATCGAAGCTCATCGAGGCGATGTTGAACGAATTGCGGTGCTTGAGACGCGTGGGGTCGGCTTCCATGATTTCGATGGCGGCGCGCAGGGCGTCAGGCATATACATCATGTCCATGAACGTGCCGGGCTTCAGCGGACATTTGAACGGTTCGCCCTTGACGGCTGAATAGTAGATGTCGACGGCATAGTCGGTTGTGCCGCCTCCGGGAGGCGTCGTGTAGCTTATAAGGCCGGGGAAGCGCACCGACCGAGTGTCGACACCGAAGCGGCGTGCGTAATAATCGGCAAGAAGTTCTCCTGTGACTTTAGTCACGCCGTAAATAGTTTCAGGGCGCTGGACGGTGTCCTGAGGCGTTTTGGTGTGGGGTGTGGACGGGCCGAAAGAGCCTATTGACGACGGAGTGAACACGGCGCATCCTTTTTCCCGGGCAACTTCGAGGGTATTGTAGAGGCCACCGACTCCGATTTTCCATGCAAGCTGGGGGCGGGCTTCGGCTACAGCACTCAGCAGGGCCGCAAGATTGTAGATTGTGTCGATGTTGTAGCGTTCAACGGCGTCGGCTATCTGGTTGGCATCAGTGATGTCGACAAGCGCCGAAGGGCCGCTTTCGAGAAGCTCGCCTTTCGGCTCTGCTCCCTTTATATATCCTGCTACTACATTTCCGCCAGGATAAGCCTCGCGCAGTTTCATGGTGAGCTCCGATCCTATCTGTCCGGTTGCTCCGATGATTAGAACATTCTTCATTTAAGGTTAGATGTCGTTGGTTGTGCAGTAAATCTATTTCTGCCTGCAAATTTAGATTTTTTTGCTCTAACAGCAACACCCGACCAAAATTTTTTTTACTTTTGCGGTCAGTAGAGGCGCCGGTGACACGACGCCCGACAATAATTAGCCTTAATCACATCCATCATGTACACAAAATTCAAAGAACATCTTCAGAGCGAGCTCAACGCCATCAAGGAAGCAGGGCTCTACAAAAACGAGCGCGTTATCGTGTCGCCGCAAGGCGCTGACATTGCTGTGGAGAATACTCCCGGTGAGGTTCTCAACTTCTGTGCCAACAACTATCTTGGTCTGGCCGATAACTCACGCCTTATAGATGCAGCCAAAGCAGCCATGGACGAGCGTGGCTACGGCATGTCGTCAGTGCGTTTTATCTGTGGCACTCAGGATCTCCACAAGCAGCTCGAGCGCGCTATCAGCGAATATTTCCATACAGAAGACACGATTCTCTATGCCGCATGTTTCGATGCTAACGGCGGACTTTTCGAGCCGTTGCTGACCGAAGAAGACGCTATCATCAGCGATGCCCTGAACCACGCCTCGATTATTGACGGTGTGCGTCTCTGCAAGGCTCGCCGCTTCCGCTATGCCAATGCCGATATGGCCGATCTCGAACGTTGTCTTCAGGAGGCAAAGGACTGCCGCTTTAAAATGATCGCAACCGACGGTGTATTTTCAATGGACGGTAATGTCGCACCTATGGATAAAATATGTGAGCTCGCCGAGAAATACGGCGCTCTCGTCATGGTTGATGAAAGCCATTCGGCTGGCGTCGTCGGGCCGACAGGCCGCGGCGTAGCCGAACAATACGACTGCTACGGACGTATCGACATTCACACTGGCACACTCGGAAAATCGTTCGGCGGTGCTATGGGCGGCTTTACCACCGGTCCGCGCGAAATCATCGACATGCTGCGTCAGCGCTCACGTCCGTATCTGTTCTCGAACTCTGTGGCTCCTTCAATTGTAGGCGCGAGCATCGAGATGTTCAAGATGCTGAATGAGAGCAATGATCTTCATGACAAACTGATGAAGAACGTCGAGTATTTCCGCACCCGCATGATCGATGCCGGCTTTGACATCAAGCCGACTCAGAGCGCTATCTGTGCTGTTATGCTTTACGACGCAAAACTCAGTCAGGATTTTGCTGCCGCCATGCAGCGCGAGGGCATATATGTGACCGGTTTCTACTATCCCGTAGTTCCCAAAGGACAGGCCCGTATTCGCGTTCAGCTCAGTGCAGCCCATACCACAGAACAGCTTGACCGCGCTATTGCCGCTTTCATTAAAGTGGGCCGCGAGATGGGCGTTCTCAAATAACTCTTGACACTTTTTTCTTCACCGGCCGCCGGAGCACGAAAGTCTCCGGCGGCTTATATTATCCTCTTTTTCGGCAAAACTGTCCATTGGTTCTACAAAGTTTTATCGGCTTGAGACTGTTGATTAATTTTGTCGGGATGACAAAACTACATTTAAAGTATGCATTATCTGCTGTCGCCATGTTTCTGGCGCCGATGCTGACTTCGTGTGATAATTTCGAGTATCACCCTTATTCCGCTGACATAGACGGCCCTGTCGGACTGACCGACCGGAATATCACCGAAATTAAGCACAAGATAACTTCATTGCCGCTTACGTTCGCCTTTATTACCGATACCCAGGGCTCTGACGCTGATTTGAAAGATGCACTAAAAGTTATCAAAACACGCGGCGACATTGATTTCATTGTTCATGGTGGCGATCAGACCGATTTCGGACTTACACGCGAATTTCTCTGGTGTCGTGATATGATGGAAAAGTGCGGACTGCCGTATATTACCGTGATAGGCAACCATGACTCTCTGGGAAACGGCGAGGAAATATATAAATATATCTATGGCGTTACGAATTATTCATTCGACGTGGCCGGAGTGCATTTTGTCTGCCTGAACACAAACGCTCTCGAATATGACTATTCCGAGCCTGTTCCCGATCTGGGCTTTATAACAGCTGATGCTGTTGCGGCAAAGGAAGCGGGTGCCACTCATACTGTGGTTGTCATGCATTCCCATCCCTACGACGAGCAGTTCAATAATAATGTAGCCGATCCATTTCTCTATTATCTGCGGTCTTATCCGGGAATGGGCGATAATGACGAACGCAGAGCAGACGGCACCTTTTGCAGAGGATTTTGTGTCAACGGCCACAATCACTCTTTCGATGTCAGTGAGATCGGATCGCGTGGCATTCTTTTTTATCAGTGTGCCAACATTGCCAAACGTCAGTTTTTTGTATTCACCGTAACATCCGAAGGCTATGAGATGGAAAAGATTGATTTCTGAAATTCTTGTGCTGATAGCCGGCCTTTTGTCAGTCAGCGCCGACGAGGCAGCCGACAGCGTGCGCATTGAGCGGTATCATAAGCGTTTGGAGCGACGGCAGGAGGCGTGGAACCGGCTTATTCCGACGGTTTTCCCTCTCCAGTATGCCGGAGGCATGGGGATGTTTTCAGCCGGCATAGGCTGGGATTATGGCCGCGATAATAAGTTTGAGACACATCTGATGATAGGCTTTTTGCCAAAGCGCTATAACAGCAGTGCCTATGCCACGCTGACATTGCGCGAAGAATATCTTCCATGGCGCATCAGGATCGCGTCGACCCCTTTTGAAGTGAGACCCCTCTCGGTTTCGCTCGCCATGAACACCATTTTCAGCAGCGATTTCTGGACCAGCGAACCTGACAGGTATCCGAACGGTTATTATGCATTTTCGAGCCGTGTCAGATTTCATCTTGGAATCGGTTCGCGTTTAACGTTCAGGATTCCCGAGAGGCGAAGGCATGTCGTCAAGCATATATCGCTCTATTATGTGGTATCGGTATGCGATTTATACATCAGGCAGAAGATAGTCGACAGTGCGGTTCCGACAGGCGATATCTTCACTATAGGAATAGGCGCAATACTGACTATATGATTGCGTAAATTTCGTACCTTTGCCGGGAATTTCCAAGGTATGAAAAAATCTTTGCTTTCTCTGTCGTTCGGAACTTTCGCGCTTGGCGTCGCCGAGTTCGGAATGATGGGTATATTAAACGAGATTGCCGCAGACATCGACATCTCTGTTGTTCAGGCCGGCAACCTTATCTCGGCTTATGCCGCCGGAGTGGCAGTGGGCGCCCCTGGTCTGATTTTTCTAAGACGTATGGAACTCAGACGTCTTATGCTGCTTCTTGCGTCAGTCATAGCTATTGGCAATGCTATGGTGGCGTTTTCGCCGTCATACGCATTTCTTCTCATTGCCAGATTTATCTCCGGACTGCCCCACGGGGCGTATTTCGGCGCTGGAGCTATCGCGTGCACCCGTTTGGCTGACAGTGGGAAAGGGGCATCGGCTGTAGCCGTACTCATAGGAGGAATGACAGTAGCCAACCTCGTTGGCGTGCCGGGTTTCACTTATGTATGTCATGCATTGTCGTGGCGTCTTCCCTTCGGGATAGTGGCTATTGCCGGAATAATAACTTTTTTCTCTGTCAGGATCTGGATGCCGCGAATCGAAGCGTTGCCCGATTCAGGATTGAAGGGGCAGTTCAGGTTTCTTAGTCGTCCGGCTCCGTGGCTGATTTATTCCGGTATATTTTTCGGACAGATGAGCGTTTATATGTGGCTCAGTTATATCTCGCCGATAATGACTTCCGTGACAGGTTTCCCGGAAAGTTCGATGACATATATTATGGTTGTTGTCGGAGCGGGAATGGTATTCGGAAACATTGTCTCGGGCAAGATGGCCGATCGCTATGCTCCGGCTAAAGTGTCAATGGTTATCGCCGCTCTCATTGTGGTTGTCATGCCATTGATATGGCTGCTGTCGCCCTATAGGCTTCCTTCGCTGATTCTGGCTTTTATCGCTCCCGGATTGCTTTTCGGTCTCGGCGGCCCGCCACAGTTCCTTATTGTCGGCTATTCGAGAGGCGGAGAGATGCTTGGGGGAGCCGGAATCCAGATTGCCTTCAATGTCTCCAATGCGGTTGCCGCTGCCATAGGCGGCGCGATAATCCGCCACGGATTCGGTTATGCCTCACCGGCAATCGCAGGGGTTCCCTGTGCGATTATCGCTGTCGTTGCCTTTTTAATTCTCTACAGGCGCTATCCTATTGCAGAATAATTCGTAACTTTGTGACTTCATGGAAAATCGCAGACAGAAATACATTTTCGTCATGACAGCGACCGCCATGTTTGCGGTTTATTCGCTGTTTGCCTGGTTTATCCCTGTGTCGATCGACGATTATGCTTTCATGAGGTATTATCTCGAAGCCAACGGAGGGGATCCTGACTTTTCATGGAGCGGCCTGACCGGCTATTTTTCGACTGTATGGAATGTGGAGAACGGCCGGCTCGCCAACTATCTCTGTGCACCCGTTCTACTCTGGATTCCTCACTGGTTTAGGGCGCTTTTGCTCGGACTGATTATCAGCTCAACGTTCATTCTGTCAGCCCGACTCGCGTCGTCGAAAGAGCGACTGACTCCGGCGATGCTCGTGTTTGTATGGGCCCTTATGGCTATGTTCCTGCCCTGGCGCGATATTTCATCGCTGATGGTTGCCGATTATGCCCTAAATTACTTCCTGAGCGGGCTGTTTCTGGTGCTGACGCTGACAGCTGCTGTACGTCTTGAGGATTCGAAAATGGGTCGGAGCGTCTATATCGCTGCTTTAATTGCTGCTTTTTGCGCCGGATTATGTCATGAGTGTTTCGGACTTCCGCTGATAGCGGCAATGGGAATAGTCGCGCTGATGAAAAGATTTTCGATGTCAGTACGTTGGTGGGGCCTTTTTGCGGCGGTCGTTGCCGGCACCGCATTCTGTCTGTCATCGCCAGCCATCTGGTCGCGTTTGTTTTCCCGCGCCGACTCTCTGAATCTTAACATTGTCCAGGCCTGTCGCCTGCTCGCTTATTCAGGATTCATATTCTCGATGGTATGCTTTATCTTGTTTTGCGGCTTTTTTACCATACGCGGTCGTCGCTGGCTAAAGCAGATTTTTTCGGTTTCGGTCAACCGCTATTTCGGCCTGCTCGGAGTATTCTCTGCAATAATCGCCGAAGTTCTGAGTGTGGAGGGGCGCGGCTTTTTCCTGGCAGATCTTTCGGCGATAGTGATACTCGCTAACATTCTTTGTGGCACACTAAGGCGCGTACATTTTGCCGCAGTGATTTCTGTGATAACTCTTCTTTTATTGTTCTATACCGAGGTAATAAGATGGCAGATAGCCGTTTATTATGAAGATAAGTACATAAAAGAGGCATTAGAGGAATCGGAGGGAGAGGCGGTATACTATGACGTCATGTTAGACACACCCTGGTGGACTTTCCGCCATCCGACTGCCGGATTATGGCGGAGGTCGTCGCTTGCGGTAATGTATTCCAACTATATCCATCGCGAGGCTGATTCTCTGGCAATAGTTTTACCTACGGTCTTGCGCGGCATTGATTTCAATAATTGTGAACCGCTGCCCGGATTGGATGAGTTTAAACAGGCCGGTGATGTTGTCCTTGTGCCTTTCTACCCAGATAAAGACCTGCGCGTGTGGGATATGAGGGTTACCACCGACGAGGGTGATCAGGGTGGCTCATGGGTCGGTTATGAATATGTAAAAAACATCGACGGCACGCTATGGTGTATGGGAACGCCTTTGAAACGTGGGCTTCACGGGCCCTACAGATTTGTAAAAAGACCCGACTGATCAATGAATATCAAATTCCATTCCCGCTATTTTAGTCTGAATGCGATTATTGTGATGGTCGCAATGATGGTTGTATATACCATATATTCCTGGTGTACGCCTTACGCTCTCGATGATTATATGTTTGTGGGTTACTATCTTGACGGGAATCCTGATGAACGTTTATCATTGTCAGGGCTTTGGAACTATATTTCAACCGTCAGAAGCTCAGAGAACGGCCGATTGGCAAATTTACTATGTGCTCCTATAGTAATGTGGTTGCCGCACCGGCTTTGGGCTCTCATTTTCGGCGCGATTGTCACAACTTCGATAACTCTTTCGGCCCGACTTGCCACTGGAAACAAACCTGTTACAGCCGGAATGCTCATTTTTGTCTGGGCATTATCGGTTATATTCTTGCCGTGGCAGGATTTCAGCGGACTTGTAGTTATTGATTATGCTCTCAATTATCTCCTTTCATGGCTGTTAGTCTTACTGACTTTGATGTCACTGTTGAAAGTCGAGGAAAAAACAATGAGGTTGAGTTATTATTGCCCGGTACTTTTTCTCGCGTTTTTAACGGGAATGGTTCACGAAAGTTTTTCAGCCGTTCTGCTGGCAGCCGTTACAGTCTACGCTGTCATAAAGAAATTCAGGATGGCGCCACAATGGTGGGGGATTTACGTTGCACTTGTCATAGGACTGATAATATGTTTTAGCGCGGATGGAATTATTAATAGGGTTATACGGACAACCGGATTTGAACGCCCACGTGATATGATGTACTTTGCGCGGCTAATATATCATACAATGTCGCTCTGTGCGATAGTAGGATTTGTCGGTGTTGTGATGACATTCACTAAGTCGGGGCGCTCGCGGCTCAGGAGTATTTTCTCGAGGCCGGTCAATGTCTATGTGACTCTTATAGCATTTTTTGCGATAGTAAACATTATTGCTGTTTATGCTCCGGCGCGTTCGGCAATGATGGCAGTCCCTCCAACGATTATACTGCTGGCTGGAGCATTACAGTCGCAATGGAACCTTTCGCGCTATTTTTCGAAAATATCTTCGGCTGTTGTTCTGACTCTGATTCTGACATTTTACAGCGCCATCATCTATTGGGAATATAAGATAAAGCTTCAGAATGGTGTTATAATAGAGTTAATGAAGAACGCCAACGGCAGACCGATTTATTTTGACACGATTCAAGATACTCCCTGGTATACCTTTGATTATCCAGTCAATGGTTTATGGCATTATTATGACGCCCATCAGGGTTATATCGCAGAATATTTCGGAATGGATGGCTCGAAACTGTTTGTCTTGCCGAAAGTTTTGGAGAATGTCGATTTGAAGAAGTGCGACAATGTTATTTTCGAGGACAATGAGGGATATTTCCAGATTGGCAATTATCTTCTGTCGGATAGCCGCAATGACAGATATTTACTCCCCGACCGTTTTCGGTTTATTTCAGAAGATGGAAGCTTTATTGATTCGGGTGTTAACTGGAAGCCGTTCGATGCTGGAGACAGCAGTGTGTGGTGTTTGGGAATCCCGCTCAAGAAGGAGGTTAAAGGGCCGTTTGTTAAAATCGAGAGATTGTAATTATGTCGAAAATAACTGATAAAATTACTCCTAAGGCGATTGCGGTTGTTGCTGTGATAGCCCTCACTTACATGGTATACTCATGGTATACCCCGATCGCTCTCGACGATTATTTGTTCGCACGGTATTATCTTGACGTGAACGGTAATAGTTCCGATTTTTCTTTCAAGGCATTAGCTGATTATATTTTATCGGTCAGGATGAATGAGAACGGTCGATTGGCCAATTATCTTTGCGCCCCGATAGTATTATGGATGCCACATTGGCTATGGTCAATCACTATCAGCTTTTTAATAACTTCAACGATTGTTATTTCCGCTGTTTTGTCATCAGGAAAAAGACGGCTCTCTGCGCGAATGCTTATATTTGTATGGGGATTATCAGTGATTTTTCTGCCTTGGCAGGATTATAGCGGATTGATCGTAATTGATTATGCACTCAACTATTTTTTATCATGGTTTTTAGTGCTTGTAACAATAATATGTTTGATTAGAGTAGAGAGATCTTCGGTCAGTCATTCTCGATTTTTTATAATGGCTGTTGGAGCTTTCTTTACCGGCATGGTTCACGAGAGCTTCTCGTTTGCACTCATTGCAACATTATTTGTTATTGCGGTATCTAAGAAATTCAGGCTTTCGGCACAATGGTGGGGACTATTTTCAGCGCTTGTTGTTGGTGAGTTATTATGTGTGACGGCTCCGGGAATAATCAGCCGGTTCGGAGGTGCGGGGGGCGGTAAACAGCATGACTTAATATATTTCGTAATGCTTGTTAAGAATACTAAATTATTCTTTACCGCTGTATTTTTGACTGGAACCGCTATGCTTTTCACTAAATCCGGGCGTCGACATCTGACAAGTATTTTCAAAGACTCAGTCAATAGATATTGTGCACTGTGTGCTGCCTTTGCAATGCTGATACATATTATTGTTTTTGCTCCCGTTAGATTCTCATTGGCTTCAGTTGCGCCGACGATTATTCTGTTTACAGGTGCGCTAAGGTCTCAGACAAAATTCTTTGCCCATTTCAACAGATTGTTCTCAGCGATTTCTCTTTCGCTTATAATGCTTTTTTACGGAGTATTATGTTACTGGCAAAAACAAATTTTCGTAGAGCATGAAGTTTTGTTGCAGAAAATTAAAAAAGCGAACGGAAAGATAGTATATGCCGAAACGATAAGGTTTGCGCCATGGTATACTTTTAGTTATGTATTGGACGGTCTTTGGTTTGACGGTGCACAAAGCGATTTTCTGGCTGATTATCTGAAGCTTGAAAGAGATAGATTCTTTGTTTTGCCTGAATCGTTTGAGAACAAAAGCTTGTCGGAATGTTCCCGTATAAAAATTGATGGGAGAGGATACTATTATCAATACGAAGATTTTGTTTTTGTTGAAAGTAATTATGATATTTACTTGTTACCAAAACATTTGACTATTACGATGGCTGACGGAAAAACACGCGGCACGCAGATGACATGGCATATTTATCTTGATAAGGATAATAGAGGTTGGTTCATCGGAATTCCTGAGAAAAAGGAAATCAAAGGACCTTTCCGGCGTATTGCTGTAGGTTATTAGATTCTCTCAATATGAAAAATCTAAATCAGAAATTACATTTCGTTAGCACTGATGCCCTATTGGTCATTTTATTAATGACCATAGTGTATTCGGTATATGCATGGTATGTGCCCGTTGCCCTCGACGATTATGCCTTCATGGGCTATTATCTCGATGCCAACGGGGGTGATTCAAGTTTTTCATTGTCAGGACTGTGCCGATACATTAAAACAGTCTGGGAGATAGAGAACGGACGTTTGGCTAATTACTTGTGCGCTCCCTTTCTACTTTGGTTCCCGCATTGGCTGCGGGCTGTTGTGACAGGAGTTATTATTACTGCTTCATTTGTCATTTCAGCTAAGTTTGCTATCGGGAATAAAAAACTGACAGGAAGAGTAGTAGTGTTCGTATGGGCACTTTCAGTCGTCTTTCTTCCCTGGCATGATTTCAGCGGCCTGATGATTGCCGATTATTTCCTTAATTATTTCTTTTCATGGTTATTGGTTCTTCTGACCATGGCCTGTATATTCAGGCTTGAGAAGAAAAATTACAGTCCGCTGCAATACTGTTCGGTTATTCTGCTTTCGTTTTGCACCGGAATTGTCCACGAGTGTTTTGCGCTTCCGCTACTGGCTGCATTAGGGAGCGTTGCGCTTATAAACAGGCTCAGAATGCGACCTCAGTGGTGGGGAATCTTCGTCGCTGTCTTCGCCGGTTTTGTTATCTGCATGAGCTCTCCTGCAATACTCGACCGTCTGATGATTACATCTTCCGATACAGGTGGAAGAGCTTATCTGCTGAATTTTCTGCGCATCCTATATCATAGTGTCCCGCTTTGCGTTATAGCCGGTTTCGCGGGTTTTGTTATGATTCTCTCCAAAGCTGGGCGAGCGCATCTGAGAAACATCTTCTCAACGCTTACGAATCAATACTTCGGTCTGCTGTCATTGTTCGCGTTAGTCATTGTGGTAGTTTTGTTTGTGACCGGACGAGCTGCTTTTCTGGCGGTTACGCCTATGATAATTGTTATGACAAGCGCACTCGACTCTGAATCAAATTTTTTCAGATATTTCTCGGCCATACCTTCGGCGATTGTTCTCTTACTGCTTCTGACATTCTATGGCCCGTTGATATATTGGCAGAGGAAGATTTATGAAGAGCATGAAAAAGTATATGCCGACGTCGCGAGGAATATTGGTAGGAATGTCTATCACGATACAATTATAACAGCACCGTGGTATACTTTCAGGTATTCGACTGACGGGCTGTGGGCCGTCGGAACTCAGTATTTCGGATTATCGCAATATTTTCATATCGATGAGGATAAGCTGACAGTGCTGCCCACAGTGCTGAAAGGCGCCGATCTCTCAAAATGTGAGACGGTCGAATTTGCGGGAGAGGAAACCATCTGTCAAAAAGGCGATTATCTTATTGTCAATGGTGATGTTGATCAGTCGAGATTGTCTGACGACTATATATTTTATATGGCTGACGGCACAAAGCGAGGCTCATCGGTCGGCTGGAGGTATTTCTACGACGAAAACGGAGTTAAATGGAACATTGGGTTCCCTCTCCGCGGCCCTGTAAATGGCCCGTTTATCCGAATTGTTCAGCCGCATTAATATTAGTATCCGAGAATGAAATCAAGAGTTAAATTCAGTGTTTATTCGATGATACTGACGATGGTTATTTCCGTCGTCCTCGTATTGTTCTGTGTGAAGACTTATGGTGAGCTCGTTCCGTTTTGCATTGTCCTCGCACTTTGCCTTATGCTGATTATCCCGGCGCTTTTCTACGCACCGTTGTCGGTCAGAGCCAACGAGAGGTGTATAATTATTTCGTGCCTTCTAAAGAAACATCATATTTATCTGAACGACATAGTGAGAGTAGAGCCTTTCACGCCGACAATTGGCGCCCGGCGCCTGTTTGGTTCCGGCGGTTTCTTTGGTTACTGGGGCATATTCAAGGAGGGCGATGTCGGCCGCTATGCCGCATATTTCGGAAAAGCAGCTGATTGCTTTCTTGTCCGTATGAAAAACGGCGATAAATATGTGATCGGATGTGCCGACAGTCCCGAAATGGTCAACTTTATAAAAAGACAGATTGGTTAATGGTGACAGATTTCCGATACCTCAGGCCGCGAAAGGGTGCTTTACTACGGCATTTCTATGAAGACTTCAGCCGTAATCTTCATCCGTTGCGTTGTGTTGCCGTCGATGGGGCTACCGTAGTGCCGCCGCCTCCGGCAGTCTGCGACGACGGTCTAAGGGATTGCGGCGTAACTGATTCCGACGGGCGTTTCGTTGCCGAGTCGGCCCGCACAGACAAAGTGACCGAGATTGAGGCATATGCCCGGAATGCAGGCGCTGACACTGTGGCTGGAACCGCAATGTTCTGTGGCCTCCTGAATTATCACTGGGGCCATTTTATGGTCAATAGTCTGGCGCGACTGTGGGCTGCTGTTTCCGGCCGATATGATTTTGACAGACTTGTTTTTGTTGTCCCTAAGAACGGCATCTTGCCTCTTGAGGGCAATATACGCGAGGCATTCAGGCTTTTGAATTTCGACAAACCGATAGATATTATTGACACTCCGCGCCGTTATTCACGAGTGCTTGTCCCTGAAGAAGGCTGTTCGTCGGAGGAATATGTTGCGCCTGAAATTCTGCCTGTCTACGACCGAATTGCCCGGGCCGCTCTTGCCGAGCATCCCTATATAGCTAAGTCGGAAAAGATTTATCTTAGCCGCGGGCGCTTTGAAAAAGCTGTCAGGAGCGAATTCGACGTAAGATGGTTCGACAAATTCTTTGCCGCAAACGGATACAGGATTATTTACCCGGAATTGATTTCTTTGGGTGAGTTTATTTCGATTATTCACGGAGCTTCAACCGTAGCGGCTATGGCGGGAACGTTGCCCCATACACTGCTTTTTGGCCCGGATGGTGTCGATGTGACTATAATTGAGAAATTCGCTTATATCAATACATATCAGCCCGGAATAGACCTTGTCAGGAAGCTGAATGTCACTTATGTTGACGCCAATGCTTTTATCCGGCCGGTATCGCCTGGTGGCGGCCCTTTCATTGTCTATCCGAATGATTTATTCCGATCTTTTTGTGCCGACACGGGGCTGAGCCTTAATGGTATTCCGGTTAACACTTGCCGAAAAATGTTGCGGCAGTTCGTAAAGGCATATAGGCGGCAATATTCACGTCAGTGGGTCTATGAAGAGTTCCTTGAGCCTCAGATAGGACTAATGCGTGAGGCGTATGAGGCGTCAGAATCTGATTTTGGCGATTGGCTGACAGGCAAAAAACCGCTTTTCCTGAGCGATCTGCTTTCTCCCAGACGTCTGGCCAAGAAGCTAATCAGTTTTTTTCGCTGAGCAACGTAGATCGAGTTCTTTGCCGCAGAAAGTTGTCTGCGGGGTCTCGGTTATAAATGGTTCTACTGAATCGACGGTGTTGTCGTCGCTATATGTGACAAGGGCCGGTGCGATCTTTTGTCCGTCGGCAAGTATAACGGCCGAAAAGACAATCCGTTTCATCGCTTTATGCTATGCTTTGGAATTGGACTCTTGATATTGCGGGCATGACGATGGCGCATTCTGATAAGCTGCAATGAGTCGACATATGCCGGAAGCATAGACCCTTTGAGCCCGACATTCAGCGACCCGTAGATTCTGTTTGCCGCTTTGTCGGGAGTGAGGCCGAGCGTGATTGAATGCCAGCCGTTGCCGCTGAAGCGTGTGACGGCATAATCGGTCAGTCCGGGATAGTCGGCCGACAGGTTAACATCAATTTCTGCCGCGCTTCCAAGCGTCTTGAAGCGCAGTTCATAGATGTCGCCCGGCTCGAAATACTGGTCGCGTCCCAAAGAAAAGCTGATTATCCGCGAGGGAGAGTTTGCCGCGATTCGCCAAGTACGGTCATCCTGCCACACGTCAACCGAATCGCCATCCAGCGAGGCAACCGATGTATTCATAGCAAGATTCGATTCGTTGGCACCCGATTCACGTGCTTTCCTGAGGCGCTGTTCGAGAATTTCCTCGACTCGCGCATATACTTTGGTGTATTGTTCGACGTGCATCCCGTACCATGTCAGCGAGCTGTCGACATCGGCCGTTGTTACATCATGGCGTGCGCATATCGACTGACGCAGGAGCTGACGTAACGAGTCGTTGCGGAATGAGGCACCATCGGTTTCGACAACAGCTTCACCCATCTCCATATCAGCCATGATCTGGGCCATAGGTTCGGGCGAGATAACGCCGTCGGGAGTCGGATCGCAGGCTGTCAGCGCTGCTGTCAGTGCCATAACGTGTATGGGGCCAAGACGTCTGCTCATTCTTTTTTATCTTCGTCGTGTGTGTTGCCGTCAGCATGTTCTTTGACAGGTGACGACAGGAATCGAGAATAAAAAATCAGAGTAACGATGATTCCAACGGAAATTGCCGCGTCAGCGAAGTTGAACACGGGTTGGAAAAACAGGAAGTATTCGCCTCCGACAAACGGTATCCACTCAGGCCAATAGAAACTGAACAGAGGAAAATAGAACATATCCACTACTTTGCCGTGAAACATCGAGGCATATCCTCCGTCGGCAGGGAAAAGTGTTGCGATTTCGGGCGGCATCGGATTGTTGAAGATGACGCCATAAAAAACGCAGTCGAAGATATTCCCGGCAGCTCCAGCTGTGATCAGAGACAGACAAACAAGGTATCCTGTCGAGACATCAGCATTTCTGCGTATCAGACGTGCTATATACCATATCAGAGCTCCTACTGCCAGCAGACGGAAAAGCGTCAGAAAAAGCTTGCTTCCTATCTCCATTCCGAATGCCATTCCGTTGTTTTCGATAAACAGCAGCTTGAACCATGAGGTCACTGTTACGGATTCGCCCAGATAGAAGTGGGTTTTGACCCAGAACTTGATGATCTGGTCAATGATGATGACAGCGGCAATAATAGCCGCTGTCATCAGTGTGCGTCGACGGCGAACCGACGCCTGTTGGTCGGGGACGGGGTTCACCGGCGTTTATTTTGCTGTTCTTTACCTGCGATACTGAGAGTTGCGTGAGGCACGGCGCGCAAACGCTCCTTGGGAATCAGTTCGCCTGTCTCGCGGCATATACCGTAGGTTTTGTTCTCAATTCTGATAAGAGCGGCCTGAAGGTGCTTGATGAATTTTTGCTGACGCTGGGCAAGCTGTCCGGCTTCCTCTTTGCTCAGGACACTCGCGCCTTCTTCGAGCACTTTGAATGTGGGCGAAGTGTCGGCGACATCGTTGCCGTCGGTGTTGGTTAGGTTGGCGCGCAGAATTTCGTAGTCTTCCTGAGCCTTGGCGAGCTTTTTCAGTATAAGCTCCTTGAACTCTTCAAGTTCTTCGTCGCTATAACGTTTTTTTTCGCTCATGGTGTCGATTAGTTAGGTTAGTTTTTATTAATTGCCACTTTGAGTAACAGTCCGTCGATGTCGAGAGTCTCGACTTCATTGCCTTCGGGAGTCCCGAAGGTAAGAGCCGACGCGAGAACCTGCTGACTGATATAGTCGGCGAATTCGGTGATCGCTTCGTCGGCGTCGGTTCCTTTCTCAAAATTGAGCGTGATTCTGTCAGTGATGTTATAGTCGCGGTCTTTGCGGATATTCTGGATTCGGTTGACAATGTCACGGGCGATGCCTTCGCGGCGAAGTTCCGGGGTTACAGTTATGTCAAGGGCGATAGTCACATTTCCCTGATTTGCCACGAGCCATCCGGGAATGTCTTCCGAGAATATGTCGACGTCAGAAGCCTCCACACGGTGGTTCTCTCCGTTGATGTCAAGATCGATGAATCCGTCTGCCTCGAAATTGCGTATGGCAGTCTGATCGAGGGCCTGGATTGCAGCGGCCACAGCCTTCATTGCTTTACCGTGTTTTGGCCCGAGCTTCTTGAAGTCGGGTTTGACACGCTTGACAAACGCGCTGTCGTCGCCGGCAACAAGTTTGACTTCCTTGACGTTTATCTCGTTTTTGACTAACGGACTTATCGCTTCGAGCGCAGCTCTCATCGAATCGTCTGCCACGGGAATCATAATGGCCTGAAGCGGCTGACGAACTTTAAGATTCACCTTGCGGCGCAGAGCGAGCGACATAGACGTGATGGTCTGCGCCAGCGACATACGTTTTTCGAGGCCTTTGTCGATAGCCGCTTTGTTGACCTCGGGGAAGAGTTCGAGATGGACACTTTGAACCGAAGCGTCGGCGCCGGTCAGATCGCGCCACAGGCGGTCGGCAAAGAAAGGTGCTATCGGAGCCATCAGTTTGCTGACAGTCAGCAGGCACTGATAAAGAGTCTGATAGGCAGCCAGCTTGTCGGCGTTCATTTCTCCGCCCCAGAAACGTTTGCGGTTGAGACGTACATACCAGTTCGACAGATTGTCGATGACGAAATCGCTGATAGCACGAGCGGCACGGGTGGGCTCGTAGTCGGCGAGATCAGCGTCGACTTCATCCACGAGGCTGTTGAGCAGTGAGATTATCCAGCGGTCGATTTCGGGGCGCTCATTCAGCGGAACCTCTTTTGCGTCGGGAGTGAATCCGTCGACGTTGGCATATAGGGCAAAGAAGCTATAGGTGTTGTAGAGGGTGGCAAAGAACTTGCGGGCGGTTTCTATAACGCCTTTGTCGTCATATTTGAGATTTTCCCATGGCGATGTGTTCGAAATCATATACCAGCGTAGAGGGTCACTGCCATGTTTTTCGATAGCTCCGAACGGGTCGACGGCATTCCCTTTGCGTTTCGACATCTTATTGCCGTCTTTATCGAGCACGAGGCCGTTCGAGACGACAGCCTTATAGGCGTTTGAGTCAAAAATCATGCCGGCTATGGCATGCAGGGTATAGAACCATCCGCGTGTCTGGTCCACACCTTCGGCAATGAAGTCGGCGGGGAAGAGACGACCGCTCTCGACGCCTTCCTTGTTCTCGAAAGGATAGTGTTGCTGAGCGTATGGCATCGCTCCCGAGTCGAACCAAACGTCAATGAGGTCGAGTTCGCGGTGCATGGGCTTTCCGGAAGGGCTCACAAGCACGATGTCGTCGACATAGGGACGATGGAGGTCGATCTTATCGTAGTTTTCGGCTGTATAGACGCCCGGCTCGAAGCCTTTGTCGCGTAGCGGATTAGAAGTCATGACGCCGGCTTTGACTGCGTCGTCGATGGCATTATATAGTTCTTCGACAGAAGATATGCAACGCTCGTCAGTGTTATCCTCCGTGCGCCAGATAGGAAGCGGTGTCCCCCAGTAGCGTGAGCGCGAGAGATTCCAGTCCTGGATGTTTTCTAGCCATTTCCCGAAACGCCCGGTACCTGTGGTCGCCGGTTTCCACTTGATCTGGTCGTTCAGTTCCATCAGTCGCTCGCGAACCGCCGTTGTGCGGATAAACCAGCTGTCGAGTGGATAATAAAGAACAGGCTTGTCGGTGCGCCAGCAGTGGGGATAGTTGTGGGTGTGTTTCTCAATTTTGAACACTTTATCCTCCTGCTTAAGCATCATGCATATTTCAACATCGAGAGTTTCGGCGTCGGGAGCCAAATTGTCGTCGTAGGCGTTCTTCACAGGTTTGCCCTGCCAGGGAGAGTAAAGCTCAACGTTGACATTTGTTTTGACAAATTCCGGGTCGAGATCTTCGATTTTGTAGAAACGGCCTGTCAGATCAACCATCGGGCGCAGGCGTCCTTCGCGGTCGATGAGATGGAGTGGGGGAACACCGGCCTGTTTCGAGACGAAAAGGTCGTCGGCGCCGAAGGTGCCGGCAATATGCACAATGCCGGTGCCGTCGGCAGTCGTAACATATGCTCCGGGAATAACCCGGAATGCTCCTTCGCCGGGATTCACCCAAGGAATGAGCTGTTCGTAGTGGATTCCGACAAGGTCAGAGCCTTTGGCTTCGCCGATTACTTTCCAGGGAATAATTTTGTCACCCTTTTTATATGTGTCAAGATCGCCGTTTTCTCCTTTTGGATTTAAAACACTGCCAAGAAGAGCGGTGGCAACTGTCACAGTGATAGGATTACCGCTATAGGGATTGAACGTGCGGACAATAGAGTAGTCGATCGAAGGGCCGACTGCAAGGGCTGTGTTGCTCGGGAGCGTCCACGGTGTTGTTGTCCATGCAAGGAAGTAGGCGTCGCCCCAGCCTTTCATGCTGTCGGGCACGTCAATGATGCGGAATTCGGCTATGCAGGTAGTGTCTTTAACATCGCGATAGCATCCGGGCTGATTCAGCTCGTGGCTACTGAGGCCTGTACCTGCTGCGGGGCTGTAGGGCTGGATGGTATAACCCTTGTAAAGCAAGCCTTTCTTATACAGCTGTCCGAGCAGCCACCACACTGTCTCTATGTAGCGGTTGTCATAGGTTATATAAGGGTCGTTCATGTCGACCCAATAGCCCATGCGGTTTGTCAGAGTCTCCCATTCGCGGGTAAACTTCATTACTTCGCGACGGCAGGCGGCGTTGTAGTCGTCGACACTGATTTTCTTTCCGATATCTTCTTTTGTTATCCCCAAAGTTTTCTCGACACCGAGTTCGACGGGCAGCCCGTGGGTGTCCCAACCCGCTTTTCGGTTGACCTCGTAACCCTTCATCGTCTTGTAGCGACAGAAAGTGTCTTTGATGGTGCGGGCTAAAACATGGTGGATTCCGGGCATGCCGTTAGCCGATGGAGGCCCTTCGTAGAAAACAAACGATGGCGCTCCCTTGCGGGTGGCAAGAACCCGTTCGAATAATTTTGTCTTATTCCAGCCTTCGAGTTCCTCTTTGCTGACCTGACTGAGGTCAAGAGAGGCATATTCCTTGAATTTCATTTTAGGGATAACGATGGTGTTAAAAAAATTTTCGCAAAGATACAAAAAATCTGTGGAATCGCGTATATAAAATGAATCTCAGGAGTTAAAGGATGTATATAAATGCAGCAAGCCCCGCAGAAGCGAGGCTTGCAAATGGTTGACGGTGACTTCAGGCTATCGGTGTTCCTTGAGCGGGAGCAGCCGGAGTTGCTATTGCCGGAGTTGCCATGGCGGGAGCCTGGGCGGCAGGAGGATTTACAGGCTGCTTGGCTTCCCAGCCGAGAGCGCTGGCGCCGAGAACGGCGGCATCGGCTTCCTTGAGCTCTGAGAGCAGAACGTTGACCTTCCCTTTGAACACCTTCAGCAAATTCTTTTCGAGGTTTTCTTTGACGGGGCGCATCAACAGATCGCCGCTCTTTGAAAGGCCACCGAAGAGGACGAAGGCGCTGGGCGATGAGAATACGACCATATCGGCCATTGCTTCGCCGAGAAGTTTGCCGGTATAGGCGAAGATGTCCTTGGCGATCTGATCACCTGCGACAGCTGCGTCGTAAACATCTTTGCTTGTAATGTCTTCGATAGGAATGTCGCGTAGCAGTGAGGGTTCTTTGCGTATTTCAAGGAACTCGCGGGCGGTGCGGGCAACGCCGGTGGCCGAGCAATAGGCCTCGAGACAGCCCGTGCGGCCGCAGCCACACATGCGTCCGTTGTTACGCTTAATAATCATGTGTCCGAGTTCGCCGGCGAATCCGTCGTGGCCGTAGACGAGCTGGCCGTTGATGACGATACCTGAGCCTACGCCGGTGCCGAGGGTAATCATGATGAAGTCACGCATACCCCGGGCAGCCCCGTAGGTCATCTCGCCGATGGCGGCTGCATTGGCGTCGTTTGTAATGGCTACCGGTACGCCGAACTTGTCCATCAGAAGCTGGCCCAGTGGTATAGGGGTAGGCCAGGGCAGGTTGACGCCGTCTTCGATGGTGCCGGTGAAATAGTTGGCGTTGGGGGCACCTACGCCTATGCCGGTTACCTTGCCCACAGCGTCGTTGGCCTCGAGAAGCCGCATGATCTCGGTGTGGAGCTCATCGATATAATCGGTGATATTATTATGTTTTGCTGTTTTGATGGAACTGCTGGCGATAACAACGCCACGTGCGTCGACTATTCCGAAGACGGTGTTTGTGCCGCCCATGTCGATGCCGATTACATAAGGTTTACTCATGGTTGTGCTTAAGTTGCGTTAAGTGGTAATAGAAAATTTTGGCAAAGATAAGAAAAAATCAGACAATCGCCTAAATTATATTCAAAACCTGATGAATGGGCGACTTTCGTAAAGAGGCTGAAATGATGAGGTGCGAATTCATTTGTGTAAGTAGTTGAAATATAGGGAATTACCCCCCCCCATCTAAAAATAACATGTGTTAATATTTGGAAATATTGCAAGTTTTTTGTTACTTTGTGCTTGCAAAAGCAAGATAGTAGAAGTTGCTTATAGGATGTTGTCGTCACTTTACGGCGTTAAAAATTGGACTCCATTTCGCATTATAATCACTATCTTTGCATAATAGGTAAATAGTTCCGCTGATTTAAATGGGAGTAGTAGAGAATACACCGACATGGTTTGTTATGCGCGATCTCAAGCGTCCTAATGCATTAAGTCCGGCATGGAAGACTCTTCCCGGAATGGGGTTTGAGGTTTTCACGCCTTTGCGCACTCGCATTGTGATGCGCAAAGGAGTTCCTGTTCGCGAAGCTTTGCCTGTTGTTAATGACCTCCTTTTCGTCAGCGCCGAGCGAATGGCTCTTGATAAGGCTGTCGGGCAGATTCCGACATTGCAATATCGTTGGCTTCGAGGCGCGCCATATCGTACTCCTATGACTGTTGATTCTCGTCGGATGGCTCAATTTATAAAGGCTGTAACAAATTCGGATTCTCCGCGTTATCTTTCCCCTTCGGAATTATCGGAAATCGATTTAGGTTCGAATGTGCGTATCGTTGACGGACCTCTGAAAGGAGTCGAAGGACGATTGATGTCTATTACCCGGGGATTGCGCCGTCACCGTATCTTTGTAGAAATACCGTCATGTATAGCTGCGACAGTAGAGGTTGCCCCGGCATTCATCGAAGTCTTGCCTAAAATTGAAAATACCATAATATGATACATTTCCATACTTCACCGACACTCCATCGGTTATTTGACAGATATCTTAGCAAATGGGCCATTTTAATGATGGATATTCTGCTGGCTACCATGGGGTCGATTTTGTCATTGGGACTTATTTCAATCTGGAACAAAGATCTGTTTTCGTCAACATCCTTGCCGCTTACATGGGTCACGGGCGCTGTCGTGGCATCGACGATCAGTTTCTATTTCTGCCGGACATATCTGGCTATCATCCGTCATGCTTCGCTCCGCGAGGTCGGATCGCTTTTTGGGGCCGTCTTTATTAAGGAGCTTTGTCTGGGCCTTTTGTTTATTACTATTCCATGGCTTGAGAATCTTCGTGTATTACCGCCCCAGACCATTGTGCTGCTGTTTTTCGTCGACACGCTTCTGACTTTCGTTGGAGTTATAGGCGCACGCGTGGTCATGATTCTGATTTACAATCAGCTGCGGCGCCATTTGTGGGGTGATGACCATCGAATCCGCACACTCATCTATGGAACCGGAAATAAATCGGTTGCAATGATTAAACGTCTGGCGACATCCCCACATTATAATGTTATAGGATTTATCGCACGCGGACAGGCTAACCAAAAACAGCTGATAGGTGGCTTAAAAGTATATTATTTTGATTCGCCCGACGACTTACACCGTATTAATCTTGGCCGAATGGTTCAGGCTATTCTTTTCGCAAAAGAAGAAGAAGCCCGTTCCGAGCAGGATCGTGAGCTTTTCAACGAATGTCTCAAACGCGGCACCAAATTGATGATGGCTCCGAGTATTGACGAAGTTGTCGGAGGCCGTTTTATGCGCAATCAGGTGCGCGAAATAAAGATTGAGGATCTTCTCGGTCGCTCAGAGATTGAGATTGGTGTCGATGAGGTCAAGAATGATTTTGCCGGCAAGACCGTTTTGGTTACCGGGGCTGCAGGTTCCATAGGGTCGGAACTCTGTCGCCAGCTATCATCATTCGGACTTAAACGTCTTGTCTTATTTGACAATGCTGAGACTCCTACCCATAACATACGTCTTGAACTTGAAGAGCGCTTCCCTGATCTTGACTTTGTGCCGGTTATAGGAGATGTCCGTCAGCTTGACCGTGTGAGGTGGGCATTTGATAAATACCAGCCGCAGGTCGTGTTTCATGCTGCCGCCTATAAACATGTGCCTCTTATGGAGGAAAATCCCTGTGAGGCTGTTTTTGTCAATGTCAACGGTTCGCGGAATGTAGCCGACGAGTGTCTCCGCCACAATGTCGAGAAAATGGTTATGATCTCGACCGATAAAGCCGTCAATCCGACGAATATCATGGGCTGTACCAAGCGTCTGGCTGAAATTTATGTTCAATCGCTTGGAATCGCACTTGAAAAGGGTGAGCTTGAGGGTCGGACTCGTTTCGTTACGACTCGTTTTGGAAATGTATTGGGTAGCAATGGATCTGTCATACCGCGTTTCCGCGAACAGATTGTCAAGGGCGGCCCGGTCACGGTTACACATCCTGATATAACCCGTTTCTTTATGACTATACCTGAAGCTTGCCGTCTTGTTATGGAAGCTGCGGTCATGTCGACGGGAACCCAGATATTTGTCTTCGATATGGGTCGTTCAATGAAGATTGCAAATCTGGCGCGTCGTATGATAGAACTTGCCGGCCTGACTCCTGATGTAGATATCAAGATTGAATACACAGGCCTGCGTCCCGGCGAAAAGTTATATGAGGAAGTATTGAGTTCGGCCGAGAACACACTTCCAACAGAGCATAGCCGGATACGAATCGCACGGGTGCGAGAATATTCTTACGATGACGCTCGTCGCGCTGTGGAAGCACTCTCGGCTCTCGCAGCGAAAGTCGATGTCGACGATATGGTTCGTCTGATGAAAGTTACTGTCCCAGAATTCAAGAGCAAGAACTCACGGTTCGAGATGTTCGATCGCGAGCTCGCCGCAATAAACAATGTCCAATAAAATGATTCATAATCCAGAACCCAGAAGTCGAGGCTTTTATTGCCGCATTGTTAAAAGAGGTCTTGATACTATACTGTCTATAGTCGGTCTTGCGGTTGTAAGCCCTATATTAATTATAATCGCCATTGCAATTAAACTTGATTCTAAGGGATCAGTGTTCTTTAGGCAGGAACGCTTGGGGCGTGATGGTAAAGTTTTTAGAATTTTGAAATTCCGGTCGATGTGTGTCGGTGCCGAAAAAAGCGGAAGCGGTGTCTATTCATATAAGGGTGATGCTCGAGTGACACGTGTAGGCAGATTTATACGGGCGACTTCAATCGATGAACTTCCCCAGCTGATAAACGTAATTCTCGGGGAGATGGCTTTAATTGGCCCGCGTCCGGCGTTGACATACCATCCTTGGCCACTTGAACAGTATACAGATCATCAGCTTCATATGTTCGACGTTCTTCCTGGTGTAACCGGATGGGCTCAGGTTCATGGACGTAAAGAAGTACCCTGGCCGGAGCGTATCGAATTGAGTGTGTGGTATGTTAAAAATGTTTCTGCACTTGTTGATTTAAAGATTTTATGGATGACTTTCTATAAGGTTATCAGTAATGCCAACAATAACAATACAACAGTAACAGGTACATCTGAAAACGATTGAAACAAATCAAAAATGCTTAATCTTTTATATATAACAAACCGGCCCGAAGTTGCCGTTATCGCCGAAGACGCCGGAGTCAATACCGTTTTTGTCGATCTTGAGACTATTGGTAAATCGGAGCGTCAGGGTGGGCTTGATACTATTCAGAGCCATCACACGATTGAGGATATTGTAAGAATTCGTAGGGCGCTTCGTAAGGCTGATTTGTTGGTTCGCTGTAATCAGCTATATGACGGATCTCAGTCTGAGATTGATTCTATTTGCGATGCCGGTGCCGACATAATAATGTTGCCTTATTTCAAGGAGGTTGAAACCGCGCGCCGTTTCATAGAGATGGTTGATGGCAGGGCGAGAACATGTCTTCTGATCGAGACTGCCGAAGCAGCCAGAGATGCGGAAAAGTTTGCCGTTTTACCGGGAGTCGATATGGTTCACATCGGGTTGAATGATCTTCATCTTGATCTTGGCATGACGTTCATGTTCCAGCTTCTTGCCGACGGAACAGTAGAACGTTTGGGGCGCATTTTCGACAGTCATGGACTTCCATGGGGGTTCGGTGGAGTGGCGCGTCTCGGTTATGGCGATTTGCCGGCTGAGGCTATAATTGCCGAGCACTATCGACTCGGATCACGTGCCGCAATCGTGTCGCGTAGTTTCTGTAACACTGATATCATTAGGGATCTTGGAGAGGTAAAACGTATTTTTGATATAGGAATAGCCGATATTCGAGATTTGGAGTGCCGTCTTAGTCGTGGAGAGATAGATTTCGAGAAGAATCGACGCAATGTGGTTGAAGCAGTTGAGCGAATCGTATTTAAAATTCAATCTAAAAAATGAAACTTCTTCTTACAGGCGCATTCAGCTATAGTGAGACGCAACTCAAAAGACTGCGCTCAAAGGGCCATGACCTGATATGGATGCAACAGGAGTCTGATATACTGCCCGCTGGCGCGTCAGAAGCGGAAGGTATTGTCTGTAATGGACTTTTTCTTCATCATGATCCCGATGAATTTCCTGAATTGAAGATAGTTCAACTGACATCAGCCGGTCTCGATCGTGTACCGGTAGATAAATTACGCCGTCGTGGAATTATACTACTTAGCGCAAGAGGCGTCTACGCGCGACCAATGGCAGAGTGGGCTCTTTGCAATGTTATGATGCATTTACAGCACCGAATATTGCTTTTCGATTCACAGAAGAAGCATTTGTGGTGTAAGCAGCGGGATGTTAGGGAAATTGCAGGGAAAAAGATCGGGATTGTTGGTGCCGGCAATATAGGTACGGAGGTCGCACGATTGTTTTCAGCTGTAGGAGCGTCTGTCATAGGTTTTGACATTAACACAGTGCCGCGAGATCCGTTTGAGAGAATTTATCCTTCGTCAGAACTGGCTGACATTGTAGGCGAATGTGAAGCGTTAATCATAACAGCGCCTCTGATGCCTTCGACGGTAGGGCTTGTCGGGCGCGAAGTCATAAATTCAATGTCTGATGGAAGTATACTTGTCAACATATCGCGTGGGCCGCTGGTAGATGAAGCTGCCCTCATTGATGCACTTCGTCGTCGTCGCGACTTTGCCGCAGCTCTTGACGTTTTCGAAACAGAGCCGCTGTCACCTGAATCTCCTTTATGGGAGTTGGGAAATGCAATTTTGACGCCTCATAACAGTTTTGTCGGAGATGGAAACTCCGACAGGTTGTTTAAGCTTATTGAAGAAGCATTTGTCAATTGAAATTCAGAATGGGCCGCGGTATTGTCCTTTTTTGTGAGTGAAGCGGCCGTATTCGATGGCGTGTGACGGACAACCATTGTAGCATCCCAGACATAGGGCACAAAGCTCTCCCCACACCGGACGAGCATTGACGAGCGTGATGTTTTCCAACGGACATCGTCTTACACAGCGACCACATCCGCTGCATTTGTCATTGGTGTGGAAGCTGTTCGGGTTTATGTTTTTGGTAAAACCCGGATATATGAGCCGGGTTTTAATTCGGGGAAAAGAACCGCGCTTTACGTCGACTGCTTCACTGCCGGATGCAATGGCTTTCGCTATAGCATCGACGCGAGGCTCCGCGGAAATGATTTTAGCATGCTCCACTGCTTGACTGTCGATATCGAAAAATGGGAAGCATACGTAGGTGTTCGGCATTATGACGCTCCATGCACCACCGAGCTGCCACCCGCGGCTAAGGATGTCGCGGCGGAACATTTCGGCTGTTTCGCCGCAATCATCGCCCATAGTGCATACCATAAAATGTTTACCTCCGACATCGTTAATCCTCTTGATAACTGACCGTACTGTCATCGGTACTCCCCATGTATGGACGGGGAATACCCATATGAAGCGCTCTCCAGCTTCTAAATGGGGACGGTCGTAAAAAGCGCGGTCAATTCGGCACGTTGCTTCTCCGAGGCGTTCCGCAATATGGCGGGCGACCCATTCGGAGTTTCCGTTTCCAGAGAACCAGATTATCATCAGATTGTTACTTGTGTCGCTCCATAGCCATATTCCTGGAAGGAGGCGTCGCATACATGATGGCCGCGATAACGGTGGTTGAGCTCTTTCATCAGAGCGGCCCGCAGAACGCCTTCTCCCTTGCCATGGATGAAGACAATGCGTGTGCCTTTATTTTTCAGATTTGCGTCCATGACATGGCAGAATTCATCGACCTGACGGTTGAGGATGTCGGCCGGACTCATTCCGTTGGTATTGTCAATAAGGTTCTCAATATGAAGATCCACAACGAGAGCGCCCGATGAGTCGGTTTTATATTCCGGACGTAAGTCGCGACGGCGAACAGGCCGACGGTCGATGCGCTTTTTCTGTTGCATCATTTTTTCTTCAAGTCCTTTGGCATCGACAGGCTTGTTGCGGCGGAGAGTCTCGTCGTCGCTGACAAAGTCTATACTGAGAACCCGAGTGTCGAAATATGTAGACTGGGTAAAGCAATGAAGCTTGCAGAATTTAGTGGTATCGAGCTGAGCACGGGATGTCATCGCCGGTTTCATGACAAACGGTTTCGAACGTTTGTAGGCTATCGCCTGTAACATAAGGGAGTCGAACTTTGGAAATGTCGAACGGTCAACGTTGCCAAGCAGAATCTGGATGTTCGGCTCGACGGTACCGGCGGCAAACAGTGACCATTCTTCACTCTCTTTCGGCTTGAAGCACAATGAATAGCCAATATAGTAATTTGAGTCGTTGACGAGAAAAGCGTCGAATGTCGTTGTCGACAATTCGAGAATGTTCACGGGTTCGAATGCTACAGTTAGATTTATCTTTTCATTTCCGGCAACTTCAATTTCTTCCTCTTCGGACGGAGTTGGGAGCGCCGGAGCTGCCGGGGCAGCAACTGTAGGTTCCTGAACTGTGGAAGAAGGAACAGTTGAGGCTTTTGGAACAGTGAATGTAGTTTTTGAGGGTTGCTGTCCGGCATGAGCCACAACAACGCATTCACGTACCTGCACCGGGGTCTCGAAGCCGTCCTCGTCGACATAAGCTAAATTCCCGTCGATTCGCACAACGCGTCCGCCACCTGTTGAGTTGAGATATCTGACAATATCGCCTGTTTTTAGGTTTGCCATAATTCGAAATATAAATATAGTTGGCCTTTTTGACCTATTTAGTCGACAAAGATAGCGAATTATGGCGAAAAACCGACTATAGTTGCTAACTTTGCCATGACATGAGAAATCGTATTATCATTAGTAACGACGCTCCTGTAGGGATAAAAGACCTTACCAAAGAGCTTATAACCAACGGATTGCCGACAAACAGCCGCTCGCTTTACAAAGGTCGCAACAAAGTTGTGGCAACAGCTTTGGAAAGCGGTATCGAGGTGAATGTCAAGGCGTTCAGGATCCCGATAGCAATAAACAGGTTTGCTTATGGATGGATACGTCGAGGCAAAGCCCGTCGTGCTTTCGAGTTCGGATTGAAGATGCTTTCGATGGGAGTTTCGACTCCGCGGCCGTTTGCCTACGTTGAATGTTTTGATAATATTGGTTTCCTTCATGAATCATATTTTGTCAGCGAGCAGCTCAATGGGTGGAAAGAAATACGTTTTGCCGCCTCGCGTCCTGATTTCGAGACGCTTGCCGATGCTTTGGCACGTTTTGTGGCCGATTTTCATGCGAAAGGTGTGAAAATGAAAGACCTCTCTCCCGGAAATGTCCTTGTCAGGTCTGAGCCCGGTGGCAGTTATCATTTCAGCTTGGTCGACACGAACCGAATGCGTTTCGGAGTCTATGACAGGAAAGAGCTTGCCCGCACCTGCGGAGCACTTTTCGAAGATCATTCCGCCAGACGTCTTTTTGCCCGGAACTATGTCAGACATGCCGGCCTTCCGGATAACTATGTAGAACTCATAATGGCCTCAGGGCGTTGTTGACTATGATGAGTGATAAGGTATTCGCTTTTGATGCGAAGCGCATCTTCCGAAATCTTACCGGGTTGGGCAACTATTCGCGGCTCGTTGTCGAACAACTTGCCGCCGCATTGCCCGAGGTAAGAATGCAGCTGTTCACGCCTACATCCACGGCTGTTGAACGCGCCTCGCGTCTGCTGAACATGTCAAATGTAGAGACTGTTCTTCCCGACAGTATGATGTTCGGGAAGGCCTTCTGGCGTTCCTTCGGCATGACCCGGCAGCTTTCTGCCGGGCGTCCGGCGCTCTATCATGGCCTCAGCAATGAACTGCCTCTTAATATTGTCAATAGCGGAGTGCCGTCGGTCGTTACTATTCATGATCTGATATATCGCCGCCTGCCTTATTGTTATAAAGCCATTGACAGGCGTCTTTATAATTTCAAATACCGACGTGCATGCGAGAATGCTACCCGCATTATAGCCGTCAGTCGCCGAACCCGCGATGACATAGTCGAATTCTACAATATCGATCCTGAAAAGATTGATGTTGTCTATCAGGGGTGCGACGAATCATTCCGTCGTAATATTCCGGCTGACATTATTGAGAATTGCCGTCGCCGTTATAGTCTGCCCCGACGCTATATAATTCAGGTCGGAACAGTCGAGCGACGCAAGAATCTTGAGTTGACAGTCAAAGCGCTTGCTGCGCTTGATCCTGAACTGCATCTTGTGGCTGTCGGTCGGGATCACTATGGTTATATGTCGCATATCAAAGAGTTGATAAACAGACTGCGACTCAATGACAGGGTAATATTTCTACAGAATCTTCCTTTTGTCGATTTGCCGGCCGTTGTTGCCGGAGCCGAAGTCGCAGCATATCCGAGCCGTTACGAGGGCTTCGGAATCCCCGTCCTTGAGGCTCTTTCGGTTGGGGTGCCGGTTGTGGCTGCCAATGGATCATGTCTGGAGGAAGCGGGCGGTTCTGCTGCTCTTTACGTCGATCCTGATGATGTCCGGGCGATGATTCAGGCTCTTACGGCTCTGACTGATGGCTCGGTCGACCGTGCCGATATTATTGCCCGGGGACAAAAACATGCGCGCCTCTTCGATAACTCTGCCATGGCTGATAATATTCTTAAAGTTTACTCGAAAATAATCGATTTCTGATATGAAATATTCTTTTCAACTTATTGTTATCTTAGCTTTTCTGGCAATCGGAATGAATGCTTCGGCCGCTCACTCGTTCAGCGACGAGAGCCTTAATTATAATGTCAGTTATAAGTGGGGGCTTATTCATAAGACCGCCGGTACGGCAACACTCACGCTTCACAACCGGGGAAATATCTACGATATACGACTTACCGCAAAAAGCAAGCCATGGGCCGACCGCATTTATCGTGTCCGAGACACTCTGATAGCCAAGATTGCCAAAAACGGCTTTAAACCGCAGTCATATAAACGTATTGCTCATGAAGACGGCAAATTTGCGCTCGATGAGCTTACGTATAGCTATAATGGGGCGACGACTACCGGCACTGTTAAACGAACCCGCGAAAAGAAAGGGAAGCGGACTACATCGTCGGTGACACATTCAACGATAGGGGCCGCTTATGATCTTCTGACGGTTTTCTATTATCTCCGCACTATCGATTTTTCGTCGATTCCGAAAGGGAAGGTAGTCGTTACCACTCTGTTCTCCGGCAAAGCTAAAGAGCGTGTGACAATCAAGCCTGTGGGACTTGAGAAGATAACGATGTCTGACAAGCGCAAAGTTGAAGCCTATCATATCCGTTTCAATTTTACGACTGACGGAGCTAAGAAAAGTAGCGACGATATTGATGCCTGGATATCATGCGACGGACGCGGTATTCCTCTTATGGTTGTCGGAGCTTTGCCAATCGGGCAGATTCGTTGTGTATATACAGGTAAATAATAGCATACATAATTGACAAAGAGACGTGTCTCAATTGAGAGATGCGTCTCTTTAGTACACCCGTAGGGAGTCGAACCCTAATCGATGGAACCGGAATCCATTATTCTATCCATTGAACTACGGGTGCAATAATATTTACGGCCGCAAAGGTAGCTATAATTTCGGAAATCATAACTTCTCTTTCGAAAAAATTTCGTAATTTTGTGGAAATTTTTTTCAACCGTAAATCTAAATTAAATCATGCAAGACCCTTTGTTTTGGATTGTTCCGGCCGCATCAATTGTGGCTTTGGTCTTTGCGCGTGTGTTCTATGTGAGCATGAAAAAGGAGAGTGAAGGCACTCCTGTCATGCAAAAAATCGCAGGTCACGTGCGTAAAGGTGCGATGTCGTATCTTCGTCAGCAATATAAGATTGTTGGCATAGTGTTTATCTGCCTTGCCGCAGTCTTTGCTGTAATGGCATACGGTTTTCAGCTTCAGAACGGATGGGTTCCTGTTGCCTTTCTGACCGGTGGCTTTTTCTCGGGATTATCCGGCTTTCTTGGCATGAAAACTGCCACCTACGCATCGGCCCGCACGGCCAATGCTGCCCGGACATCGCTTAACCGCGGCCTTCGTGTGGCTTTCCGCTCGGGTGCCGTAATGGGCCTTGTTGTTGTTGGACTCGGTCTTCTCGATATTTCATTCTGGTATGTCCTTCTACAGATTTTTGTCGATAATCCCGATCCTCTTCAAAAGATGTGTATGATTACTACCACTATGCTTACGTTTGGAATGGGAGCCTCGACTCAGGCACTTTTCGCTCGTGTAGGCGGCGGTATATATACTAAAGCAGCCGATGTCGGCGCCGATCTCGTCGGCAAGGTTGAGGCCGGAATTCCGGAGGATGATCCGCGCAACCCGGCTACAATCGCTGATAATGTGGGCGATAATGTAGGTGATGTCGCCGGAATGGGTGCCGACCTTTATGAGAGCTATTGCGGTTCTATTCTCGCGACTTCGGCTCTCGGCGCTGCTGCGTTCATGCTGACTGGCGATGCCGATATGCAGATGAAAGCTGTTATCGCGCCTATGCTTATTGCGGCTGTCGGTATAATTCTGTCGATAATCGGTATTTTTGCTGTCCGCACCCGTGAGGATGCTACTATGAAGACTCTTCTGGGTTCGCTTTCGCTCGGAACCAACCTCAGTTCCCTGCTGATTGTCGGAGCCACCTTCGCTATTCTTTGGGCACTTCAGCTTACAAACTGGGCATTGATCGGATGTTCAGTGGTTGTCGGTCTGGTTGTCGGAATTGTAATTGGCCGAAGCACTGAATATTATACGTCACAATCTTATAAGCCGACCAAGAAGCTTGCCGAGAGCGGAACAACGGGCCCGGCTACTGTTATAATATCCGGCGTCGGTCTGGGTATGATCTCGACAGCGGTTCCGGTTATTGCCGTCGTTGCCGGTATAATTCTCAGTTATTGGTTCGCTTCGGGCTTTGATTTCACTAATGTGTCGATGGGCCTTTATGGAATCGGCATTGCTGCTGTCGGAATGCTTTCGACTCTCGGCATAACTCTTGCCACTGATGCTTATGGCCCGATTGCCGACAATGCCGGCGGCAATGCCGAAATGAGTGGTCTGGGTGAAGAAGTGCGCCGCCGCACAGATGCTCTCGACTCGCTCGGTAACACCACGGCTGCGACAGGTAAAGGCTTCGCAATAGGTTCGGCCGCTCTTACCGGTCTGGCCCTCCTTGCGTCGTATATTGAGGAAATCCGTATCGGACTGTCGCGTCTCGGCGAGACAATGATTCAGATAGGTGACAAAGCTGTGCATGTTCATGATGCCTCGTTCACCGACTTCATGACTTATTACGAAGTGAACCTGATGAGTCCGAAAGTTCTCGCCGGAATGTTTATCGGCGCAATGATGGCATTCCTTTTCTGCGGTCTGACAATGAACGCTGTCGGGCGTGCAGCCTCTTCGATGGTTGATGAAGTCCGCCGTCAGTTCCGTGAAATCAAGGGCATTCTCGCAGGTAAGGCAGAGCCCGACTACGCCCGTTGTGTAGCTATCAGCACACGCGGAGCACAGCGAGAGATGGTGTTCCCGAGTGTTCTCGCAATAATCGCTCCTATTCTGACCGGACTTGTTTTCGGTGTGCCCGGAGTTCTCGGACTTCTTGTCGGTGGCCTTTCGGCCGGCTTTGTTCTTGCAATATTCATGGCAAATTCAGGTGGAGCGTGGGATAATGCCAAGAAGTATATCGAGGAAGGCCATTTCGGCGGAAAAGGTAGCGAGGTTCATAAAGCCACAGTTGTTGGTGACACTGTCGGAGACCCCTTTAAAGATACATCCGGCCCGAGCCTGAACATTCTCATCAAACTTATGAGTATGGTATCGATCGTCATGGCCGGCCTGACTGTGAGCTGGAGCCTTTTCTAACAGAGCAGTCGGGCAATAACATGGCCCGGAGATGCGTTTAGAAAAATATGAAGCTTATATCTCATATCGCTTTATCGACGGCAGTCGTTGTCCTTTCAGCAGGGACAGCGGCTGCCGGCGACAGCTCTCCGGCCTATAACTTTCTGAATGTTCCGTCGTCGGTGACATCATACGGACTCGGTGGTCTGAATATATCCACCGTAAACGACGACGTCAACAATATCGATATGAATCCGGCTCTTCTGGGGCCTGAGATGGAGAAGTCGATAGGGCTGAACTACATGTATTACATAGGCAAGAGCAATTTTGCCGGAGCCAAGTTCGCCAATGGCATAAATGACCGCAGTGCCTATGCCGTCGGACTACAGTATTTCGGTTATGGCTCTATCCGGGGGGCTGATGCCGAAGGCAATCTTACGGGTAATTTCTCACCCAAAGATGTGGCATTTTCCGGTTATTATGCCCATGACATCGGAGGCTATTGGCGCGGAGGCGCGGCACTTAAGTTCCTATATAGCGCTTATGACGAATATTCAGCGTTTGCGATTGCGACAGATCTTGCCGTGAACTATTATAATCCCGACAAAGATCTCAGTTTTTCATTCGTTGTTGCAAACCTTGGCGGTCAGGTGAAGCGGTTTACAGATTCTTACGACCGGCTTCCGATCGATGTCAGGCTTGGCTGGACCCAGTCGTTCGGTTCGCTGCCGGTTCGTTTTTCGATTACGGCATGGAACCTCACCAAATGGAATCTGCCTTACTATGAGGCGGGTGACGGCACTCAAGACCCTGAACTTAAGAAGTCATTCGCCTCAAACCTGTTTCGCCATCTCATTTTTGGAGTAGACTTTGTGCCCAGTTCAAATCTAAGCATTACACTGGGCTACAATTATAAAACGCGTACCGATATGTCGGCATACCAGCGCAGCTTTCTGAGCGGTTTTACGATAGGAGCGTCGCTGAAAGTCAAAATGTTCGGTATCGGCATTGCATTCGCTCAGCCCCATTCCGGAGCATCAACCTTTATGTTTAACCTGTCAACATCAATCAATGACTTCCTTAGATAAAGCTATAATAGTCGCTGTAGACGGCTTTTCATCGAGCGGAAAAAGCACGATGGCGCGTCGTCTGGCTTCAGTTGTCGGATATCGTTACATAGACTCAGGCGCGATGTATCGCGCTGTCACACTATATGCTATGCGACATGGAATGATAGCAGATAATGGAGATCTTGACACTTCAGCTTTGATTGATGCGCTTCATTCTATCGTGATAGACTTCCGTCCGGAACCCGGAGGACGTCAGTCGACTCTTCTCAATGGCGAGGACGTCGAGGAAGAGATCCGCACACTTGCTGTCAGCAACAATGTTTCGCCTGTATCAGCTGTCCCTGAGGTTCGAAAGGCTTTGACAGCTATGCAGCAGGATTTCGGGCGCCGACGCGGAATTGTAATGGACGGTCGCGATATAGGTACGACTGTTTTCCCGGACGCCGAACTGAAACTGTTCGTCGAGGCCTCTCCCGAGACGCGTGCCCGTCGCCGTATGCTTGAACTTCAGAGTAAGGGACAACAGGCCACTTATGAAGATGTTCTTGCAAATATTGTCAAACGTGACCATATAGATACAACTCGAAAAGAGAGCCCCCTTAGGTGTGCTTCCGATGCGATTCGTATCGATAATTCCGAAATGACCCCTGATGAGCAGGACGCTCTCGTGCTGAAACTTTTCAACGACGCAACCGCATGAGCTGTCCAGTTGTAGAAATTGATGCCGGCAGCGGTTTCTGTCACGGTGTGGTCAGCGCTATTCGAAAGGCCGAAGAAGAGCTTGCCCGTTCCGGTCAGCTCGCTTGCCTCGGCGACATTGTCCACAACAGCGACGAAGTTGAGCGTTTGCGTCAGAAAGGGCTCGATACCATAACCCACGATGACTTAAGCCGAATGAGTCATTGCAAGGTGCTTCTGCGCGCCCACGGTGAGCCCCCTTCGACGTATAAGACAGCATGCGAGCGCGATATCGAGATAGTCGATGCGACTTGTCCGGTTGTGCTCCAGCTTCAGCGGCGAATAAAAAAAACTTTCGATACGGCTCCGCGAACAACTCAGATTGTCATATACGGCAAAAACGGTCATGCCGAAGTCAATGGGCTGGTCGGACAGACCGAAGGGACGGCGATCGTAGTCGAGGACGTGTCGGGACTCGGTGCAATCGATTTCAATCGTGATATAGAGCTATATAGCCAGACAACCAAATCGGTCGAAGGTTTCCGTGAGATAATCGACGAGATAAATCGTCGACGTGACCCGCGATGCCGGTTCCATTTCTATGATACAATCTGTCGTCAGGTAGCAAATCGGGTAGGGCATCTGCGCGAATTTGCGGCCGCCCACGATGTCATTCTGTTTGTGAGCGGGGCGAAGAGCAGCAACGGCCGGGTTCTTTTCGGCCATTGTCTTCAGGTGAATCCCGATACTCATCTTATCAGTAATGCATCAGAGGTCGATCCTGCATGGCTCGAAGGTAAAGATTCGATAGGAATCTGCGGCGCAACTTCAACACCCCGCTGGCTCATGGATCAGATCGGGAACCTAATAATTGAATCACTCAGGAAATGAAATTTACAGCTATTGTCCTTTCTGCGCTCGCATTGTCAGTTATGGTGTCATGCGGCTCTAAGGGAACTTCTGAATCTATCCATAGTAATGCCGACACTCTTGATGTCAACTATGTGAATGGACGAGACCGGGCCGAACGGTATTTTGATAATTGTGCGGATTCTGCCTCGACGTGTCTTTTTCTTCTCGAGACTCGTGTGAACGCAGATGAATTGCGCCGCGACAGTGGCGATGATGCTGCCGATAACTATATTGCCGGTTTTGAAGATTATATTCGTAAGTTCGATCCGGAACTTGCTGCTGAAATACTTTAGATTATTATGAGACAGGGATTTCTTCGCCTTGCGGCCGTAGCCCCCGAAGTCAGTGTCGGCAATGTGGGGTTCAATATCTCCAAAATTAAAGAATCACTTGTCAGGCTTGACCGTCTTGATGTTGAGATTGCTGTGTTTCCCGAACTGTCGCTGACAGGATATACTTGTGCCGATCTTTTTCATCAGCAACCGCTTCTGACAGCCGCAGAGAGCGGAATTGAAGAACTGGTAGAGTTTTCAAGAGAACTTCGGATTGATTTTGCTGTGGGAGTTCCAGTGTCGGCCGGCAGTGCGGTTTATAACTGTGCTGCCTTTATTGGCGGAGGCAGCCTTAAAGCTCTTGTGGCTAAGAGCTTTCTTCCCAATTATAACGAGTTCTATGAGCGGCGATGGTTTAGCACACTCCCTGTCGACGCAACCGTTCCGATGCGATTTGCAGGAGTGGACGTTACGATGGGTTCGCGTCAGGTAACCGACAGTCATGGGACTCTTGTCGGCATTGAGATCTGCGAGGATCTGTGGGTGCCTCGGCCTCCTTCGACCGATATGGCGCTCAGGGGAGCCGAAATAATTCTGAACCTGTCGGCGAGCAATGATCTCATAGGTAAATACGCTTATCTGAAACGATTGATTGAGCAGCAGAGCGGGTCATTGTTCTGTGCCTACGCGTATGCCGGAGCAGGTTTCGGCGAATCGTCGACCGACCTTATTTTCGACGGCAAGGCTATGATTGCCGAGTGTGGGTCGATGAGAAAGACTTCGGAACGCTTTTCGATAAACGGGGTTGAAGCTATAGCCGATGTCGATGTGGAGGCTCTCCGCCGCGACAGGATTCATACGACATCCTGGGCCGACAGTTGCTCGGTGAGCAACGTCAGATTGCCTTTGTCCGATGATTCTGATGAGGTGACTGATCTAAAGTTCCGCGAGGTTGATCCGCGACCGTTTGTGCCCGACGGGCCTGCCCGCGACGAGCGTTGTAATGATATTTTCAACATGCAATCGCTCGGGCTCTCCCGGCGTCTTGATGCAATAGGTTGCCGACAAGCTGTTGTCGGTATATCTGGTGGCCTTGACAGCACTTTGGCTCTTCTTGTGACAGTCGAGGCATTTGATCGTCTCGGACTTGGCCGAGAAGGTATTGTCGGTGTCACTATGCCCGGATTCGGAACTACTGACCGCACCCATGACAACGCTGTCAAACTCATGGAATATCTTGGCATATCCCATCGGGAGATTTCAATAGTGCCGGCTGTTAAACAGCATTTCAAGGACATCGGGCATGATCCTTCGCTCCACGATGTCACTTATGAGAACGCACAGGCCCGACAGCGCACATATCTTCTGATGGACATCGCGAATGCTTGCGGCGGAATAGTTATAGGCACGGGTGATCTCAGCGAGCTTGCACTAGGCTGGGCTACATATAACGGAGACCACATGTCAATGTATGGAGTCAATTCGGGAGTTCCCAAAACTCTTGTCAGATACCTTGTCGAATGGTATGCCGTTACGAAGGCATCTGAGCCTGTCGGTAAAGTGCTTGCCGATGTGTTGTCTACTCCGGTAAGTCCCGAATTGCTGCCACCTGACGAAAACGGCGATATAGCACAGAAAACCGAAGATGTCGTAGGCCCATATGAATTGCATGATTTCTTCTTATACTATACTCTTCGATACGGATTCTCGCCTGAACGTATTTTCCTTTTGGCCAGCCATGCTTTTTCGCCTGACACATATCCGACATCTGTCATAAAGAAATGGATGAGGGTGTTTTTCCGTCGCTTTTTCGCTCAGCAGTTCAAGAGGTCATGTCTGCCCGACGGCCCGAAAATCGGAAGTGTCTGTCTTTCTCCACGAGGCGACTGGCGAATGCCTTCAGATGTTTCGGCTGCCGCATGGATTGCATCGCTCGACCGCATGTAAGGTCTGTTCAAGACTAACATAACCTAAAAATTGAGAATTATCTGAAAAAATTCGGACATCTTAGTTTTTTAGGCGTTTATAGGTTGTGTATAATTTAAAAAGCGCTATCTTTGCGACAGCGTAACCAAGTAATTAACCTAAATAACCCTTATAATATTGACACTATGGACTTTTTAACCAATGACAAACTCACAATCGTCGGCGCAGCCGGTATGATTGGTTCCAACATGGCTCAGACTGCAATCATGATGCATCTGACACCTAACATCTGTCTTTATGATCCTTATGCTCCCGGTCTGGAAGGTGTGGCTGAGGAACTTTATCAGTGTGGTTTTGAAGGCCTCAATCTGACCTATACCAACGACATCAAGGAAGCCCTTACCGGCGCCAAATATATTGTCAGCAGCGGTGGCGCAGCCCGCAAAGCAGGCATGACACGCGAAGACCTTCTTAAAGGAAATGCACAGATTGCCGAGGAATTCGGTAAGAACGTCAAAGCTTACGCTCCCGACGCAAAATTCGTTGTTGTCATCTTCAACCCGGCCGATATCACCGGTCTGATCACCCTTCTTTATTCCGGTCTCAAACCGAGTCAGGTCGCCACTCTGGCCGCTCTTGACAGCACCCGTCTGCAGAACGAGCTCGTGAAGTACTTCAAGATGCCCGCTGCTAAGATTGAAAATTCGCGCACCTATGGCGGACATGGCGAACAGATGGCAGTTTTCGCCTCGACAACCAAAGTCGATGGCAAGCCTCTGACCGAGGTTATCGGAACTGAAGCTCTTCCTGAAGCTGCCTGGGAAGAAATGAAAGGTAAAGTTATTCAGGGCGGCAAGCGTATTATCGAGCTTCGCGGACGTTCGTCGTTCCAGAGCCCCGCTTATCTCTCTATCGAGATGATAGCAGCCGCTATGGGTGGCAAACCTTTCCGTTGGCCTGCCGGCACGTATGTTAACGACAGCCATTTCCAGAACATTATGATGGCAATGGAGACTGTTATCGATAAGAACGGAATCAGCTACAAAGAACCCGCCGGAACACCTGCCGAAGAGGCTGAACTCGAAAAGAGCTATGAGCACCTCTGCAAAATGCGCGACGAGGTTATCGAACTCGGCGTTATGCCCCCTGTTGATCAGTGGAGCAAGGTTAATCCGAATCTCTGATCTGAGTATTCCAACAAAATCTATAGCGGGGACGTCTTCGAGGCGTCTCCGCTTCTTCTTAGCCGGTTTGGACAATTGAGCGATGTTTGCTATCTTTGTTACATGTATTTGAAATGGATATGTTTTACGATTGCAGTCTGCCTGTTATTGGCAATACCTAATTGTGCTGTTTCGGAAGAATCGCGTGAGATAATGCTTCCACCGGCCGATGCAGGGCTATATATCTATGATCTCATATCCGACAGAGTTGTTGTCGACCATAATTCCGATAAGCTTTATATTCCGGCAAGCGTTACTAAAGCTATAACGACCGCCTCGGTAATGTCGCTTCACGATTCGTTGGAACGCTTTGTAACGCCGGTCATTATTTCCGGGCCGGTTATCGACAGCGAACTTCAGGGAGATCTCATAATACGGGGCGTCGGTGATCCGACTCTCGGCTCAGCGCGCTGGAGCTCCACGGCGGCTGTATGTGATAGTGTTCTCAAGGCGCTGCGTAAGGCGGGTATTGAATCAATCAAAGGCTCTGTCAGGGCCGATGAGAACACTTTGTGGGTCTCTAATGGCGTGCCTTCGGGATGGGTAGACTCAGACCTCACTTATTATTATGGCGCGGAGCTATTTGCCATTAATTTCGACGGTAACACGATAAGCATATCGAAAGGGGAGCCGAACCGAAAGACTCCGGCGTTGAAAATCATCGAGGACCGGAGTCCATTGCGCAGAGTTCGGGGCGAGCGCCAGTTGCGTGGAAAAGGTTCCGGAAGAGTGGCCAACCCGGTTCCGTATTCAACTTTTATTTCATCTCTGGCGCAAGCGTTGGAAAAAGCAGGAATTAAGGTAAAAGGTGAAGAAGTGCCCCGCGACGGTTATGAACGTCAGATAGGCACATATTCGTCGCCTGTATTTGTCGATATAATGCGTAGCCTTATGTTCAGATCCGACAATCTGATGGCCGAAGGAATGTTGCGCGCATTGGCTCCGGCCGAGAGCCGTGATGCCTCACTCGAAGAGCAGAAAGGTGTATGGGAAGACTTCGAGCTCAACATTAAGAATATTACAGTCGAGGATGGCAGCGGGCTGTCGCGGAATAACAGACTGACACCGAGATTCCTTGGCACCCTTCTTGAGCAGATGGCCAGGTCGTCGGTCGGCCGTTCATACGTCAGCCTCTTTCCCCGCGCAGGTTGCGAAGGTACTGTCAAACGACTTCTCAAAGGTACACCGCTTGAGGGGCGTCTCGTATTGAAGTCAGGAAGCATGAACAAGGTGCAGAGCTATGCCGGTTATCTTCTTGACGACGACGGACGCGCCACACATGTTGTTGTCTTTATGGCAAACGGGTTCAAAGATCGTGCGAATCTTAAGCTGCAACTTGAGAAATTTCTTGTCAATTTCTTTTGTCGCGATAATGAGGCTGTCGAATCAGACTCGGAGTGAATCACCATTATTCGCAGCCGATTTCCTGAGCGTGCGATAGAATATGATTGTAGCTATAGTGGCGGCGAAAGCAAGACTGACGCTGTAACTGTAGTAAACGCCAACGTTTTCAAGCCCGAGTACGCATGCGAACCATAACATTACCGGTATGCCGATAATGGCATAGCATATTACCGATATCCAGAGCAGCGGCTTGACGCGCGAGGTGCCGCGCAAAGCATTGACGTAGGTTAGCTGCGTGGCGTCCATATATTGATAGACAACCAGAGGGATAATGAGAGTCAGAGCACATTCGATGACTTCAGCGCTGGGAGTGAAGCATCCGATTATCCATTTGCCTCCGAAAAGAAATATCAGCGAAGCTATCGTTGCCAGCACGAGATTGAAGTGAAGACCTGCGGCTGTTATCCGTTTAGCATTGGAGATGTCGCCGATTCCCATGAAGTTCGAGACCCGGATAGATGTAGCGGTCGCAAAACTTATAAATGTCATGAATCCTAACTGCGACATGGTGTTCACAACCTGATAGGCCGCGAGTTGAATTTTGCTGAACCATCCGCATACAACGGCGCCGAAACTCCACATCGAACATTCTATGCCACTCTGTATCATTACGGGGTAAGAGGTCGTCCATACCTGTCGACGGAGGTTGCCGCAGGCTTCGTTGCAACGGAATCCATCGGCATAGTCCTTATAGCGTCTGCGTCGGAAAAACAACACCGCTATGGCTATTGCCCCGGTGAATCTTGCAAAGAGTGTGCTTATGCCGGCCCCTGCAAGCCCCATCTCCGGAAATCCGAACTTTCCGAAAATAAGTATGTAATTCCCGATTATATTGAGGATATTAGCCCCGAGAATAATCCACATTGGAGTTGCGGTGTCATTGATTCCGTTTGAAATCTGTTGGAAAGAATTGAAAACGGCCATCGGCAACAAAGTGGCCATAATTATCAGGTAATAGGAGCGGGCTATCGGAAGCAGTTCCTCCGGCTGCCCGAAATCGGCGAGAAAAAAGTAGATGACGCACATCAGTGCAGTCAGCGCCAGCGATACGGCAATATTTATCTCTACTCCAGCGCGTGCTGTCAGGCCTGCCCGTCTGGAGTCACCGCGTCCATACAGCGCTCCGATCAGTGGAGTCAAACCGGCCGCGAAGCCGATTTGCATCACTGTTACTATGACGAAAAGCGAATTTACGAAAGCTGCAGCGGCAAGCTCGTCAACTCCGTATGCCCCTACCATCATAGTGTCGGCAAATGTGACTACAATTACGCCGAGTTGAGTCACCAAAATGGGTAAGCCCAACCGCAACAAGTTGCTGTATTCTGTTCGATATCTATTCCAAAGACCGGTCATATATATCTTGCATTGGTGTGCAAAGGTAGTGATTTTCTATGACATAATTCGGTTATCATGCATTACAAAGAATAAAGCAAACGGGAGCGCGCCGGCATCCGACGCGCTCCCGAGGTATCAATATAGCCGTGTCTCAGACTTGCAATTCCCGCGGAATCGCTACGAGACGGCTGTTGTTATCATCAATGAATTTCATGATTTCATCCTTTATTATACCGGGTTCGATGTCGGCCTCGATTCGCTTCATGGCGTTGAAAACCGATGTCTGAGTCTGGTAAATGTGGCGATAACTCTTGGCAGCGTTCTGAATGTCGTCTTCGCTGAAATCGTGTTTGCGCATTACCACGGCGTTCACTCCGAAAAATTCCACAGGATTGTGGGCGAAAATGGCGAACGGCGGAACATTTGAGCCTATGCGGCATCCGCCTTTAACGAGCACCCATTTGCCGACATGTGCTTTTTCATGAACAATCACGCCGCTCGAAAGTATCGTGCACTCATCTATGACAGCATCGCCGGCAATAGCGACTCCGTTTCCGATAACCGAACGGCCTTTCAGCTCACTGTCGTGACCGATATGGCTTTTGGCCATTATGAAGCAGTCATTGCCAATACGTGTTCCCCCTTCGGTTTTGATGCCGCGGTTGATGATCACGTGTTCGCGAATTGTATTGTTCTCACCGATGAAACAATAAGTCTGATCACCTTTCCATCGGAAATCCTGAGGGTCGGCGCCGATAATTGAGCCTTGGTAGACTTTGTTGTTGCGGCCCATACGAGTTCCATTGATAATGGACGTGTAGGGCATTATTTCGCAACCGTCGCCTATTTCGACGTTGGCATCGATAAAGGCAAAAGGATGGATTGTGACGTCTTTGCCAATTTTGGCAGAGGGGTCGACATGAGCGAGTGGACTTATCATTGCATTGATGATTTAAGGAGTTGTTCTGATTTATACATTTTTATCTGCCTCCGCCGAGCGCCTGATACAGATTAATTACAGCCTGAGCCTGAAGCTGGCGGCAGGAAATCTCTCCCATCTGAGAGCTAAGCAGCGAGGTCTGGGCGGTAAGAACTTCGAGATACGACGTCCCGGCACTTTCGCGGAGCAAAATAGTAGTGTAATCGACAGATTTGGTCAGCGCTTCGGTCTGGAGTTTGAGCTGGGATTCTTTCTCGGCGCTTTTCTCGTAAACCATCATGGCGTCGCTGACTTCTCCGGCTGCCGAAAGGAGAGTGTACTCAAAGTTGTTCAGAGCCATTTTTTGCTGGGCTTTAGCGGCTTCAAGACGGGAAATGTTAGCGCCTCTCGAAAACAGCGGAGCGACCAGAGAGCCTGCAAGATCGATAAACCATTTGCCCGGATTTGTAACCAGACCTCCCACGAGGTTTGTAAAACCGCCGCTTGCGGTTATGTTCAAACCGGGATAAAACGCTGCGCGGGCTGAGTTTGTCGAATAATATGCTACGGCAAGATCGCGCTCGGCGGCATAAACATCCGGACGGGCTGCCAGCTGTCTCATCGGTATTTCGCCGGTAAGACCTGCCGGAGCTGACAGAGTTGCGTCAGGATTGATGTTCCACCTCTGAGGCATTACGTTGAGAAGCAGCGACATCGTGTTGTTCGTGCGCGTAAGAGACGCTTCAAGATCGGTAATGTTGGCGAGTATTCCATAATATTGAGCTTCGCTCTGGACTACGGCGGCCTCATTGACACGTCCGGCAAGTTTCAGGTCGCGCATGACGCCGACGCTCTGTCGCCAGTTTTCAGCTGTAGCCCGTGAAAGGCTTAACTGACTCTCAAGGGCGGCAATAGCATAGTAGCAGTTTGCTACGGCAGCAATTATCTGACTGCGCGCCGCCTGTTGGTAAGCCTGACTTTTGAGCACACCTTCCTTAGCTCCGCGTTTGGAGTTCAGAAGTTTGCCGAATATGTCGACTTCCCAGCTGACCTGTGCCGGTAACTGATAAGTCTTAGTCCAGTCGTAGTCGCCCATTTTAGATATATTGCCGTTGGGGGCGATTGTTACCGAAGGAAGATATGCCAGTTTCGCACCTTTGAGCTGGGCATTGGCGATGTCGACGTTGAGTTTGGCATTCTGGAGGTTTACATTGTTCTCCAGAGCTTGATTTATGAGATCCTGCAGGGTAGGGTCAGTGAAAACAGTCCGCCAGTCGAGATTGCCGAATGCGGCTGAGTCAACGCCCTGCTCGCGAGCTTCACCGTAAGCTTTGGCCAAAGCGCTGTCTTCGGTCGGAAGCTCGTATTTCTTATATATGTTACAGCTGCCGAGCATCGCGATGCTCAGCCCGGCGGCTGCAATGAGGATTATTCTGTTTGATTTCATTTCAGTGATGATGGTGAGTAGATTAGTGAGAGTACTGCTCGATTTCGGCTTCGATGCCTTCGTTGTTGGTGTCTTTCCAGGTCATCGGGGTGAATTTCTCCTGAATCTGCTGGCAGATCACATAGAGCGCAGGCACGATGAAAATCTGGAGGATCATACCGATAAGCATGCCGCCGATTGAACCTACACCGAGAGCACGATTACCGTTAGCGCCTACACCCGATGCGAACATCATAGGCAGAAGTCCGATAATAAGTGCCAGAGATGTCATGAGAATAGGACGCAGACGTGCTGTGGCTCCTTGAATTGCGGCATTGATGATCGACATGCCGGTGCGACGGCGCTCGAGAGCGAATTCAACGATAAGAATCGCGTTCTTGGCCAACAGACCGATAAGCATGATCAGCGCGATCTGGAGATAGATATTGTTGTCGACACCGAAGATCTTGGCGAAGATGAAGGAACCCATGAGACCGAACGGAATCGAGAGAATAACAGCCCACGGAAGTATGTAGCTCTCATATTGGGCCGACAGCAGAAGATAGACGAAGAGCAGACAGAGTCCGAAGATGATAGCGGTGGCATTGCTCGAGGTGTTGCCCTGCTCGCGTGTCATACCCGAATACTCATAGCTGTAGCCCTGAGGGAGGGTTTCGGCTGCGACTCGTTCGATGGCTGCCAGTGCATCGCCTGACGAGAATCCCTGTGCGGGATTACCTGTTACAGAAATCGACTGGAACATATTGAAGCGGTTCAGCAGGTCGGGGCCGTATACACGGGTCAGTGTCACAAAGTTCGATATTGATGCCATCTCAGAGCCGTTGCGTACTTTGATGGAGTTTAGGGTCTCGGGGCTGACTCGGGCTTCGGGACTGGCTTGCATCATTACTCGGTAAAGTTTGCCGAAACGGTTGAAGTTGCTGACATACATACCGCCATAATAACCCTGCAGGGTTGACAGAATGTCTTTAGGCGACAGGCCGGCCTGTTTACACTTTGCGGCGTCGATGTCGACCTGATACTGAGGGAATGTCGGGTTGAACGTGGTGTAGGCCATCTGGATTTCGGGCTGTGCGTTGAGTTGCGCAAGGAATCCCTGAACTACGGCAAAGAAGTCATTAATGTTGCCGCCTGTGCGGTCTTGCATCTTGATTTCGAAACCGTTCGTAACAGAGTAGCCGGAGATCATAGGCGGCGCGAACATCACGACATTACCATTCTTGACGTTCTGTCCAACCAAACCGTATAGCTGGGCGAGCACTGCGTCGGAGCTTTCGGCTTTCGAACGCTGTTCCCACGGTTTCAGCTTGATGATGAATGTGCCGTAGGTAGCGCCCTGACCGGCGAGGAAGCTGTAGCCGTTGATCATTGTGCGGCTCTCGATGGCAGGAACCGAGCCCAGAAGAGAGTCGACCTGATTCAGGGTCTCTGTTGTGCGCTCCTGCGATGTGCCCGGGGGCATATTGACCATTGCGAAAAGAGTGCCGGTGTCTTCGTTAGGCACAAGAGCTGTCGGAGTCGAATTCATGAGCCACACAAGTACGGCGACAGCCGCAGCCACGATGGCGATACTCGTATAGCGGCGTCCCATGAACCACTGGCTTATGCTCTTATAACCTGACAGGGTCTTGTTATAAAGCTTCTCGAAAGCGACGTGGAAACGTTTCTGGAAAAGTCCGACAAGAGTCAGAGCTCCGATGGCGCAGGCTGCGAGTCCTTCGGTAATATTTTCGAAGCTGAACCAACCCATAACCATAACCACAATAGTCGCGATAAGGAGAATAAAGGTTACGAAAGGCGGGAATGAGATTCTTACACGCTTTTTATAGCTCTCGACGACGGCGTTTCCGGCTGCCGAATAGGCATCCTTAAGGCGATCCTTAAGAGTGGAGTCGGTGTTATGAGGCTTAAGGAACACTGCGCATAGTGCCGGCGATAGGGTAAGGGCGTTCAATGCCGAGAGGCCGATGGCTATGGCCATCGTCAGACCGAACTGGCGATAGAAGACTCCTGATGTTCCGGGCATGAACGACACCGGGATGAACACAAGCATCATCACAAGAGTGATCGAGATGATAGCGCCGCCGATTTCACTCATGGCGTCGATAGCGGCCTTTCGGGAGCTCGTGTAGCCGACGTCGAGTTTGGCGTGGACAGCCTCGACGACCACAATCGCATCATCGACCACAATCGCGATCGCGAGCACCAGTGCGCTCAGCGTGATGAGGTTGACCGAGAATCCGATCAGATACATGAAGAAGAATGTACCGACAAGTGCCACCGGAATGGCAATAGCGGGGATAATTGTCGAGCGGAAATCCTGAAGGAAGAGATAGGTTACGAGGAACACGAGGATGAATGCCTCGAGAAGAGTCATCAGAACGTGGTGGATCGACGCATAAAGGAAGTCATTGTTGTTCATCGGGATCGCAACACCGATTCCCGACGGAAGATCTTTCTTCATGTTGTCGACGAACTTCAGGCAGTCGTTGATGATGGCCGTGGCGTTAGAGCCGGCGGTCTGGAACACGATGGCTGTGACACCCGGACGTCCGTTGAATTGGCCGTGAAAGCCATAGGTGACTCGGCCGAGCTCAATCTCGGCAACATCGCCAAGACGGAGCACTTCTCCATTGGAGGTGGCCCGGACAACGATGTTTTCAAATTCTTCAGGCTGCACGAGTCGGCCGCGATATTTCATCGTATACTGGAATGTCTGGTTGCCCTGTTCGCCGAAGGCACCCGGAGCAGCTTCGATGTTCTGTTCTGCAAGGGCAGCGGTGACATCACCCGGCATCAGCTTATACTGAGCCATAACGTCGGGCTTGAGCCAGATACGCATAGAATAATCGGCTCCCATGACCATCACATCGCCGACGCCGCTTACACGTTGTAACTGCGGAACGACGTTGATTTTCATGTAGTTCTCGATGAACTCTTCGTTGTAGTTGCCGTTTTCGTCGTAGAGTGTGATGCCGATAAGCATCGAAGTCTGACGTTTCTGAGTAAGTACGCCGACCTGGACAACTTCGGCCGGTAGTAGATTCTGGGCTTTTGCCACACGGTTCTGCACGTCGATTGCGGCCATATCTGGGTCAAAACCCTGTTCGAAATAAACATTGATTGTTGCCGAACCGGTATTTGTGGCCGTCGATTCCATATAGGTCATGCCTTCGGCGCCGTTTATCGACTCTTCGAGCGGTGCGATGACAGAATTTAGTACGGCCTGTGCGTTAGCGCCGTTATATGTGGTCGTGACTGAAATTGTTGGAGGTGCGATGTCGGGATATTGAGTCACCGGCAGAGCAGTCAGGCCGATGATACCGAGCAGGACGATGAATATTGAGATCACCGTCGACAGCACCGGCCTATTTATAAATGTGTCTAATTTCATCTCAGTGTGATGATACGGAAAATAATAGGATGGGGTAGAAGAGATAATTTATTTGGCCGGAGTGGCTTGCTGCTGAGCTGCGGCCTGTGCCTTCAAGTCTTCAGGTTTTACGGCTACTGGCGTAATGGCTTGTCCGTCGGCTTTAACGACTGTTCCGACACCCTCGACAACTATGCGCTGGCCGGGAGTCAGGCCTGAAGTGACGACGAATGTCTGGCCGTCAGAGTTCGCCTGGACGGTGATAGGTGTCGATACGACTTTATTGCTGTCGTTGACAACGTATACAAAACGGCGATCCTGAAGCTCGTAAGTGGCACGCTGGGGAATAACAATTACATCAGACTGATCTTTCGGAATGATGATATTTCCGCTTAGCCCACTGCGGAGAACCCCCGAAGGGTTCGAAAAAAGTGCGCGAACCGATGCAGCGCCTGTAGCCTGATCGATGACACCGCTGACGGTGGCAACCTTACCGCGTTCGGGATAGAGCGAACCGTCGCTGAGGCGCAGTTCGACAGGGGGCATATCGGCGATGGCAGAAGCAAGCGAGCGGCTGCCGTTGCCTGTCATCTGAAGAAGGTCTTTCTCGGTAAGAGAGAAATAAGCGTAGACCTGCGATATGTCGCTGACAGTTGTCAGAGGTTCCATTGAGGAAGGCGACGCGAGAGAACCTTCCTTGTTGGGGATTGAACCGACGACACCGCTCGAGGGAGCTGTAACGCTGCAATAGCTGAGATTCTTGCGGGCCTGAGCAAGGGCTGCCTGAGCCTGAGCCAGCGAAGCCTGTGCGCTGCGAAGGGTATTGTCGGCCATCTGCCATTCAAGTTCACTGATAATATTCTTGTCGTAGAGACGTCGTTTTGAGTCGGCTGTCAGTCGGGCATTGTCGAGCTGGGTGCGTGCGGCATTGACATTCGCCTGAGCCTGCTCGACAGCAGCCTGAAAGGTTACCTGATCGAGTGAGAAAAGTAACTGGCCTTTAGCGACCGACTGGCCTTCGTCGACCCAAACGCGGGTGATGAAGCCCGTTACCTGAGGACGAATGGCAATATCGGTTTTACCCTTGATCGTTGCAGGATAGGATAGCTCACTTTCCGAGCTGCCTTTGCTGACGGTCATAACTTTAACTGCGGGAGCCTGCTGGCCCTGCGCTGCTTGCTGCTGGTCTCCTTTGGAGCCGCAAGCCGAGAACCCTGTCAAAAGGGTTAACGCTGAAACAATAGGGAAGAATCTTTTGATACCTTTCATTTCGTGTTGAATTATTCTAAGCTGTCTCGTGATTATATTAGCGGGTTGATAATAACCCTGCAAAGTTAGCGATTTTTTTCACTATATATTATTAGTAATTCGTCGGATTGGAATAATGAGCGTATATTTTTGACCAAAAGGCCAATCAATAGCTTTTTTAAGAGGTTAAACAAATCGATTGCGCGGATTGTTGTAAGAACGAGTATGCGACAAAATGGCAGACGATGTCAGTTTGGCACACTTTGTGTTATATTTTTTAGCGAAACTTAAAAATTCAACTCTAAATACTATAGGAACTATGACAATCAAACCTCTGGCCGATCGCGTATTAATCGAGCCTACTCCCGCCGAGGAAGTAACGGTGGCAGGTATTATTATCCCTGATTCCGCAAAGGAAAAACCCCTTAAAGGCAAAGTTCTTGCAGCCGGCAACGGTACCAAAGATGAAGAGATGGTGCTTAAGGAAGGTGACGAAGTCCTCTACGGCAAATATGCAGGCACTGAAATCGAACTCGACGGCAATAAATATCTTATCATGCGCCAGAGCGATGTTCTGGCAATTGTCAATGCTTAAAATCCAGAAATTATGGCAAAAGAAATTCTTTTCAATATCAAAGCACGCGAAGAGCTTAAAAAGGGTGTCGACGCTCTTGCCGATGCCGTTAAGGTAACTCTTGGCCCGAAAGGCCGTAATGTTATTATCGACAAAAAGTTCGGCGCACCTCACATCACTAAAGACGGTGTGAGTGTTGCCCGTGAAGTCGAGCTTGAAGATGCCTTCCAGAATATGGGCGCTCAGCTCGTGAAGGAGGTTGCCTCGAAGACCGGCGATGATGCAGGTGACGGCACAACAACCGCTACCGTCCTTGCTCAGTCGATTATCGGTGTCGGTCTGAAGAATGTGGCCGCAGGTGCCAATCCGATGGATCTCAAGCGCGGTATCGACAAGGCTGTAGCGGCTGTTGTCGGACGCATCAAGGAGCTTGCCGAGCCCGTAGGTGACGATTTCAAGAAGATTGAAGATGTTGCACGCGTCAGCGCAAACAACGACGAAGCTATCGGACATCTCATTGCCGAAGCAATGAAGAAAGTCAAGAAAGAGGGTGTCATCACCGTCGACGAGGCCAAAGGCACCGAGACTTCTGTTGATATAGTCGAAGGTATGCAGTTCGACCGCGGCTACATCTCACCTTATTTCGTCACTAACGGCGAAAAGATGGAGTGCGAGATGGAGCGTCCCGTTGTCCTTCTTTACGACAAGAAAATCTCGAATCTCAAGGATATGCTTCCCATTCTCGAAGCATCGGCTCAGAACGGTCAGCCCTTGCTGATCATTGCCGAAGATGTCGATCAGGAGGCTCTTGCCACTCTCGTTGTAAACCGTCTGCGTGGCTCTCTGAAAGTCTGCGCTGTCAAAGCACCGGGCTTCGGTGATCGCCGCAAGGAAATGCTTGAGGACATCGCTATTCTCACCGGAGGCACCGTCATCAGCGAAGAGAAGGGCATGAAGCTCGAGAACGCACAGATGACCGACCTTGGCCGCGCAGAGAAGATCACTGTTAATAAGGAGAATACCACAATAGTGAACGGTCTCGGCAACAAAGAGGCAATCGCTGCCCGCGTAGCCCAGATTAAGTCGCAGATCGAGACATCGAAGAGCGACTACGACAAGGAGAAGCTTCAGGAACGTCTTGCCAAACTCGCCGGCGGCGTTGCCGTCCTCCATATCGGCGCACCCAGCGAAGTTGAGATGAAAGAGAAGAAAGACCGCGTCGACGACGCTCTCAGCGCAACCCGCGCTGCTATCGCCGAAGGTATCATCCCCGGTGGCGGCGTTGCCTATATCCGTTGTCTGGACGTTCTTGACTCTCTCAAAGCTGAGAATGACGACGAGCTTACAGGTATAATGATCGTCAAGCGTGCCATCGAAGAGCCGCTTCGCCAGATCGTAGCCAACGCCGGTGGTGAAGGCGCTGTTGTTGTCCAGAAAGTGCGCGAAGGCAATGCTGATTTCGGCTATAATGCCCGTATGGACCGCTATGAGAATCTGATGGCCGCAGGTGTCATCGATCCCGCCAAGGTTGCCCGCGTCGCTCTTGAAAACGCTGCTTCTATTGCCGGTATGTTCCTGACAACTGAGTGTGTCATCGCCGACAAGAAAGAAGAGAATCCCGCTCCCGCAATGCCTGCAGGCGGCATGGGCGGCATGGGTGGCATGATGTAAAACAAGTTCACCGCAGTCGATAACCATGTGGTGTATAGACTAAATAATACATCTACTTAAAGAAATGAGTCCGGTTTAATGCCGGGCTCTTTCTTTTTGTAGATATGCCGATTATGACCAATGATTTTTAGCTATATTTGCGAATCATTTTAAAATCACAACTACTATGCGCAATGATCTTAATTGTTTAAGATACATACTATTATTAGGATGTATGTTCTTCATTATGCCATCTGCCGCAGCTAAAAGCAATAGTATTGAACGCTTTGCAGAAGTGGTGGACTCGTTACACAGAAATATTGTGTTCCCTTACAATATGGCACCGGGTATAACCCTTACTAATGTCGGAGTTGATAGAGATGAAAAAATGCTCGTCATCAACTACACTCTTAACCCGGAATTTGTCGACTGTGTTATAAATAATATATCTTCTGAAAATGGAATAGCCCAACTTCTGACCGGATATGATGAAATATTCTCAGTCTCAATGATCGAGGCAGATGCCGGATGTAGAGCTATAATAACTTACCCGGCCCCAGACGGTATAAATAAGACTAAAATTGTTACTGTTCCGGCGGCTGCAATCCCTGTAGTCTATTCCAAACTAAAAAATGGTGATTTTTCCTCACTGAAACCATATCTGGAAATGCTACAAACAACTTTTTCCAATATAAAATTCCCTCTGAAAATCACTAATGGCATCTATTTAGTCAACGCTTTTATTAAAGATAAGGAAGCCAATTGGATATATAGAATTGAAGGGCATACAAACTCGCCGGATATTAATGATGATGTAATCAAAAACAACCGTATAAATTTAATAAATAATCTACGGGCCAATATGAGTTCAAGTTATCTGAATGAGATTGAACAGCAGGGTATTTCACTGCATTATACCTATCTTAATGATGCGGGCGATGTTTTATATGAACTCAGATTTACAGCTGAAGACTTAAGGTAACGCATCAGTCGATGTTGAACGTAATCTCGGAACTACCTGCTTTTTCGTCAGATATAGCATCCGATGATGGCGATTACGCCACCTAAGATCATCAGTCCGAAGCCGATAATGCGCTTTTTTGCCCATTCCGGTTTCATGGCGTCGGTTCGGACCGGCTGGTTCTTAGCCTTGTGGAAAGCATACATGTATTTCACAGCGTATGCCATCAGATATAGAGCTCCGATGACATTTACAATCACGCCGCCATATATAAGAACATCATTCATGTCATTGAAACACCATTGACGAAAAGATTGTTTAATTATTACGTCGCCCGGAATGGCTCTCTTTTGAATGGCAATCGTGACATTGTTTGGAAATTAGGGAGATAATTCGTAACTTTGCGGCGCTTTTTAGGCATTACCATGACTTGCTTCTGCGTGTGATGGGAAATTAAGAAGCTCTTAATTTTTAGTAACACAACAAATTAAACAAAACAATGGAAGTATTCAAACTGAATGCAGAGCCCCGCACTGTGCTGGGCAAGAAGGCCGCTACCGCCCTTCGTAAAGAGAACAAAATCCCTGTAGTCCTCAACGGAGGGGATGTAGTAGAGCTCCCCTATAAAGAGACTCTTCTTCCGGGTCAGAAGGTTGTTGAAATCGGTAACGGCAAGGGCCTGATCACCACCGACCTCGTAGTAAACAACGAAGATGTCCGCAAACTTGTCTACACCCCCGACATCTATGCTATCGAGCTGAACGTAAACGGTAAGACCTGTATGGCTGTGCTGAAAGACCTTCAGTTCCATCCCGTGAAAGATACTATTCTTCACATGGATCTTCTTCAGGTCAACGACCAGAAGCCCGTTGTCATCAGTGTTCCTGTTCGTCTTGAAGGTCATGCCAAGGGTGTTAAGGCCGGTGGTAAGCTGACTCTCTCAATGAAGAAAATCAAAGTCAAGGCTATCTATACAGAGATTCCCGAACGTCTGATTGTCAATGTCGACAATCTCGAACTCGGCAAGACTCTTCAGATCGGTGATCTCCACTTCGAAGGTCTCGAACTGATGAATGCCAAGAACGCCGTTGTCTGCGCCGTTCAGCTGACTCGCGCAGCCCGTGGTGCCGCAGCAGCTGCCGCTGAATAAAACTTCAGATTAGATGAAATATCTCCTTGTTGGGCTGGGGAACATCGGCAGTGAATATGCCGGCACCCGCCACAATATTGGATTCCGTATATTGGATGCCTTTGCCGAGGCATCCAATATCTCTTTTACAACCGAGCGCTACGGCGATATAGGCCGCGGACGTGTGAAAAACGCTCAGGTTGTTCTGCTGAAGCCTTCGACATATATGAATCTGTCGGGCAACGCAGTCCGTTACTGGCTGCAGCATGAAAATATCGACATTGCCAATATGATAGTGGCCGTCGACGACTTGGCGCTCCCATTCGGAACTATACGGATTAGGCCGGGAGGAAGCGACGCCGGCCATAACGGTCTTAAGAATATTGCCGAGGTGATCGGAACGCAGCAGTTTGCCCGTCTTCGTTTCGGTATCGGTAATGATTTTCCGCGCGGATGTCAGATAGACTATGTGCTTGGGCATTTTCCTCCGGAGCAGCTTGCCGAGATGGAGCCTCATATCAAGGAGGCAGTCGAGGCTCTTAAGACTTTCTGTCTGCAGGGTCTTGACCGCTGTATGAATTTTTATAACAAACGAGGCAATGGCAAAGTCTGAAGTCAGAGTCGACAAATGGCTATGGGCGGTGCGTGTGTTCAAAACACGCACAATCTCGGCTGATGCCTGCAAGAAAGGGCGTGTCAGTCTTGGCGGAGTTGCCGTAAAGCCTTCACGGTTGTTGAAAGTCGGCGATATTGTCGAAGTGCGTAAACCGCCTGTCACATATTCGTTCAGAGTTAAGGCGCTGACTGAAAACCGACTGGGTGCGAAGCTCGTGCCGGAGTATATGGAGAATGTCACGACAGCCGATCAGCTTCATCTGCTCGATATGGTCAAAATCAGCGGTTTTGTAGACCGGCGAAAGGGTCTTGGGCGCCCGACGAAACGTGAAGGACGCGACTTGGCGGCTTTCACGATGGCATTTGGCGAAGATGATTTCGATGGCTGGGACGACGATGATTTCGATGAAGATGAATAAATAACTACCGCATAAAATATCAGGAGGGCGTTTCCGCTGGAAGCGCCCTCCTGTAGTTTATAGAGTCTGATATAATTTATTTGTCTTCAACGGCTGCAATGCCGGGGAGAACTTTTCCTTCGATGGCTTCGAGAAGGGCACCGCCGCCTGTCGATACGTAGCTGACCTGATCTGCCAGTCCGAACTTGTTGATGCAGGCTACTGAGTCACCGCCGCCGATGAGCGAAAATGCGCCATGGGCTGTAGCGTCAACGATGGCGTCGGCAATAGCGCGCGAGCCGGCAGTGAAGTTGTCGAACTCAAAGACACCGGCAGGGCCGTTCCAAAGGATAGTCTTGGCAGGCTTGATGACTTCGGCAAACGCCTTGCGGGTTTCGGGGCCAGCATCGAGACCTTCCCATCCGTCGGGGATATCCATAACAGAAACCACCTGTGTCTTGGCATCATTGCTGAAACTGTCGGCAGCCACACAGTCGGTTCCGAGAACAAGGTTCACGCCTTTTTCCTTAGCCTTTTTCATAATGTCGAGAGCGAGATCGAGTTTGTCGTCTTCACAGAGTGAGTTGCCGATCTTTCCGCCCATGGCTTTTGCGAAAGTGTAGGTCATGCCGCCGCAGAGGATAAGGTTGTCGACTTTATCCATGAGATTCTCGATGATTCCGATCTTTGTCGAAACTTTCGAACCGCCCATGATAGCTGTGAAGGGACGTTTGATATTGTCAAGAACATTCTTGACAGCTTTCACCTCTTTCTCCATAAGGTAGCCGAGCATCTTATGGTCAGCGTCGAAATAGTCGGCGACAACGGCTGTGGAAGCGTGTTTGCGGTGGGCTGTTCCGAAAGCGTCGTTGACATAAACATCGGCATAGCTTGCGAGGGTCTTTGCAAATTCTTTCTGGCGCTCTTTCATTTCCTTTTTGGCGGCGTCGTAACCGGCGTCGGTTTTATCTATGCCGACCGGTTTGCCTTCTTCTTCGGGGTGGAAGCGGAGATTTTCAAGCAGGAGAACTTCACCGGGTTTCAGCTCGGCTGCTTCTACGCCTGCTTTGGCAGCATCTGCTGCAAATTTCACCTCAGTGTTGAGCGCCTTGGCAACATTTTCCTTGATCTGTGAGAGCGACATCTTGGGATTGACTTTTCCTTTAGGTTTTCCCATGTGGCTCATGAGAATAACGCTGCCGCCGTCATTGAGAATTTTTTTGATGGTGGGGAGAGCACCGCGGATACGGGTGTCGTCGGTCACATGACCGTTCTCATCCAGAGGCACGTTAAAGTCTACGCGAACAATAGCTTTTTTTCCTTTGAAATCAAAATTGTCGATTGTCATAACTATTAGAAGGTTAGTTCATTCATATTTCCGTTGCAAAATTAGCGAAAATCTTGCGAAAAGTCGCACAAAAAAGCTTAAACTCTCTGAAAACAAAGGTGCGGAGTGGGCGTTTTGGCGTTTTTGTTGGTCATGAGAGTAGGGGCGGGGTTATGAGGATGTCGCCATTGTGGATTTTTTTGTAATTTTGCAGTCTATTAAACAGCATAGACAAAATGGTTTTGACCGATTCGCTGACAACCTTCGGGCGTTACTGCCTTTTCATGAAGGATGTTTTTGCGCTTCCCGACAAGTGGCGCACTTTTTTTCAACGCACAGTCTTCGAGATTTCGAAGCTCGGCGTGGCTTCCATACCGCTGGTTATGATTATCTCGATATTCATAGGAGCAGTAATAGCCATTCAGATGCAGCTTAATGTTAACTCGCCTCTGATTCCGGCTTATTCTGTCGGTCTGGCAACCCGCGATATTGTTCTTCTGGAATTTTCCAATTCGATTCTATGTCTGATTCTCGCCGGTAAGGTTGGTTCTAATATAGCGTCGGAGATCGGAACGATGCGAGTTACCGAGCAGATCGACGCTCTCGACATAATGGGCGTCAATTCGGCGAATTTCCTTGTTCTTCCGAAGATTGTCGGGTTCCTGTTTTTTATGCCTGTGCTCGTGGCGTTCTGCATTGCGACGTCGCTACTCGGAGGTTTCGTCGTGGCTGTGTTCACTGATATAATCACCGTGTCGAGATATACCTACGGACTTCAGGCATTGTTCCAGGAGTGGTATGTATGGTATGGCTTTATTAAATCGCTTTTCTTTTCATATATAATAACGTCGGTCGCATCGTTCTATGGCTATTACGTCAAAGGCGGGGCACTCGAGGTCGGAAAGGCGAGCACCGATGCCGTCGTATATTCGAGTGTGCTGATTCTGCTGCTCGATGTGGTACTTACTAAACTTCTGCTGCAATGATTGAGGTTAACAACGTAACAAAGTCGTTCGACGGCAAAGCGATACTCCATAATGTCAGTGCCACATTCGAGACCGGTAAAACCAACCTCATAATAGGTCAGAGTGGGTCTGGAAAGACAGTGCTTCTGAAGTCTATTGTCGGTTTATTGCGGCCTGAAGAGGGTAGTATTCTTTACGATGGACGCAACATTATGACGATGAACAACGATGAGATCAAGAATCTTCGTAAAGAAATCGGAATGTTGTTTCAGGGTTCGGCGTTGTTCGACAGCGAGACGGTGCTCGGCAATGTTGCATTTCCGCTTGTAATGTTCACGAAAATGTCTCGTGGAGAGATCAGAGATCGTGCCCAGTTTTGTCTGGAACGTGTCAACCTCAAGGGCGCCGACAACAAATATCCGAGTGAAATATCCGGCGGTATGCAGAAGCGAGTTGCGATTGCCCGCGCTATAGCTCTGAATCCTAAATATCTTTTCTGTGACGAGCCTAATTCAGGTCTCGACCCACGCACGTCGATTCTTATCGACGAACTTCTCCACGATATAACCCACGAGTATAACATGACGACGATTATCAACACCCATGATATGAATTCGGTTTTGGGCATCGGCGAGAATATTGTGTTTATCAATAAGGGGTATCGCGAATGGGTCGGAGATATGAAGCAGATTTATACGACATCGAACGAAGCTCTTAACGACTTTGTATTTGCGAATGACTTGTTTCAGAAGGTGCGCGCCTATGTCGTTTCTCACGAGCGGCCTATGACCGGCGACAAGGTTGACCGGAAGTCCTGAGGGGCAATTTTTCGCTAAGCTCTCCGTTAGAATAATAGCCGGCATATCGAATGGTGTGCTTGTGCATCCTGTATGTCAAAGAGAGTATTCGAATGAAACGCCTAATATACCTTTTGTCCGTTATTGTCGCTATCTTTTGTGGGCTGCCGGTTAAAGCAGCTTCTGGAGTTACGATTCACGGACGTGTAACAGATACAGAACAAAAGCCTATTGAATTTGTCACTGTCAGAATCGGCGGCACAGCTATCGGCACTAATACCGGGCTTGAGGGGGAATATCGCTTATCGGCGCCTCAGTCCGACACGTTGACAGTCTTTTTTTCGTGTATTGGCTACCGTGAGGTTAAGCGCCAGCTTATTGACGCAAAAGGCGACGTTACTCTCGATGTCAAGATGACGCCAAACAGTGTTCAGCTCGGACAGGTCGAGGTTACTGAGCTTCGAAAACAGACGGGGTCGATGGTGTCGCTCAGTCGCGACGATATGAAGCTGTCGCCGGATATCAGCGGAGGTTCTGTAGAAGCAATGGTGACGACACTCGCAGGCGTCAATTCCTCAAATGAAATGTCGAGTCAATATAGCGTGCGTGGCGGTACTTACGATGAAAACAGCGTTTATATAAACGGTATAGAGGTTCATCGTCCGTTGCTGATAACGAGCGGGCAGCAAGAGGGGCTGTCGGTCATCAATCCGGATCTTGTCGGAGCTATCGGGTTTTCGACAGGAGGATTCACTGCGGATTATGGTGACAAGATGTCGAGTGTGCTCGACATCACATATCGCGATCCGGAGTCTTTTGAGGGCAGTTTTTCCGCTTCACTTATGGGAGGATCACTTGCCATAGGGCAGAGCTCGAAAAAGTTCAGTCAGATCCACGGCCTCCGCTTCAAGCGTAACGCGTCGTTGCTCAGTTCAATGGAAACAAAAGGCGAATACGATCCTACGTTCTTTGACTATCAGACGAATATTACATTCAAACCCAACGACAGGTTGCGCATAAATTTTCTGGGCAATATTGCCATTAACAATTATAAGTTCACTCCTGTGAACCGTCAGACCAATTTCGGTACGACGACCGATGCCAAGCAGTTTACAGTTTATTTCGACGGTCACGAAAAAGACCGGTTCGAAACCTGGTTCGGCGCATTGTCGGCGAGTTATCGGGTGCATCCTTCGACAGAATTGTCGCTTCTCGGATCAGGGTATCTCGGTAATGAACTGGTTGCTTATGACATAAGCGGCGAATATTGGCTCGATCAGGCAGGCAACGGTGAAGTCGGCGGAGAACTCGGTGTAGGCAGATACCATGAACACGCCCGCAATAGGTTACGTTCAACAGTATTCAGCATTACGGCCAAAGGTGCGACATCGATAAGAAAACATACGCTCAGCTATGGCCTGACATTCAACAGTGAGAAGATCATGGAACGCTCGCGCGAATGGGAGCGACGAGATTCGGCCGGATATACACTTCCCAGCGACGGACAACTCGTGAAGCTTATCTACAATATGTCGAGCCACCACGATATATCGTCGACGAGAATGTCGTTTTTTGTGGCTGACAATTTCCGGGTGAACAGTTCGTCGGGGTACTTCAATATCAACGGGGGCCTGCGCTTCAGCTATTGGAGCTTCAACAAGGAGTTTTTGTTTAGTCCGCGAGTCAATATAGGATTTGTCCCTGAGCGTAATCCGGCCTGGACATTCCGATTTGCAACGGGATTGTATTATCAGCAACCATTCTTCAAAGAATACCGATATGAAGTTGTCGATGAACTTGGAAATTGCTCAATCCGTCTGAACAAAGACATAAAGAGTCAGCGGTCCATTCATTTCATCGCGGGAGCCGACTATACATTCAGAGCTTTGAACCGTCCGTTCAAAGTCTCTGCAGAGGCATATTACAAAGTTTTAGGCAATCTGATTCCGTATGAGATCGACAACCTGAAGATTGTTTATTCAGGATTTAACACCAGCAAAGGCTATACAATGGGGCTCGATATGAAATTCTTCGGCCAGTTTGTTCCCGGAACTGATTCCTGGCTCAGTTTTTCGCTGATGAAGACCAGTGAGGATCTTAATGGTAAAAAAGTTCCGAGGCCGACAGACCAGCGCTATAGTGTGGCATTGTATTTCACTGACTTTTTCCCGAAGGTTCCAAAGTTGAAGTTCTCGCTTCGCGGAATCTTCAGTGACGGTCTCCCGGTCACTGCGCCCCACAGTTCACGCGACAAGGGCTATTTCCGCACCCCGGCATATAAGAGACTCGATATCGGTTTGATGTATGGGTTGCTGACGCCTCCTAAGGATGGCCAGCCGCGAGATAATTTCTGGCGTCATTTTAAAAGTATCTGGATCGGTGTCGATTGCTTCAATCTGTTGGGCATCTCGAATGTCAGCTCGTATTATTGGGTGACAGACGTTAACGATATCCAGTATGCAGTCCCTAACTATCTGACAGGTAGACAACTTAATGTGCGCCTTACGATAGACTTCTAATATCACGGAAATTTAGTAACTTTGCGGCTCGGAAACTCCGTGATGAAGCAAAATTTTCTACATATTGCGCTTACGGCTCTGACCGTTGCAGCGACATCGTATATTGCTGTTGGCCAGACGTCGGGGTCAACTAAGGCAAAACGGCAGACAGTCGAGCCGGCGACAGCCTGGACTACGCTACCCCCCCTGGGATTGCGCGAACCGGCGCCGATTGATACTCTTTTGTATAACTATTTTCGAGAATCGGTGCCGTCGGCAGTCAGTAATGCATACGCCACAACCGGAAATCTCGGATGTGAAGGCCTGAATATGATTTTTGCCAAGCGTCCGGAGAGAAGCGATTTCTATTTCCACGATCCGCTGGCACATTGGCTTCCTGATCTCAACAGCCACAAATTTTATAATTCGCGGATTCCGATGACATTGCTGAGCTATAATACCGGTGGCGGACGAGACAATGAGCAAAACCGGCTCAAGGCAATTTTTTCGGGAAATGCAACCCGACAGATCCAGGTTGGCGGACTTGTCGATTATCTGTATTCGAAAGGTTCATATAATTATCAGGCTCTGTCGGATTTTGTTTGGGGGCTTTCAGGAAGCTATACGGGCGATCGGTATCAGCTTCAGGCATCGTTTACACATTGGAATTCCCTTAACAAGGAGAACGGAGGCATTACAGACTCACGATATATTACCGATCCTGCAGAACTGCAGGGAGGCGATCCTAAAATTGATGCCAAATCAATACCTACGCGTCTGACGTCGGCTCATACCCGTGTTGCCGGCAGCCAGCTCTATCTCAACAATCGTTATAATGTCGGGCATTGGCGCAGTGAGATGGTTGATGATACGACTGAAGTAAGGACATATATTCCGGTAATATCTTTTGTATGGACTTTCGATTATCGGCGTGAGAAGCATTTGTTTCTGAATGATAACCGGTCAGAGGCAGATGAGTTTTGGGAGAACCGTTATCTATCGGCCGGCGAGACTCGCGATCTTACGCGATTCTGGAATTTCACGAATGTTGCCGGTGTTGAAATGATCGAGGGTTTTCATAGAAACATTCCTTTCGGTCTATCGGTATTCGCCAAACATGAAGTGCGTCGATATACGCTTCCTGCAGATACGGTCAGCCACATGGCAGCAGACCGACCGGAGGAACTCACCCCGTGGCCCGAAGGATTGGACATACGGCATGCAAAGACAGAGAATCTGCTTTGGGTCGGTGCGCAGCTGACCCGAATAAAAGGTGGCGTGATCAAGTTCGATGCTACTGCTGACGTCGGAGTGCTTGGGCCGGCTATCGGTCAATTCAAATTGAAAGGGAATGTGTCCGGCGGATTTCCGCTACTTGGCGACACGGCTACTGTGGCCGGATATGCGCGATTCGATAATGTCGAAGCCCCTTATCTGATGCGAAACTATATCAGCAATCACTTTGTCTGGAAGAACGATTTCGGCAAGCAGCGGACTTTGAATTTCGGCGGACGTCTTTATATCGGACGCAGCGGAACAAGTTTAGATGTCGGTATGACAAACCTGCAGAATTATGTCTACTTCGGCTCAGACGGTCTTCCGCGACAGCATGGAGATAATGTGCAGGTATTCAGCGCATCGCTGAACCAGAATTTTCATGTGGGAATTCTGCATTGGAACAACTCTCTTACTTATCAGACATCGAGCGATGACAATATCCTCGCATTGCCTAAATTTGTAGTGTATTCGAATCTGTATCTGCTATTTAAGGTTGCGAAAGTTCTTACGGTTCAGCTCGGTGTGGATTGTGACTACTATACCAGATATTACGCGCCGGTTTATCAGCCTGCAACTATGGGCTTCTGCAACCAGCATTCGACGATGATAGGCAATTATCCGTTTATGAACGCATACATAAACATGAAATTGTCGAAAGCGCGGTTTTATGTAATGTTCAGCCATGTAAATCAGGGATGGTTTGGAAATGACTATTTTTCGATGCCTGATTATCCGTTGAATCCCCGCCGTTTCCAACTCGGGGTTTCGGTAGACTTTGCCAACTGATCTAATGCACTTTACAGAATCTACACGTCGGCGTCTGAACGAGCGAAAACCCCGTTTCGGTGTCCTTTTGACACTGCTTGTGTCAGTCATACTCCTGATGTTCATGCTGAAGACATGTTCATCAGAGCGCATCGCCGTAGCGTCGGTCAGTAAGCCCGCAGGTGGCGATACGTTGAATGTAGCTATCGAGTATTCGCCTCTCGGAGTCATGCGTCAGGGCGATAGTCTTGCCGGCTTCGGCTATGAAATGATTAACGCAATCGCTCAAGCCAATCATGTACCTATAAAATTCACGCCGATTGTAGCCCTGGCAACTACACTCGAAGAAATGAGAGCGGGGCGATATGATATTGTGATCGCGCAGATTCCTATGACGGCCGACTTTAAACGGTTTTATCGTTTGAGCGAACCTGTCTGCATAGACCGTCAGGTGCTTGTTCAGAGGCTCGACAGTGTTTCGCCACGAGTGTCCAGTCAGCTTGATCTTGGAGGGAAACGTGTGTCAGTTGTTGCCGGATCGCCTGCTGTCGAACGGCTTCTGAGTCTGTCGCGTGAGATCGGCGAAAGAATTGTCATTGTTGAAGACTCTCTTTATTCTCAGGAACAGCTTTTTCTCCTTGTCGCGTCTGGCGAAATAGATTATGCTGTCGTTAATTATTCTTTGGCTCGGCAACTAAGCAACGGCAATGAGAGAGAACCTGATGTGTCGAAAGATGTATCATTCAGTCAATTCCAGTCATGGGCAGTGAATCGGAATGATTCAGTTGTAGCCGATAGTATTGATGCTATGATACGTCGTTTTAAGGCATCTGACGACTATGCTGACATTCTCAGCCGTTATAGTCTGACACCTGCAAGATAAATAAATCGGCCGACGTTTGATACATCGGCCGATGATAATATTGATATGATCGGAAATATCAGATTGGCATCGAAGAGGTTGTGAGCACGTAGGTCTGATCAAATTGTTCGTTGGTCATGCAGAACATTTTAATGCCCGATATCAAGGCAAGGATTGCAGTAACTGTTCCGAGGATTCCGCATGACAGCAATGAAACAAGCAGAAAACCGATTCCGGCTCCCGTTTTACCACAATAGAAATAGTGTATACCGAGTGTGCCCAGAAGTATTGCTAAAAGAGCGGCTACGCCCCGGCTCTTTCCGGTGTCGGGTGAAGTAGAGAACGCGTCATTGCAATACCAGCTGTTGAAATTCGGGTTGCCGCCTTGATTGTAACCTTGATTATAATTTTGATTATAACCTTGATTGCAGCCCTGGTTAAAGTCCTGGTTGCAGTTTTGATTCTGGTAATATCCTTGGTTGTTCTGCGAGAAACCTTGACCGGAATTCTGATTTGGATTGTTGTTGAACTGCGGAGGTACGTTATTCATATTTTCAGGTTACTAAGTTTTCTTTATTCGATTACAAAAGTAATTAATTTTTTGTGAATTCAATTAAATTATAGTATTAAAAGGCTCGCTTGCCCACGGCTCTTTCATTTAAGATTAGCTTGTATCGTGGAAAATGTTGTTATTTTATAGCGGACATCAGAGCGTTTCTT
>PPYF01602709.1_pt1 | contig 109499 bp, 104 predicted proteins | sample 1559871 | NCBI WGS metagenome assembly PPYF01 (sample SAMN08240021, study PRJNA423297) | Human gut metagenome, whole genome shotgun sequencing project.
ACCGATGTTAGTTCTATGCCTTTTAGAATACTTAAAATTAAATTCCCGAAGGGAGCGTGGCGAAAGCCACTTTTTTATGCAAAAATATGAATAATTTTTGCTATATACTTTTTTATATAAATTGTGATTTTATTAGTTACATAAACATAAAGTACATTGAAGGAATATTATTTAGGAGAGGTCTCATGGAAGATAAGCTAAAAAAGAGAAAAAAGGTTTTAGTAGATAAATTGGAAATGCCTAAGGAAATTGTTTTAGATGTACCTAGGATTACTGTAATTGGGCGTAACGAAATAACTATTGAAAATCATAAGGGAATACTTATTTTTGAAAAGAATGAAATAAAAATAAAAACAAGTCTTGAGCCGTTAACGATAAAAGGAAATTCTTTTGAAATATTATATATAGCTACTTCTACTTTGATTATAAGTGGATATTTTGATTATATAGGGTATGGGGAGTGATGTTTAATATATGGAAGGGATAAAAAAAGGGAAAATAAAAGTTGAAATACTAGTAAAAGATATAGAGAAGATACTTAATATACTATGGCTTCAAAATATAGCAGTAAGTAAAGTTATAAAAGTAAATATAACTACCTTAAGGTTGGAAGTAGATTATATAAATTATGGTAGATTATGTGAGGTAGTACGTTCTGTTGGTGGTAAGGTAAGAGTATTAGAAGGAAAAGGGCTTATATTTTTACTAGGAAAGATGAAGAAGAGATATTCAATAGTAATAGCTGTTGTAGTGTTTTTTGCAATTATATATTTTTTATCAACGTATATATGGTCTATAGATATAACTGTAGGGAAGAATGTTACACCCTTTGAAATAAGAGAACAACTTAAGGAAATAGGAGTATCTCCAGGGGTAAGGAAAAGCTCTTTAGATGAAAAAGCAATAGAAAGGAAATTAGAAAGCTTAAATTCTGAAATTTTGTGGTTAAGGGTAAGGGTTGAAGGGTCAACATTAAAGGTTGTAATTACTGAAAAAGTAAATCCGCCAGTGAAAGATGAAGATAAGTATGGTAACCTTGTGGCTGATATGGATGGTCAGATAAAGAGGATTTATACTTATTCAGGAAGAGCTGTTGTAAAAAATGATGATATAGTAAAAAAAGGTGCAGTAGTTATTGAAGGGATAGATGGTAATGAAGGTGGAGAATATGTAGTAAGACCAAGTGGTATGGTTATTGCTAATACATTTTATGAAAAGGAAATGAATATTAAAATATCAGGAGTTGAATATAAGAGAAGTGGAAACAAAGATTTAGATATTTATATAGAGCTTTTTGGTAAGAAAATATATCTTAAAAAATCTACAAAAGATTTTGAAAAGTATGATAAAATAGAAAAGAGTGGCAAAATATTTAATGAAGTGATATATTATGAAAGAGTAGCATCCACCATTGAAATTACTGAAAGTGAAGGCGTTAAATCGGTTTTAGATACTTTAGAAAAATCATTGTCTAAGGATTTAAAAAGGGATAGTAAAATTATAGATAAAATAGTCACAAAAGAAAGAATTGATGATGAATACTTAAACATAAAAGTTGTTTTTGTTGTAGAACAAAATATTGTAAGTGATGAGGTTGTAGAGTATTGAGGTTACTAAAGGATGAGAAGGTGATTTAAATGATGAAAAAACAAAATAATAGTAAAAGAAATTGGAAGAAGTTCTATATATTTTCTGCACTTATCTTTATTACTTATTTCATTTTATTAACTGCTGTAACTCCTAAAAAGTACAATTTAGTTAAGGGAGATATAGCAAGTGAAGATATTAAGGCTACAAGAGATATTGTAGATGAAGAGGCTACTGAAGTGAAAGAAAATGAAGCACGGGAATTAGTTCCTAAACAGTTTTCTTTAAAGACTGATGTAAAAATAGAAGCTTTTCAAAATATAACAAATTTTTTTAATAAATTAATTAATTTAAAAAGTAGTGAAGAGGATGAAACATTAAAAATAACGGCATTAAAGAAATTTGGAAGTTTTACACTTAGTGATACAGAATATAGAGCATTGCTAGGTTTGACAGTTGAAAAAGATACAGAGATTCAAAGAATAATGCTAAATATACTGGATACGGTATATGCAGATAGCATATCTGAAGACAATGATAAAGAATTAGAATCTGCTAAAGAAGTAGCAGAAGAAAAAATATTAGATACTGAGATCGATGCAAATATTAAATCTATTATGATTAAAATGATTAATAGCCAGATAAAGCCTAATTATGTAGAAGATACTGAAAAAAGAGAAGAATTAATTAAGGAAGCTCTTAAATCTGTAGAAAAGGTGATGATTAAAAAGAATCAGACAGTAGTTAAGGAAGGTGAGCCTATTACAGAAAGGCAAATAAAAATACTTACTGAATTAGGTCTAGTTGGAGATTATATGGGAAGAGGCTCACTGGTTACTTATATAATATTAGGAGTTTTAGTGATGACTGTTTTTGTGTTGGAGTATTTCATAATAAAGAAAGAAATAGCACAAAATTATAAGATGGCTATTTTAATTTTATTGCTTAATATAATAACACTTATATTATCTTTTGGTTTAAAGAGTTTATCGATTTTTATAATTCCTATTGCTTGTGTACCAATGATTATGGCAGTGCTGATAGATTATAGAATCTCTCTTTTAATAAATATAATAAATCTAATTTTGGTAAGTATCATAGTTGAATTCAATCCACAATTTATTCTTATGGCTTTATTAAGTATAATTGTTGCCGTAAGTACATTGAAAAGAGCTAATCAAAGAAATGACATATTATACTCAACGGTATATGTAGGAATAGTAGCAGCTATAGTAGTTTTTGCTACAGGAATGCTTTTATCAAGTGATATAACTGTAATATTAAAAAATACAAGTTGTGTAGCTGTTAGTTCTGTTATTTCTGGAATTCTTGCTATAGGTATGCTACCATTTTTAGAATCAAGTTTCAATATAAATACTAATATGAGTTTGTTAGAACTGGCAAACCCTAATAGTCCGTTATTAAAGAGACTTTTGATGGAAGCACCAGGAACATATCACCATAGTATCATGGTAGCTAATCTGGCGGAAGTGGCAGCAGAAGAAATAAATGCTAATTCAGTAATTGTAAGAGTTGGAGCATATTATCATGATGTTGGAAAGATAGTAAGACCTCTTTTCTTTGGAGAAAATCAAATTGGTCAGGATAATCCTCATAATAGAATAAATCCTAATTTAAGTGCATCACTTATTATTTCTCACGTAAAAGATGGTGGAGAGTTAGCAGATGAATATAAGCTACCTAAAGTTATAAAAGATATAATATTAGAGCATCATGGAACAACTATGGTGAAATATTTTTATTTTACAGCAAAGAAAAATGCAGATAATCCAGATGATGTTAAGGAAGAGGATTTTAGATATGAAGGACCAATTCCAAGTTCAAGGGAAGCTGGGATAGTAATGTTGGCAGATAGTGTTGAAGCAGCAGTACGTTCAATCAAAGAGCCTACTATTGAAAAAATAGAAGATATGGTTAATAATATCATTAATGATAAGTTGAATTCTCATCAATTAGATGACTGTGAACTAACTTTAAAAGATATTGCTACTATAAAGAAATGTTTTTTAAAAGTTTTAAACGGACTTTATCATAAAAGGATAGAGTATCCGAAGGAGGAAAAGTAGATGAGAAGGTGAAAGCCTTCTTATTTATTTATGATTTGTAAAATTAATCATTTTAGAAGTTATACATAAAAGGAGTTTAAAAATGATTTATACTGATAATAGACAAGAAAAATTAAATGTTAATGAAGAATTTATTAATTCTTTAAAGAAAGTATGTGATTTTGTATTAAAAAAAGAGGAAGTAAATTGTAAGTATCAAATTTCATTACTATTTGTAGATAATGATGGGATTAGAGAAATAAATAGAGAAACAAGAAATATTGATAGAGCAACCGATGTGTTATCATTCCCTATGCTTGATTATCCAAACAAAAAGTTTTTTAAAGATGTTTATATGGATTACAAATTTGATGAAACTTTTTTAGATGGCGACGAATTAGTTTTAGGTGATATAGTTTTATCATTAGAAATAGCGTTAGAACAAAGTGAGGAATATAATCATTCATATAAAAGAGAAGTATCATATTTAGTTGTACATTCAATATTACATCTTCTAGGATATGATCATATGGAGGAAGATGACAAATTAATTATGAGAAAAAGAGAAGAAGAGTTACTAGGAGAATTAAATATTTCAAGGTAGGTAATTTTTAGGGAGTTGAAGGATTAATGGGAATGAAGAAAATGCTGGAGAGTTTTAATCATGCAATAAATGGGATTGTTGATACTGCTAGAACACAGAGAAATATGAAAATTCATTTGGTGGCAGCAGTATTGGTGCTAGGTGCATGTTTTTTCTTAGATATATCTAAGGGGGAGTTTTTAGCTTTAGCAATAACCATAACTATGGTTATTGTTGCTGAAATGATTAATACAGCTATTGAAGCAGTGGTTGATTTAAATACGAATTTCTATCATCCATTGTCAAAAGTAGCTAAGAATACAGCAGCAGGTGCAGTTCTAATTACTGCAATAAATGCAGTTTTGGTAGGTTACATAGTTTTTTGGGATAAGTTATCACAATTTTCTTATGAGATTGTCCATAAAGTAAAAAAATCTGAGCCGTATATGATATTTATAGCTCTTGTGATTGTAATAATAACAACGGTGATAGTTAAAGCAATTTTTGGTGAAGGAACGCCGCTTAAGGGAGGAATGCCAAGTGGGCATAGTGCATTAGCATTTTCACTATCTACAGCAATATCCCTTATAACAGAGAAACCTATATGCATAATTCTAGCTTATCTTATGGCTTTTATTACTGCCCAAAGTAGGGTAGATTCAGAAGTTCACTCTGTCTTTGAAGTAATAGTAGGTGGACTTTTAGGTATTTTACTGACATTGTTAGTATTTACAATATTTAAGCTGTAATAAATTGAGAAAATAGTATATAATAAAGTTCAATAAAAGATGTATTAGCGTAAAAAGTCTCAAGAGGAGACTTAAGTAAACAGGAGGAAATGATGTTTAAATCAGGATTTGTAACAATTGTAGGAAGACCAAATGTTGGGAAATCAACGTTAACCAATAAAATAATGGGTGAAAAATTATCTATAGTATCTAATAAACCACAAACTACTAGAAATAATATACAAACAATACTTACTGGGGAAGATTATCAAATAGTATTTGTTGATACTCCAGGTATACATAAACCTAAACATAAATTAGGTGAGTATATGGTTAATTCAGCAAAGGATTCCATTAAAGAAGTGGACTTAGTTTTATTCCTTATTAATCCATGTGATGAAATTGGTAAAGGTGATAAATTTATCATTGAAGCATTAAAATCACAAAATGCTCCAGTATTTTTAGTTGTGAATAAGGTTGATGAAAATACTCATGAAAGAGTAGCAAAAACACTTGATATGTATTCAAAAGAATATGATTTTAAAGAAATAATACCGATATCAGCTTTAAGAGGAAAAAATGTTGATACTTTAGTGGAGCTTATGGTTCAGAATCTTCCAGAAGGTCCACAATTCTATCCAGAAGATATGATAACAGATGTACAAGAAAGATTTATAGTTTCAGAAATAGTAAGAGAAAAAGCATTAAGAAATTTAAGAGACGAAGTACCACATGGTATAGCTGTAGATATAATACAAATGAAGCAAAATGAAAAAGGAACATATCATATAGAAGTAGACTTAATATGTGAAAAAACATCACATAAAGGAATAATAATAGGTAAAAATGGAGCAGTACTAAAGAAAATTGGTGAAACTGCAAGATATGAAATAGAAAAACTTTTAAATGCAAAGGTAAACTTAAAAATATGGGTTAAGGTTAGAAAAGAGTGGAGAGATAATAATTTACTACTTAAGGAATTAGGATATAAGAAATTAAAATAATAGGGGATGGACAGTTTTGGCACTGGTAAAAACTAAGGGAGTCATTATAAAAGTACAAGATTACAAGGAAAATGATAAACTGCTATGGATGTATACAGAGGAGTTAGGTAAGGTAACTTGTATAGCTAAAGGTGCAAAGAGAAGTAAAAGCCAGCTTTTATCAGTTACACTACCTCTATGTTTTGGTGAATATCTGTTATTTAAAGGCAAGAATTTATATAATCTTCAGGAAGGAAAAATAATAAATTCATTCCAAGGGTTATTGAATAATCTGGAAAAGTTAACATATTCATCTTATTTATGTGAACTAATTGATATATGTGTAGAAAGTGATGAAACAAATGCTACACTATTTAAAGAATTTATGGTCTGTCTTTATTTATTAAATACAGATGTACTAGATTATGAGCTACTGGTAAGAGCATTTGAACTAAGGCTCTTAGAAGCAACAGGATATAACTTAGAGTTAGATAAATGTTGTATTTGTAAAAATAAGATAGCAGTAGCTGATTATATATCATTATCACATTATGGTGGAGTTTGTGATGAATGCAATAAAGAATATGGTTTTTTTATCAGTAAACCTGCATATAATGCATTGAGATTTTTAAAGAATACACCAATGGATAAAGTATATAGGCTAAACGTAAATAATGAAATAAAAAAGCAGATGGAAAGAGTGGTTACTAATATAATTGCTAATAATTACTCTAAAAGACCAAAGAGCTTGGAAATGTTAAGTTATATAAAGGAGTGATAGGTATGGAAATAACACTTGAAAAAGTTGATCAGGTAAGGGAAAGGACAGGAGTATCTTATGCTAAGGCAAAAGAAACATTAGAGCATACTAAAGGCGATGTTTTAGATGCAATTATTCTTTTAGAAGATGAAATGAAAAATGAAAATTCCTCTAATGATAAAATGGCAGGAAATAATACTACAGAAACTATTGAAGAATTTAAGGTATGGCTTAAAGAGCTTATTAACAAGGGAAATATATCTAGAATAAAAGTATCAAAGGATGAAAAGGTATTAGTTGATGTTCCAGTAAATGCAGGAATTGCAGCTGGTATAATCAGTATCATAATTCCGCCAATCTTAGCTTTTGTAGTAGTGGCTGCGGTGGTAACGCAAGTTACTATTGAAATAACAAAGAGTGATGGAAATGTAGAAGTCGTAAACAAATACATTACCAAGACTGTTAATGATGTAAAAGAAAAAGCAGCAGACTTAACAGAAAAAGTAAAAGAAAAATTTGAAGATATTAATGTAGATATAGGCAGTAGTACTTCAAAAAATAAGGATACAGACCTAGGTGAAAATACATTTACTTACACTGTTAAATTTGAAGATATAGATGATAAAAAAGAATAGCGAAGAAAATAAAAGAAAAATAGAGATATTTCATTTGAAATAATGATAAACTATATGTATTCAGATAATTTGATTGAATTTTCAGAAAAATCAGCATAGAAAAAAAAAGATAAAATGTTATAATTATACTGTAAATATGAAAATATAAAAGTTATCTGAATATTTCTATTTGTTTAGAAAGAGGGATTAATTTGAAATTTTCACAAAGACAAGAGGAAATAATAAAGTTAGTCAAAGAGGGACAGCCTATAACTAGTGAAAATTTAGCCGAAAAACTAGGTGTTACTAGGGCAGCTTTAAGAGCAGATTTGGCTATACTAACAATGACAGGGACTTTAGATGCAAGACCTAAAGTAGGATATGTTTATTTAGGACGAAAAACCAATGGAGATGTTTTGGAAAACCTACTAAAAATAAGAGCAGGAGACGTAATGTCAAAGCCTGTAACCGTTAATGAAAATACTATGGTTTACGATGCGATAGTATATTTATTTTTAAACGATGTAGGAACTTTATTTGTAGAAAATAATGATGCTTTAGTTGGAGCAGTGTCTAGAAAGGATTTCTTAAAGATAGCTATTGGTGGCACTGATATTCATAAGGTACCTGTAGGTGTAATAATGACAAGAATGCCTAACATAATATGTGGTAGCAGGGACGATAGTGCAATAATTCTAGCTAAAAAAATAATAGAACATGAAATAGACAGTATACCAATTGTTGAAAAGGTAAAAAGTGATGATGGTTCTAGGGAAGTAATTAAGATAGTTGGTAAGATGTCAAAGACAAATATTACAAAACTATTTGCAGGATTAGGGGAAGAGAACTAAGGTTAATAAAATTAACTGCAAAAGAAAAGGGTTTATATCATACGTAGGATAAGAGCTATTTAATAGTGGCTTTTAGCTAATTTAAATACTTATAAATAGTTTATTTATAAGTATTTATTATTACTCTCAAAATAAAGGCTTATGAAAGCTTTTATACTTAAGTGCGCTACGGAGCTAAGCTTCGATAGTATATACATTTATAGATTAAAATGATCGGAGGAGTATTGAGATGAATAATAAAAAGTATGTTTACCTTTTCAAAGAGGGAAATGAAACAATGAGGAACCTACTTGGAGGTAAAGGAGCAAACTTAGCAGAAATGACCATATTAGGAATTCCTGTTCCACAAGGATTCATTGTTACAACTGAGGCTTGCAATAAATATTATAATGATGGAAAAGTAATTTCAGAAGAAGTTCTTGAACAAATTCAAAATCATATTGCAAAATTAGAAGAAATAACAGGTAAAAAATTTGGAAGCTTAGAAAATCCACTATTAGTATCTGTAAGGTCAGGTGCAAGAGTTTCTATGCCAGGAATGATGGATACTATTTTAAATCTTGGCTTGAATGATGAAGCAGTGGAAGTGGTAGCAAAGCAAACAAATAACCCAAGGTTTGCTTACGACTCATATAGGCGTTTTGTGCAAATGTTTTCAGATGTTGTAATGGGTGTTGAAAAAAGGCTATTTGAAAATATCATTGATGAAATGAAAGAGGCGAGAGGTGTTCATTATGATACTGAATTAACAGCAGATGATTTGAAGGAATTGGTGGTTAAATTTAAGGATTTATATAAAAAGGAAATGAAAAAAGATTTCCCACAAGATCCTAAGGAACAATTAGTTGAAGCTATAACTGCTGTATTTAGATCATGGGATAATCCAAGAGCAATAGTTTATAGAAGACTTAATGATATTCCAGGGGAATGGGGAACAGCAGTTAATGTTCAAGAGATGGTATTTGGTAACAAGGGAGATACTTCTGGAACAGGTGTTGCTTTTTCAAGAAATCCAGCTACAGGTGAAAAAGGAATATATGGTGAATATTTAATGAATGCACAAGGAGAAGATGTTGTTGCAGGTATTAGAACACCACTTTCAATCACTAAATTAAATGAGCAAAATCCAGCTTTGTATAAACAGTTTATTGATATAGTTAATAAACTTGAAAATCATTATAAAGATATGCAGGATATGGAATTTACCATTGAAGAAGGAAAGTTATTCTTCTTGCAAACAAGAAATGGTAAGAGAACAGCTCAAGCAGCCTTGAAGATTGCTGTTGACTTAGTTTCAGAAGGTATGTTAAGTAAAGAAGAAGCTATTTTAAAGGTGGAACCAAAACAATTAGATTCACTTTTACATCCAACCTTTGAAGCTTCAGCACTTAAAAATACTAAGGAAATAGCTAAGGGATTACCAGCTTCACCAGGTGCTGCTTGTGGAAAGATAGCTTTCACAGCAGAAGAAGCAAAGGAAAGAGCAGAGAAAGGTGAAAAGGTAGTTTTAGTAAGGCTTGAAACTTCACCAGAAGATATCGAAGGTATGATAGCTGCTGAAGGTATTTTAACAGTTCGTGGAGGAATGACATCACATGCTGCTGTTGTTGCTAGAGGTATGGGTACTTGTTGTGTAGCTGGATGTGGAGAATTAAAAGTAGATGAAGAAAAGAGAACTTTAGAAGTTGGAGGTAAGGTATATACTGACAAGGATTATATTTCTATTGATGGGTCAACTGGTAATATTTATGGAGAAGCAATTAAGACTGTTACTCCAGAAATATCAGGATATTTTGCAACATTTATGTCTTGGGCAGATGAGATAAGAAAGCTTCAAGTTAGGACTAATGCTGATACTCCAAGGGATACAAAGCAAGCTGTTGAATTTGGTGCAGAAGGTATTGGATTATGTAGGACTGAGCATATGTTCTTTGATGAAGATAGAATTATGCCAATGAGAGAAATGATTGTTGCTAAAACAGAAGAAGAAAGAAGAAGAGCACTTGGAAAACTTCTTCCAATGCAAAAAGGAGATTTTAAGGCCATGTATGAAGCTTTGGAAGGAAGACCAGCAACTATTAGATTCTTAGATCCACCACTACATGAATTTGTTCCTCATAGTGATGAAGAAATCAGAGAACTTGCAGGACAGATGTCATTAGATTTCGATGAATTAAAAGCTACTGTGGAGGGATTACATGAATTCAATCCTATGCTTGGTCATAGAGGATGTAGATTAGCTGTAACTTATCCAGAAATAGCTGAAATGCAAACTAGAGCTGTAATAGAAGCTGCTATAGAAGTTAAGAATGAAAAAGGGTATGATATAGTACCAGAAATAATGATTCCATTAGTTGGTGAAGTTAAAGAGTTTAAGTTTGTTAAAGATATTGTTGATAGTACTGCTAAGGCTGTAATGAATGAAAAGGGTGTTACATTAGAATATCACGTAGGTACAATGATTGAAATACCTAGAGCTGCATTAACAGCTGATGAGATTGCTAAAGAAGCTGAGTTTTTCTCATTTGGTACTAATGATTTAACTCAAATGACTTTTGGTTTTTCAAGAGATGATGCAGGTAAGTTCTTAAATGATTATTATGAAAGAAAGATTTATGAACAAGATCCATTTGCTAAATTAGATCAGGTTGGTGTAGGTCAACTTGTTAAGATGGCAGCAGAAAAAGGAAGAGCTACAAGACCAAGTATTAAATTAGGTATTTGTGGTGAACATGGAGGAGACCCATCTTCAGTTGAATTCTGTCATAATGTTGGTTTAGATTATGTATCATGCTCACCATTTAGAGTACCTCTAGCAAGACTTGCTGCTGCACAAGCTCAAGTTAAAAATCCTAGATAATTAATAAAGAGACTATATTAGAAATGATATAGTCTCTTATTAATTTTATAAAATATTTATGGAATATTTATCTTTTAAAATTCGAACAAGTCTATAGATAAAATCTAATTGAGTTTCACTTCTTTCTAAGCCTTTCTCAAGCAATGTGCAAAAGGAAATAGGATTACATTTCTTGATATTGTTATAGTAATCTCTTGAGATTTTCCAAAATTTTTGAGGAAAAGCAATATAAGCTAAAATATATTTAAAATCAGATTCAGTTAAAGAATTATTTTCTAAGTATGAATCAATAACTTTTAAAGTAAGATAAGTGCTCCAGTTAGAAGATGGACGTTTTAATAATCTTCTTAAGAAATAGGCGATATCATGTGAGCAATAATCATAAGAACATTTATCAAAATCTATTATCCATATACAATCTTTATTAATTATTATATTTTTATTTACATAGTCACCATGGCAAAGCGAGGTGGATAAATCATCTTTATCCATAGATGAAGTAAAAGAAAGGGCAAGTTTGGCAAGTTCTAAATTGTAGTCTAAATTTTTCAGAAATATTTTAGAAAACTTATCCTGATAATTATTAGCTAAATTAGCACATTTCAAAATTGAATTTAAATGTTTAGTTAGTGTAAGGTGGTAATCATCTAAAGATTGTCTTTTGACACTGCCAAAAATTGGAGTAAAATTCTTACTTGTTTTATGTATTTTGCCAAGAGTTTTAGATGATAAATAAAGATGATTAATATTATCAAAATCACACTTGTCTCCTTCTACCCAATAAGTTAAAATAAATAACATGTTATTATATATAACAAACCTATTACCATTATTTGCAGGGAGAAGTTTTGGGACTTTAATACCGTTTCTATATAGCCATTCCATAGCAGAATACACAAATAAAAGATTTGCTTCATCATAATAAACCTTTTTTATACAATAGCAATTATTATTATAATTTATCTTAAATACAGCCCGTTGCTTAGTGGTATCTTTGATTTTAACAGTATTTATATCAGCATTATATATAGAATATTTAGGTAAAATATTATTTTTAATAGTATCAATTGTCAAAAGTTCATCTATTGAAGAATTTTCTGAATTTATCATATTAAAACTCCTTCATCAATATTCATTATAATAATATTAGAATTATATTGGAAATATACATATACATTCATTAGGATGTATATATTATTTATATAATAATAGAGGAATTTTGAGATACTTATAGAATAAATTACTTTGAGGTGAGTTAAATGATAATACGTGAAAAAATAGAAAAGTTTGAGGACTTGACATTAATAAGAGAAGCAACTTTCAGTAAAAATAGTTCTGGAAGAAAGGTAACAGAAGAAAGTGACAACGTTAGAACTTGTTTTATGGTCGATCGTGATAGAATAATTCACTCAAAGTCTTTTAGAAGGTTAAAGCATAAAACTCAAGTATATATAAAGACCTTTGGAGATCATTATAGAACTAGGCTTACGCATACACTAGAAGTTTCACAGGTTGCAAGAACTATAGGAGTTGGTATTGGTCTTAATGAAAACTTGATAGAAGCCATTGCTTTAGGACATGATTTAGGGCATGTAGCATTTGCTCATAATGGAGAAGAAGTGTTAAATGCTTTTTTAGATGAAGGGTTCAGGCACAACGAACAAAGTGTAAGAGTAGTGGAGAGATTAGAGAATGATGGAAGAGGTCTTAATTTGACAGAAGAAGTTATCGATGGAATACTTCATCATAGCGGGCTGGGGGAAAGTACCTCAGAAGCAAAGACTTTAGAAGGTCGTATAGTTAGGTATAGTGATAAAATAGCCTATTTAAATCATGATATTGATTACTCTATTAGAGCAGGACTTTTAACTGAGAAATCTTTGCCCAAAGAAATAATACGCGTATTAGGAAATAGCCGTTCAGAAAGAATAGATACTTTAGTAAATGATATTATTAAAGAGACAATCAAGAATATTGGTGATGGTAAATATGGTGTAGCTCAAAGCAAAGAAGTTAAAGAAGCTATGATTGAATTAAGAAAATTTATGTTTAAAAATATATATTTAGGTGCACATTTAAAAGAAGAGAGAAATAAAGCTAAATTTGTATTAGAGCAGTTAGTTAATTACTATGTTAAAAACTCTAATGAACTGCCAGATGTATATAAAAAAATAGAAGAGAGTGAAGGAATTAAAAGAGCTGTAGCAGATTATATTGCAGGAATGAGTGATGATTATTGCTTAGCAACCTTTAATAAAATTTATGTACCTAAGTTTGTAATTTTTTAGAAAAATCAGTTTAAAATAGAGTTTTAGGGTAGAATATATGTTATAAAATATAAAGTTTTATAAGTATTTATTATTAAAAAATCATAATAATAAATTTTAAATAAATTGAGAAGGAATTTATTAAAATATGTCGAATTATATAATGTGCATTAATTTAAATATAAAGTAGGGAGGGGAATCTCCTTGCAGATTTCAGAAGAAATTATTCAAAAAATTAAAGAACAAAATGATATAGTAGATATTATTTCAGAAACTGTTAAGTTAAAAAAGACAGGAAGAAGCTTTAGTGGATTATGCCCATTTCATAATGAAAAAAGCCCATCCTTTTCTGTATCACAGGAAAAACAGATTTATAAATGTTTTGGATGTGGTGAAGCAGGTAATGTAATTTCATTTGTCATGAAGACAAAAAATATGCAATTTTTAGAAGCTGTAAGATATCTTGCAGATAGGGCAAATATACATTTAGATTTTGGTAATAAAGAAAATAATAAGACTGCACAAAAAAAAGATTTGTTATATAAGATAAATGTAGAGGCAGCAAGATTTTTCTTTTCAAATTTAATGAATAATCAAAAATCTAAAGAATATTTCTTAAATAGAGGAGTAAAGATTGAAACTATAAAGAGGTTCGGTTTAGGCTATTCAAATGATAGTTGGAACAGTCTTATTTATCACTTAAGAAAAAGAGGTTTTTCTGAAGAACTTATGACTGAAGCAGGATTAATATCTATTAACGCGGAAAAAGGTAGAAAATATGATAGGTTCAGAAATCGTGTAATGTTTCCTGTGTTTGATTATCGAGGAAAGGTTATAGGGTTTGGAGGAAGAGTTTTAGATGACTCAAAGCCTAAATACTTGAATTCACCAGAAACTTTAGTTTTTCAAAAAGGAACTAATTTATATGGTTTGAATTTTGCTTTAAAAAGCAATATGCAAGAAAGATATTTTATTATAGTTGAAGGCTATATGGATTTAATTGCTTTATATCAAAGTGGAATAACTAATGTAGTAGCCTCTTTAGGAACAGCACTAACCATCAATCAGGCTAGGTTATTAAAGAGATATGCCGATAAGGTAGTAATATCATATGATGCTGATATGGCAGGACAAATGGCAACTATGAGAGGACTTGAAATACTTAGGAATGCAGGCTTTGATGTACGAGTTTTATCGATACCAAAAGGTAAAGATCCAGATGAATTCATAAAAAGTAATGGTAAGGAAGCATTTTTAAAATTAGTAAATTCAGCAGAGCCCTTGATAGATTACAGGCTTAGAAAAGCTGAAGAAGGTATTAATTTTAAAAATACTGAAGCAATAATTAAATATTCACAAAATGTTATGGAAATTATTGCAGATCTAAATCCTTTAGAAAAAGATGTATACATAAAAAAGGCATCTGAAAATACAGGAATTAAAGAGCAAGCTTTATATGATATTTTAAGTAAAAAGCTAAATGGTGCTATGGAAAATAGCAAAAACAGATTTAGTAGAGAAAGTGAAAAAAAAATACATGCTGAAGCAGGATATATAAAGGCAGAAAGATCATTACTTAAGTTTATGATTATAGAAGCAGAGTATTTATTCTATATAATGGAAAGAATATCTGAAAAAGACTTTATTTTGGAAGAACATAAACAAATTTTCACTGTTATTATTGAGGGTAGAGGGGAAAATATTAATAATATTATATCTTACTTAGAGTCCAAATTAGGTTCTGCAGAAACAATTGCAGAACTAGTAAAAATTAAAGAATGCAAAATATTCTTAGATGGTGATGTTAATAAGCAAATTGATGATTTTATTAATGAAATAAAAACTCAAAATTTAAAAATTGAAATTGAAAACTTAAAAAGACAACAAAAGGTATTAGAAGGTAAAGGCGAGGTAGAAGAGTCCATTAAATTAGCTATTAAATTATCACAATTAATGCAACGGTTAAATAATGGAAAAAGAGGGTAAGTGGTCATGAAGGAGGTAATTGATTAGTGGAAGGAAAAACAAAAGCAAACGTAGCTAAGGTAAAAGAAAATAAAGATAGAACTAATAAAATGGTTATTGTTAAGAGTTTAATTGAAAAAGGTAAAAAGAGTGGTATACTAACATATAAGGAAATAATGGATGAAATAGACCATATAGATTTAGAACCTGAACAAATTGAAAAGATTTATGAAGTTCTTGAATCAATGGGAATTGAAGTTCAAGGAGATATGAACGAAGTTAGTGGTGTTGAAGAAGAAGAATTAGAATTAGATTTATCAATACCAGAAGGTGTTGCAATTGATGATCCTGTAAGAATGTATCTTAAGGAAATTGGTAAAGTGCCACTACTTTCTTCAGAAGAAGAAATAGAATTAGCTAAGAAAATAGAAGAAGGAAGCCAATATGCAAAGAAAAAACTTGCAGAAGCTAACCTTAGACTTGTTGTTAGTATTGCGAAAAGATATGTTGGTAGAGGAATGTTATTTTTAGATTTAATTCAAGAAGGAAATTTAGGTTTAATTAAAGCTGTAGAGAAGTTTGATTATAGAAAAGGATATAAATTCTCTACTTATGCTACATGGTGGATTAGACAGGCGATAACAAGAGCTATAGCTGACCAAGCTAGAACTATTAGAATACCTGTACACATGGTAGAAACTATAAATAAGCTTATAAGAGTACAAAGACAATTACTTCAAGAATTAGGAAGAGATCCATTCCCTGAAGAAATATCAAAAGTTATGGATTTACCTGTAGAAAAGGTAAGAGAAATTCAAAAGATAGCTCAAGAGCCTGTTTCATTAGAAACACCTATAGGTGAGGAAGAAGATTCACACTTAGGAGACTTTATACCTGATGATGATGCACCAGCACCAGCTGAAGCTGCAGCTTTTACAATGTTAAAGGAACAATTAATCAATGTTTTAGATACATTAACACCTAGAGAAGAAAAAGTACTTAGATTAAGATTCGGATTAGATGATGGAAGAGCAAGAACATTAGAAGAGGTAGGAAAAGAATTTAATGTAACTAGAGAAAGAATTAGACAAATTGAAGCAAAGGCTTTAAGAAAATTAAGACACCCATCTAGAAGTAAGAAATTAAAAGATTATTTAGATTAAGAATTAGCACCTTGTGGTGCTAATTTTTATGTTTTGTGATTCATGGAAAATAATGAGAAAATAAAAATATTAAAATGTACATTAATAAATTAAATTGTTTATTTTGTAGATAAATATTTTTAAAATACGAAGAAAAAGAGGTACGAAAAATGGATGTAAGTAAAAGAATAGAATTTATAGTAGATAGCTTAGATAAAGTTGGATGTTTAGCAGATATAGGAACTGATCATGGATATGTTCCCCTTTTAGCTTTAGAAAGAGAAAAGGCTGATAAGGTAATTGCATGTGATATAAATAAGGATCCTTTAGATAAGGCTAAATTAAATGCTATTCTTGAAGGTATAGTTGGAGATGAAATAGATTTTAGATTAGGTTCTGGACTAAAACCATTAGAAATTAAAGAAGCTAATTCAGTTGTTATTGCTGGAATGGGTGGAAATTTAATAAGAGATATTCTTGAAGCTGATATAGAAAAGGTAAATTCATTAGAAGAATTAATATTAGTTCCAGCACAAAATCCAGAAGTTTTAAGACAATACTTATATGAAAATAATTATGAAATAATAAAAGAAGATTTATGTTTTGATGAAGGTGTTTATTATGAATTATTTAAGGTTAAAAGAGCAGAAGATCATGCAACTGAACTAGACAGTATCTATTATGAAGTAAGTCCAATGTTATTAAAACAAAAACATCCTTTAATGAAAGAATATCTAGAAAGTAAAATAGAAAATTATTCTAAAATATTAGGATTCATATCTGAAGATAGCGAAAGTGCTATTTTGAGAAAGAAAGAAGTAGAAGAAAAAATTAGTATAATAAATTCCATGATGAATTATTTATAAAATAAGGTGATATAGTTATGATGTTATTAAGTGATATTATAAAATTAATTGAAGATTTTGCTCCTAAATATATCAAGGAAGATTTTGATAATGTAGGATTAATGGTAGGTGATAAGAAGAGAGGTATTTCTAAAATATTACTTGCTCTTGATTGCACAAATGAGGTTATTGAAGAGGCTAAAATAAATGGCGTAGATTTAATTATTACTCATCATCCATTGATTTTTAGAAAGCCAAGTAGTATAACAACTGATACTTTACAGGGAAGTAAGATTATGGAGCTTATAAAGCACGATATAGCCTTATACTCTGCTCACACTAACTTGGATAGTGCTAAAAATGGTATGAATGAAACTATAGCAAAAATATTAGGATTAAAAGAAAGTAAGCTTATAGAAGTAAATTTTAAAGATAATAAAGCTGGAATAGGAAGAATAGGTTTGCTAGAAGAGGAAGTTTCCATAGAAGATTATGCTAAAAAAGTAATGGCAGCATTAGGGATTAACCATGGAAGATTGGTAAAAGGTAATGAAAGTGCTAAGAAGATTGCAATAATCAATGGTAGCGGACAGGATTTTATAGGTAAAGCAGTAGCAATGGGAGCAGATACTGTGGTAACAGGTGATACTACATATAATTTTGCTTCAGATTATAAAGAAATGGGAATAAACATTATAGATATAGGGCATTTTGGATCAGAGTGGACTATATTCTTAAAGGTTATGGAAGGTTTATATAAAGATTTTAAAGATGTAGAAGTTATAGAAAGTAAAAAATGTAAAGATCCATATACATTTATATAAATACTTATTTAAATAGAGCGATTTACGCTCTATTTTTGCATATAAATAATTATAAGCAAGATTTTTATGGAGGAACATATGTCTAAAAAAACAGATTGGGGCAAAGTGGTTAGAGATACTGTTAATGATGTAATTTCTGCTATTAAAAATAGTCCTAAGTTACCAAGTACTCCAAATCCAAGAGCACGCATTTGTGTATTGGTTTTAATGATATTGACCCTTTTATTATCTGGCATAAGTTTTTACAGTTGGTTAATAATAATAATGCTTTTTATAATTTTACAATTTATCTAAAAAACATTTGTTTTATTATAGAATTTATGATAATATAAATCTTGCGAGTGATACGTGCAATCGCTGCTAGCTTTAAGCTAGGAGAGGAAAGTCGGAGCTCCAAAGGGCAGGGTGCTGGCTAACGGCCAGTCAAGGCGACTTGAAGGATAGTGCAACAGAGATATACCGCCAGAAAATCTTAGGATTTGAGTTTGCTTAAAGCAATTGGTAAGGGTGGAAAGGTGATGGTAAGAGCTCACCAGCGGTATGGAGACATATCGGCTATGTAAACCCCACCTGGAGCAAGACCGAGTAATGGCTTTATGGGGCGGCCCGTCCCGCCATGTGGTGTGTCGCTTGAGCTTGCTGGCAACAGTAAGCCTAGATAGATGATTGCTTAATACAGAACTCCGCTTATGGATTATCTCGCAACATGAAAAGCATTAGGAAATACCTAATGCTTTTCTTTTTTAATTATAAAAATAGAATTACAAAAATGTAATAAAACTGTAATATATTTAGATATAAGAAGGTGTAAAATAAAGTTATAATATAAATATAGATCAAATATATTAGGAAAAAATATGTTTTTTTGATAACATAATTAAGAAAACTTAATATAAGGCGATAATAAAGTAAGAAATTTCTAAGGAGAAATAAATATGGACAAGATAACTAGTTATATAGAATCTAATGATTTTGGAGAACTTGAAGCATCAGTTAAGCATTTTAAAGGTAAACCTAGGATTACTTTCAATTATATTTTAAAAAGTAATAGCAAAAGACAAAGAAAGCTTAAGGTGCTGACTATTGAAAAAGAAGAACAGTGGTTTAAATTAAATAGCATATTAAAGATATCTAAAAAAAGGTATCAAAAAGTTATTGAAATACATGAAAATGAGTTTGAGGCAGTGATTGCTAATATTCAATATACCATAAAAATGTTTTTTGAAATAAAAAGATGGTTTGCTTCAATTGTAGAGTTTCATTATATAAAGTTTCCGGATAATATTAAAGTTTTTAATGATTTAGACTTTATTTATGGTAATGAAGACATTAGTTATAGGTTTTCGTTAAATCCTGGAGGGCTTTTAGTTAGAGTGAAATTATTAAATTATTCCAAAGGTGCAGTAGAATTGTTACAGTATATATCAGAAAGTTGTAATATGTACGGAGGAACATGTGTTATTGAAAATACTAATGAGAATAAGACAGATATATTTACAAGGGTAGAAGGATATATGGAGCCCAAGAAAAAAAGAATAGAACTTAGTGATGAAGAAATTAAAATCACAACTTAGAAGAGATTTTTAATAGGACTTTTTAGATTATTTCGTTGACTTTTACCAAAACTACATATACTATACATAAGAAGGATTGATATTTAAATAGTACCAATAAAAAGTTATATGTATGGAGGTAATAATGGCAATAAATAGAAGTACACCAGAAAACTTTATTTATGACAATACAAGTAAAATTAATAAAAATTTTGTATATAAAAATTTAAAAAGAAGTAAATGTTATAATTGTGATTTCTCAGGATCAAATTTTGATTTTACCAGCTTAAGAGGAGCGCATTTTAAGAAATGTAATTTTTATAGATGTAGCTTTAAAGAAGCAGAATTTATAGGCTCAAACTTAAAAGGATGTAAATTTAGAGAAGCTATGTTCGAAGATGCAATTTTTGAAGGTGCAAGTCTTGCAAATGTAGATTTTAGAGACGCTAAATTTATCAATACAACTTTTGTAGGTTGTGATTTAAGTACAGCAAAGAATTTTGATATAAACAGTCCTAAGATTAGAGTATATGATGAAATGCCACATTTAGATATTAGTAATGAATTAGAAATGGCAATTCTTTCTGCAATGGAAAATGAATATATTAAGAAATCTAGAGTATTAGATACAAAAGAAGGTTCAATAAACGGATTATCAATAATGATTTTAAAGGAAAGATTTTCAGAGGAAACCTTAATTAAAGGGATGAAATATATAAAAGAAAACATTGATAGAGATTTTCATACTTTAAGCTATATTTCAAGAATTATTAAAAGTATGGATAAATAGAGGATAATAAAAGCTATCTTAAGTTAAATGTTAAGATAGCTTTTTTATTTTTTTAAAGTATTACTCCATTGGGTCTGTATATTCTTTTTCTGTTAATTCATCCATAAATTTTCTAACCTTCCATTCATCTTTAAGATTTGTCATGGTAATGATTTCATCACCAGCCTTAATTATTGTATTACCATTTGGTGTGATAGATATTTCACCACGATTTATAGATACAATTAATGTATTTTCTGGAAGATTAATATCTTTAACAGACATTTTTTCTATTAATGAGCCATAGTGAACCATATTTGTTATTAGAGTTTTTTTCTTGCTATGTTTATGATATTCATTAATATTATTTTTAAGCAGTAAATTTTCCATTAATGAATCATAAATAGGGGCACTGTTCAATAAGTCTGCAATAATGTAAGCGATAATTGATACTATTGATAATGGAAGCAAATGATTGAAAGAACCTGTCATTTCAGTAATTAAAATTATACCTGTTATAGGAGCTCTGACAATGGCAGTAAAGTAACCTGCCATAGATAATATAATAAAACTTGTAAAGTAGGTTTCATTAATGCAAAAATAATTTATGCATATATATCCAAATATTGAACCAATTGATCCACCAATAATAAGTAAAGGAAAGAATATTCCACCAGGAGCTCCTGAACCAAAACTAATTATAGAAAATAATAATTTACCAATAAAAACTAAAGATAAAAGCAATAATGTATTACTTAGAGAAAATTCTTCAAGAGCTGCATGTCCACCACATAGTAATACTGGAAATGTAAGTCCTAAAATACCAGCTAAAGCAAAAGGAATTAATAATTTCATAGAAGTAGATAACTTGATTTTGTTGTATAACTTTTGAGTAAGTAATGTTGCCCAATTATAAAAGGAACCAAACGCTCCTAGCATTATGCCAAGAAAAAGTAAAATCCAATAATTTTTAAGTGGTAATGCACTAGTTGAAGTAAAGTTGAATACTGGGTTTAAGCCAAAAAAGTGTTTTGAAATAAAATCTGCGGATACAGCAGCTACTGTTGTAGATAATAAAACAACAGGAGAAAAATATTTATATATTTCTTCTAAGCAAAAAAGTACTCCTGATAATGGTGCATTAAAAGCAGCTGATAGTCCGGCACTGGCACCACTACTTATTAAAAGGCGCCTTTGTAGCCTTGAACTTTTAAAAAACTTGCTTATCAGATCGCCTGTACAAGCACCAAGTTGTACAGAAGGACCTTCACGACCTAAAGAAAGTCCTCCTAGAATTGAAAGAGTTCCACCGATAAATTTATTTATTATGGTACTGACAGGTCTATTTTTTATATATCCACCCATTATAGCTTTTATTTGAGGAATACCACTGCCACTGATATAAGGCTCTTTATCCATTAATTTGCCAACTATGTATGCAATGGAAAATAATATTAAAAACCATAGAGGAATAGCCCATTTATTTTTAGAAATATATTCATAAATATTAAAGGCTATTTTTTCTGCATATGATAATGCAAATCGGTATAATATAACAACTAATGATGTAATAATACCAACTATCAATGACTTTAGCACTAAGGCTATTTTTTCATGTCCAGAATCAGTAATGATATCTAAATTGTTATTCATAATAAAATCACCTCTAAAGATAGTATACATTAAAATATCTTTAATATCATAATTTATAGAATAGTCTGAAACATTTATTTTTAGTTAAAAAATATTTCTTAATTAAAAATAAATTTTACAAATTTGTAAATATAATAAAAAATAAATTTTATAAGAAATAGGCTCTTTTTAGCTTGATACAGAAAAAATTAAAATTAATTAATAAAAAGTTAATAAAGATTAGTACTACTAATTAAAAACAAAGATATAAGCTGTTTAATAAAGAATTACAGTGATAATCAAGCAAAATAAAAGTTGGATAGATTAAATGTAAAAAAATACCATAAAATTCCTTTTGCTTAAACTAACTAGTCAGTTTAAAATGTATCACAACGAGAGGGGGAATAGAGATGAATAAAGTATCAAAGGCCATAGCCCAAAGTAGGATGCTTATATTAGTAATAGCATTTCTTTTATTAATACCATCAGTATTGGGATATTTAAAGACAGATGTTAATTATGATATTTTAGGATATTTACCAGATGAATTAGATACGAGGATTGCACAATCTATTTTAAAAGATGATTTTGATTGTGGATCATTAGGAATGCTTATAGTAGAAAATATGGAAAACAAAGATGTAAGCAAATTAAAAGAAGAAGTTAAGAAGGTAGAAGGGGTTAATGATGTTATCTGGATTGATGATGCAATAGATTTATCTGTACCAAAAGAAATTTTACCAGAAGATATCAGAGATATTTTCTATTCAGAAAACTCCACATTAATGATAATTAAATTTGCTGGCACAGATGCCAGCACTGAAACAGAAAATGCTTTAAGTGATGTCCGTAAGATTGCTGGGAAACAAGCTTTTCTTAGTGGTGTAGCAGGGGTGATAAAGGATACAAAAGATCTGGCCAATAAAGAAACTCCTATTTATGTACTGATAGCAGTAATATTATCAATTATAATCTTATCAATTACCATGGAATCATATGTGATACCAATTGTTTTTTTATCAAGTATAGGAATAGCAATTATTTATAATATGGGATCAAATGTGATCTTTGAAAATATATCTTATGTAACTAAAGCTTTATCAGCAGTACTTCAGCTTGGAGTTACCATGGATTATTCAATATTCTTGCTTCATAGGTATGATGAGGAGAGGGAAAGTAGAGAGAATAAGGTTGAAGCCATGGCTAATGCTATTGAAGCTACCATAGAATCTGTTGTGGGGAGTGCTTTGACAACAGTAGCAGGTTTTTTAGCACTATGTGTTATGGATTTAGCTTTAGGAAAAGATATAGGATTAGTAATGGCAAAAGGAGTTGTTATAGGAGTTATTTGTACAATTACCATATTGCCAGCTTTAGTTTTAACTTTCGATAAAGTAATTCATAAGTACAAACATAAAAATATATTACCTACTTTTCAAAAAAGCAGTAGTTTTATTATTAAACATCATAAAGTAATAGTTTTAATTTCTCTATTGATATTAATTCCAGCAGCTATAGGTAAGGAAAAGGCTAGTGTTTATTATAATCTTGATGAGTCACTGCCAGATAATTTACCTTCAATAGTTGCTAATGATAAGTTGAAGAATGAGTTTAATATGGTATCAACCAACATTATCTTGGTGAGAGATGATTTAGATAGATATAAGGTTAAAGAAATGGTTAAAGAATTAAATAATGTAGATGGTGTTACCATGGCGGCAGCATTAGAATCTGTATTAGGATCTAGAATACCAGAAAACTTTTTGCCTAATGAGTTATTAGAACAGGTAAAGAAAGGTGGCTATGAAGGAATTATTGTCAATTCAAAATATAAATCAGCTACCAATGAAGTGGCAGTGCAGTTAGATGAAATTAATGAGATTGTGAAGAAATATGATCCAGAAGGATTAGTTGGAGGGGAAGCACCACTTACCAATGACCTTGTAACAATAGCCGATAGTGATTTTAAAAAGGTGAGTATATTTTCAATAGTAGCAATATTTTTAATAATTATGGTCATATTTAAATCTATATCAGTACCAGTTCTATTAGTGCTAGCCATAGAACTAGCTATTTTTATAAATCTTGGAATACCGTATTACACAGGTACCACAATTCCATTTATTTCATCAATCGTAATAGGAACAATACAATTAGGAGCCACAGTAGATTATGCAATACTTCTTACTTCAAGATTTAAAGAAGAGTTATCAAACACTAATGATAAGAAGGAAGCAATGATAAAAGCATTACAAAGTTCATCAAGATCAATAATAACTAGTGCATTGACATTCTTTGGAGCTACAGCAGGAGTAGGGATTATTTCAGAATTGGAAATGATAAGTTCACTATGTGTGTTGATGGCCAGAGGAGCAATAATAAGTATGCTAGTTATACTATTTGTATTACCAGGAGTTTTATTAATGTTTGAAGGTATAATTGTAAAAACAAGTAAATCTTTTATAATGTGTAAGAAGGAGGAAAAGTAAATGAAAAGAAAGTCATTATCTAAAAAATTAGTATTTTTAGTTGTTATGGCAACAACAATGAGTAATTTTACTGCTTATGCAGGGGAAATGCATAAGGATGAAACTGTATATGTAATTTTAGATGAAAATGGAAAACCAACAAGTAATATTGTATCAGATAAAATAAGTAGTGATGAGGTATTAGGTGAATTTGAAGATAAATCATCTTTGAGTAATATAAAAAATGTTAAAAGTGATGAGAAAGCGAAGATAAATGGTGAGACTTTAAAATGGAATGTTAATTCTAATGAATTATATTATGAAGGCAATAGTGAAAAAGAGCTTCCTTTAAGTATAGAAATAAAATATGAATTTAATAATAAAGAAGTGGATCCTAAAGATGTTTTAGGCAAAGAAGGATCATTTAAGATAAGTATTAATGTAAAGAATAATAAATATGAAACAAAGAGGATTAAAGGAGAAGATAGAAAGATATATCTTCCAATATTGACAGCCACAGAATGTATATTGCCTAATGATGTTTTCTCTAATATTAAGGTAAGTGCAGGGAAGATTATAGATGATGGAAGCAATTCAATGATAACTTTAATTTCCATACCAGGATTAGAGGAGTCTTTGAATTTAAATGAATTAACCAAGGGTATTAAGAAAAAGGAAAATATTTTTGATATTCAGTTAAAGGATAGTATAGAGATAGAAGGAAATACTACAGATTTTCAAGTACCTTATATAGCATTAGTGGGTACAGTTATTAATGAAGAACTTGATGGATTAGATGAAGTAGAATCTTTTTCAGATATAAAAGATAAATTAAATCAATTAGAAGAAGGTGGAGAGGAACTACTAAATGGACAAAAAGAGTTACAAGAAAATTACATTTTATTCGATGAAGGGGTAGACAAGGCTGCTTCAGGCAGTGAAGATTTAAATAGTGGATTATCACAGCTAAATGATAAGATTCCTACAATAAAAGCTGGAATGATAGAATTAAGGGATGGAATAAATCAATTGTATGGAAAGTCTCCTGAATTAGTTCAGGGTATTAAGGATATGAGTGATGGAGCAAGAGAATTAAATGATGGTATTAGTCAAATAAATAATAAAGCACCGGAATTATATAATGGAACAACAGAACTAAATAGTGGATTAAATGAATTGCAAAGTAAGATTCCAGGACTTGAAGGAGGAATAACTGCAGTAGATAATGGAATAAATACTGTCAATGATAATATGCAAACATTAGCTGCTGGCGCTACTTCATTAAATGAAGGGTTAGCAAGTTTAAATGATTCAGAAAGTATATTTACAGAAGGGGTAAATGGATTTACATCTAGTATAAAGAGTTTAAGAGATGGATATAATAAAATAGATTTTGGTATTAAGGCAGCAAAAGATGGCACTTCCCAACTTAAGATTGGACTAAGTGAAGGAATAAATGATATAGGACGTCTAAGAGATTCTACTGATACTATAGATGGTTTAAATCTTCAAATAAATCAGGTATATGAAGCTATAAAAGAATCAAATCCAGAGGCAGCAGAACAATTACTTAATATAAGTAATTCTTTAAGTTATGTATCAACAGCACAAAGAGAAGGAATAGATGAAGTTATAAGTAAATCTAATGAAGCATTATTAGCAGCAGGTCAGCTTGAGGGAGGGCTAAGTGAAGTGTCAGAGGGCTCCAACTCTTTTATGGAAAATTTCGATGCTCTTGTTAATGGAGCAGATAATATAAATACAAGTGCTTTGCAAATTAAAGAAGGAGTTACTAATTTATATGCTGGAAGTAATGATTTGGTAAATGGAGCTAATGAATTATATGTAGGAACAAGTAATTTAGCAGAAGGAAGCTCAAGTTTAAAAAGTGCTTCTGGTGAATTGGAATCAGGAGTAAATAGGTTAGCGGAAGGAAGTAGTAAGTTAGTTGAAGGAACTAGTACTTTGAAAGATGGAGTAAGTAGGCTGGCAGAAGGAAGCAATAGCTTGTCAGAAGGAGGAAAGACATTAGAGTCTGCTTCAAGCGAATTAAGTACAGGCGTTGAAGCCTTGGCAAAAGGAGGAAATGAACTTGCTGATGGAGGATCAGTGTTAAGTGATGCAGTAGGAAAGCTTGCTGAAGGTAGTAGTGAATTAGCAGGTGGTACTAGCACATTGAGAGATAAATCAAAACAGGTGTTAGAAGCCACAGGTAAGCTTGTGGATGGAACAAAGCAGATAAAAGAAGAGGGGCTAGATCAAATTTGTAATTTGGGAAATGAGGCAGTAGATTCTATAGAGGAATTGAAAGATGTAAAAAATGAGTTAGTGAAAATGGCAGATGACTATGGATTATACTCAGGAATAAATGAAAATATGACTGGCAATATTAAATTTATTATGAGGACAGAAGCCATAAAAGCAGAAAATAAAAAGAGTAGTAAAGTAGAGAATAAAAAAACAGTTAAAACAGATGATGAAGGATTTTTTAGTAAATTATTAGCTAAATTTAAAAATCTATAGATAATTTAAAGGAGCTGAGCACTAATTATTTAGTGCTACAGTTCTTTTTTCTAAAAAGGAATAAAAAAATAATTGGAAAATAATATAAAATATGGTAATATAAACTATAGAAAGTGAATCTATATTAAAAAATAAAAGTTGGTTTAAAGGGGATGAAGGTATTTAAAGCAGGCTTAATTTTAATTTGTGGGAGGAATAAGAATGAAAAGAAAATTAATTTTAATGGCAATAATTGCTTTTAGCGGATTTTCAATAGAAGCCAATGCAGCAGTAAATGATGAAGCCTTATCTAATGTGCAAAATAAGATGATAGAGTATATTAATAATTACTCATTTAGTAATAATGCCGATGAAAGTGCAACAGAAGGTACAACTAATAATACAGTTGATTTTAATTGGAGCGATTATGTAAATAATGCAGGTAATGTTTATAAAGATGCAGTAGAGCAAATTGTAAGTGAACTTCCTGAAATAACTGTTCCTGAAACATCAGTACAGTCCCCAGAAACTTCAGAAGCACCAGATATTTCTGTTACACCAGACATTACAGAAGATTCAGGTAGTATAAATGAAGATGTATTAATACAACCTTTTGTAATTGATAATATATTAAGGATTGTTCATGTAGGAGAAAGCTATACAATCAATGTATTACATTCACCTGGTGAAGTAGTATTTACCAGTAGTAATCCAGAAGTAGCTACAGTTGATGGAAATGGAAATGTAGTTGCTATAGCACCTGGTAAAGCATATATTACAGTTTCTACAGCTGATAGTTGTAGAACTAGAAAAGCAGTTGTAAGGGTTTTAGGAGAAAATGAACTTCCAGATGTTGATTTACCAGATACTGATAACGATATTAATATTGATACTGACATTAATATTGGTAATGATAATAACATTAATATAGATATAAGTATAAATAAACCATCAGGTAATTGGCCATCAATTAATTGGCCAACAGGCGGAACAATAGGCGGAACAACAGGTGGAACAATTGGAAGCTTAGGAAGTGCTAATAAGATATCAACTACACCTACAACATTAAGTAGTACTAAGGGAACATCAACTTCAACATTGCCTAATACTGGTGCACCAATACCAGTGGAAGCAATTGGGGTACTATCATTATTAGGTGGTTTAGGAATTTATAAGAAGAGAAAATAATATTTAAAAGAAGGATCTAGTTTAGGTCCTTTTTTTACGTAAAAAAACTTTAACTTTAATGTTTTTTATAGTAATAAATAAAAATTAATTAATAAAAGAAAAAGTTGTAATATTATGGTACAATAAATGTGTATAATATAAAATTTAGTGAGGTATTTAGATGAGTTTATTTAATAAAATATTAGGGAAAAAAGAACAGGGTACAAAAACTAATGAAGAAATTAAAAAAAAAGATGTAAATGATTTAAATGTGAAGAAGATTAATAGCTCCACTGATAGTGGAGAAAGTAAGATAACAAATATTTCAATAGATAAATCTTCTAAAGAAAATGTAAAGATGATGAATATTATTGACCAAAATGGAAAAAGAATACAGATTACTATGGATGAGTGGAGAGAAAAAGTTCTACCAATTGCCTTAAAAAATCATTGGTATAATGCTAATTTGTTATATAACGATGTACTAAAGGCAATTCAAAACAATTTTATAAGTGATGTGGAAGATGCAGCAATGCATTTGAAAGAAATAGATACAATAAAGGAAAGAGGTTATAATACATTAGCAATAATTTATTTAAAAAATAAAGAGTTTAATAAAGCTAATGAATTATTATTAGAATATCTAGAAAGTAATCCAAAGACAGGAACAATACTTACTAATTTAGCTAAGAGTTATTATGGAAAAGATGAAAAAGAAAAGGCAATGGAAGTTTTATGGGAAGGACTTACTATTAATCCAAATCAAAACAACGGTCTTCCATGGTATGCATCTATATGTAAAGATAAAGATGGAATGGAAGGATATATTGATGCGTTAAGAAGAGCAAGTGAAATAAATGGAAGCTGGCTTCCACAATTGCTTTTAGCAAGACAACAGTTAAATGAAAAAAATATTGAAGGTGCCAAAGAACTTCTGAAAATTGCTTTAAGTGAGGGGCATTTAACACAGGAAGCATTACTTGTAATTTCAGGTGAATTAGGTGCTAAAGGTTATAGCAAAGAATTAATAGAGTTAATTGAACCAGTATATGATTTTAATAAAAATGATATTAGAGTAGGTTTAAATTTATTACAAGCGTATCTTCAAAATAAGGAAATACAAAAAGGTGAAAGTTTATTAAATAAATTGATGATGTTAGAAAGAGCAGATTTAAAAAATGTATTACTTAAAATATCTAATAAGTTCGATAAGCTTAAAGTGGAAGAAAAAGTATCTACAGCAAAGAAAGACGTACAAATAAATATGATGGTACTAGATAATCCCGTTTGGCAGTATGGTCTTAAAACAAGTAAATGGTTTATAAATAATAAAGAAGTAAAAGGAAATATAGCAGTTCTTCCTTATGCAGATGAAACTGTAAGAGAAAAAGAGATAAGAGGCTATCAAAAAGATAATGAGACAAGTATGTTATCAAGAGGAATTCCTCTATATGTAAGTGAAATGATAAATTATTATACAGATTATAATAATAAAGTGGTAATGCCATTTGTTAAAGATTTCGGTCCAGTTATAACAAATAAACAATATAATGAGGCAGCTCTAGAGGATATAGGTAAGAAAATAAATGCTGATATAGTAATTACAGGAAGTGTAATAAATGCAGAAATAGGATACTTAATAAAAAATATTGTTTATAATATGAGTGATAAGTCATCAAAGAAAATAGAGATGTTCATTCAAAAAGATAATTTTGGTAATAGATTTAACGCAATGATAAAAGAACTAAGAAGTGAACTAGCTGGAGCAGAGAAAAGTAATATTGAGTTTTATAGTCTTCCAGAAGATAAGGAAGTACTACATTATTTAGCGTCATTAGGGCATTCGTTAACTCAAACTTTAATTCAAGGAAAGTTTTTAGATAAAGAGTTACTTTTAGGTGAAAGAAATTTACTTAATTGGTATTTAAATATGGTTATGGCTTATCCAGAAAATCAAGCTATTAAAATGATGCTTGTTTCAGGAATTGAAAAAAGTAAAGAATACGGATCAAATGTATATCTAGAGTTTAAAAAGCAAACTTTAGCAGTGATGATGAAGAGTAAGAATGAAGAAATTAAGAAGAGATTAATACCAGAAATCTATAAGATATATGGTATGGAAAACGAACTTAAAGCATTAAAAGAAAAGTTAACTAATGAAAGTAGTGATAAAGAATATATAGAATGGCTAAATAATATTTAATACTGCATATAATAGTAAAATTGATTGACAATTCTGAAAGATTAGAATAATGAATTATTTTTAATTTCCTGAAATTTATAGTATAATAATAGTTAGGTACAATATAATCATGAAATAAAAAAGGAGTAAGAGAGTTGAAGACATTAGTTATTAATTGTGGAAGCTCTTCATTAAAATATCAATTAATAGATATGAGTAATGAAGAATCGATGGTTCAAGGTTTAGTAGAAAGAATAGGGATTGAAGGCTCTGCTTTAACACAAAAGACACCAGGAAAAGGTAAGCATGTTATTAATACAGAAATAAAAGATCATAAAGATGCAATAAAATTAGTATTAGAAGCATTAGTAAATGAAGAATATGGTGTTATTAAATCAATGGATCAAATTTCAGCAGTTGGACACAGAGTAGTACATGGTGGTGAAAAATATTCAGAGTCAGTATTAATTACTGATGAAGTTTTAAATTCAATAAGAGACTGTATTGCTTTAGCACCTTTACACAATCCACCAAATATAATCGGAATTGAATCTTGTAGAGAATTAATGCCAAATATTCCAATGGTAGCAGTGTTTGATACAGCATTCCATCAAACAATGCCAAAGAATGCTTATATTTGTCCATTACCATATGAGTTATATGAAAAATATGGTGTAAGAAAATATGGATTCCATGGAACATCACATAAATATGTTTCAAATAAAGTTGCTGAAGTCATGGGAAAAGATATTAAAGATTTAAAGATAGTTACATGTCATTTAGGAAATGGTTGTTCTTTAGCAGCAGTTAAAGGTGGAAAATCAATAGATACTTCTATGGGATTCACACCATTAGCAGGAATAATGATGGGAACAAGAGCAGGAAGTATAGATCCATCTGTTATATCTTTCTTAATTGAAGAAAAAGGATATACAATAGAACAAGTTGATGAAATGTTAAATAAGAAATCAGGAGTTTTAGGGGTTTCAGGAGTTTCATCAGATTTTAGAGATGTAAGAGCAGCAGCACAAGAAGGAAATGAAAGAGCACAACTTGCTTTAGATATATTCCATTATAAGATTAAAACTCAAATTGCAGCATATGCAGGTGCAATGGGAGGGATTGATGTTATAGTGTTTACAGCAGGAATTGGTGAAAATGCAGCTTTAGTTAGAAGTGAAAGCTTAAAAGGATTAGAGTTCTTAGGATTCAATTTAGATGCTAAGAAAAATGAAATAGCAGGAGAAATTGGTGAAATATCAACTGACGATTCAAGAGTTAAGGTATATGTTATACCAACTAATGAAGAGTTAATGATAGCGAGAGATACTGCAAGATTAGCACAATAATTTAAAGCATCAAGATAATTTAGTTTATCTTGATGCTTTTTAACATTTAGGATAGCAATGGAAGGAACATATTATAAATTCAGGTTAAAAAATGAGCATCTGTATAAAAATATAACAGATGCTCATTTTTTAAATCTGATTAACCTTTTTTTCATACCAGATGTTAAATAAAACTCTAAAAGAAGCAGCTAAAGGAACAGCTATAAGCATTCCTATAAGACCAAAAGCATTTCCACCAATTATTATGGCAAGCATCGTAAATACTGCATGTAAACCTACGCTTTCACCAACAATCTTAGGAGCTAGCAGATTATTATCAATTTGCTGTACTATAAGCATGGCTATAATAGCATATATTATCTTAATAGGATTACCACTAAGAAGTCCCATAATAGCTGCTAGAATTGTACCAACAATAGGACCCACATATGGAATCATATTACATATTCCGGCGATTATACCAATTACAACAGCATAGTCAATACCTACAATAATAAGAGCAATAGATGATAATACACCTACAAATACTGCTTCTAATAATTGTCCACGGATAAATTTTGAAAATACATCATGAATTATTAAGAATATTTTCTTGGTGTATATGCCAGCTTTAGTTTTCCTGAACACTAAATAATAAAGTTTATTCCATAGTCCAATGAAGTATTCAGAATCTTTAAGAAGGTATATACTTAGAACAATAGCAATTAAAAAGGAAGCAATACTACTACCAATAGACATGATACTAGCAGTCATATTTCCTATATTAGTAATTAAGTAATTTTGCATAGAAGTTATTATATCAACTATGTAAGGCTCTAAAGTATTTAATAAAGGTATATTAAGTGATTTAATAGCTTGAGGAAGAGTGTTGCTAGAAAATGAAGCACTGTTAATATAACTATTAATATCTGAGAGTATATTAGCAATAGTTGTATTTTTAGATAATTGTCCTCCTATCATAAAATATATTCCGCATATTAATGCAAAAATTAGTCCAATTAGTAATACATAGGATAAAACTATAGAAAGTATTCTTCTATTTGATTCTTTCTTTATTTTATATAATTTGTTATCTTTAAATACTTTTTCTAAATACTTAGTTATTGGGTATAACAAATAAGAAATAACTAAGGCAATTAATAATGGTTTAATTAGTGAGAAAAAACTTGTTAATAATGAGAGTGATGTTTTAAATATTAAACCTATATTAGACATTAAATTAATAGCAATAAATATGGATATAACAGTAAATATGACATAAATAGAATATGTGAGTAATTTCTTATCGTAATTTATTTTCATTTTAGCCTCCTAATTATAATAAATATATACATAACTTTAACATAATTAATAAGAATATTAAAAGAGTAAATGATAAATTAATAGAAATTTAATGAGTAATACAATAGAATACTATTTAATAAAAGTTAAAAAAGCATAAAATGATTAGTATAAAGTATGTTTTAAAATATATAAAAATAGTATATAATTACTAAAGGGCAATAAAGTGATAGAAGAAGGGGTGTAAAAAATGAGCGAAATAAATCATGAACTAGGAATAATTGCTTTAGAAAGTTGTAGAGAACTAGGTGAGCAAGTAAATAAAATTATACAGCAAAAGAGAAATACTGAAGAATCTTTATTAATACCAACAAATGAAATACGTTTTTCAAATGGTGAAGGTAAGGTTAAACTTCCAGAAACAGTTAGAGGAAAAGATATATATATATTATGCGATGTAGGAAACTATAGCTGTACATATAAGATGTTTGGATTTACTAATCATAAAGGTCCAGATGAACATTTTCAAGATATTAAGAGAACAGTATCAGCAATAAGAGGAAAGGCTGCAAGAATTACTGTTATAATGCCTCTTTTATATCAATCAAGGCAACATAGAAGAAAAGGAAGAGAATCTTTAGATTGTGCTTTAGCATTACAAGAGTTAGAAAGATTAGGTGTAGATGAAATATTAACATTTGATGTTCATGATCCTAATGTGCAAAATGCAATTCCTCTATTATCATTTGAAAATTTATATCCAACTTACGATATAGTAAAATCATTAATATCTAATGAAGATACTTTATCTTTAGATAAGGAAAAACTATTAGTTATAAGTCCTGATACAGGGGCTATGGATAGAGCTATATATTATTCTAGCGTATTAGGAGTAGATGTAGGATTATTTTATAAGAGAAGAGATCACTCAACAGTTGTTAATGGAAAGAACCCAATTGTAGAACATGAATATATGGGAAGAGAAGTTGAAGGGAAAGATGTTTTAATTGTTGATGATATGATAGCTTCTGGTGAATCAGTGCTTGATATAGCATTAGAATTAAAGAAGAGGAATGCAAAAAATGTTTATGTTGCAACAACATTTGCTTTCTTTACGGAAGGACTTGAAAAGTTTAATGAATATTATAGTGATGGAATAATTGCTAAAGTATATTCAACTAATTTAACATATATTTCACCAGAGCTTAGAGAAGCAAAATGGTTTAATGCTGTTGATATGTCTGAATTTTTATCAAGAATAATAAACAGGTTAAATTATGGTAAGTCAATAGCAAAATATATGGATGCCACAAGAATAATTAGAAGTTTATTAAAATAGCATTAACATATTTATAGGAGAATATAATTTATGAATAGTAAGTTAAGGTATCCAATAAGATTAGACGATGGTAAGATGATATACACAATAAAAGATGAAAAAGAGTTATTTATAATGAGAGAAGAAAACATAAGAAAGAAACTCTATTCAACAAGTGCAGTAAAAAAAGAGGGCTCAAAAGTAGGGTCTTCTTACTGTTGCTATGGGGTAGAGCTGATATGAGGGGTTAATTTAATTAATGAAGGCATTTCATTCAAACTGGACAGCACCATATTTAATAAATAGTAGCACTTATGAAATGAAGGATTATGAAATATTGATGACCATATTATCTGCATTAAAATGGCGAGAAAAAAATGGCAGTATAAAGATGGTTACTGATAAGACTGGAAAAGAGTATTATAAAAAAATCGGTATAGAAGCTATATGGGATTTAGGTATAGAATGTAAATTAGATGGTATATATGATTTAGTAAACAAGGAGATATTTTGGGCAGCAGGGAAAGTTTATGCTTTATCCATGGAAGATGGGCCTATAGCAATGATAGATACAGACTTTATCGTATGGAAGCCACTAGAGGAATTAATAAAAGAAAGTAGTTTAGCTGTTATTCATAGAGAAGGAATAGATCCTTTAGTATACCCAGATAAGGAATATTTTAATCTTAAGGAAGGGTATAGTTTTGATGATGCATGGAACTGGAAAGTAGAGCCTTGTAATACAGCTTTTGCTTATTTTAATGATAAAAAATTTATCAAGGAATATACAAAGGCAGCCATAGTATTTATGGAGAATGCAAAGGTTGATGACAATAGGATAACTAATATGGTTTTTGCTGAGCAGAGGATAATATCTATGGTTGCAGAAAAGATGAATTTGAAGATTTATGAAATGGAAACAATAGAGAGATTATTAAGCGGAAAGCAAAAAAGATATACTCATTTATGGGGATATAAAAGTACTTTAAATACTAATGAAATTTTAAGAAGGCAATTTTGCCAAAAGCTTATAGCAAGAATTATTAAAGAATTTCCTGAATATAAAAGTATGTTAATGAAAATTGAGCCAATAAGTACAAAATATAATATTTAGTAAAATTAAGAAAGCAAATGAGCGTTGTTAGTCTCATTTGCTTTCTTAATTTTAGTTTTTTATTACATACTGCTGTATCCCAGGCCAACTAAAGAATGAATTGGCAAAGGCAATCAAGCTAAAGCTTAAAGTGAAAATTATAAAAATTGTAAATGGCAATAAAAATATGCTTATTGAAAAGATTATAATAGCTAGGGCAATAGCAATTAAAGTGTTTTTTAATGAAATTATACTTAAAAGGAATGAATTTTTAAAAATATCTTTTAAGGATAATTTTACAGTTGTTAATAAAGGGAAACTGTATATAAATGAAAAGGCCAATAGCAAATTAATAAAAATACAAATAAATAAAGGTACGTATAAAAGATTATTATTAGATGATGCATTAGAATAAAAAATTAAGGAAATAGTTATTAATGAAAATAATAATAGAAAAATTATACCTAAAAGTGAAGATTGCTTCCAATTCTTTTTAAATGATTCCTTAAAATCATAAAATACAAATATATGTTGTTGGCGAGCAATTTTCATAGAAACATTAGTTAAAGCAGCAAAAGAAGCTGGAATGGTGATTATTGGAATAGAAAATAGTAGAAATAAGAAATTAAGTTTTATTAAATTCCAAAATTCCCTAATCAATGTATCTACAAATAAAGCGAAACCAGTCTTTTCAGGTGTATCTTTAGAAACACCTTTACCTTCCTTTTCAAAATTAGGTTTTAAAAATCCCATATAATATACCTCCTAGAAAAAAATGTATATAAATAAGTCTAACATTAATAAAAAATGTATTCAATATTTCCAATATTACCAAAAATAAGAATTAAGATAAATAAATTTATAGAAGAAATAAATAAAGTTCCTACTCAAATAATAGATAGTCTTAAGGCTGAAGTGTAAAGCTTATCACAAAATATATATTTAGAAGTAGAATTTATTTGACAACGATTACTTATGGTGATATTTTATATTTTTAGGAGGCTTTAATTAAAATTTAAAAAATAGTTTAAAATTTTATATAAAAAAAATAAATATGTTAGTATAGAGAAATTTATTTGAATAAATTTTAACATGAAATTATTGGGAGTTGTTTTTATACAAAAAAATCTCCGAAAATTGGACATGTAAATAATCTAAATGAAAATTAGTTCAAACTTATGATTTAACAGATTTTAAATTAACTTTAGAATTAATATTTGTTTCTAACAGAACTGCATTAATAAGAACTAAAATTGATAATAAAACAGATAAAGATTTAAATTTAAACTTAGAATGGACAGGAAATATATTTAATCAATTCAAAGAAAAATAAGGTGGCCAAGTATATAAATTAGGACAAAGCTTACAAGCTACTGAAAATGGAGTGCAAGTCAACTTCTCTAAAATTAGAGAAACTTGGAGCTACTTCTCAACAGAAGAAACTAAATTTGTAGTTAATTATGAAGGTGAGACTAAAACTATAGTTGAAGGAAACTCTTATAAAACAAACCTTATAGCTCCAGTAGTTATTAAGTCAAATGAATCATTTACAACAGAGGAGTTAAATAAAGAGCAATCAAAAATTCAAGATATGTTTAAGAATTCAGAAAAATATTTTGAAGAAAATAATATTCGTTGGCAAGGTTACTTAGATAAGACTTTTGCTAATATAAAAGGGAATAATGATAAAAGTTATAAAAATGCAGCTATAAAATCTATTGAGACATTAACTACTAACTGGAGAAGTGCAGCAGGAGATATATTACATGATGGTGTAGTTCCTTCAATGTCATATAAATGGTTTATTGGAATGTGAGCTTGGAATTCAGGGAAACAAGCAGTAGCTACAGCAAAATTTGATGGAGAATTAGCTAAAAATAATATAAGAGCATTATTTGATTACCAAATTAAAGAAGATGATAAATTAAGACCACAAGATTTTGGAACAATAATTGATGCTATATTCTATAACAAAGATGAAGCCAGAGGAGGAGACGGTGGAATGGTTCATGAATTAAATAATTCAAAAGAAGAAATTATATTAGCAGCAGCTTGGGAAAGTGGAATGGATAATGCTCCAAGATTTGATGTTGGAGGATATGGTGAAGAAGATACAGGTATAGATGTATTTGAAAATAAATCTGAAGATGGAAGGGTTTTAGGATATTCTATAAATCAAGAATCAGTAGACTTAAATGCATACCTTTATGCTGAAAAAGGATTCTTAAAATCAATGGCTGAGGTTTTAGGAAAAACTGAAGATGTTAAAAAATATACTGAAGAAGCAGAGTTCGTAAGAGAATATGTAAGTAAAAATATGTTTGACAAAGAAAGTGGATATTTCTATGATTTACAAATAAATGAAGATGGTTCAGAGAAGAAATTACTAGTTAATAGAGGAAAAGGACCAGAAGGTTGGATAGCATTATGGGCTAAAATGGCTACTAAAGAAGAAGCAGATAAAGTTGTAGAAAATATGTTAGATGGAAATAAATTCAATACAACTGTACCATTTGGAACAGCTTCTCAAGATAATCCAAGTTTCAGTGCAAATCAATATTGGAGAGTACCAGTTTGGTTAGACCAAGCCTTATATGGAGTTGAAGCTCTTCAGAACTATGGTTACTATGATCAAGCAGTGACATCTGCTAAAAAGATGTTCAATAATGCTGAAGGATTAATGGGAGATGGACCAATAAGAGAAAATTACAATCCATTAACTGGAGAAGGATTACATACTAAAAACTTCAGTTGGTCTGCATCAGCTTATTATTTAATGTATGAGAATACATTAGAAGGCAATGAAACAACTTCTCAAAAAGGATTTGCTATTCCAACTAATGTTGAAGTTCCTGGGACTCCAGAAGTTGAGGTGAAACCAGAAGTTAAACCAGAAGTCAAGCCAGAAGTTAAACCAGAAATCAAACCAAGTAAATCACTGCCAAAAACAGGTAGTGTGGTTAGTTCAGAAATTTTATCTGCAATAGGTGTAGTAAGTGCAGGTGTAGGTTTCTATTTAAATAAAAAGAATAAATAGTTAATTAGGTATATAGTATATTAAAAATATATATAAGTTAAACAATTATAAAAACAAACTATAAAGGGTTATTTAACTAAAAATTTATATATAATAAATATAAAAAAAATTGACAGGGTGAAAAAAAGATGATACAATAGTGTTTGTAAAGTAGAAACAAGCCGTTTCTCACCTTACGGCAGAGCTTAGTAAGGTATAGAGCTATTGAATTATATCTAGAAAAGAGATATTCTAGTGTTTATAAATAGTAGAGGCGGCTTCATGCTGCCTCTATTTTTTTCATAAAGAGGTTTGCACATATAGATAAGCCAAAAAAACAAAAGTAGAGGGGAGTTACTATCATGCCAAAAATGAAGACACATAAAGGTGCAGCAAAGAGATTTAGAAAGACAGGTACAGGTAAACTTAAAAGAGCTAAAGCTTTTAAGAGCCATATCTTAACTAAGAAAAGCGCTAAGAGAAAGAGAAACTTAAGAAAAGGTGCTTATGTTTCAACTACTCAAGAAAAAGCAAGAAGATTATGGATTGCTAGAATCAATGCTGCTTCAAGAATGAATGGATTATCATATTCAAAATTCATGAACGGAATGAAATTAGCTGGAATCGACATGAACAGAAAAATGTTATCTGAAATAGCTATAAACGATCCAAAAGCATTTGCTGATTTAGTAGAAGTTGCTAAAGCTCAATTAAGCAAATAATTAAGAAAATAATATAAAAAATAACCATAAGATTTCTCTTATGGTTATTTTTTTTTATTTAAAAATTATTTATTATTGGGTAAAAATTTTACCATGAACCTGAAGAACCTCCACCATTGGAAGAGCCACCACCGAATCCGCCGTTTCCACCACTGTTTCCACCACCAAATCCGCCACCACCGCCTCTAGGACCACGATGATGACTAGAGATAATTATCATTTGTAAAAAAGTACGGCATACTCTTCCTCTATTTAAAATGATATCTAAAAAGATAAGTAGTATAATAACTCCAGGAATAACCTTATTGGAAGTATTAGATGAAGAGTTATTATTGTTGTAATCTTTAGAAGAAACATTTATATTTTCTAGGGAAGTTAACGAAACTCCATATTCTTCAGCAATTTTATTAGAAAATTCATAATAACAATTCAAGAGACCGTCATTATAATTTCCATCACGGAAATAAGTCTTTCCATAAGAAGTCATAATTTTGTTGCTAAGTACATCTGGTACAGCACCTTCAAGACCTTTACCTACTTCAACTCTCCAATTTCTATCATCCATAGCTAATAATATTAAAAGACCATTATTTTTTTCAGAGGTACCGATACCCCATGAGCGAAATAATTCATTTGCATATTTCTCTATAGGTACATTATTAGTGGAGTTTATTACTACAATAACACATTGTGCAGTTGTTTTTTCTTCAAGTTCCTTACCAATTGATATAATTTTTTCAGTATAATTTTTTGAAATTGTTCCAGTATAATCATTAATATACTTATTGGTTGTAACTGAAGGGAATTTGGTATTTGCCGCAAAGGTAATAGAATAAATACATACTAATAAAAGAGAAGAAATTAATAATACCTTTTTAAAAAGTTTCATTATATATTAACTTGAAAAATCTACAGAAGGAGCAGTTTGAGCACCTTCGCTAGCTTTATATAATGGCTTTTGTTCAAAATTAAAAATAGAAGCAATTATATTGCTTGGAAACCTTCTCCTCTTAGTATTATATTCAGTAACAGCATCATTATAATCCTGACGGGCTATAGTAATTCGATTTTCTGTGCCTTCAAGTTCAATAGCTAAGTCTTGGAAATTTGAACTTGATTTTAAATCAGGATAGTTTTCTACAACCACAAGAAGTCTTGATAAAGCACTAGTTAACTCATGGTCAGCAGCAGCTTCTTCTTGGATGGTAGAAGCACCTGCTAATTTACTTCTTGCATCAGCGATATTTGTATAAATTTCGCTTTCTAAGTTAGCATATCCCTTTACTGTGCTCACTAGATTTGGAATTAAATCTGATCTTCTTTGAAGTTGAGTATCAATATTAGATTGAGCAGTATCAACTTTTTGCTCTAAAGCTACTAAGTTATTGTAGCCACTAACTACTGGTATAGCTATGATTATTATTACTACCAGTATACCTATAAGTACTTTTGATAAATTTTTCATATTTTTACACCTCTTTATATATTATAACAGATGAAATACGGTATAATACAACATATAATAAAAAAATTAAGTAGTGAGGAAAAGAAAATGGCAGTATTTAGATTAAATAATGAAATAGTATTTCCAAATCCTGAATTATCAGAAGAAGATGGATTATTAGCTATAGGCGGTGATTTATCTGTAGAAAGATTAATACTAGCATATTGTAATGGAATATTTCCTTGGTATAATCCAGGAGAGGAAATATTATGGTGGTGCCCTAAACCAAGGTTTATTATTTACCCAAGTAAAATTAAAATATCAAATTCCATGAAGAAAATTTTAAAGAAGAATCAGTTTAAAATAACTTTTGATAATGATTTTGCTGCCGTGATTTCAAATTGCAAGGAGATTAGGGAGTGTCAAGAAGGTACATGGATAACAGACCATATGAAAGAAGCATATATAAAATTACATAACTTAGGATTAGCATCTAGTGTTGAAGTATATGAAGATGAGCAGTTAGTAGGTGGTCTTTATGGAGTTAAAATAGGGAAATGTTTCTTTGGAGAAAGTATGTTTTCAAAGGTAAGCAATGCTTCAAAAGCTGCACTGATATCTTTAGCTAAGAAGCTAGAAGAAGAAGGGTTTTTATTTATAGATTGTCAAATGCATACCAATCATCTTGAGAGTATGGGGGGAGAGTTTGTAGAGTGGAACAAATTCAAAGAGATGCTTAAAGAAGGAACGAAATTTAATTAAGAATGAAAAATTGAGGAGGGAACTCCATTGGAGTTCCTAAAGGTTGCATTTTACATCATCTACGTGGCCGGCAACTTTTACTTTTCTATAAATCTTAGTGATTATTCCTTCTTCGTTAATGATAAAAGTACTACGTTCTACACCAATTCCTGTACGACCACACATAGTTTTTTCTTTAAGGACATCATATAATTTACAAACTTCTTCATTTCTATCTGATAAAAGTACAAAAGGTAAATCATATTTAGCTATAAATTTATTATGTGAAGCTATAGTGTCTCTGCTAACTCCAAGTATTACAGTGTTATTCTTATTGAATTCTTCAGCATTATCTCTAAATGCTTCAGCTTCTCTTGAGCAGCCAGGGGTATTGTCTCTTGGGTAGAAATATAGAACAACTTTTTTTCCAAGATAATCACTTAATTTATGGTTTTTTTCATCTGAACCAGGAAGTGTGAAATCAGGTGCTTTCATTCCTTCTTCTAAAATTATATTTTCCATAAGTACCTCCTATATAATATAAAGTTATATAAGAATTATTATTATATAAAAAAATATATTTGTAAAGTATAAAAGAGATGAAAATACAATAATAATTATTATATTAATATGTAGGCAGAAATCTCATATTAAGCATATACATATAATAAGATGAAAATTAAAGTTTTGTATAGATTAAAAAATAATTAATAAGGAGAAAACAGTATGAACATAGACTTCCATGTTCATGGTTTGCTAAGTAAAAGAAAAGATTTTAATGAAAATTTTTTTTTAAATGAAATAAAATATGCCAAGGAAAATAAGATAGATGGAATAATTTTATGTGAGCATTTTAATGCTATATGCTTCAATGTAATATATAAATATTTAGAAGAAAACTATATATATGAAGGAAATAGATATATGGTTGATGGAGTAGCTATATTCCCAGCATTAGAAGTTAATGTGAAAGGAAAGGGCCACGTTATAATAGCAGGAGATAGAGATGACATAATGGATATTCATAAAATCTTAGAACAATACATGGAAAAAGAAAATTTGATTGAATTTGAAGAATTACTAGATATGTCAGATATTTATAACTGTTTGAAAATTGGAGCTCATCCTTGTAGAAAGGGACACAAGCTTTTTAAGCATTCAGAAGAAAGTTTAAAAAGGTTAGATGCCATTGACTTAAATGCTAAAGATATATTTAGAAAAGGGGAAACAAAAGCTAAAAATGAACTTATTGAGCTATCTAAAAAGCTTTCTGTTAATATAGTTACAGGAAGCGATAGCCATACTCCTTTACAGATAGGGGCTATATTTACCACTTTCAATAAAGAATGTAGTACTATAGAAGAAATAAGAAAAGCTATAAAGTCAGAAGAATATTCTATTAATATAAGCGATTTACTTCCTTTTAAAGTTTATTCATCGAAAGTATTAAAAAGATATTTAATGTCTACTGGTCAATATAATGCTAATATGAATTTTAATTTGTAAATATAAATTTGATATTAAATAGGAGCTAAAAATTTAAGCTCCTATTTTAATTTAAAGTATCAAATTTATAACCTTGCTCTTTAAAATATTCAATTATTTTTGGCAATGCTTCAACAGTTGTTGTTTTTGTCATACAATCATGCATAAGGACGATAGCTGGTGATTTTAAATGTCCATCTTTATCTTTTGAATCTTTAACTACATTGTTATAGATGGTTGTAGCGGGAATATTATTTCCTTTGGCATCTCCAGAATCAACATTCCAATCATAACAATTTATACCTTGTTCATTTAGCTTTAATATGATGTTTTCTGTAAAAGAACTTCCATGAGCATTTCTAACTAAAGTGTTATGAGATCCACCAGGAAATCTAAATATTGTACAATCTTTTCCAGTTATTTCTTTAAGGAAGTTTTGATGTTTATTAAAGTTATTCCAAAAAGCTTCTTCTGATAAATATATATATTTAAATTCGTGATTATGAGTATGGTTGCCAATAGCATTACCTTCATCATAAGCACGTTTTATTAGAGCATTATGGGACTCTATGTAAGGACAAATTACGAAAAAAGTTGCATGTACATCATTTATTTTAAGGATATCTAAAATTTTAGAGGTGTTTTTACTAGGACCATCATCAAAGGTTAAATATACAACTTTTTCTGTGTTAATTTTATCATAAGCATTACTGTATACATAATTAAAGCATGAAATTAATAGTGAAAATAAAGCGAAATATACAAAAATTTTAATAAATAAAGTTTTCAAATTTACACCTTCTTCAGATTTAATAAATGATAATTTAATATTAGTTTGTTTTATAAATTATTAAATATTCACAAAGAAAATATATTATTAATAAAAATATGAAGATGATAATTTTATTGAGAGTATTACTAAAGCACTAAAGGATAAAGAAACATTTTTTATTGTTGCCATTGTACATGTGAAGATGCATACAATAAGATTAAGAAGAGACTAAAAGAAAAATTCATATTATTAAAGTTGGGGGCTGTATAAATAAGAGATGTAAGTAGTGTAATTATTTATAAAATATATTATAATAAAGTAAAAAGGCATTATAGGGGGTAAAAGTGGCAACTTTAAAGGAAATAGCTGATAAGGTAGGAGTTTCTTTAGCTACTGTATCGAGAGTTTTAAATAACGATTCTAAGATTGTAGTTTCTGATGAGACAAGGATACAAATATTGAGAGTAGCAGAAGAATTGAAATATAAGACAGCAAAGCAAAGAAAGAATAAAAGTAAGAATATCTATGTAGTTGGAATTGTTGAAATGTTTGATGTTGCACAACAACTGCAAGATCCATATTATCTTTTTTTAAGAAGTATAGTTGAAAAGCAATGTTTTCAAAAAGGTATAAAAGTAGTAAGTGTATTTAAAAATGGGGGAGCTTATCAATTGTTTGAAGACACTAAGCTAAATGGAATCATTTGCATTGGTAAATTTACAGAAGAGGAAGTAAAAGAAGTATCAGCAATTTCTTCTAATTTAGTCTTCCTTGATTCAAGTCCAAATGATGAAATATATGATGGGGTTAAAACTAATTTTAAATTAGGTGTATTCCAAGCGTTAAATTATTTTACTAAAATGGGTCATGAAAAAATAGGGTTTGTTGGTTCAAAAAAAACACTAAATGATTTAAAGATATTTAGTCTTGATGATAGATTGAAATTTTATAATGAATATATGAAAGAAAAATCGCTATATAATGAGCAGTTTATTATAGATAGTAAAATGACATATGATGGTGGATATCGTTCAATAAGTGAGTATTTAAAAAATAATGATAGTCTTCCAACAGCTTTATTCGCATCAAATGATGCAGTGGCAGTAGGGGTTATAAGGGGACTTAAGGAAGCTGGATATGAAGTTCCAAAAGATATCAGTATAATTGCTTTTAATGATACAATAGTGTCTCAATATACTAATCCACCATTGACATCAGTTTCTGTACATACAGAATACTTAGGAGAGGTAGCTGTAGAACTTATGGTAGAAAAACTTTCTAATGATAGGCGCTACGCTAAAAAGGTTATAGTACCATCGGAGTTTGTGATTCGAGAAAGTGTAAAGAGAATAATATAGCCATATATTGAAAAGGAAGTATGATTATTTAAAAAAAGTTCATACTTCTTTATTTTTCGATATTTACAATGAATAGTAGTATAATATATGATTAGGTTGTACATATAAAATTAAAAAGAGGGATAAAAATGAATGAAATAGCAAATATATTTTGTTCAAATTATGGACAAGATGAAGAAATTATTAGATATGTGGAAAGAAAATTAAATACAAAGAAGGAAAGTGGGTATTTTAAAGGTTGTAATAATATAAATATCTATTATGAAAAATTTATTGTTCAAGATGAAAAGGGAATCATTGTTATAAGCCATGGATTTACTGAATGTTTAGAAAAGTATACTGAACTTATTTATTACTTTACAGAAATGGGATATTCGGTATATGGTCTAGAACATAGAGGTCATGGAAGATCATCTAATTTGAATTTTAAGGAAAAGAGTCAAATTCATATAGATAGCTTTGATTACTATATAGAGGATTTAAAGATTTTTATGGATGAAGTAGTGAAAAAGAAAGGTGAATCTGTATTTTTATTTGCTCATTCTATGGGTGGAGGCATTGGAGCTTTATTTTTAGAAAAATATCAAGAATATTTTGAAAAAGCTGTATTAAGTTCACCGATGATGGAAATAAACACAGGAAATTATAGTGAAAATATGGCTTATTTAATCAGTAAATTCTTTATATATGTTGGAAAAGGTAATAATTATATTTTTGGACAAGGTCCTTTCAATGGAGAGTATAATTTAGAAGAATCAGCTACATCAAACCAATATAGATATTCACGACATTTAAATGCATTACGAGCAAATGAAGTGCTTCAGAGAAATGGAGGATCTTTTAAGTGGATTAATGAAGCAATAAAAGCAACAAGAAAATTAAAAAAAGAAGAAAATATAAAGAAAATTCAAATTCCAATTTTATTATTTCAATCAGGAAAAGATACTTTTGTAAATGATGAAGGACATAATACTTTTCGTAAATATGCTAAAAATTGTAAATTTGTTAGATTTGATAATGGCAAACATGAGTTATATTTTGAAAATGATGATATCTTAGAGCCATATTTAAAGGAAATAGTAAAATTTTATAATGAAATTTAGTAAAAATATTGATTTTTTTACTATGAGTATATTATAATCTAATTAAGAAAACGTTATCTTAGTAAAGGGATTGAAAAAGGAGAAATTATGGGAATTAAGATTAATGAAAATCAAAATATATTTAGCATTGAAACTAAAAATACATCTTATATCTTTGGAGTTGATAATTTAGGACTTATAAGGCATTTATATTGGGGAAATAGAATTGATAATATTAATGACTTCCAAATGCCTGTTTTAAATGAAGTATCAACTAATGATCCAGTTCATGAAATAACTCCAGAAGAGTTTCCAGTGCATGGAGGATTAAGATATAAAGAAACTTGTTTAAAAGTTAATTTTAGTGATAAGACAAGAGAAATAGTATTACGATATGAAGGATATGAAATAAATGGACAAGAACTAATCATAAAATTAAAAGATAATCATTATGATTTTGATGTAAATTTACATTATAGATCACATTATGATTATGATCTTATGGAAAGATGGGTTGAAGTTGTAAATAATACTAAAGATCAAGTATTGGTGGAAAAGATACATAGTGCTCAATTCCATATTCCATATGAAGGATTAAATTTTTCTAATACTTGTGGACATTGGGGAGCTGAACAACAAAGATTCACTCAAAAGATGAGCTTTGGAAAAGTAGTTATTGAAAATAGAAGAGGAATATCAACTCATAATCATAATCCTCATTTTATTTTAGATAAAGATGCCACAGAAAGTACAGGGGAAGTTTATTTTGGAGCTTTAAAGCTAAGCGGAAACTTCAAAGGTGTTGTTGAACAGACGCAATATGGTGAAACTTTAGTTCAAATGGGAATTAATGAATTTGATTTTGAATTATCTCTTGAAGCAGGAAAGAGTTTTATAGCGCCAGCAATTATATGTGGATATACAAGCAGAGGTTTTGAAAGAATGAGCCATAATCTGCATAAGTTTGCTAATGATAATATTTTAAGAAGTGGTTTAAGACCAGTATTATATAATTCATGGGAAGCTACTGAATTTAAAGTTACTTGTAATGAACAAATAAAATTAGCTAAAAAAGCAAAGGAAATAGGAGCAGAATTATTTGTTGTTGATGATGGATGGTTTGGTGAAAGAGATTGTATATATAATGGTCTTGGTGATTGGTATGTAAATGAAGAAAAATTTCCTAATGGTTTAAAACCTTTGATTGATGAAGTTAAGGGGTTAGATATGAAATTTGGTATATGGGTTGAGCCTGAGATGGTAAATCCGTTAGCAAGCTTATATAAAGAGCATCCAGATTGGATATATCACTATGAAACTAGAGTTAGTGATACTTCAAGAGGACAATATGTATTAAATATGACTAAAAAAGAAGTTAAAGAGTTTGTTTACCAAATGCTAGACAATTTGTTATCTTCATATGAAATAGATTATATAAAATGGGATGCTAATAGACCTATATCACAAGCTGGTGTTGAAAAAGATATCTGGTATAAGCATATTGAAGCAATTTATGATATTGTAAAAGAATTAAAGAAGAAGCATCCAGATGTATTATTTGAAGCTTGTGCTTCAGGTGGAGGAAGAACTGATTATGGTATACTAGGTATATTTGATGATTTCTGGACAAGTGACAATACTGATGCATATGATAGATTAAAAATTCAAAATAGTTATTCATATATTTATCCAATAAAGGCCATGAGAGCTTGGGTGACAGATTGCCCAAATTTTTTATCACAAAGAGTAATACCTATGAAATTTAGATACCATAGTGCCATGATGGGTACACTAGGCATTGGCTGTAATATATTAAAGTTAAGTGAAGATGAAATAGAGCTTTCTAAAGAGATGATTAATGAATATAAAAATATTCGTCATATAGTTCAAGAAGGAAGTTTCTATAGGCTAGAAAACACATCTGAAAATGATTATGCCCTATTCCAATACGTAAAAGAGGGAGAGGTATTATTATTTGCATTCTTACCTCAAAGTAAGTTAGGACATAGAGCTGCAAGGGTAAAGCTTAGAGGATTAGATGGTGATAAAATTTATAAATTCCAAATAAATGAAGAAGAAATTGAAAAAAGCGGAAGCTATTTAATGAATCAAGGAATTGATATAAAATTAATTGGAGATTATGATAGCAAGATAATAAAATTTATTTGTAAATAGGCTTAAAATAAGACTGTATAAGATGGTTATACAGTCTATTTTTAACTTTTTAGTAAAATGTATATAAAAAAGATAGTAAAAAATAGTAAAAAACTCTTGCAAATTATTGGTGAAAATGTTATCATAAATCTTGTAACAGATGTAAACAGTTTCAAAGATAAATGTGAAATTGAAAATGAAAGGGATGGGAAATATGAATTTATCTTTTAAAACAAAATATTCATTTGGTGTAGGAGCCTTAGGTAAAGATTTAGTTTATGCTATAGTTTCATCATACTTAATGATTTACTTAACAGACTTAGTTGGAATATCACCGCTATTTGTTGGGAACTTATTTTTAGTAGCTAGAGTATGGGATGCTTTTAATGATCCAATGATGGGGATGATAGTTGATAATACAAGAAGTAAATATGGTAAATTTAGACCATGGATTTTACTTGGAACATTGGTTAATGCAGTAGTATTAATTTTCTTATTTAAAAAGCCAAATTTAACAGGGACAAGCCTTTATGCTTATTTCTCAGTTATGTATATTTTATGGGGAATGACATATACATTAATGGATATACCATACTGGTCAATGCTTCCTTCATTATCTAAGACTAAGGAAGAAAGAGATCAAATGTCAGTTATTCCAAGAATTTTTGCTAGTTCAGCATGGCTTATTATAGGAGCATTTGGTTTAGCAATGGTTAATAAGCTAGGTAGTGGAGACCAAACAATAGGATATGGAAAATTAGCAATTATAATTTCGGTAATATTTGTTATATCATCAATAATTACAGTGGTAAATGTTAAAGATAGTAGCTGCAATATGGCTTCATCAGGACAATCAGCTGAAAAGACAACATTAAAACAAGCGTTTAAAGTAATTAAAGAAAATGATCAATTATTAGTATATATTGGTGTAGTATTAGCTTACAACTTAGTTGCTCAATTAGCAGGTGGTATGGCAATCTATTATTTCAAATATGTTACAGGAAATGAAAATATGTATTCAGTATTTACAGCATTTGCTTCACTTGCTGAAATCAGTGCTTTAATATTATTCCCAATAATATCAAAGAAAATGAGTAAGAGAAATGTATTTAGAATGGCATGTTACTTACCAGCAGTTGGTTTAATAATGTTATTATTAGTAGGAATATTTATGCCAACAAATGCAACATTAATAGCAACTTCAGGAATTATCATGAAGATGGGTACAGGATTTATCTTAGGAGCAACAACAGTTATGCTTGCTGACGTTATTGATTATAACGAAGTTAAATTTGGTACTAGAAATGAAAGTATTATAGCTTCATTCCAAACACTTTTAGTTAAAGGTGCATCAGCAGTTTCTGCATGGTTAATCGGTGTAGGTTTAACAATAGTAGGATATAAAGCAAATGTAGTTCAAACAGCTGGTACAATATTTGGTATGAGAGTTTTAATGATTGGTATACCTTCAGTAATAAGTATTATAGCCTTTATAATTTATAAAAAAGGATATAAGATCGAAGGACAATTCCAAGATGAAATTATCAATAAGTTAGAAGAAAAAAGAAATGCTGAAATGGCATAATATACAAAACCCAGTCTTAGGGCTGGGTTTAAATAATATTTTTTAGTAAAATTTAGTAAAAAATAGTTAAAAACATATATAAATGTGGTAAAATTATTATAAAAAAGAGTTAAGGTAATGGAGGTATAAAAATGTACTTAGGTGTTGATTATTATCCAGAGCACTGGAATGAAAATATGTTAAATGAAGATTTAGATAATATAATAGAATTAGGTAGTAATGTAATAAGAATAGGTGAATTTGCATGGCATATGATGGAGAGAATTGAAGGGGAATATGATTTTTCTTATTTCGATCATGTGATAGCAAAAGCTAAGGAAAAGGGATTGAAAGTTATTTTCGGTACTCCTACAGCTACTATGCCAGCATGGCTTGCAAAAAACTATCCTGATGTGTTATCAGAATTTGAAGATAACACAAAGAGAGCTTTTGGAGGAAGAAGACAGTATTGCTTTAACAGCAGAACATATCATAAGTTTAGTGAAAAAATAATAAGAGCTCTTGCAGAGCACTATAAAAATGAAAAAGGAATTGTTGCATGGCAAATAGATAATGAGTTTGGTCATGAAGGAAGCGATATTTGTTTTTGTGATGAATGTAAGAGAGCTTTTAGAGATTATTTAAAAGAGGCTTATAATAATAATATAAATAGACTTAATGAAATTTGGGGAACAGTATTTTGGTCGCAAGAGTACAATGACTTTGACGAAATACCTCTTCCAGCTAAAACTATAACCACTCATAATCCTTCATTACGTATGGAGTGGGAAAGATTTAGAAGTTTAAGTGTTGAAAGATATGCAAAGATGCAAGTGGATTTATTAAAGGAAGTATTAGGTGAAGATTCTGTAGTAATGCATGATTTTTCAGGTGGATATTTTGATAAGAGCTATGATTTTTCAAAAGTTGCACAGCATTTAGATGTTGTAGCTTACAATAATTATCCAGTATGGGGTGGGCAAAGAGAGCCAATTCCAGCTCATGAAATAGCATGTGGTTTAGATTATATGAGAGGTGCTAAAAAGCAAAATTTCTGGATAACTGAAGCCATAATGGGTGCTCAAGGACACGATGTAATTGGATATCTTCCAAGACCAAATCAAGCAAAAATGTGGTCATATCAAGCAATGGCTCATGGATGTAATTCGCTTATGTATTTTAGATATAGAGGAGCTGTTAAAGGTGCAGAGCAATATTGTTATGGAATATTAGATCAAGATAATATAAAGAGAAGAAAATTCTTTGAAGTTCAAGATTTCTTTAAGGATATTAAAGAAAATGAAGAAGTAGTTAATAGTAAAGTAAAAGCTGAAGTAGCAGTTATTTATGATTATGAATCTATGGCTTCATTTAGAATTCAAAAACAAAGTTTCTTAATGGATTATAAGAATGAAGTATATAGACTTTACAGACCATTCTATAATAAGAATATAAATATTGACGTTATTCCATCTTATACTGATTTTAGTGAATATAAAGTATTATTAATACCAACAATGATAGTATTTAAATCAGAGGTTCAAGAAAGAATTAGAGAATTTGTTAAAAATGGTGGAAAAGTTGTATTTAGCTTTAGAACGGCTATTAAAGATTACTATAATAATCTAACTCTTGGAGAGCTTAATCCAACATATTATAATGAGTTAATTGGTGGTTATGTTGAAGAAATAGAATCTCTTCAAGAAGGACAAGAGGTAGATATAAAAGGTATAGATGAATTTGCAGGCATTTCAGGTAGTGGAGTTGTCTTTAGAGATATGTTAAAAACTACTACTGCGAAACCTCTATTTGTGTATAATGATGAATTTTACAATCATTTAAGCGCTGTAACTGTTAATAATTTTGAAGAAGGTCAAGTTTATTATATAGGAACAGGTCTTGATAACTGTACTATGGATGCCATAGCAGCAAAGATAATTACTGATGCAGCTATTGAATGGATAGATACAGAAGAAGGCGTTGAAGTAGTTAAGAGAGAAGTTAATGGAGAAACTTATTACTTTGTTATGAACCACACTGACAAGGTTAAGAACTTCAATAATATAGAATTAAAAGCTTACGAAAGCAAGATAATGAAAAACTAATAAAAATAACCTGGTAATTCTAAATTACTGGGTTATTTTTATTAGTTTTGAAGATTAATCACCTTGCTGATTAACAGTTTCTCTTATCACAAGTTTGTTATTTAAAATTATTTTTTTGCTGAATTCATTATTATAAGTTATCTTTTCTAATAATAGTTCAGCAGCATTTTCTCCTAAAAGAGACATATTTTGATCTATGGTAGTTAATTTAGGTTCTACTATTTTGCTTAACTCAGTATTATCAAAACCAATTACAGAAATATCTTCTGGAACATTTAAGCCTAGTCTTTTGCAGGCATTTATGGCACCAACGGCCATAAGATCATTACAAGCAAAGATAGCTGTTATTTTTCTATTTTTAGTTAAGAAATTAGTTACAGATACAATTGTATTATCTACGGTTTCACTACCATTTCCCTTACCGATATTAATTACATTAGATGGGTGGTAATGATTTGAATTTGTAAGCATGCTTATATATTTTTTTTCTTTGATATCATAAGAAGCACTATTTTCTCCACGAATGAAAAGAATATTCTTATGGTTATTATTGATGAGATATTTTAAAGCAATCTCAGCACCAATGCTTTCATCATTGGAAACAGAAGATATGTTTTCTACGGAAGCATGCCCGTTTATAAATACAATAGGAACTGTTTTAGCAATTGATTTATAAAAATCTGAATTGATATTTGAAGTGTTAGGATCTAGTACAATTACGCCTGCAACATTTCGTGCAAGGAGGTCATTGATACATCTTACCTCTTCTTCTCTATCATTATTAGAGCAGCAAAGAATTAAAGAATAGCCTTTTGCTTTTAAAGCAGTTTCTATGCTTGTAACAACTTCAGGGAAAAACATATTATTAATACTAGGGAGAACAACTCCTATGGCAGTGGATTTTTGTCTAGTAAGTTCTCTAGCTTGTATATTAGGAATAAAATTAAGTTCTTTTATTACTTTTTGAACTTTTTCTTTTGTTTCAGCTTTTACAGGATAGTTGCCATTTAGCACTCTAGATACTGTGGCAACAGAAACTTCAGCCTTTTTAGCAACATCTTGAATAGTAATCTTCATTTAATCACACCTTGCATAGTAATAAATAGGCTATCCTTTTATGGATAGCCTATTTAAATAATTGTATAATATATTATAATAATTTTCTAGCACCATCAGATATAGTTGCCACATAGAAATCAGGAGCATAACCGATGATTTCAGTATATTTTTTAGTGATAGTATCTATGAAGTTTTGAACATTTTCTTCTTTGACTATACTAACTGTACATCCACCGAATCCAGCACCAGTCATACGAGCACCTATTACTCCAGGCATTTCCCATGCTAAAGATACTAAAGTATCTAATTCCTTACCAGTAACTTCATAATCATCTCTTAAAGAAATATGAGATTCAGACATAAGTTTTCCAAATAATAATAAATTGTTATTTTCTAAAGCCTTAACAGCTTTTAAAGTACGTTGGTTTTCATAAACGGCATGTTTCGCTCTTTTTCTTACTATTGGATCTGTTATTACGTTCTTAACTTCTTCAAATTCTTCTTCAGTAAGTTCTCCTAAAGAATTGATATTTTTAACAGTTTGTATTTGAGCTAATGCAGTTTCGCATTCAGAACGTCTTTCATTATATTTAGAATCAGCAAGTCCACGTTTCTTATTAGTATTACCGATTACTATTTTATATCCTTCCATATTGATTTTACTATATCTATATTCTAAAGTGTTACAGTCTAACAGTATAGCACATCCTTCAGTACCCATACCAATAGCAAATTGATCCATGATACCACAGTTAACGCCAATGAATTTATTTTCAGCTTCTTGGCACATTTTCACCATAGATATCATATCTAAATTAAAGTTGTTTAAATCATTAATGATTACAGCCATTAATACTTCTAATGAAGCTGAAGATGAAAGTCCAGCTCCGTTTGGAATATTTCCGTAGAATAATATATCAAAACCGTGTTCAGTTCTATATCCATGATTTTCAAAAGTTTTTATAACTGCTTTTGGATAGTTTGCCCAATCATGTGCTTTATCATAAACCATATAATCTAGACTAAACTCAATAACTCCTAAATCTTCAAAGTTCATTGAATATAATCTTACTTTTCTATCATTTCTTTTAGATATTATTCCATATGTTCCAAAAGAAAGTGCACAAGGGAAAACATGTCCACCATTATAATCTGTATGTTCACCTATTAAATTAACTCTTCCTGGTGAGAAGAATAAGTGTTGATCCTTTACATTAAATACGTTTATAAAATTGTCTTGTAACATTGATACTATATTCTTATGCATATTAATTACCTCCTAAATATACCATTAATATTATAGTAACCGATTACTATAAAAATGTAAATAGTAAAATTATAAAAAATAATAGAGTTTTAAATATAGGAATATACAGATAGTAACCGATTTCTAATATTCTTTTTGAATTACCATAAATAAATGAAAAATACTTCTTGGATAATTAAAAAATAATAAGTAAAAAAGGATGAATTTTTTTGATGTATATAGTGAGTAGAAACTTTAATACATTGAAAATAAACTTTATGTTATGTTATGATTACAAAGTAAAAGTATATATGTAAGAAATTAACATATTAGATATTATTACAAAAAATAATATGTTAATTTGTAACTATTACATATAGATGAAAACAATTTCAAGAAGTACAATATAAATATATTAAGAGTTTAAAAATGAATTTATGGAGGGAATATATATGGCAAGTTTATCATTAAGACATATTTATAAAATTTATCAAGGCGATGTAACAGCAGTTAAAGATTTCAACTTAGAAATAGAAGATAAAGAATTTATAGTTTTCGTTGGACCATCTGGTTGTGGTAAGTCAACTACATTAAGAATGATTGCAGGGTTAGAAGATATTTCAAAAGGTGAATTATATATAGGGGATACATTAGTAAATGATGTTGAACCAAAAGAAAGAGATATAGCAATGGTTTTCCAAAACTATGCTTTATATCCTCATATGTCTGTATATGACAATATGGCTTTTGCATTAAAATTAAGAAAGATGCCAAAGGATGAAATAGAAAAGAAAGTTACAGAAGCAGCTAAAATTCTTGACATCGAACATTTATTAAAGAGAAAACCAAAGGCTTTATCAGGAGGGCAAAGACAAAGAGTTGCATTAGGAAGAGCCATTGTAAGAAATCCTAAGGTATTCTTAATGGACGAGCCATTATCTAACCTTGATGCAAAACTAAGAGTTCAAATGAGAACTGAAATTAGTAAATTATATAGAAAATTACAAACAACATTTATTTATGTTACACATGACCAAGTAGAAGCTATGACAATGGGTACAAGAATTGTTGTTATGAAAGATGGTGTAATTCAACAAGTTGATACTCCACAAAATATTTATAACTATCCAACAAATTTATTCGTTGCTGGATTTATGGGAAGCCCACAAATGAATTTTATAGATGGTGTTATTGAAAAATCAGGAAATGATTTATTTGCATCATTTAATGGAAATAAGATCAAGTTTCCAGCAGATAAATGTGATGCATTAAAATCTTATATAGGAAAAGAGGTTACTTTTGGTATAAGACCACAAAGCTTAAGTGATGACAAAGAACTTATAGCAAATAATCCACATTCAACTATTGTTGGTGATATTGAAGTTGTAGAACATATGGGAGCAGAAAGTTATGTTTATACTAAATGTGGAAATGCTTCAGTAACAATAAGAATAGAAGGGACTACGAATTTAAAAGTAGGAGAAAAAGCTAAGATATACTTAGATGCTAATAGTTTACATGTATTTGATAAGGATACAACTTTAAGGGTAATCTAAGATAAAGTATATGTAAGTGCTTAAGAGGTGATATTGTGGAATGTATTGAGAACATGGTAAAAAATATTTATGAATGTTGTAATATACCTTTCCGATTATCAATTGAAAGCTTAGGAGTTTATGAAACTTTAGAATATGATGATAGTGATCAGATAGTAAGTAAAAGTATTAAATTTAATGGAACCGAATGCTGCTTGAAAACAAAAGCAGCATTTGGTAGTACATTAAATTTATTGGCATATTCTTTAGAAAATAAGCTAAAAGATATTTTGATTCATAAGGAAAGTATAGTTACATCATTACTAGAAGGAAAAAATATAGAAAAAGATATAATTTCGGCAGTATGGCCTGCTCTTTTAGATAAGTTTTATTTAATAGATATATATATAGAAAGTAAATTATACGATGCTTATCTATATATAAAAGAGTTATATCATGATAGTGATATAGAAGTTATTTTAATTAATGATAAGTTACTTTTGATTGCTGAAGTAAAAGAAATTTATGAGCATATTATAGGAATAAAGGATGCTTTACTTAATAATTTTACCAGTAGATATTATATAAGCTATTGCCAGATTGAAAATTATGAAGCCTTAAAAAAATCTTTTGAAGAGTGTGAATATAAACTTATGTTAGCTAATAAATATAAAGTAAGTGAAAGTGTTATTAATGAAAAAAAATTAATTTTAGAAGGAATTATTGATTCAGTATCAGAAGAAAAGAAGGAGAAGATATATCATATATTTAATGAGGGATTTTCTAAGCTTGACAATGAAATGATACGAACTATAGAAGTGTTTTTTAGGTGTGGACTTAATTTAAGTGATGCAGCTAAGGCGTTATATATTCATAGAAATACACTTATATATAGGCTGGATAAGATAGAAAAATACACTGCTTATGATATACGTAACTTTAATACTGCAGTATTATTTAAGGTTGTTTTTTTTATTTGGAAAGAAAAAAATAATATTATATTTGAAAACAGTTTAAAACGATAATATAATGTAAATATAGAAAAAAATGTAAATAATTTTAGTGGTAATAATTGTACAAGCCATTAAAATTATTTTTTAATGATTTTTTGGAATAGTTACCGATGTATTGTTCCAAAAGAAGGGTTAAAAATGAATATAAGAGATATAGCTAAGTTGACAGGAGTTGGAGTAAGCATAATTTCAAGAGCGCTTAATAATCATCCAGATGTTAAAGAAAGTACAATAGAAAAGGTGTTAGAATTTATTAAGGATAGTAATTATATCCCTAATAACAGTGCTAGAATACTAAAGCAAAATAATACAAAAAAATATTGGTGTTTTAGTAAAAGGGGTTTTTAACCCACTCTTTTCTGAAATGATCAGTATAATAGGTAATAAGATAAAGGAATCTAAATATACAATGATATTCTAGCAAAATGATTATACATTAATATTGATATGTTTATATCATTTGTAAAAGAAAAGAGACTACAAGGGATAATATGTTTATGAGGAAACTTTATAGATGGAACAGAAAATAGTTTTGAAAGTTTAGGAATATCTATAGTAATTACTATAGATTATTTATTCTTAAGGGAGGATAATCATGGATAGAAGTGCAGGAGTTATAATGCATATTTCTTCTCTGCCAGGTAAGTTTGGCATAGGGACATTTGGCAAGGAAGCATATAAATTTGTTGATTTTTTAAGTAGGACAGGATTAAGTTATTGGCAGGTACTTCCTCTTGGGCCTACTGGATATGGAGATTCACCATATCAATCATTTTCAGCCTTTGCAGGCAATCCATATTTTATTGATTTTGACATCTTAAATGAAGAAGGTATTTTAGAAAAGTTAGATTATGAAGATGAAGATTATTACAAAGATAAAGAAAGTATTGATTATGGATTATTATTTAAAACTAAATACAAGGTGCTTAAGAAAGCTTATCTAAATTATAAAGAAAGTGGCAATCTTAGAATTAGCAATGAAATAGCAGCATTTAAAAAAGCAAATAAGAAATGGTTAAAAGATTATTCATTATATATGGCTATAAAAGAATACTTTGGCTTAGTATCATGGCTTAAGTGGGATGATGATATTAAAAGAAGAGATATAGAAACTTTAGAAAAATGTGAGTTACTGCTAAAAGATGAAATTGAATATTGGAGCTTTATACAGTATTTATTTTTTAAGCAATGGCACAAGCTTAAAAGCTATGCCAATATGCAAGGCATTAAGATAATAGGGGATATACCTATATATGTGGCTATAGATAGTGCAGATGTATGGAGTAATCCAAAAGATTACTTAGTAGATGAAGATACATTAGAACCTAAAGCTGTAGCAGGATGTCCAGCAGATGCTTTCTCAAAAACAGGACAATTATGGGGAAATCCTATATATAATTGGAAGGCAATGGAGGAAGATGGATTTACTTGGTGGATAAGAAGAGTTGAAGAAAGTTTAAAGTTATATGATGTTCTGAGAATAGATCATTTTAGAGGCTTTGAAAGCTATTGGAGTGTGCCATATGGAGAAAAAACAGCAGTGAATGGCAAATGGGTCAAAGGACCTGCAATGAAGCTTTTTGAAGCCATAAAGAATAAATTAGGTAAAGTAGATATAATAGCAGAAGATTTAGGATATCTCACTGAGGAAGTTATAGAATTCTTAAAAGAATCAGATTTCCCAGGTATGAAAGTTCTTCAATTTGCTTTTGATGCAAGAGAAGAAAGTGATTATTTACCACATAATTATATGAACAAATGCATAGTGTATACAGGTACTCACGATAATGATACCTTCAGAGGATGGTATGAAAAAACAGGAGCTAAGGAAGATGTTAAATATTGTAAGGAATATTTAGCTATGAATAGCAATGAAGGATATAATTGGGGCTTCATAAGAGGTGCATGGTCTAGTGTTGGAAGTTTAGCCATAGCACCTATGCAAGATTTCTTGAATTTAGGAAATGAAGCAAGAATGAATTTACCATCAACCTTAGGTGAAAATTGGAAATGGAGAGTTAGAGAGAATATATTAAACTGTGATTTAGCAGATAAAATATATAAATATACAAAAATGTATGGAAGGTGTGAATAAAAGTGGTAAGAGAAGAAATAAAAAGAGGAATTGAGAGATATTTAAAGATAAAATACGCAAAAAGAATTGAAGATGCAGAGGATTTTGAAATATTTAATGCTCTTTCTCTTACAATAATGGAAGAAATAATTGATAAATGGAATGATACAAAGGAATTATATGAAAATGGAAAGCAAGCATTTTATCTATCTGCTGAGTATTTAATGGGACGAGCATTAGGTAACAATTTGATATCAACTGGATTATATGAAGATGTTAAAGCAGTTTTAGAAGAGCTTAATATTGATATAAATAAAATAGAAGAAATTGAAGAAGATGCAGGACTTGGTAATGGAGGTCTTGGAAGACTTGCTGCTTGCTTTATGGATTCAGCAGCTACAATGGAAGTACCACTTACAGGTTATGGAATAAGATATAGTAATGGATTATTCTCTCAATATATTGAAAATGGAGTACAAAAGGAAACTGGGGATTTTTGGCTTAAATATGGAGATCCATGGAGCATAAGAAAAGACTGTGAGACTGTTATTATCAATTACAAAGATATGAAGGTTAAAGCAGTACCTTATGATACTCCAATCATTGGTTATGGAAATAAAAATATAAATACATTAAGATTATGGAAATGTGAACCTATAGAAGAGTTTAATTTCACATTATTTAATGCTCAAAAATATGATGAAGCCTTAGAAGATAAAAATAGAGCAGAAGATATCTCAAGAGTGTTATATCCAAATGATTCTAATAAAGAAGGTAAGATGCTTAGACTTAGACAACAATATTTCTTCTCAAGTGCATCATTGCAAGATATAATAAGAAGTTATAAAAAGAAATATGGTAAGGTAACAGAAGATATAGGAGATATGATTGCTGTACAATTAAATGATACTCATCCTACTATTGCAATTCCTGAGCTTATAAGAATATTAACACAGGAAGAAGGAGTTGAATTTGATGCAGCTTTAAGAGTTGCAAATAAAGTATTTGCTTATACTAACCATACAATTTTAGCGGAAGCTTTGGAAAAATGGAATGAAGATTTATTTAAGGAACTATTTCCAGAAGTATTAGATATAATAAAAGAAATTGATAAAAGATTTTTAGAAGAATTAAAAGACAAGGGATATGCTGGAGCAGAAATTCAAGAGTTCAGAATAATTAATAACAATACAGTTAGAATGGCCAACTTAGCTATACATGTTGGACATACAGTAAATGGAGTAGCACAACTTCACACTGATATTTTAAAGAAAACAGAATTAAATAATTGGTATAAATTATATCCAGAAAAATTCCAAAATAAAACTAATGGAATCACTCCAAGAAGATGGTTAAGATTGTGTAATAAAGAATTATCAAAATTAATTACAGAACTATTAGGTAATGAAGATTGGGTGAGAGAGTTATCTTTATTAAAAAATCTTGAAAAATATGCAGATGATGAAAAAGTCTTAACAAGGTTTATGGATATAAAACATGCAAAGAAGGAACAATTAGCAAAATATATCAAAGATACTGAAGGGGTAGAAATAGATCCAGATTCAATGTTTGATATTCAAATTAAGAGAATGCATGAATATAAGAGACAACTTCTTAATGCCTTTTATATTCTAGATTTATACTATAGAATTAAAGAAAATCCTCAAATGGATATACCAAAAACAACTTTTATATTTGGAGCTAAGGCTTTCCCAGGATATAGAAGAGCAAAGACAATAGTTAAATTTATTAATGAAATAGCAAGACTTGTTGATGAAGATGAAGAAGTAAGTAAGAAAATCAAAGTTCATTTTGTAGAAAACTATAGAGTTTCATATGCAGAAAAATTATTCCCAGCAGCTGATCTTTCAAAACAAATTTCAACTGCAGGAAAAGAAGCATCAGGAACAGGAAATATGAAGTTTATGCTTAATGGGGCACCTACTTTTGGAACATTAGATGGAGCTAATGTAGAAATAGTAAGAGAAAGTGGAGAAGAAAACAACTTTATCTTTGGATTAAAGGTTGAAGACATTCAAGAAATTCAAGGAAAATATAAATCAAAATCATATTACGAAAGTGATGATTCAATAAGAAGAGTAATGGATACACTGATAGATGGAACTTTAAATGATGGAGGAACAGGAGACTTTGATGATTTATTTGATTCATTAATCAAAGAAGGAGATCAATATTTCTTATTAGCTGATTTTGAAAGTTTTAAAAAGACAGAAGATGAAGTATTTAATGCTTATAAAGATAAAATGGCTTGGGCAAAGAAATGTTTCTTAAATGTATGTAATGCAGGAACATTCTCTAGTGATAGAACAATACTTCAATATGCAGATGAAATATGGGATGTAAAGAGAACAGAAAATAAATAGAAGTAAAAATGTGCTGTAGCTTTTAATACAGCACATTTTTTATGATGAATTATAAGTATAATAAATATTTTTAAAACATAGAAACTATATATAGAATTATAATTATGTAGATTACATATAAATTAATATATTATCTTTTAAAAAGTGAGAAGAGGCATATGAATAAAAAGAGCGTATATGATTATTTTATAGGTTTAGTGGCATTAATGTTAAGCTTAATAATAGTTATAGATATATTTGTAAGTATTCCTAAAGAAGTACGTCTATCATTTTATTATATAGAAAATATTATTAGGCTTATATTCATTGGTGATTATATTGGCAGATTAGTATTAAGTAAGAATAAGAAGGAGTTTTTTAAGGAAAATATAATTGATCTTTTATCAATTATCTCCATAAGAATATATTTGAAATGTTTTAAAGTAGTGAAGATTACTGAAATTATTCCTGCATATATGGTAATTAGACTATGTAAAGTTTTTATGGTTATAGTAAATATCATTAAATTTAAAGTTAAGGTAAGAGATGAAATAAGAAAAAACAAATTCAACTTTTTGCTGGTTATATCAGTGATAATAATTGTTATTGGTGCAGTAATTATTTCTACTATAGAAGGTATAAGTCTTGAAGATGCTCTTTGGTGGAGTTTTGTTACTTTTACTACCGTTGGCTATGGAGATGTACTTTTAAAAACGCAGTTAGGTAGAATTTTTGCTGTTATACTTATGATAATTGGAATTGGGGTTATTGGAGTAATTACTACTACAATAACATTATATATAGTGAATTCCGGAAGAAATAAGAGTTCAGATAATTACAAAAGTCATATTATTGAAGATATTAAAGAAAAGCTAGATAATTATGAAGAGCTTAGTGATGAAGATATAGATACAATTATAAAAGTATTATCATCTTTAAAAAAGCATGAGAAATAATAGATATAGTGATATAATGTTTAAGTATTTATGAAGTATTTAAATTTAATGTAAAGGAGAAGAAAATGAAGAAGAATATTGTTATATTAGATGGAAAAAGCTTAGGCGATGTATCTTATGATAAATTAAAGAAGTATGGGAATTTTACTTATTATGATACAACTTCTTATGAAGAAGTAAGAACAAGGATTAAGGATGCTCATATAGTATTTACTAATAAGGTTGTGCTTGATAAAGGAAATTTATCAGCAGCAGAAAATTTAGAGTTAATTTGTGAAGTTGCTACTGGTTTTAATAATATAGACATAGAATATGCTAAGGAAAGAAACATAGCTGTAACAAATGTTGCAGGTTATTCTACTAGTACTGTAGTTCAACATACCTTTGCCACAGCTTTAGCTTTAATGGATGAAGTACTTTATTATGATAATTTTGTAAAGAGTGGTGAATATTCTAAGTGTGGATTATTTACATGTTTAAATAAACCTTTTAACGAAATAGAAGGAAAGACATGGGGAATAATAGGTTTGGGAAATATAGGAATAAGAGTGGCTAAGATAGCAGAAGTCTTTGGTGCAAAAGTTATTTATTACTCTACATCAGGAAAAAATTCATCTAAGGACTTTGAAAGAGTTTCATTTGAGGAATTATTAAAAGAAAGCGATATAATATCTATTCATGCACCATTAAATGAAAAGACTGATAGATTAATAAATTATGATGCATTATGTCAAATGAAGAAAAGCTCTATTTTAATAAATATGGGTAGAGGACCTATAGTATGTGAAGAAGATCTTGCTAAAGCCTTAAATGAAGGAAAAATAAAAGGTGCTGCTCTAGATGTATTTGAAATTGAGCCAATAAAAGAAGATAGTCCAATATTAAAAGTTGAAGATAAAGAAAAACTTATTTTATCACCTCATATTGCATGGGCAAGTGTAGAAGCTAGAGGAAGATTATTTGATGAGGTAATAAGTAATATAGAAGCTTTCTATAATGGGGAAGAGAGAAATAGAGTAGAAAACCAAAAGTAAAATATTGACAAAAAAGTATTAATTAGATAATATAATAAAAAAGAATACTTAAAAGTAATAATTGAGAGTATTAGAAGGGTGAAGATTTTTTATATAAACATTTTTAAGGGGGCTATTAAATGTTAAATTATAAAAAATACAAAAGATTTGAAACTATAGAATTGAAGGATAGAAAATGGCCAAATAATACAATTAATAAAGCGCCTATATGGTGTAGTGTGGATTTACGAGATGGAAATCAAGCATTAATAAATCCAATGACTGTAGATGAAAAGGTAGAGTTTTTTAAGCTCTTAGTAAAGCTTGGGTTTAAGGAAATTGAAGTAGGGTTTCCTTCTGCATCAAAAATAGAATATGACTTTTTAAGAAGGTTAATTGAAGAGGATATAATTCCAGATGATGTGCTTGTGCAGGTTCTTACTCAGGCTAGGCCACATTTAATAGAAAAGACTTTTGAAGCTTTAAAAGGAGTAAATCAGGCTATAGTTCATATTTATAATTCTACTTCAATACTGCAAAGAGATGTTGTTTTCAATATGAGTAAAAGTGAAGTAAAAGAAATAGCTATAGAGGGAACAAAACTTGTAAAGGAATATGTAAAATCATTTCCAGGGAAAATATATTTAGAGTACTCTCCAGAAAGTTTTACAGGGACAGAAATGGATTATGCTCTTGAAGTATGTAATGCAGTGGTAAAAACTTGGGGAGCAGATAAGAATAATAAGGTCATAATAAACTTGCCATCAACAGTGCAGATGGATACACCAAATATATTTGCAGACCAAATTGAATATATGTGCAGGGGTATAAAATCTAGAGAAAATGTTATTATAAGTGTACATCCACATAATGATAGAGGAACAGGGGTAGCTGATGCTGAAATGGCACTTTTAGCTGGTGCTGATAGAGTTGAAGGAACTTTATTTGGTAATGGTGAAAGGACTGGTAATGTAGATGTACTGACAGTTGCCTATAATATGTTTTCTCATGGAGTAAATCCGGAGCTTAATATTGAAAACATCAATGAAATAATTGAAATATATGAAAGGTGTGTAAAGATTCCAGTGCATGTAAGGCATCCATATGCAGGAAACTTAGTCTTTACAGCATTTTCAGGTTCACATCAAGATGCAATAAATAAGGGAATAAAAAAATATAATGAAAGGCATAAGAACATATGGCAAGTACCGTATTTACCTGTAGATCCAACTGATTTAGGAAGAGAATATGAGCCTTTAGTAAGAATAAATAGCCAATCAGGAAAAGGAGGAGTAGCCTTTATTATGGATCATTGTTTTGGGTATAAGCTTCCAAAATCAATGCAACAAGAGTTTGCAGAAGTAGTTCAGAAAATTTCAGAGTTAAAAGGTGAAGTACAACCGAATGAAATAATGAATGCTTTTACAGAACAATACTTAGATATAAAAGAGCCCATGAAGCTTAATAACCTTAATATTGAAGATATAGTAGAGGTAAATGAAAAGGTAAATACAAAAGTAAAGGCAGAAATAACTTTTAAAAATGAAAAACATATTATTGAGGGAATTGGAAATGGACCTATTGATTCTCTTTTAAATGGATTATCAAAAAGCAAATTGATTAATGTTAAAATATTAGATTATAAAGAACATTCCTTAAGCATGGGTTCAGAAGCGGAAGCAGCTTCCTATGTGTATATGGAGAGACGGGATAGCTTTATAAAAACTTTTGGTGTAGGTGTAGATAGTAATATTACTAAGGCTTCTATTAAGGCTATGATCAGTGCTATAAACAGATTATATAGATAAATATTGAAAAAATTTATCATAAAGTATATAATTAATCTAACAAAATAATATGTTCGGTTGAAGGTAGTGGGAGAGCGATTTAATAATCCACCGAAGAAGTAAATCTTTCAGGTTTGTAGGACCGCTATTGGACGAGCCCTTGGAGAGACTCAAAATTTTTGAGCACCGAAGGAGCAAGACAGAAATGTTGAAACTCTCAGGTAAAAGGACAGGGGATTAAATAAAAATATTATATTTAATTTCTTAAATATTTTAAAAGTTTAAATATAATTATATATAATATTTTTATTAATCTCCTCCTAAAATAATAGGAGGTTTTTTTATGAAATTTTTAGAGATAGTAAAAAATATTTTAAATTTAATGAACAATTTAGTATGGGGACCACCACTATTAATTCTCTTAGTAGGAACAGGAATATATTTTACAGTAAAGTTAGGCTTTTTACAGATAACCAAGCTTCCACTTGCTTTTAAGTATTTATTTTCTAAGGATGAAGACCAAGTTAAAGGAGATGGTGATATATCTAGCTTTGCTGCGCTATGTACAGCTTTATCAGCAACTATAGGAACAGGAAATATTGTAGGGGTTGCAACGGCTGTGGGAACAGGAGGACCAGGAGCAATACTTTGGATGTGGATTGCAGCTTTTGTAGGAATGGCCACAAAATATGCAGAAGGATTTTTAGCTATAAAGTATAGAGAATGTGATGAAAATGGTCAGATGTGTGGAGGCCCTATGTATTATATAGAGAAAGGAACAGGCAATAAACTTTTAGCAAAATTATTTGCTTTCTTTGGATTAGCAGTAGCTCTTTTAGGAATAGGAACATTTGGGCAGGTAAAATCTATATCAGATGCAGTTACTAAAGGTTTTAATATTTCTCCCCAGATTACAGCAACTGTAATTACAGTATTAGTTGCTGCTGTTACATTGGGAGGAATTCAAAGAATATCTAAAGTAGCAGAAAAAATAGTACCATTTATGGCTTCACTTTATATTATAGGAGCCTTACTAATACTTATATGTTATTTTAAGGAGATACCAGAGGCTATTCTGTTGATAGTGAGCAGTGCATTCAATCCCCAGGCTGCACTGGGAGGTGCAGCTGGAATTACTATTAAAACAGTAATTCAAAGAGGTATAGGTAGAGGTATCTTTTCTAATGAAGCAGGTCTTGGAAGTGCACCTATAGCAGCTGCAGCTGCAAAAACAAAATCACCAGTTAAACAAGGACTTATTTCAATGATAGGAACATTTATTGATACTATATTAATATGTACAATGACTGGTCTTGCACTTGTATTGACAGGAGCATTTAATAGTGGACTTGAAGGTGTGGCTATGACAACAGCTGCTTTTGAAACAGCATTTCCTATAGCAGGTATTGGAAAGTTTATTGTAAATATAGGGCTTATATTTTTTGCCTTTACTACAATTATAGGTTGGAATTATTATGGTGAAAAGTGTCTTCAATATCTAGCAGGTATAAAGAGTATAAAATTATATAAGATAGTATTTATATCATTTGTTGCTGTTGGGCCATTTTTATCGTTGGACACGGTTTTTGTGATAGCAGATATAGTTAATGGATTAATGGCTTTACCTAATTTGGTGGGACTTATTGCTCTTAGAAAAGTAGTAATTAGCGAAACTGAAGAATTTTTTTCCAAAGAAGAGTTAAAGATAGAAAAAGTTTAAAAATATAAGTATAAAAGGTATTAACAAATTATGGAGTAGATATGGTATGTTAATACCTTTTATTATTTTTGTTTAATTTTTTTGTAATAGTAATGTAATAAATAATTCAAAGAATATATATATAATTAAAGAGGGAGGTGGAAAGAGTGCAAAATAAGAGTGTTTATAATGGAATTGAAGAATATAAGGTTGAAAAAAATAAAACAACTTCAGTAACGATATTTGTAATATTGTTTATAAGTGTTTTTTTACTTACGTTTTCTATAGTAATAAATATGTTTAATATAGATATTTTAAAGAAGGAAATATTTACAGCAGAACAGATGGAGGATTACATAAATATAGCTGATTCAGTGAGTTATGGAAGAGCTCAAGTTAATTGGCAGGAGGTTATGGCCATTGCCATGGTATTGTATGATGGAAACTCTACTTTAATTCAAGATGATGATTTGACTATGATTGCAGAACGATTCTTAGAAAAGGTAGATGCACTATATAAGATTAAGAATTTTCAAAGTGTATTAGAAGATTTAGGACTTGAAGAAGAACAGATTGTTGAAGCAAATGAGTATTTAGAAAAAATAAAGTACTGCTCACTATATGAAGGATTATATTACGATTATGATAAGATAGAGTTTATTGAATCAATAGAGCAGCAGGCATATATCAATTATAAGAAGTATGGTATATTGCCATCTATAACTATAGGACAGGCTATTTTAGAGTCTGGATGGGGAAAATCACAGTTAGCAATGGAACATAATAATTTATTTGGCATTAAAGCTGATAGTAGATGGAATGGGGATATAGCTACTATGACTACAAATGAAAATTATTCGGATGTAATTGAGGCTAGTTTTAGGAAGTATGATAGCAAAGCAGAATCGATAGAAGATCATGGACTATTTTTATATGAAAATGAAAGATATACCGTTAATGGTGTATTTATTGCAAAAGACTATCGAAGTCAGGCTTTAGCCCTTCAAAGCGCAGGATATAGTACTGCTAAAAATGAAGCTGGAGAGCTTATATATGCTGATAAGCTTATTAATATAATTAAGAATTACAATTTAATGTTATATGATACAAAAGTGGAAAGGGAGGATTGATAATTGAAAAAAGGACTTTTTTTCAGTCCTTTTTTCGTTATCTTATTGAAAACTTTTTTTCGGAAGGATGTAAATCTATTTTCTTCTGGCTTAAGTTATTTACTCTTATGAAGAAATTACCTTTTTTTATGTTATGAATAAATATATTTATTTTTTCTTCAGAGCCTTGAACTTCAATTTCTACCATGCCGTTATTAAGATTATGGGCATAACCAGTTAAATTAAGTTCAGCGGCGTTCATCTGACAGAAATATCTAAATCCAACTCCTTGTACCCTACCATCACATATTATATAGTATCTTACCATAGTTTAAATTGCCTTAATTTGAAAGTACATCAGTAAATGCTGATTCATATAGTTTTAATGTTTCTGAATTTAAGTTAGTAAATATTGTACATCTTGCTAAAGTTTCTTCAGAAGGGTAAGCAGCAGGATTATTTTTTGTTTCTTCATCTAACATCTCAAAAGCAGCTGTATTTGGTGTTGAGTATTCAATATATTCAACATTTTTTAATGCATTATCAGGATCACATAGGAAGTTTATGAAAGCTTCTGCACCTGATTTATTTGGAGCACCTTTTGGTATTACTAAAGCATCAAACCATTTATTAGAACCTTCTTCGGGGATAGCATATTTTAAATCAGGATTTTCATTCATGATATAAATTGCATCACCAGACCATACTGTAGCTAATGCTTTTTCTCCAGCTATCATGTTATCTTTAACTTCATCAACAACATATACTGGATTAGTTACATCTCTTTGTGCTATTAAAGCATTTTTAGCAGCTTCAATTTCTGATGCATCAGTTGAGTTGATAGATGAACCAGTTTTAATTAAACCAATAGCCATTGTATCTCTAATTGAATTGAACATATAAACATTATCTTTATATTGTTTATCCCATAGAATATTCCAACTTGTTACAGGTTCAGTAACAACTGAAGGATCATAAATTATACCAATAGTTCCCCACATATATGGTACAGAATATTCATTATTAGGATCGTAAGAAAGGTTCTTATAATCTTCACCAATATATTTATAGTTAGGAATATTTGAAAAATCTATATTTTCTACCATATCTTCTGCAATCATTTTTTCAATCATATAATCAGAAGGAACAACTATATCATATGTTCCAGGATTAGTTTTAACTTTTTGATACATTATTTCATTTGTATCATAAGTATCATAATTTACTTTGATACCTGTTTCTTTTTCGAATTGGTTAATTAATGAAGGATCAATATAATCACCACAGTTAAATACGTTAATAGTTCCATTTTCTCCAGCAGAGCTTCCAGAGCATCCTACAAAAGCAGAAGATGCTAATAATACAGCTGAAACACAAGCAATAGATTTTTTTATTTTCATTTACTTTTCAACACCTTTCGTACTAAAATCTTTTCTATTTACTATTAATAATAGTATAAGCACTATTATAAACATTAATGTAGATAATGCGTTAATTGATGGATTTATTCCTTTTCTAGCCATTGAGTAAATCTCAATAGAAAGGTTAGTAACACCAGGACCTGTGGTGAAGAAGCTTATTACAAAGTCATCAATAGACATTGTAAAGGCCATAAGCATACCAGCAAAAATTCCTGGCTTTATTTGTGGAAGTACTATCTTTCTAAGAGTATACAAAGGAGTTGCACCTAAATCTAAAGCAGCTTCTTCTATGTTAGTTGGCATTTGCTTTAATTTTGGTAGTATTGATAATACAACATAAGGAATATTAAAAGTAATATGAGCTATTAGCATAGTAGTAAAACCAAATTCAATATTTAAATAAGGAGTTACAAATATAAATAAGCTCATAAGTGAAATACCAGTAACAATATCAGGATTTAACACAGGAAGATAATTGATATTAAGCAATGCTTTCTTTTTAAATCCCCTCATTTTATGTATTCCTATAGCAGCAAAAGTTCCAATGATAGTAGCAACAACTGAAGCAATTACGGCAATTATCAATGTTGTTTTAAGGGCAAGAAGAATTCTATCATTTTGCATAAGCTCCTGATACCATCTTAAAGTAAAACCTTTCCATTGCCCCATAGATTTAGAGTCGTTGAAGGAGAAAACCATTAATGTTACTATAGGAGTATATAGAAATATAAAGATTATTAATAGATAAAACTTTTTGATAAAACTAGATATTTTATTTAACATTTATTTTCCTCCTTCCATACTTTCAGTACCTTCAAATTTATTCATTATAGCCATAGAAATTAAAATTATAATCATCATAAAGATAGCTAGTGCTGAACCAAAATTCCAATCTCCCATGGTTGTAAATTGGGTTTCTATTAAGTTCCCTAACAGCATGTACTGTCCACCACCAAGAAGTCTTGAAATAACAAATGTAGAAACAGCAGGCATAAATACCATTGTTATTCCTGTAATAACTCCAGGCATGCTTAATGGAAATATGATTCTAGTAAATATTTGTCTTTTATTTGCACCTAAATCTGCAGCAGCATCAATAAGACTGTTATCCATTTTTATCAGCACTGTATATATAGGCAGTATCATAAAAGGCAAAAAGTTATAAACCATTCCTAAAAGCACAGCTGCATCAGTATAAAGTATATTTATAGTATTTAAGCCAATGGCAGATAAAAAGTTATTTATTACACCGTTTTTTCCTAGTATAGGAAGCCATGCATATGTTCTAAGTAGAAAATTCATCCACATTGGAACAATAAATAACATGATTAATATATTTCTTCTATTAGATTTCATTTTTGAGATGAAATATGCTACAGGGTATCCAAGTATAAGACATAGCACTGTAGATTGAAAAGCTAACACTAGACTTCTTCTAAATACAGAAACATACTGTGAATTTAATACTCTTTTAAAGTTTTCTAAAGTAAAAGAATAGCCAGAAGCTGTTTCTTGTGTGAAGCTGAAGAAAACAATTATAATAAGTGGAATTACAATAAATAATGTGCTCCATACTATATAAGGTGAAGCAGGAAGAGTACTTGAACCATTATTCTTCTTCATTTTACATCATTACCTTTCTCATGATATGAATAGACTCTGGAGAAATATTTAATCCCACCATAGCTCCGATTTCTGCATTTTTTATATTATGTACAATCCACTTATGTTCATTTTCAATTACTTCTATCTCATAATGAACGCCTTTAAATTTAACGGAATTTACTTTACCAGTAATCATTCCTTTTTCAGGTGAGATAATTTCTATATCTTCAGGTCTTATTACAACGTCCACTACTTCATTGGAATTAAATCCTTTATCAACACATGTGAATACATGATTACAGAATTCAACTTTTAAATCTTCAAGCATTATTCCATCAACTATATTACTTTCACCAATAAAATCAGCAACAAAAGCATTGGCAGGTTCGTTATAAATATCTTCTGGAGAGCCCATTTGTTGAATTATTCCCTTATTCATAACAACAATAGTATCTGACATTGTCAGTGCTTCTTCTTGGTCATGAGTAACAAAGATAAATGTTATTCCAAGTCTTTGTTGAATTCTTTTAAGCTCACTTTGCATTTCTTTTCTAAGTTTTAAATCTAAAGCACCAAGAGGTTCATCAAGTAGTAATACCTTAGGTTCATTAACTAAAGCTCTAGCAATAGCAACTCTTTGTTGTTGTCCACCACTTAGAGAATCTATAGATCTTTTCTCAAAACCTTCAAGAGCAACAAGCTTTAGCATTTCACTAACTTTTTTATCTATTTCATTTTTTGATACTTTCTTAATTTTTAATCCAAAAGCTATATTTTCATATACATTCATATGAGGAAATAGAGCATATTTTTGGAATACAGTATTTAATTGTCTCTTATATGGAGGTAAAGCTGAAATGTCTTCATCGTTAAATAAAACTTTACCGATGTCGCTATTTTCAAAGCCTGCTAATATTTTTAGAGTTGTTGTTTTACCACAGCCGCTTGGACCTAATAAAGTAAGAAATTCATTTTTCCTTATATTAAGAGATAAGTTATTTAAAACAGTATTATCACCGTATGTTTTAGACACATTTTTTATCTCAATTATATTTTGACTCAATATAAACACCTCTTTCTGTATATTAAAAATTATAATTTATTACTAATATTTATATTAATTAAAATGATGGAGGAGTACTAATCCAAATAACTTTCGCTACAGTTTTTCCATTGTTTGAAATATAGTGGTTGGCCTTAGGTTTAAAATAGAAGCTTTGGCCTTTTTTTATCTTATGCTTAGTATCACCAAGATGTAGCGTTATATTACCAGAAAGTACAAATCCAAATTCTTCTCCTTCATGAGGATCTTCCTCTAGGTATTGTCCTCCAGGTTGTAATGTAATCATAATTGGTTCCATCATGTTTTTCTGTGCATTAGGCACAAGCCACATAAGGGAATACTTTAATTCCTCATTTTCTGTTTCAAACATATCTTCATAAGTATATGTAATTTTTTCATCTCTATCATCGCTAAAAAATTCTTTTAAATTTGTACCAAGTATCTCTAATATATCTATTAAGGTTGCAATAGAAGGAGATGTTAAATCATTTTCAAGCTGTGAAATGAATCCTTTAGATAATTCACATCTATTGGCAAGCTCTTCCTGAGTGAGACCTTTTTCAATACGCATTCTTTTGATTTTATCACCGATTTTCAAACTATTCACCTCCCAGGATAAATCTTAATTTGTAGAACTATTACTAAACTGAGGGTTTAAAATTACTAAACAAACAAAGCATATTATATATATATTAGTAAAAAAAATCAATATTTTTAAGGAAAAAAATGCTTTGAAGTGCCAAAATCCTTTTTATTTTATCACATATATTATTAAAAATGTTAAATAAAGTATTAGAGAAAATAAAAGAACATTTAGTTTTATAAGATTAACAAAAAGATCAACAATTAGAATTTAGCAGCAGAACATTCCATGAATTAATGTAATGTGATATTATATATTTGTGGATTGTAATATCAGATTAATAATAAAGTAATTTATTGTTAGCAGGTTATGGTTTGTTAGCAATATTTATAATTCATATTAGTATGACTTGTGGGAGGATGGCAGATGATTAAAGGAAAAATTCATTCAGTGGAAAGTATGGGGCTAGTAGATGGGCCTGGTATCAGAGTTGTAGTATTTATGCAAGGTTGTACACTAAGGTGTCTTTATTGTCATAACCCAGATACTTGGACTTTAGATGGAAATAAAGATGCGTTAGATTTTACACCTGAAGAATTAGTAAATAAGATATCTAGATTTAGAAGTTACTTCGAGAAATCAGGTGGTGGAGTTACTTTTTCAGGAGGAGATCCATTAAAGCAACCTGAATTCCTTAAGGAAACATTAAAGCTATGTAAGGAAGCAGGAATCCATACTACTTTAGATACTTCAGGAGTAGGATTTGGAGATTATGAAGAAATATTAAAATATACTGATTTAGTTTTATATGATGTGAAGCATTTAACTAGAGAAGGTTATAAGGATATGACTGGAATAGAAATAGATGAAACACAAAAGTTCTTAGAAGCATGTAAGAAGATGGGTACTAAAATGTGGATAAGACAAGTAGTAGTTCCAGGAAAAACTGATAGTGAAGAATACATAAGAGAGCTAGGAAAGTTTATTAAGACACTGGATAATGTTGAAAAGGTTGAATTGCTTCCATATCACTTACTTGGTGTAAATAAGTATGAGACTTTAGGTATTAAGTATAGACTTGAAGGATTAGAAGCGATGGATAAGGAAGCTTGTAAGGCACTTTATAAATTCTTAGAATTATAAAAATAGATTTATTTTTACTATGTTTAAGTATTAATAAAGGATTTAAATGTTAGTTAAAGAAATAGCATCCCATTAATATTAGGATGCTATTTCTTTAATTGTTCTGAGAAAAAGCCAGGTTTGATATATTTTTGCTTTATACCTTCTATAACTAATAAATAAGTAGCAGCAGTATCAAATCTTGCATCATGGTAGTTTCCACTTCCTTGGAATAGTTCATTAGCTTTGGTAGCTATTTTATCTTGAGATATATTTAAGAAATCAATAACTTCTGAAAGTTTAGGATTCTTAATGCCATTCCCTCTTGGAGCAGGAATATTGCAAATGTTTTTATAATATGTCATAGTACAAAATGAGTTTTTAGGTTCCCATGTCTCATCAATCATACCCACTTCATAAAGAGAGTTTAGTTCATGTTTTAAGAATTTAATATCAAATTGAACATTGTGTCCAATAACAAAATCAGCATCAAAGAAGTCTTTCATAAAATCTTGTAGTTGATCTAAAAATTCCATTCCTTCAGAAAGCTCATATAATTTTTCAAGAGAAAATCCGTGAACTTCTTCAGCACCTGGATCCATTTCATCTACAGTAAAAAAGAAGTTTTTGCCAATAGTTCTTTGAGGTTTAGTAGTTGTATCTACTGTAATATAACTTAACTGACATATATGGCCAGGTTTTACGCTTGTGGTTTCAGTATCAAAAAAAAGTAATTTCATTTTTTCCTCCAAATGTATTTAATTATGATTTTATAATATCATAATGTGCTTTAATTAACAAATTACTTATTATTAAAAAAACTCCATAAATATGGAGTTTCAATGAAGTTCTTGAGACATTAAGTTAATAAGTTGTATACAGGTTTCTTTAGTTTTGTTATCTTTATCCAAAGTAGGGTTATATTCAACAAAATCAATACATCTTACATGGCTTGTACCAAATATTCCATGAAGAAGTATTTGGCTTTCTTCAAATGTTAATCCATTATTTACTGGGGTTCCAGTACCAGGAACATAAGAAGGGTCTAGGCAGTAAATGTCATAAGAAAGATGTATATTAGTTAAATGGTTGTTATTGATTTTTCTTAGTAGTTCTTCAATGATGGCTTCAGCTCCTTTATTTTTAATATCTTCAATTGTCCACATATTTATTTCTAAATTATTTATTAATTTAATTTCGCCACTATCTAAATCTCTACAGCCTAATAGAAAAATATTTTTTGGATTTACTTTTCTTTTATTAAATAGAATAGATGTTAGAGATTTATATCCAAGGCCTATGGAAGCTGCTAAAGGCATTCCATGAATATTACCACTAGGTGAGGTTTCGTGAGTATTTAAATCGCCATGGGCATCTATCCATATTACAGCCAAATCATCATTAAAGTATTTACTAGTGCCTGCTAAAGAACCTAAAGCAAGTGAATGATCTCCACCTAAGATAAAAGGTATAGTACCATTATTAAGAGCAAGATATACTAGTTCAGCTAAAGAGGTGTTACATTCAATAACTTCATTTAAATATTTCATTTTAGGATTAATCAAAAATTTTTTCTTAGCATCTAGGAAAGGTACGCTTATATCGCCTAAATCAATAACATTATGTTTTTTTGCAAATATATCTATAACATTATTTTCTCTAAGTATTTTTGGTCCTTGCTCAACACCGGGTTTATCACAACCATAAAAAAGAGGCATACCAATAATGCTTATATTCATATAAAGACCTCCAATCATAATTACCTTATTAATGATATATTACATTAATAAAGTTAAGTAGATGTAATAATTTATAATAGATTATTAATATTTTGTCCTAAAACAATAAAAAAATGATAGTATATATTAAGGTATAAAGGCATATTATGTTTTAAAAAATAAAAAATACACAAAATATAATAAATTTAAAAGTGGCAATTTTACAAAATACCATATTATATACAAAGATAATATGAATTTACTTAAAATATATTATATTATTATTGTAATATATTGTAGATTAGTTATATAATATTATAAGAAAAGGAGGCGACAAAATGCGCAGAAAGAAAAAGAGCTGGTCAACAACAAAAAAGGTAGTCTTATCTTTAGTAATGGTTTTAGTTATTTTAATAGGAAGTGTATTAGGATTTTATAAGCATATAAAAAATAAAATTTATGTAAAAAAAGAACCATCAATTTCTAACAATGATTCAGAATTCAAAGAAGTTGAAGGAATTACAAATGTTTTATTAATAGGAGTAGATGCAAGAGATTTAGATGAACCTTGTAGATCAGACTCTATGATCATTGCAACATTGGATAATAATAATAAAAAAGTTAAATTAACATCGTTATTTAGAGATACTTTAGTAGATATACCAGGACATGGAGAAGCTAAACTTAATTCAGCATATATGCTTGGTGGGCCAGAGCTTTTAATAAAAACTGTTAAGGAAACATATAATGTAAGTATAGATAAATATATAATAATTAATTTTTGGGGATTTGAAACTATTGTTGATTACATAGGTGGAATAGAGGTTGATGTAAAAGATTATCAATTAGAAGAGCTTAATAAATATATAGGTGAATCAACTGGTGGAAATGATTGTCCTGTTGAAAAGACTGGTATACAGACTTTAAATGGTAAACAAGCTTTATCGTATGCGAGAATTAGATATAACGTTGGGGATGAATATGAGAGAACTGACCGTCAAAGAGAAGTAATATTTAAAGTGATAGAAAAATTACAAAATACCAAGCCAAGTAAATATTTGGGAGTAATGAATACTATGCTTGAATATATCAAGACAAATATTGATCCGTTGGAAGCTTTAAATATGGCATATACAATATATAAGTTCCCAAGTCTTGATGTGGAACAATTGCAAATTCCATTAGTTGCTTTATCTGAAACAAGAAACTATAAGGAGTTAGGTTCTGTATTCTTGATGGATAGACTACAAAATGCAAGTATATTATATAACTTTATATATGAAAATAAATATCCAAATGAAGAAGAATTTAATTATGATTCATTAAAAACAGAACTTCAAAAATATGCAAATCAAGAATCAGTTTATAATAAAATGTACGATATAAATCCAAATGATTATATTGAAGCACAAGATGGTGAAGTCGAAAGAGGTAATAATTCTATGGAAGCACCGCAAGAACCAAATTATGTACCGAATGAACCAATTTCTGCACCTGAAGAAGAAGCAGGTGATAATAGTGGACAAGTTCCACCAAATGAAGATTCTGGAGAGAATATACCAAGTACACCTGTCCCAGAAGTACCTAAAGAACCATCTGGAGGAACTGGAGATAGTAATTCTGGAACTGAAGAAACTGAAACTCCAGGTGAAGGAGTGGAGCAAGGGGTAAATGATAATTTAAATGGAAATTAAATTTAAAAGAACTGCAACGTTGCGGTTCTTTTAAATATGTAAAATTATAAACTTATTATTAAATTTATATTATTTTAAAAAAATTATGATATAATAATAAGCAAATTATGCAAAAGAGGTGAAAAGATGAGAAATTTTGATTTATTTAATTTGATTATATCTGTACCAGCAGTATTAATTGCTTTTACAGTACAAGGATATGCTAAAGCTTTTGTAGCTGATAAATTAGGTGATAAGACACCTAGATTTCAAGGAAGATTGACTTTAAATCCAATAGCACATATTGACATTGTAGGGTTTATCATGATTTTGTTATTTCGTTTTGGGTGGACAAAGCCTCTAGAAACAAATCCAAGGGCTTACAAAAGAGGATATAAAGATGCAATAAAAGTATCTATTGCTGCACCTATAGGAAATTTAATCGCAGCATTTATTGGAATGTTTATATATGTATTCTTAATAAGATTCATGGGAACGATGTTAAGCGGTGCATCAGGAACTGTAATACTAAGCATGGTTTATGCTGTTGTAAGCGTAAATGTAAGTTTATTTGTATTTAATTTACTACCGCTTCCAGGGTTGGCTGGATTTGAGATATTTAGAGATTTAGCACCTAAACATTTTTATAAAATGGCAGATAAGATATATGAATATCAATTTTTAATCCTAATGTTTGTAGTTTTTGTGGGATCAAGCATTCTTTACTATCCTGTTAGTTTTATAATTAATTTATTTTATAGTATTGTGAGAATTATACTTTAAAAGAAGTGGATTTGCCACTTCTTTTGTCTTATAATAAATTTTTTAATATACATATGTTTAGGGAGAAATTTATGGATGAGATAAATATTATAGTAGGCATTATTGAAAAAGAATTTGATGTTAATAGAGACATAATTAAAAAATCTATACGAAGAAATACTTCAAAAGAGTATGGAGATTACAGTGTGCTGTGCTATATGTTAAAAAAGAATTTTAAAGAAAGTCCTTTAATTATTGCAAAAAAAATATCATATATTTTAAAGGAGAATGGAATAGAAAGCTGTGAAGTAATAGGGCCTTATGTAAATTTATATATAAAAAAAGATAGAATGTTAGAAAGTTTTTTTTCGCAATTTAAGGTTGAGGATAAAAGTATACATAGCAATGAAAAAATATTGATTATAAATAAAATGAAAAATTTATCTATAGTAACAGAATTAAATGATTTATATAAATTAATAATAAATAAATTTATTGAAGGGCTATATAGAGAGCAGGGGTATAATTGTGAATTATATAATCCAATCCATAGGGAGAAAAAATTATTTAGTACTAATTATATTTTAGAAAATATTAGAAATAAAGGATTAATAAAGAGATTTAATCATGAAGAAATAGTAGAGCTTAAAGAATTTAATCTTCCACCTTTAATAATTAGAGATAAAGATTATAATTTGACCATAGAAGATTTAGCTTATCCGTTACATAGAGCATATGATAAAAATACTACTAAGATAATAGTAATTAGAAATAAATATGAAAATACCAGATACAATCAAATATATTCTATTATGAAAAAGGTAGATTATGAAATAGCAGAAAAGCTAGAAAGTGTATCCTTTGGATTTATTAAATTAAATGAAAATATAAAAAAATATATAAGGAATGAAAATCATATTATAAAATTATTATTAAAGAGGTCTAGAGAAGAAGTGGTTCTTGCTTTGGATAAAAATGAAATAAATATTAAAGAAGTAGATATTGAGAGGATAGCTATTGAAAATTTGATTTTTAAATTTTTTAAAAAAGATATAGGTAGTGATGTTATTTTTGATTACTATGAATCATTTAGCATTAAAGATAATAGCTATTTAAAAATTAAAATTATGGAATGTTATCTTAATGAAAAGTTTAATAATATGCAAGGAAAAGAGTCAGCTATAAATTATGATTATTACCACTTAAAAGATAAATTAGAGTTAATAAATTTAATAGAGGAGTATATACAAGCTATTAAAACTAGTAGAAAGAATTATAGTAGTGCACAAATAATAAAATTAATAGATAGAGTTGCAGAGCAAATATCAATAATACGTGAAGAAAAAATAGATGATGAAAAGATTTATTTATTAATAGCGATTTGTAATGTTACAAAAAAGGCTTTTAAGTTGCTAGGGGTCAGCAATGATATGTTAATAAATAAGATACAAAAGTTAACTGTATCTTAATAAATTTTTTGGTATAATCAAATTATGTAATAAAGGAGTGAAATGATTGTTTTTAAAAGATAATAAATATAAAGATGTAATAATAGCTGTTTTGATAACATTTACATTTTGCATAATTATTTATAAAGCATTTGATATATTAGGTCCAGGAATAACTTATTTTTTTAAGGAGTTTGTATCATTATCAATGCCTTTTGTTTATGGAATTGTAATTGCGTATATTTTAAGTCCTGTTGTTAGGATTTTTGAAAGAAGATTAAAGTTAAGTAATGGAATTTCTATTGCACTAACATATGCAGTATTTTTAGGAATAATATTTGTTTTATGTATTTATGGTATACCATCTTTAATTGATTCCATAAAGGATATAGCTTCTAATGCAGATAGTTATATGGAGTCAGTACGAAGTTTTATTGATAAAATAACAAATAATCCTATGTTAAAGGATTTTGCAAGCACTACTGGAGTTGTAGCAAATTTGGAAACATATATTAGTAAGGTTGGCACAATAGCTGTTAATTTATTAGAAAGCTCATTAAGTGGAATATTTAGTGTATCTTCCCAAATAGTAAAAGTTATTTTAGGATTTATAGTATCCATATATGTTTTAATAGATAAAAATCGTTTAATTGCAGCAAGTAAGAAATTTTTAGAACTTTTTATTAAAAAAGAAAAAACGGAAAAAATTATTGAATTTATGAAAATTTATAATGATATGATAGGAGCCTATATAGGTATAAAGGCTTTAGATTCATTGATAATAGGCATAATGGCATTTATATTACTATCTATCGTTAATTCTGAATATGCTGTACTTTTATCAATTATTGTAGGATGTACTAATATGATTCCTTACTTTGGTCCTTTTGTGGGAGAAATAGTGGGATTTTTAATTAATTTATTTGTTTCACCTATAAAAGCAGTTATAGTGTTTGTGGTGCTATTTTCTTTACAGATGTTTGATGGATGGTATCTAGATCCTAAATTAGTAGGTAATAAAGTTGGTGTAAGACCTTTTTGGATTATATATGCTGTGGTTATTGGTGGAGGATTCTTTGGAGTGGCAGGAATGCTTTTAGGCTCACCTACAGCAGCAGTAATAAATATTTATTATAAAAGAATAGTTGGAAAAAAACTATCTAAGAAAAAAGCAGAAAAATAGAAGGCAGAAATTAATCTGCCTTCTATTTTTCTAATTTAATATTACAACTATCACAAGAACCTTTGCAGTTTTTGCATGAATTATTTTTTGAAGATCTATATAATATAAAGATAGCTGAAATTAATAATAAAGCTGTTATAAATATTTCAATATAAGATTTATTGTAAATAATTAGTGATCCTATATTATATACAGCAAATGATGCTATCCATGCTAATAATACTTGATATATAACAGAAAAAGCACACATTTTATTGCCAAATTCTTTTTTCATAGTTCCAATAACTGAAATACATGGTGTATATAAAAGTACAAAAACCATAAATGAAAATGCTGAAAGTGCCGTAAAGTGTAGCGGAAGCACAGCATATAAATCTCCAGAGAAGATTACTGACATTGACGCTACAACAGATTCTTTAGCTAATAGTCCTGTTAATAATGAAACAGAAGATTGCCAGTTTCCAAAACCAAGAGGTTTGAATATAGGTGCAATAAAGCTACCTATTGAAGCTAATATACTGTCATTTACATCACATAATCCATGGATATTAAAGTTTGATAAAAACCATAATACTATGCTCATAGCAAATATCAGTGTACCTGCTTTAGTTAAAAAGCTTTTAGTTTTTTCTAATAATTGATTAGAAAGATTTTTAAATGATGGTGCTTTATATTCAGGTAATTCTATTAAAAATGGCTCTTCATCATTTTTAAATATAGTCTTATTAAATATAAGACCTATTACAAAGGCCATTATTATACCTAAGAAATATAATGAGGCAACTACTATTCCAATATGTTTTGGGAAAAATACTAAAGCAAAAATACTGTAAACAGGAAGTCTTGCATTACAACTCATTAAAGGAACAAGCAATGCTGTTAACTTTCTATCTTTTTCACTTTCCAATGTTCTTGCATTCATTATAGCTGGTACAGAACAGCCAAATCCCATGATCATAGGAATAAATGCTTTGCCAGATAAACCAATTTTTCTCATAATCTTGTCCATTAAGAAAGCTACTCTAGCCATATATCCACTATCTTCAAGGATTGTTATGCATGTAAAAAGAGAAAGTATTATAGGTAGTAATACTATTATTCCTCCTACACCAGCAATAATACCATCTAGAATTAATGATTGAAACCATGGGTTAAAACTAGAAATAGAATTTGCTACAAAAGGAGTGAAATAATCATCAACTAATACTCCTAATAAATCTGAAAGAGGTTGTCCAATCCAAGAAAATGTTACTTGGAACATCAATGCTAAAATCATAAAGAATATAGGATAAGCAAGCCATGGGTTAAGAAGTAGGCTATCTAGCTTATCATTTCTTTTAGAAGTCTTTGGTTTGATGTTTTTTTGAGACTTTGACAAAATTGTCTCTATGTATTTATAGGTTTCTTTTTCAGATGAAAAACTATTTATTTTATTTGTACATTTTAAAGCCTCTAAATTTTTCAAAGTAGCTTTGATTTCACTAATACCTAAGCCCTTAGAAGCTTGAATTGGTACTATAGTAACATCTAATAGAGAAGATAGTATATTGAAATCAATAAAAATACCTTTCTTTTCAGCTACATCAATCATATTTACTGCTAATACTATTGGTTTATTAAATTGTTTTAACTGAGTTGTAAGGTATAGATTTCTATCTATGTTGGATGCATCTACAATATTTAATATTATATCTACATCTTCATTTAGTAAAAAGTTCTTAGATACAATTTCTTCGTTAGAATAAGTATCCATAGCGTATATACCAGGCAAGTCCACAATTTTGATATCATCAAAAAATCCTTCCTTTTTATCAATGGTTACACCAGACCAATTTCCCACTTTTTGATTAGAACCTGTTAACAAGTTAAATAAAGTGGTCTTACCAACATTAGGATTACCAAGTAATGCAACAGTTTTCATATAATTCACCGCCTATTTAATTAAAAAAATATTCTTTGCATCTTTTTTTCTTATGGCTAAATCAAAGCCACGTATATTTATTACCAAGGGGTCACCAAGAGGAGCAACGCGTTTTAGTTCTACTTCCGTACCTTCTACTAATCCTAAAGCAGAAAGTCTTTTTGCTAATTTTAAGTCTCCTTTAATGCTATGAATTTTACCTTTTTCCCCTAATTTCAAATCACATAAACTCATAAAATCACCTCGAATTGAAAATCATTATCGTCTGATTAGTTATGTCAATATAATATCAAAATCTTTATAAAAGGTCAATGAGGTGTACTTGTTATCTAAAAATTACATATATCTATAACAAAATAATTTTGTGTGATATAATATATTTTATAAGTGTAGAAATGATTTATACAGGCGATAAAATTATGTAGAGAAAGAGTGATATTGTGATTATTCGAGAAAATGTCATTGAAGTTGAAGGCTATGATGGGATTGATATGCTAGAAATTGATGGGGAAAAGTGTAAGCCAGAGGAATTGATATTTTTTGATTTAGAACATTATGTATATAAAAAACCTAAATGTATAGGTGTTTTTGGTGCTTGTATATATAATAATATAGACAAAAAGCTTTATGTTACCCAATATATGATTGAAAATAAAAGTGAAGTAGTAGATATATTAGTTTTAGCAAAGAAGTATTTTATAAAAATGAAGGAAATGAGAAAGAAGTCTATTGTGACCTTTTCTGGAAATAATGATTATACTGTTATTAATTATTTATTCAAGAAATACAATATAAATTTTAATATTGAAGGGGAATTTAAATCTATCGATATTCAAAAGGAATATGAGAAAAATAAAAAGACTTCTATAGGGCTTAAGAACTTAGAAAAGATTTTTGAGATATTTAGAGAAGGCGAAGTAATAAGTGGATCAAATTTAGCTAAAACTTTTCATAAAGTTTTAAAAGATGATGAATATATTGAAAGAATGCCTAAAGAAAAAATTGATACTATCTTGCTATATAATGAGCAAGATGTAGTAAACTTATTTAAAATTCTTACTCTATGGGGAAGATATATGAAAGAAGAATTTTTAAGTGATGATGAGCAAAAAGAAGATGAAGAGGAAAGTCAATAAAAAAAATGAAAGATAGATTCTTTTTAAGAATAAATCTTTCATTTTTTTATTGATAAGATATGGAAAAAGATGAACCATCAGATTTTATAATTATGCTTCCTAAGAGGTCTGTTCTGTAAATTTTTATATGATGATTTTTTAAGAGATTTAATGTTGAATAAGCAGGATGACCATACTTATTCTTAGAGCCCACAGATATAATAGCGACTTTAGGATTTACTGAGTTTAAAAAAACTTCAGAGGTAGAGGAACTTGAACCGTGATGACCAATTTTTAGTATATCAGATTTGAGATTTATTTTATTATCAGTTAAAAATTTTTCATTTTCTAATTCTGCATCACCGGTAAATAAAAATGAAATATTTTTATATGTAAATTTTATTATTGGTGAATAAAGATTTAATTCATCATTTATATTTATATTTGGTAAAGTGTAAAATGTAATAGAGGTTCCTGTTCCTAAATTAATAGAGTTAGAACCTGTAGATATAACGGAAATTTTTAAATTTTTATCGTTTAAAGCAGTAACCATATTTTCAAAGGTTATGGTTGAAGCAGTTGCTTTAGGTGCAAGAAATTTACCAATATGGTATTTGCGTATTAGGGCATCCATGTTTCCTATATGATCCTCGTGAGGGTGAGTGGCTATTACGTAGTCAAGCTTAAAAATATCTAGTTTATCTAGATAGTTCAGCAAATCATTTCTAGCGGTAGATGGTCCGGAATCTATTAGTAAATTATAATCATTAACGTTAATAAGGATACAGTCACCTTGCCCTACATCGATAAAATGAACTGAAAGGTAATTGCTATTTGAATTAGTTTTATTATATAATGAGGTGAATTGCTGAGAACACAGTAAGGTAAGAATTAATATTAAAATGGTAGTAAAAGTTTTAAAGTGCGTCTTCTTCATAATTCACCTCCATGGTTAAGAGTTTTGACATGAATATGAAATAATATTCGCTAAAAAATAAAAAAAAGTTAGACTTATAGTTATATATTACAAAGTAAGGAGAATTAAAAGTAATATGTTTTTTAAAGGAATAATGTACATAATATATATGATTGTAGTAAGAATTAAAGGAATTAAATATTCTTATTTAAAAAGATATAAGGGAGATGAAACAGCAGAAAAGTTTGTAGAAGATATAACCATGAAATGGTCTGATTACACAATTAAAACCATAGGAATAGAAATTGAAGTTGAAGGAAAAGAAAATATTCCTACAGAACATTGTGTATTTATAAGTAATCATACAAGTATATTGGATATTCCAATACTTTTTAGAACTATTGGAAAGCCTTTAGGGTTTATAGCGAAAAAAGAAATGTTAAAGGTACCTGTACTGGGATATTGGTTAGAAAAGGCTCATTGTGTTCCATTAGATAGAAGCAATGCCAGAGAGGCTGTTAAATCTATTAGCGAAGGTGTAAAAAATATAAAAGAAGGGTTTTCTATGGTTATCTTCCCAGAGGGTACTAGAGGTAAAATGGGACAGGTAGGTGAATTTAAAAGAGGGAGTCTTAAATTAGCCACAAGAGCTGAGGCATTAATAGTTCCTGTAACTATTGAAGGAGCTAGCAAAGGGTTTGAAGATGAAAGAAGATTTAAACCTTGTAAAGTGAGGGTTGTATTTGGTAAAGCTATAGATACTTCAATGCTATCTAAAGATGAATTAGTTAATTTAGCTGCAAATATTAGGAGTGAAATAGTTTTGAATATAAAAGATTATGGATCAAATTGAAATATTAACTCAATTTGATCCATTGTTTTATCAAAAATTCTTTTTATTATGCAATAATATTAAATTAAAAATTGCAAAAAAAATAGTTAAATATTTCATTACTATATAATATTTAGTTTTACATCACAAAAATACAAAAATTTAGTGAAAATAATAAGTAAAAAATTAAAATAAATTAAAAAAATACATATAAAATATTAAAAATATAAAAAAATATACGTAAAAAATTAAGTGAAAATAAAAGTGGATTAAAATAGTGAATAAAAATATTTTATTTATTGCAAAATAGTGATATAATGTAGGAGAGAGACAAGTATATTTGTGGTACAAATTGGTGTAAAAGTATAAATGGAGGGGACAAAAATGAAAAAAGAATTTTCTATTAGTAATGATAAAGTTTTATTGAATTTTTCAGCAAAATATTGTACTAATTTTGAGTCTGTTTTAGATAGTGAAGGATTTAGAAGGGTTTTAGATGTATATTTAAAAAAATCAGAAAAAAATGTTACGCTTTCATATAGATTTTTAACTGATTCTTTAGGAAGTAAGGATAGACATTTTATAAAAAGAGAACTACTTAAATTATTTAAATGGCTTACCATAATGGATGCAAATGAAATAATAGAAATTGAAAGTAATTACAGAGCTATATTTGAAGATAATCAAGAGTTTATTAAGGTAATAGAAGATTTATATTTATTTTGGAGAAGATTAGAAAGATATACAATTATTCATACAGATAAAGTAAGACAAGGTATTGCAGCAATGAATTTTACTGAAGCTAACTCTGAATTTGCTAAGCTTATTTTAAGATTATATAGAAGAATAGAAGAAAATATTTTAGGAGTCTCTCCTAAAGTATTTAGACAGATACCAGCAGGAGGTAACTGCAGTCTTATGATTAACTCTCTTTTATGGCCAGTACCTAATTGTTATGAAATATTAGAGGATATAAGTTTTATAGATTCTATATTATTAGAAGCTCCATTCATAACATATCCAAAGAAAAATACAAGAAATGGTATATTTAAAGAAATAAAATATAATCCATTAGAATACGCACATATAACTAAAGAGCATTGGTTCTGTTATCCTGCTAAAGTTGGAGAACTTTTGGCTTATGTGTATTTCCATAGAGATTTTATGGAGCACGGAGTTACTCTTTGTAATCTTTTTGAAATGGCAAAAGTAGAAGAATGTAGAGGTAGAAAACCAGATATGATATATGTCTTTGGGGCAACTGATGAGGATGAAGAATTAAAAACAGTATTTTATGATGACAAAGATAATAATATAATGCTTGGTTATGTAAATTATTCAGATGAAATAGATTATTTTGGTTATATGAAAAAGATGCTATTAACACTGCATAATTTAATAATGATAAAAAGAGGATATCTACCAATACATGGTGCCATGGTAAATATTGAAATGAAGAATGGTAAGCATGCTAATGTTGTAATAATGGGAGATAGTGGTGCAGGTAAATCAGAAAGCTTAGAAGCATTAAGAGCACTTGGTGAAAATCAAATAAGTGGTATGATAACTATCTTTGATGACATGGGTATATTTAAGGAGAAAGATGGCAATATTTATGGTTATGGAACAGAAATAGGTGCTTTTGTAAGATTAGATGATTTAGATCAAGGATATGCATTTAAAGAATTAGATAGAAGTATATTTATGAACCCAGATAAAATTAATGCAAGGCTTGTTATGCCAGTAGCTCCATATAGTGAAATAATAAAAGGATATAAAGTAGACTTATTCCTATATGCTAATAATTATACTGAAGTAAAAGAAAATGAAAAGCATATAGATTACTTTGAAAATGTTGAAGCAGCAATTAAGGTGTTTAAATCCGGTGCAAGAATGGCAAAGGGAACAACCACAGAAAAAGGCTTAGTTGAAAGTTATTTTGCTAATCCATTTGGACCAGTGCAAAAACAAAAGGAAACAGATATATTAATTGATAAATACTTTGAGACATTATATAGTGCTGGTGTTAAAGTTGGGCAAATTAAAACTTGTTTAGGAGTAAGGGGACAAGAAAAAAATGGTCCTAAAGATGCAGCATTAGAACTATTTGATATTATTAAATCTATTAAATAAAACATAAGATATTGGCTTTTTCAGCCAATATCTTATGTTCATATTTTATTAAATGAAATTAATAATTGCAAATAAAGATTGTCTTTTATTAGTTCTTTATAAAAATTATATTGATGTATGTTGAGAGAAACTAAACAACTGGAAAACCAATAAATATTCTGCAAAGGTATTCTTACAAATGTTAATTTATATGAGCTCATAATAAGATCACCAATGAAATAAAATAAAATCAAAAAGCAAATGGAACCTAGTTTATTAGATGGTAGCAAAGATATAAGAAAAGAAAGTGCTGGATTTAATATTTTAATAAGTATAAGGGAGCTAATACCCCAAATCAGAGAAAAGTAGAGACATATATATCCTTTTATATTTAAAGGATAAGAAGTGTAATTCCAGTATCGTGTATGAAAGAAAGTATCTAAAGCCCAACCAGTAATAAGCTCTAGTGCAGAAGTGAGTAAAATTGAAAAAATAAAAAGTGAGCAGAGATTATTTTTAAATTTATGAAGTAGTAAGTAAATTATAAGGAAGCCGAATCCATAAATAGTACAAAAAGGACCAGTTAAGAATCCTCTGTTAACAAAGTGATGATGAATTGAATAGGCATATAAGACTTCACATGTCCAACCTAAGAAAGAATAAAGAGTAAATAAAATAATCATCTTGTAAAGATTTGAATTTATGGATTTATAAATTTTCATTAATTATCAATCCTTTTAAATTTATATCAATCATAAAAAACATAAAAAAGTCCTACATATTGGTAAGACTTTTTCATCATTAGTTCTATAATTAATCAATTACCTTACTTTTTGCAAAGAAAGAAATTGCATATAAGCCACTTATTCCAACAAGGGCATATATAATTCTACTGAACATTGTCATTGAGCCAAATAATGCTGCCACTAAATCGAATCTAAAGAAGCCTATTAAGCCCCAGTTTACTGCACCTATTATTACTAAAAGTAAAGCTATAGTATCTAATACTTTCATAAAAACAACTCCTTTATATTTGTTTATATATATTTTTTACATAAAGAAGTGTTTTTATGTATTCTAAATTGTAATGTTTCTATCGATTGGTTGATTTAGTGAAATAATAGTATCAGTTCTTTGTATACCGTGGATTACATTTATTTTATTTAAAAGAATATCTTGTAAATCAGAGATATTTTTACATATAACCTTAGCAAACACAGTATAATCTCCAGTTGTTAAATGAAGCTCAACAACTTCGTTGATTTTAGACATTTCATTAACAACTTCTGTATAAGAAGAAGTCTTATCAATATAAATTCCTACAAAACAACATACATCATAACCAAGTTTAGGAAGATTTAAAAGAATTCTACTTCCTTTAATTATGTTTAATTCCTCCATTTTTTTCATTCTTACATGAATAGTACCACCACTAACATGACACATTCTGGCAATTTCCAAGTATGGAGTTCTACAGTCTTTGATTAATATATCTAAAATTTGAAGATCTAAGTCATCAAGTTGATAGTTTTGATTTAAACCCATTATAACACCCCTTTTAGTAATTTAATAATATCTTTAGTACATTTTATCAAAATATATATAAAAAATGAAGTGAAAAATAAAATCTTTTAATAGTGAGCTGTATATTTAACAATTTATCAAAAAATGGAATATAAAATTATGTTGAAAATATATTCATTTCCTTATAATATATAAGTATATTGTTATGAAGGGAGTATATAATGATGAATTTTTTAAAATGGATATTATATTTTATATTATTATTTGCTTTGACTTTGGGAGTGTCATTTTTAGGGAGAAAATATGTTTTTTCAAAAGTTAGAATCAATAAATTTATTCCATTAGCAATTGCAATTATATTATTAGTTGTACAAATGTTCTTACCAAGCATAGTTAGTTGGGGAAGTAATATTATTGTTGTAGTTACAATGACTATACTAACAGTTACTTTTTTCATGTGGTTCTTAGAGATACAAGCTACTGGAGGACCTAAGAAAAAAGATAAAGAAATAGTTATTAGACCTAAGGCTAAGCCTAATAGAGTTAAGCATTTAAATAAAGATGCAAAATAATTATATTTAATATTGGACTGCTGATTAATTTTCAGTAGTCCAATTTTTATTTTTAATTAGTGAATCTTCAATAAATATAGGAGAGCTTAAGGCTATTTTATTGTTTTCTTGTATCACTCTAATTACATACCATGTTTCATTTTTTTCATGAATATGCTCGTAAAAATAGCGGATATAGTTTAAGTTAATATTTTCAATACTCTTTATTATAGTACCTTTATTGGAGATGATTTGTATATGCAGTATTCTATATTTTACATCCTCTACAAAAATACTAAACTTTAATTTATTGGAAGTAATAAATAAGGTATCACCCATGAATGTGTTATTTAAAAGGAAGTGGAATTTTAAAAATTTAGATTCTGTTGAATAGGTACGGTGATTTCTAAATGCATCAATCAAGGAGTTTCTGGATAATTCATTACCTATATAGGCAGTTAGGTATTCTGAATCAGCAAAGTTTATGCGGTGGTTGTCTTGACCATTTATAGCACTGAGCTTCCACCCTCTATCTAGTAAAGCAAAGTAATATTTATCATGCCTAGTGTATTTAGAAGCAGGATTTCCGTTACAAACTTCAATGGAAGTTATAAGCTTATTTAAAATAGCATTATACTGAAGATTAAGTATGTTTTTATGAGGATGATTTATTGATATAAATGAGTTGTTATTATTTAGCATCCATAAGGTTAGTAAGCGGATATCAGATACAGTACCTGTAAAAAAAGAATTTGGATTTATTATATTTAAATCACCATAAACACTTTTACATTCAAAACCTAGAATAGGAATAAAGTTGGAGGAGTTTTTATAAGCTTTAGTAGTAATTATGGTACTTAATTCCCATTTGCTCATAAGGTCATCTTTATATTTTGTTTTAGTAATTAAAAAGGCATTATGGTCAGTTAAGAATAAGAAATCCAATCCGCATTTAATAGCTGCAGTATATATCTCAAGAGGATTTCCTTTTCCAGTTGAATAACTGCAATGGCAATGAGGAATACCATAATAGTATTTAATCTTATTTCGATCAAAAGTGATATTATTTCGATGCCTGCTTTTGCTCAAAAACTTTCCTCACAAAAAGTTATTTATTCTATATATAGTATTCTAGTTATTAAAATAATGACAATAATAACAAAGAGTGATAAAATAAAGTGATAATTTTATCCAAGAGGTGACTGGGAGTATGAAATTGCAGTTTAATGGTGTAGCCCCTAGTATAAATGAAAATGCATATGTATCGGAATCAGTAGATATTATAGGTGATGTTAAAGTTGAAGAAAACGTAAGCATTTGGTTTGGTGCCAGGTTAAGAGCTGATATGAACAAGATAGTAATAGGAGCAAATAGTAATATTCAAGAAAATGCTGTAGTGCATGTTGATATAGAAAGTCCTGTAATTATAGGTGAAAATGTTACTATAGGACATAGTGCTATTATTCATGGGTGCAATATAAGTAATAATGTTTTAGTTGGAATGGGTAGTATAATATTAAATAATGCTAAAATCTCAAAAAATTCAATTGTTGGAGCTGGTGCATTAGTAACTCAAGGTAAAGAGTTTGAAGAAGGGGTACTTATATTAGGTAATCCTGCAAAGGCTGTTAGGAAGTTATCAGAAGAAGAAATTAAAAGCATTAAGAGGTCAGCAGACAATTATGTTGCTTTAAGTAAAAAATATAAGTAATTAGGAGGTCTACATGTTAAGAATAGGCGAGTATAATAAAATGAAAGTTGATAGAGAAAAAGACTTTGGATTTTATTTAAGAGAATTAGATGGAAGAGCTGAAGTACTACTTCCAAAATCATTACTAGAAGGAAATAAAGTAAGTGTTGGTGATGAAGTAGAAGTATTTATATATAGAGATTCAAAGGATAGAGCTTTAGCTACATTTAAAAAGCCTTTAGCAAAGGCTTTTGACGTTGCGTATTTAAAAGTTGTACAACAAAGTGAATTTGGTGCATTCATAGATTTCGGTTTAGATAGGGATATTTTTGTTCCTCTAAAAGAGCAAAGATATAAATTACATACTGGTAAGAAATATTTATTCTATATTTATGTAGATAAGACAGATAGATTAGCAGCAACAACTGAAGTTGAAAATTACATAGAAATTGGTGAAGGATATAAAGTAGGTGACGAAGTTACTGCAATGGTATATTCAAAAACACCAGCTGGAACTTTAAATGTTGCCATAGATGGAAAATATAAGGGGTTAGTATTACCAAATGAATACTATTTCGAAGTTCATCCAGGTCAAGAAATGAAATTAAGAGTTAAAAGAGTATATGAAGATGGCGTAATTGGTTTAACACCTAGAAAGACAAGATTAAATGAAAGAGATGCCCTTCAAGAAAAAATTGTTAAATATATGAAAAAAAATGGAGGGTTTATGACTTTCAATGATAAATCAAGCCCTGAAGATATAAAAATAACTTTTGGAACAAGTAAAAATTACTTTAAAATGGCTTTAGGTGGGTTAATGAAAAAAGGATTAATAGCACAAGATGCAGAGGGATGTAGATTATTATAGTTTATGAAAAAATATAGGTAAATCAGAAAAGCTGATTTACCTATATTTTTATATTAATTATAAATTAAATTATTTAGGGTGATTAATGCTATACTTTAAATCATCACCAGAGATAATTTGAATATAGTAATCATTAGGGATAGAAGAAAGAGAATCTTTAATAGTTTTGCTTATTTTACCTGTAGTCACTACAATTCCTTTATGAATATTATCTAAAACCATGGAGCCTAACAAAGAATCAATATCATCTTTAGTAAGACTTTCAGTACTAGATGATTGCTTACAAAGTACATAAAATGTATTTTGATCTTTAGTGCATACTATATCTTGTGAATGACATTGAGAGTTTGAACAAGTAACAATATTGCTAAAGTTGTTATTATATAAAAAATCACAAGTCCAAATTGCAAATTCATCCTTGGTTAATGAGCACATGTAATTTAAGATATCTGTGGATTCAACGTATTCCTTTTTTAGCTTATAAATGATATAGATATTTTTAATAAGCTTACCGATAAAAGGAGAGATAAGTATCAAAAATATATAAATATAATCAAACATATTTAGCCTCCTTAGAAGTAATTCCATTTAAATTTCTAATAAATCTGCTAAGTTCATAGCCATCTATCAACTTAATTTTAAAAGAAGAATTATTATTGAAGTTATTGACAGCTTCAATATAATCAGTATTAAAAACTGAATTAGTAAATAAAAATCCATTTTTACATTGATGCTTTACCATATTAGCAATAAATATATCAAGCCAAGGTTTATTTGTTAAATCAGATTCTTTATTTCTGTAGGAAATAAGAGAAATATAAATATTATCTTCGTTTAAGTAACAGGTTAAAGATGGGGCTGAAATATCAGAATTCTTAATAACTCTGATATCTTTATATCCTTTTTTGGTAAGATAAGTATTTACCAAGGATAATAAATTACAAGAATCAATATCCATTAAGTCTTTAATAGATAAAAATCCTTTACTTTTTTGCATATCATTAATTTCTTTAATTATTGAATGCTGTTTTAATTGAAGCAAATAATTAATAATTTTTATAATAAAGAATAAAGAAAAAAATATTATTAAATAAATTAAAAATTTCATAAATATATCACCTCTTAGTTTGAAGTATATCCGTAAAAATAATCTATTATACATATAATGGATTATTGAATAACTAATTTTTACAAATTTTGTTTATTCAACAACTTAATATATAAAAGAAAAAGATAAAAAAATATTAAAAGTGATAAAAATAAAAAAATATTTGAATATTTTTGTTAGAAAGTTATAATAGATATAAGACTAAAAAAAATATATATAAATTGATTGACAATTTTTTATCAATTAAAGTAGTGGAGGAAAGTATGGGAAAGGTTGTTAAATCTACTATAGTTATTTACGACGATTTTAAAAATATACTTATTGCAGAAAGGGGAAAAGGAAAGAACACTCCAAAGCAATGGGGGTTATTTGGGAAAGAATTAAAGGGAAAAGAAACAGCAGAAAGAGCTATAATAAAAGCTGTAGATAAAGATATAAAATGTACTATCTTTGATTTAGAGAATTTTAAGGAATATAGTGCTAATGAAAATGGTGATGAAACTATTCAAGTTTATACAGGAACAGTAAGAGAGTATATCACTACACATAAAACAATTAACACTGTAAGATGGATAGGAAAAAAAGATATAGAAAAGTATAATTTTTCTCATGAAGATTTAGAAATTATAAAAGAGTATTTTTCAATATAAATAAAAGCTTAAGATAGCATAGTACATATGTATCTTAAGCATTATTTATATAAAAATAAGTAAACAGAGGGTGAATAATATGGAGATTGGAAGAATTCAAAGAGGAAATGCATTAACTCAAGAAGTAAAAGTATCAGGGAACAAGAAAGATTTTCCCCAAAGTTTTAATCAAGCTAGAGACAGACGTTCGCAAGAACAGCTTAAGCAACTTATTGATGATATAAAAAAGAAAGGTAATAGACTTGTTGTAACAAAGACTTATATAGATGTAATAAATTACAAAAAGATGATTAAGGAGTATCTAGAATCTGTATTGAAATATATGTATGAAACTAAAAAAGATATAAGCTTTTGGCAAACTCAATATTTTATTACAGTAAACACAATAGATGGAAAACTTGAGGAATTAACATCTGCATTTTTAAATGGAGAAATGGAAAATATAAATATTGCAGCAACTGTTGATGAGATACAGGGATTAGTGGTAGATATTTATAGATAAATAAAAGACGGGAGAAAATTAATGTTAAAAAGTTTTATAAAATTTTATAAACCATATAAAAAATTATTCTTTTTAGATTTGTTGGTGGCGACCATAGCATCGGTATGTGAATTAATATATCCAATGCTTACAAGAACATTGATTAATGAAACTATACCTAATAGAAATATAAGAACTATAGGTGTATTTGCAGTAGTTTTAATTATATTATATTTAATCAAAGCAGCATGTGCATATTTTATGCAATATTGGGGGCATGTAGTTGGTGTAAGAATGCAGGCGGACATGAGAAAGGAGCTATTTAATCATTTAGAAAGGCTTCCTAATAAGTATTTTGATAATACCAAAACCGGTGAAATAATGAGTAGAATGATTAATGATTTAATGGAGATTTCTGAACTTGCTCATCATGGTCCGGAAAATATATTTATTTCAGCAATAATGTTTATTGGTTCATTTATAATATTAGCAGGAATAAATATAAAGCTTACTCTTATCATATTTACAGTGCTTCCTGTTATAGTTATTTTTACCTTATATCAAAGAAAAAAGATGAAAAAGGCTTTTATGCAAACGAGAATTGAAACAGCGGAAGTAAATTCAACTTTAGAAAATTCCATAGCAGGAATTAGAACATCTAAGGCTTTTTTAGGACAGAAGTATGAAGAAGAAAAGTTTGAAAAGGGAAATGTTAGGTTTAAGGAAGCAAGAGAAAAAGCGTACAAGGTTATGGCAGAATACTCTTCAGGAGTGAATTTTGGACTAGATCTTTTAGATTATGTAGTTTTAATAATTGGTGGACTATTTACTTATTATGATTTAATAAATCTTGGAGATTTCTTAGCATATGTATTATATATAAAATTATTTAAGCAACCAATAAAAACTATAGTGGACTTTATGGAACAATATCAAAATGGTATGACAGGATTTAAGAGATACCTTACCATTATGGAAGAGGAAGAAGAAAAAGAAGGTAATGAAAACTTAAGAGAGGTTAAAGGGAAAATTACCTTTGACAATATTCATTTTAGCTATGAAGATAATAAGGTGTTAAATGGATTAAGTCTTAATATAGAAGCAGGAAAAATGCTTGCGTTAGTTGGACCTTCTGGTGGTGGGAAAAGTACTTTATGTAATCTTATACCAAGGTTTTATGATGTTGATGGAGGTGATATATTAATAGATAATAAGAGTATTTATGATTTATCACTAGAATCATTAAGAAGCAATATTGGTATTGTACAGCAGGAAGTATTCCTATTTACTGGAACCATTAAGGAAAATATTAAATATGGTAAGCAGGATGCAACTGATGATGAAATAATAGAAGCTGCTAAAAGAGCTAATATTCATAAGTTTATTATTAGCCTTCCAGATGGATATGATACTTTCATAGGAGAAAGAGGAGTCAAGCTTTCTGGAGGACAGAAACAAAGGTTATCCATTGCTAGAGTATTTCTTAAGAATCCTCCAATATTAATTTTAGATGAAGCTACTTCTGCTTTAGATAATGTGACAGAATTCTTAATACAAAAATCTTTAGAAGAATTATGCAAGGGAAGAACTACAATTGTAGTTGCTCATAGGTTATCTACTATTAAAAATGCAAATGAAATAATAGTGCTTACAGATAAGGGTATTGAGGAGAGAGGAAACCATGAAGAACTATTAAGAAAAGACGGAATATATGCAGAATTAAATAAATATGCAGAAAAACATAAGAGTATCAGCTAACTTAAAAAATTAGGATAAAAAGGTTGACATATAATATTTAGATGTATATCTATGTGAAAGATAAGTTTTAAATATAGAGGGTGTTTCACTTTTTTTACGGCATTAAGTTTAAAATAAAATTATATTGCATAGAATAATGATGTATAAATAGTGTATTGACTTATTTATAAAGTAGTTGTAGAATTTAAACAAGGAAATACCCCATGGGGGTACAAGGAGGATTTAAAATGGTAGAACATATAAGTGAAAATGATTTTGTATCTAAGGTAGTAGAATTCGATGGGATTTCAGTAGTAGATTTCTGGGCTGAATGGTGTGGTCCATGTAAGATGATAGGACCTATATTTGAAGAAGTTGCAGGAGAATTAACAAATGCTAAGTTTGTTAAAGCTAATGTAGATGAATGCCCTAATTTAGCTGGTAAATATAGAGTTGCAAGTATTCCAACAATAATGGTATTTAAAGATGGTGCTCCAGTTGATACTTTAGTTGGATTTATGCCTAAAGATCAATTAAAGAATGCAATAGCTAAACATCTTTAAGATATAGAGGTGCTAAGTGGAAAGAGTCGATATTGCTATAATTGGAAGTGGGCCAGCAGGATTATCAGCAGCATTAAATGCAAAGATTAGAAATAAAAGTTTTATTGTATTTGGGAATAATAATTTATCAAATAAGATAACTAAAGCATCAAAGATAAATAATTATTTAGGTTTTTATGGTGTTACAGGAAAAGACCTAGCGGAAAAATTTAAAGAACATGTAGCTTCAATGGATATTAAAATTACTGAAGAAAGAGTTAATAATATTTATGCAATGGGTGAATATTTTGCTCTTATGGTAAATGAAAAAATGTATGAAGCTAAAGCTATTATTTTAGCCACTGGAATGGAAGTTGGTAAGACTTTAGAAGGTGAAGAAAGACTGCTAGGAAAAGGTGTAGGATATTGTGCAACTTGTGATGCACCTTTATATAGAGATAAGGTTGTAACTGTCATAGGATATAATAAAGAAGCTGAAGAAGAAGCAAATTATGTTAGTGAATTAGCTTCTAAAGTAAACTATGTTGCTATGTATAAAGATGAATATGATCTTAAAGATGACATAGAAGTAGTAGTTGATAGACCGTTAGAAATACTAGGAGATACAAAAGTAAATGCTGTTAGATTTAAAGATAAAGAAATTGAAAGCGATGGAGTTTTTGTATTAAGAGATAGTATATCACCTGGACAGCTTGTTCCAGGGCTACTGATGGAAAATGGCCACATTAAAGTTGATAGAACTATGGCTACAAATATACCAGGATGTTTTGCAGCTGGAGATTGTGTTGGAGTACCATACCAATATATAAAATCAGCAGGTGAAGGTAATATTGCTGCTTTAAGTGCAGTTAAATATTTAGATGGATTAGCTAAATAATATATTATTTAAAGATAGGTTATCGTTAAAATTATTTAATGATAACCTATTATTTTTGTGAATATATGTTACAATTATACATATATGGTGTAAAAAGGGGGAAGAGATATGGTTGTAAATAAATTATATAAAAATTTAATGGAACATTGGAATAAATATGGATATAGCGTTTATAAAAATCAGGATTTAAGTGAAGCGGGTAAAAATGATTGTGAAGAATTATATCTAAATGACCCTCTAGAAGCAGAAGTGAAAAATCAGTTAGCTACAGAACTTATTGAGATGTTCTTTGGAAATAATGATAGACAATATGTTGATGATGATATAATAAATTATTTAAATAGTAATCCTTTAGTAAGATATTATTTTGCCTTTGAAGAAAAATTAAATGTTTATATTAAAGAAGGATTAATAAGTAAGAATAATATTTTTTCAGCAGCACAAAATTATTTATTAGATAGTGATGATGTTGAAGGAATAAAATTTGCGTTATCACTGCTGAGATATTGTGCCAATGAAGAGGCAGAAGAAATATTAAAGGCTTTTTCAAATCATAATGAATTTATCTTTTACTGTATAGAAGGACTTAAGGAATATGATAAATGCAATAGCATAATTTTTGAAATAGCAAAAGCATCAAGAGGTTATGGCAAGATAATGGCCATAACTAATTTAGAATATATAAATGAAGAAATAAAGAAATGGGTAATTGAAGCAGAAGCAGATAATGAAATGTTGGAGACTGTCCTTGTGGCAATGACTTATAATAATGATTATTATATTGAATACTTCTTTGGTGATGAATATACAGAAGAAAAGTATAATTTATTGACTAAAAAGCTGAAAGAATTGTACACATTAAAAGGATTTTTTATTGAACACATAACTATAGATATAGTATATGGATACTGGAATTATTATAGAAAGTTTGGTAAGAATTTTAATTCTCTATATGTAATGTGTGAATTATTATCATTATTTTTAAAGGAAGATAAAGATGATGTACAGCTGATGGAAGTGATATCAATGTCATCTGATGATAAGATAAAGATAGAGGAAATGAAGAATATTATAATGAGTGACAATAATGATGGCGTTATTAAGAGGGCGCTTTCTGATGAAAGTAGTGATGTGGATGAAATAGTTGATATAGCATTAGCTATAAATGTATGTCTTCAATATGGCGATTTTGAAGAACGATTATGGAAGGATTCGTCACAAGTTAGCATTTACAATTATATTATGACTGAATGTGATAAAGAATCAAAAGAAAAGCTTATTGAGTTTGCAAAAGTATATTTGGATATAGATAGGGTCACAGGAGGAGCGGAACCTTTAGATGAGGAAAATCTAGATTATAGATATATTGTTGATAGCTGTTTATATTTAATTGTGTCATATATGGATGAACTAAAAGATAAATATATTGATATAAACATAAAGGCTTTAAGTGCAAGATATACTCCAACTAGACGAGCAGCACTCAATAATTTAAGGGGCATAAATTATGAATATTTAAACAACTATATTCATATTATTGAAGGGTGTTATAAAAGAGAAGTAAATAAGGAGCTTAAGCAAAGTATTATAAGATTTTTAGATGGATTTAATAGCAAAAAGAAAAGGCAATATGAAAACATTGGTGATGTAAGGGTATCTCCATATACAAAAGATGCATTTTTAACTATAACCAAGGTGGAAGATATGGATAAATTTGATTTGACCATTGTAGAAAATAAAATAAGATCAGGAGCATTAGTTTATTTAAAGAGGGATAAGGATAATGCTGAAGCTGAAAATTCTATTATGGTGTTAACAGAAAAGGGATATTTACTAGGTTATGTATCAAAAGAAAATAATTATATATTAAAAAATTTAATGGATTGGGGTAAAATCTTATATGGACAGATAAAGAAAGTAGATGAAGATTATAAGTCTATGGAAATAAAGGTATATTTAAGTTATGTTGATGTAATGAGAGAAGTTAAGGATACATTTAATATGGTAACAGATCAATCAATGGGATATTTAAATTAAAAGATATGTAATTAAAAATGACGGATAGCAATCTCCGTCATTTTTAATTATCTAAAGCTTTTAAATGAAGCATCTGAAGGCATTCTCCAGTCTCCTCTTGGGCTAAGCGAGATAGAACCAACCTTTGGACCATCTGGAAGGGCACTTCTCTTAAATTGTTGAGTAAAGAATCTGTAAATAAACTTATCTAGCCATTTGGCAATTTCTTCTGGAGAGTAATCATTCTTAAAGGCCACTTCTGCTAAGAATTGAATTCTTTCTTTTGAAGAACCATGTTTAATAAAATGATATAGGAAGAAATCATGTAATTCATAAGGTCCTACTATATCTTCAGTCTTTTGAACAATGTCTCCATCCTTTCCTTTTGGAAGAAGTTCAGGGCTCACAGGAGTATCTAATATATCTAAAAGAGTTTCTTTAACTTCTTCAGTAGATTCCTTTTCTGCCACATATTTTACAAGATATCTTACTAAAGTCTTAGGAATTGACGGATTTACTGAATACATGCTCATATGATCTCCATTATAAGTACACCATCCAAGGGCAAGTTCAGATAAATCACCAGTACCTATTAATAATCCGCCTTCCTTGTTGGCAAGATCCATAAGTATTTGAGTTCTTTCTCTAGCTTGAACATTTTCATAAGTAACATCATGAATATCTTTATCATGACCAATGTCTTCAAAATGTTGCAGAGCAGCTTTTACTATATTAATTTCTCTTAAATCACAGTTTAATTCTCTGCAAAGAGTTAAGGCATTGTTATAAGTTCTATCTGTAGTACCAAAGCCTGGCATTGTAATGGTAATTATGTTTTCATGGTTTATTCCAAGCATATCAAATGTTTTCACTATTACAAGAAGAGCTAAAGTTGAATCAAGACCTCCTGAAATACCAATGACAGCTTTCTTTAAATTAGTGTGTTCAAGACGTTTTGCTAAAGCTGAACATTGTATATTGAATATTTCCTTACATCTTTCATCTCTTGCAAGAGGATTTGAAGGAACAAAAGGATGTTTATCCACATATCTGTCAAAGTTAGTGATCTTAGTGTTTTTAAAGCAGAAATCTATAGTCTTTATATTAAAAGGTAAAAGCTTGTTCATATCTCTAAAGCTTAGATTTTTTAGTCTTTCAGAATTTAATTTAAATAAATCAATAGATGTTGTAATAACTTCATTATTTCTTTGAAATCTTTCATTTTCTTTTATTATTGAGCCGTTTTCAGCAACTATTAAATGACCACTAAATAGTAAATCAGTAGTAGATTCATGAACTCCAGATGATGAGTATACATAAGCTCCAAGGCATCTAGCACTTTGATTTTCAATAAGTGATAATCTATAATCTTTTTTACTTACCAGTTCATTAGAAGCTGAAGGGTTACCAATAATATTAGCACCAGCTATTGAAAGGTATGAACTAGGTGGAATTGTTACCCATAAATCCTCGCAAACTTCCACACCAAATCTTGCTTCGCCAGCTGTAAATATTAAGTTTGTTCCAAAAGGAATATTATCTTGGAAAGGTAATGATGTGGTTTCATCAATTACGTTAACACCTTCAGTAAACCATCTTTTTTCATAAAATTCACTATAGTTAGGTATATATGATTTTGGAACAATCCCCAATATTTTACCGTTAAATATCATATAAGCACAGTTATATAATATATTATTATGTAAATGAGGTGCTCCTATGGTTATAAGCATATCTTTGTAAAGAGAGTGTTCAACTATATTTTTGATACCGTTTATAGAGGCATTTAATAAAGCAGAGTTTAAAAATAAGTCACCACATGTATAAGAAGTTACAGCAAGTTCAGGGAATACTAAGTACTTAACTTCTTTATCATAAGCTTCATCAATACATAAATTTATATTTTCTACATTAAAATCAACATCTGCAACTTTGGTTACAGGACATGCAGACCCTACTTTTATAAAATTCATAATATCATCTCCGTTATTTTAAATTTTAAATAAATTAAGTGATTCAATTTCTCCATAAGAGTCTGTCTCTTATCTTTAGTATTATATTATATAACTAATAAAATACATAAGCGGAGGTTTGTTTCATATATAATGATAAAAGGAAAACCTTAGAAAATCAATGATTTATATTGTGTAATGTGGTTAAAATATAAGATAAAATGCCAAAGTAAGGAATATAAATAAAAAGTATATAGGAATATTAAAAGAGTTAATAAAAAACTTATTTAATAATAAAAAATATCTTGATAAGTGTTAAATAGTATGATAATATAAGAATATACCAGTTAATGGTAAAGATAATATACTATTTTATACCAATATGATATATAATTTAATATAACAAAAGATAAATATAAGAATGGATTAATGGTTGAAAGGGGGAATAATTAGTGTTTGAAATAATAATTTGGTTATTAATTGCATTTTTAGTTGTAGTAATAGATATAGTAACTAGCAGCTTTATATTTATGTGGTTTTCCATTGGGGCAATTGTAGCAATAATTTTATCATTACTAGGACTAGCAATAAAAATACAAATACTTGCATTTTTGATTATAGGAATTGCTATGGTGTGTGTAGGATACCCATGGGTAAAGAAAAAATTTAAAGTTGAAAAGAATCATATACCATTGATGGAACAAACTTATATTGGAAAAATAATGATAGCAGAAAAAGATATTGATGAAAAAAGTGAGATAAAGGTAAGCGGTATATATTGGACAGTTATCAATAAAGGATCTAAGATCAATAAAGGTGATAAATTTGTAATTACAGGTATTGAAGGGAATAAATTAACTGTAAAATTAAAGGAGGATTAATATGGGATTAATAGTTTTAGTAATAGTACTTGCAATAGTATTGTTTGTAGTATTATCATCAGTAAAAGTAGTAAACACAGGATATTTGTATGTGGTAGAAAGATTAGGGCAGTTCAGTAGGATACTTGAGCCAGGTTGGCATTTTATCATTCCAGGTATTGATTTTGTTAGAAAAAAAGTTTCAACTAAACAACAAATCTTAGATGTACCACCACAATCAGTAATTACTAAGGATAATGTTAAGATTTCAGTTGATAATGTTATCTTTTATAAAATGCTTAATGCAAAGGATGCAGTTTATAATATTGAAGACTATAAATCAGGTATTGTTTATTCAGCAACAACTAATATAAGAAATATATTAGGTAACATGACACTAGATGAAATATTAAGTGGAAGAGATTTAATTAATCAAAATTTATTAAGTATAATTGACGAGGTTACAGATGCTTATGGTATTAAGATACTATCAGTAGAAATTAAAAATATAATTCCACCAGAAGAAATACAAGAAGCTATGGAAAAACAAATGAAAGCTGAAAGAGATAAGAGAGCTATGATCCTTCAAGCAGAGGGGTTAAGACAATCTCAAATTGAAAAGGCAGAAGGTGAAAAACAAGCTAAAATATTAGCTGCAGAAGCTGAAAAACAAGCTAATATTAGAAGGGCTGAAGGTTTAAGAGAATCTCAACTTCTTGAAGCAGAAGGTAAAGCTAATGCTATTGAACAAATTGCTAAAGCAGAATCAGAAGCAATTATGAAAGTTAACCAAGCTATTATTAACTCTGGTACTGATGAAAGAGTTATAGCACTTAAACAAGTTGAAGCTCTTAAAGAAATGGCTAATAATCCAGCTAATAAGCTTATATTACCAAATGAGACCTTATCATCATTAGGTAGTATTGCTGCCATTGGGGAAATGCTTAAAAAAGATAAATAATAAATTATGTTAATTAAGGAACTCTTGTGAGTTCCTTTTTTAGTTACATTATCATTGAAAAGGTATTGAAATATAGATATAATAACAAGTAATTGAAAATATGTAATATTTTATAAAGTGGTAAAAATGAATATTAGAAAGATTAAAATGGAAGATGCAAATAGTTATTTAGAAATGCTTTTAAATTTAGATAAGGAAACTAAATTTATGATGTTTGAACCAGAGGAACGTTCTAAGAGCATTGATATAGCAAGAAGAAAAATAGAAAACACCATAAAAGGTGACAATTTAATTTTAGTAGCAACTGAAGGCACTGAGATAATTGGTTTTCTTTCAGTGGAAAGAGGGGTACCTAGAAGAATTAGACATACTGGCTATGTTGTTGTTGGCATACGAGAAAAGTATAGAGGCATGGGAATTGGCAGTAAATTATTTTCAGAACTTGATAAATGGGCTAGAGAAAATAATCTAACAAGGCTTGAACTTACTGTTGTTTCTTCTAATATAGTAGCTAAACATCTTTATGAAAAGAATGGATTTGAAATAGAAGGCACTAGAAAGAATGCAATGATTATAGATGGTAAATATGTAGATGAATACTATATGGCCAAGCTGTATGAAGATTAATGTTATTTCATAAAAAGCTTATCTTCAGTTTTAGCAGTTTTAATTTATTATATTCTACTGTATAATTATGTATAAAATGTAAAAGTGAAGAGGGAGTGGGGAATTTAAATGTTAGATAGAATTGTAATGTATTTAGTGCAAGCTAGGTACTATTTAGAAAGTTCCCTTGCTATATCTATGGGGATTTTTGTGGTAGCTTTGCTACTGATGTGGATAATCGGTAGATATGGATTAAAAAGAAAAATGAAGATATCAATAAAAAATATGATAATTACATATTTATTGTTGTTATACATAATAGTAATTTTAAAAATTACAGGCATCTTGGGAATGTCCTTTAAGATTGCGTGGTTTTTAGATGCTATAAAGTACTGTGAAATAAGAATTCCTTTTGTAGGAAGTTCTATTCTTATGGTTACTTTGAATTTATTGCTTTTTGTACCTTTAGGGTTTTTGATTACAGCTGTATTTAAAAAGATTAATTTTAACTATAAAAAAAGTATTATTAAGTGGATGCGTATTTTCATGTTCAATTGAATTTCTACAGTTATTTGCAGGAAGATTCTTTGAAATTGATGATATTATTGCTAATACCTTAGGGACATTAATTGGATATTTATTTTGGCAATCATTTAATGGCATGAGAGATAAAAGAACAAGCTTTAATTAAAGGTATGGTGACAATTTTATCTACTATTTCATTAATTTTTTGCTTATCGCTGGTAGCAAGCAATGATTTTATAACTAGGGAAGGTGATGAAAATTTTACTACTGTTTTAAAATATGAAAATAAAGAATATCCATTTATTATGAATGAAGATGTCTACGAAATGATGGATACATTGTATTAGGAATATTAGAAGTGAATATATTTAAGTAGAAATATAAAAAGGGATTAAATGGTTATAACGAAACGATTAAGATTAAGAAAATTTAAAGAAGATGACTTAGAAGAATTATACGACTATCGAAATAATGATAGTTGCAATAAATATCAAAGATATGATGATACTTCTAAGGAATATTTAAATAATTTTATTAAAGTTAACAAAAGTAGCGAATTTTTATTAGAAGAGGAGCAACATTTTGCAATAGCTTTAAGAACAGGAGAATTAATAGGAGATTTATCAATCTATTTTAATAATAATACAATAACCATCGGTTATACAATTTCTTATAAATATCAGAGAAATGGATATGCTTTTGAAATATTATCAAATCTTATAGAAGTAATTCATGAAAGATATAAAAATTATGAAGTTGTAGCAATGACAGATAAGGAAAACGAGGCAAGTATTAATTTGTTGAAAAAATTAGGCTTTGTTAATGAAGGATATGAAGAAAGAGTAGAGTCGTATATCTTTAGTTTATATGCTGATTAGAGAAATAAATTGTGGGTCTATGGGAGGTATAAATGAAGAAAAATAAGATATAAAGACAGTTTCCTTAACTAAGGATCCTCTTAAATCATTAGGGGGCTTTACTGTTCTACCTGATTATGATATTCAATCAATTCCAGAAGATTTTGCAGGGCTAATTCTTGTGGGAGGAATGTCTTGGAGAAAAGAATGGGTAGAAAAACTTAAACCATTGGTTGAAAAAGCATTGCATAAGAAAAAAGTCTTAGGTGCTATTTGTGATGCATCAGTCTTTCTTGGAAAGATAGGTGTTTTAAATAATATTAAGCATACTAGTAATGATATAAATGATTTAAAAGATTGGGCAAAAGAAGAATATTCAGGTGAAAATAATTATTTAATGGAACCAGCAGTAAGGGATAATAATGTTATTACAGCTAATGGTACAGCATCTTTAGAATTTGCTAGAGAAGTACTTCTTGCATTAAAAGTTGCTGATGAAGAGAAAATTCTTGCATGGTATGATTTTTATAAGTTAGGTTGCTATAATGCTCCAACGCTAAGTATTTAATTTTATGAAAGGTATTGAAGTGAGAAAAATGAGATTTAAAGAAAAAGAAATAGTGTTAAAAGATGGAACAAAGTGTATTTTAAGAAGTCCAAATGAAGATGATGCAAAAGAAATGATTGATTTTTTAAAAACTATTGCAGAAGAAACCTATTTTTTATCAAGATATCCTGAAGAAGTAATAATTGATTTAGATAAGGAAAAGGAAATACTTCAGGAGGTTTTAAGTAGCCATAGAGATGTAATGATAAGTGCTTTTATAAATGGAGAAATCATAGGCAATGTTGGTGTTAGAGCTTTAAATAGTAATCTTAAAATAAAGCATAGATCAGGATTAGGCATTGCTATAATAAAAAGATATTGGAATAAAGGCTTAGGTAATATATTAATGGAAGAAGCTTTAAAAGAAGCTGAAAAAATGGGATATGAGCAAATAGAGCTAGCTTTATTTTCAAATAATGAAAAAGCTAAACATATATATGAAAAGCATGGTTTTGAAGTTTGGGGTATAATGAAAAAGGCTTTTAAACTTAAGGATGGCACATATTACCATGAAATTAATATGAGAAAATTTCTTAAATAATAAAGGAAGAAAACTTGGAGGAAGAAAAAATGATAAACATACCATACTTATATATAACTATAATATTCATAGCTATTTGGACATTCTATAGAATATTAGTATTAAAGAAAAGTAAAGATAAAAATTTATTGAGAGAATTAATTATAAATATATTTTTTATTTATTTCTTAGTGTTAATTAAAATAACTATTTGTAAAATGGATGCCTTGCAAATTGATTTAAATGGGAATAAAGTCATTAATTGTATTCCGTTAGTGGAAACCATAAAAATGTTTAAAGATGATGGCATGGGCTTTGCACTATATAATGTTATAGGTAACATTATATTATTTATGCCTTTAGGTTTTTTTATACCGTTATTATTTAATAAGAAAAATAAAATAAGCTATATAGCTGCATATGGGGCTATAATATCTACAGTCATAGAAGTAATACAATTACAGCAAACTTATAATATAACTGATATAGATGATATTATATTTAATACTTTAGGTGCTATTTTGGGATATTTGGTATTTAATATGCTTTATAAGTTTATGGAAAAAACTAAATATTCTAGGAAATTAAAAATAAATTTCCTAGGCAATGAATAGAGTGAACTAAATAAAAGGTAAGATAAAATATAATAATCCATTAGGCTTATGAGTCTAGTGGATTTCTTTGTTATAACAAAATTTAAAATTAAGTATAAATATGGTAAAATGTAAAAGAGTATTTTATGAGAGGGTTAGTTTTGGGAAAGATAAAAGTAAATGAAAAGGAATTTTTAATTATTAAGTTATTTTCCAACCAATTTTATTGTGAAAGATGAAGTGCTTTGGTATATAGATTATGAGTGCAATGAATATATGGAGCAGTGGAATTTTGAAAACTGGGGAATAAAATATTGGTCTAAAACTAAAGACTTTAGGGAATATGGCTCTAAAAGATAAAAAGGAAAAAAATAATATGGAATAAAGGGGAGGAATAAGTGGAGATAGGAATGTGGACAAAGTTTGCAATTATCGCAATACTTATGGTGTTATTTATTTGTACAGCGTATTTTAGCAGTAGTAAAAGAAAAGAAAAATTGTTTTTAAAATATAATAAGAGTTTTGGTAAAGAACCGCAAAACTATAATAAAGAAGCAGATATAGAGTTTTTAAAAGATTTTTACAAAGCTAGGAAAGAAAATGAAAATAAATATGATGTAATTGATGAAATAACCTGGAATGACTTAGATATGAATAATGTATTTAAAAGGATAAATTATACTAATACTACTCTAGGTGAAGCATATTTATATAAAAGTATTAAGGAAATAAAGTATAGTAAAGAAAAATGGGATGAATTAGAAGGGCTTATTAAGGTGTTTTCAGAAAATGAAGACTTAAGAAATGAAATTAGATACAATCTTTCTACCATTGGAAAACTAAATGATCCAAAAGTATTTAATTTTATATATAGACCACAATTTAATAAGGTGCAGGGATATTTTAAATATCCTATTTTAGCAGGAGGATTTATTGCTTCGCTGCTGTTATGTATTATAAATTCTAAAATAGGAATTGGATTATCCATATTTTTCTTTTGTGCCAATATACTATTTTATCAAAGTGGTAAAACTGTCTTAGAAGATAGCTTTAAGATTATGAATTATTTAATAAATAATGTTATTGTTTGTCAGAAGTTATGTAAAATAAATCATAAGGAATTTAGAAAATATAAAAAGAAATTTAGAAAGATATTAGCTAGTTGTAGAGAGTTAAATAAGATAAAAAGATATAGCTATTCATTAGTAAGAAAAAATAGTTCAGCATTGCTAGATGCTGATTTAGTTTTAGAGTATTTAAAGATGTTTTTTATGGTAGATATAATAGCATATCATAATATGGCCTCCATATTAGAAAAGAATAAAAAAGAATTCCAAGAAATATATGATTTAATAGCAATGATAGATTTTGCCTTATCTGTAGCTTATTATAGGGCAAGCCTTCAAGAATTCTGTCAGCCTATATTTTTAGAGCAAGATTATATAGAGTTGGAAAACCTTTATCATCCTCTTATTGATGAGCCAGTGAAAAATTCTATTTTCATAAAGGACAACATAATATTTACTGGGTCAAATGCTTCAGGAAAATCTACTTTTATTAAAGTTATAGCTTTAAATTGTATTTTGGCACAAGGATTGAATACAGCTTTATGTTCTAGCTATAAATGTAAGTTTTCTAAGGTTGTGACATCAATGGCCATTAAGGATGATATCTTAGAAGGAGATAGTTACTTTATTGCAGAAATAAAAAGTTTAAAGAGACTATTAAATTCATTAAATGGTGAAATACGTGTTTTAGCTTTTATAGATGAAATCTTAAAGGGGACAAATACCGTTGAAAGAATAGCTGCCTCTGCATCTATCTTAGATTATGGCAAAGAATCAAAAGCTAAGATTTTAGTGGCTACCCATGATATGGAACTTACAGAGATGCTAGGAGAAAAATATGATAATTATCATTTTAGAGAAACAGTGACAGATAAAGAAGTGTTATTTGATTATAAGCTTCATAAGGGGCCTTCTAAAACAAGAAATGCCATTAAATTGTTAAAGGCAATGGATTTTGATAAAGAGGTTGTAAATACAGCCAATGAAATCTATAGTGATTTTATAATTAATAAGAAATGGGACAGGCTATAAAGGGTAGAAAATGATTTATTTAAAGGATATTAGTGAATTTATTTTTTTATGTAATGAACCAAAAAAAGCAGATATTATTTTTGTGCCAGGAGGATCATATCCAGAGATTGCAGAAGAGGCTGCAAGGCTTTGGAAAGAAGGATATGCACCATATGTATTGCCCTCTGGAAGGTATAGCAAGCTTCTAGGGAGTTTTTCTGGCGTAGCTTCCAAGAATCATATATATAATAAAGAATATGAAACAGAATGGGAATTCCTTAAAGATGTATTAATTAAAAACGGCGTCAAGGAAGAGGCAATATTAAAAGAAGATAAAGCAACTTTTACATATGAAAATGCTTTATATTCAAAAATGGTTACCGATAAATTAGATATGGAAATAAAAACTGCAATTATCTGTTGCAAAAGCTTTCATGCAAGACGTTGTCTTATGTACTATGAAACTGTATATGAGAACACTAATTTTATTATTTGCCCTTCAGAAGTTAAAGGGATTAATAAGGAAAATTGGTTTAGTAGTGAAGAAGGTATAATTACTGTTTTGGGAGAGCTTGAAAGGTGTGGAAATCAGTTTAAAGATATATTTAAAGATATATTTAAAGATAAGTATATAAGAAAAGGGGACGTCTCATAAATGATTTTTAAATCATTTATGTAGACGACCTCTTTTTTGTTTTTTAGAAAAATTATTCAG
>PPYF01026627.1_pt1 | contig 109371 bp, 103 predicted proteins | sample 1559871 | NCBI WGS metagenome assembly PPYF01 (sample SAMN08240021, study PRJNA423297) | Human gut metagenome, whole genome shotgun sequencing project.
CCAATCCTTCGCCCCCGGTTGGTCCCGCATTGGGTTCTAAGGGAGTCAATATCATGGACTTCTGCAAGCAGTTCAATGCACGTACGCAGGACAAGGCGGGAAAAGTTCTTCCGGTCATCATCACGGTTTACAGCGACAAGTCGTTCGACTTCGTCGTAAAGCAGCCGCCTGTAGCCGTTCAGCTCAAGGAAGCAGCCAAGGTACAGAAAGGCTCCGCGCAGCCCAACCGCGACAAGGTCGGTCAGGTGACGTGGGAGCAGATTCAGGAGATCGCCAAGGACAAGATGGCCGACATGAACTGCTTTACGCTGGAGGCCGCTATGCGCATGGTTGCCGGTACGGCCCGCAGCATGGGTATCAACGTTGTCGGTGAATTTCCTAACTTGTAATTCTTGAAGAGATGAGTAAATTGACAAAAAATCAAAAGATCGCCTACGCAAAGGTGGAAGCCGGTAAGGCTTACAAACTTCCCGAGGCAGCCGCTCTTCTGAAGGAAATTACGTTCACGAAATTCGACGCTTCGGTTGATATCGACGTCCGTTTGGGCGTCGATCCGCGCAAGGCGAACCAGATGGTCCGCGGCGTGGTGACGCTTCCGCACGGAACCGGCAAGACGGTGCGCGTGCTGGTGCTCTGCACGCCCGAGAAGGAGGCCGAGGCCAAGGCCGCCGGCGCCGATTACGTGGGTCTGGACGAGTTCGTGGACAAGATCAAGGGCGGATGGACCGACGTGGACGTCATCATCTGTACGCCGAACGTGATGGGCAAGGTCGGCGCGCTGGGCCGTATTCTGGGTCCGCGCGGCCTGATGCCGAACCCCAAGACCGGTACGGTGACGATGGAGGTCGGCAAGGCCGTCGGCGAGGTGAAGGCCGGTAAGATCGACTTCAAGGTCGATAAGTTCGGCATCATCCACACCACCGTCGGCAAGATCTCGTTCTCTGCGGACCAGATCGTGGAAAACGCGAAGGAGGTCCTGAACATGATTCTCAAGTTGAAACCGGCTGCTGCCAAAGGTTCGTATGTGAAGAGCGTATATCTCTCGACCACCATGAGCCCCGGCGTGCAGATTGATTCCAAATCAGTAGAAACCAAATAAGAGGGAGGATAGATAGAGATGACAAAGGAAGAAAAACTGGTTGTTATTAACAGCCTCGCCGAGCAGCTCCAGGCTTATCCTCACTTCTATGTCGCCGACATCGAGGCGCTGAACGCCGAGCAGACCGCTGCCCTGCGCCGCAAGTGCTTCGAGAGCGACGTGAAGCTGGTGGTCGTGAAGAACACCCTGCTTGCAAAGGCGCTCGAGAAGGCGGAGAAGGCGGACGCTGAACTGGTGAAAGTATTGGAGGGTCCCACCTCGGTCATGTTCGCCCACGTTGCGAAAGCTCCGGCCGTTCTGATCAAGGAGTTCCGCAAGACGTCGGACAAACCCGTTCTGAAGGCGGCTTTCGCCGAAGGGGGCGTCTATATCGGCGACAATCAACTGGACACTCTGTGTAACATCAAGTCGAAGGAAGAGCTCATCGGCGACATCATCGCCCTGTTGCAGTCCCCGGCGAAGAATGTTATCTCTGCATTGCAGGCTAATGCAGGCCAAAAGATTGCGGGCCTCGTGAAGACGCTCGAATCGAGAAACAACTAATCACAAACCGAAATTAAAAACAAATTAATAAGCTTACAACTATGGCAGACGTAAAGAAACTTGCTGAAGAACTGGTTAACCTGAAGGTGACCGAGGTAAACGAACTCGCACAGATCCTCAAGGAGGAGTATGGCATTGAGCCGGCCGCTGCCGCTGTTGCCGTTGCAGCCCCCGCTGCAGGCGTAGGCGAGGCTGCCGCTGCCGAGAAGACGTCGTTCGACGTGATCCTGAAGAGCGCAGGCCAGGCCAAGCTCCAGGTCATCAAGGTTGTGAAGGATGTTGCCGGCCTGTCGCTGGGTGACGCCAAGGCTCTCGTGGACGGCGCTCCCAAGGCTGTCAAGGAGGGTGTTTCCAAGGAGGAGGCCGAGCAGATCAAAGGCCAGCTCGAGGAGGCAGGTGCTGAAGTTGAGCTTAAGTAGCATTGCTGCTTAACGCTGCATCAGACGATCAGGTATAGGGCTTACCGGCGTGTAAGCTCTATGCCTTTTCTTGGTCTAAAGACTGGAAGTGCCGAGCAGGAGCTGTGCACAGCAAAAACACAACAAAGAATCAGCTTTTCGACAGTCAAGAACCGGGTTCCTTACCCGGATCTGCTGGAGGTACAGCTTAAATCATTCCGGGACTTTTTCCAGATGGACACCACGGCCGAGAATCGCAAAAACGAGGGGCTGTACAAGGTGTTTCAGGAGAATTTCCCCATCACCGATACCCGGAACAACTTTGTTCTGGAGTTTATCGACTACTATATCGACCCGCCGCGCTATTCGATCGAAGAGTGCCTGGAGCGCGGTCTGACGTACAGCGTTCCGCTGAAAGCCAAGCTGAAACTCTATTGCACGGACGACGAGCACGAGGATTTCGGCGTCGTCGTTCAGGACGTGTACTTCGGGACGATCCCCTATATGACCGAACGCGGAACGTTCGTCATCAACGGTGCGGAGCGTGTCATCGTATCCCAGCTGCACCGTTCGCCGGGCGTGTTCTTCGGACAGAGCAATTTTCGATCTCGCGGACGAGGTGAAGGTGTCGAAGGCCACCCTGAAGAAGGCCGTGGGCCGCAAGCTCGCCGCACGCGTCCTCTCGACGTGGGTCGAGGATTTCGTGGACGAGGACACGGGCGAGGTGGTGTCGATCGAGCGCAACAACGTGATCGTGGACCGCGAGACGGTCCTCGAGGAGGAACATATCGACCAGATCATCGAGAGCGGCGCCAAGACGATCCTGCTGCACAAGGAGAACCTCTCGGGCATCGACTTCTCGATCATCTACAACACGCTGCAAAAAGACCCCTGTAACTCCGAGAAGGAGGCCGTGGTTTACATCTACAGGCAGCTGCGCGCCTCGGAGCCGCCCGATGAGGCCACGGCGCGCGACGTCATCGAGAAGCTCTTCTTCTCGGACAAGCGTTACGACCTGGGCGACGTGGGCCGTTTCCGCATCAACAAGAAGCTGGACCTGGACATCGATCCGGCTATCCGAACCCTGACGCGGGAGGACATCATCGCCATCATCAAATACCTGATCCAGCTGATCAACTCGAAGGCCGACGTGGACGATATCGACCACCTGTCGAACCGCCGCGTCCGCACCGTGGGCGAACAGCTGTCGAACCAGTTCTCGGTGGGCTTCGTGCGCATGGCGCGCACGATCCGCGAGCGCATGAACGTGCGTGACAACGAGGTGTTCACGCCGGTGGACCTGATCAACGCCAAGACCCTTTCGTCGGTGATCAACTCCTTCTTCGGCACTTCGCAGCTCTCGCAGTTCATGGACCAGATCAACCCGCTGGCCGAAATCACCCACAAGCGCCGTCTGTCGGCCCTCGGTCCCGGCGGTCTGTCGCGCGACCGCGCCGGTTTCGAGGTGCGCGACGTGCACTATACGCACTACGGACGTCTCTGCCCGATCGAGTCGCCGGAAGGCCCGAACATCGGTCTGATCTCGTCGTTGTGCGTCTATGCGAAGATTTCGCCCATGGGCTTCATCGAGACGCCCTACCGTACGGTGGAGAACGGAAAGGTGGATATGGACAATGCGCATATCCGCTACTATTCGGCCGAAGAGGAGGAGGATCTGGTCGCCGCGCAGGCGAACACCCCCATCGACGAGGAGGGCAACTTCCTGGAGCCGGACCGCATCAAGGCGCGCGAAGGCGCCGACTTCCCCGTGGTGACGGCTTCCGAGGTGCATCTGATGGACGTGGCTCCGAACCAGATCGCCTCGATCGCTGCGAGCCTCATCCCGTTCCTCGAGCACGACGACGCCAACCGTGCGCTGATGGGCTCGAACATGATGCGCCAGGCCGTGCCCCTGGTGACCACCGAAGCCCCGATCGTCGGCACGGGTATCGAGAAGGACATGATTTCGGACAGCCGGATTCAGATCGTGGCCGAGGGCGACGGCGAGGTGGTTTTCGCCGACGCCACGAAGATCCAGATCAAGTACGAGCGCACGGAGGACGAGATCCTCGCGTCGTTCGATCCGGAGGTCACGACCTATACGCTGCCGCGTTACCGCCGCACGAACCAGAACACCTCGATCACGCTGCGTCCCACCGTCCTGACGGGCGACAAGGTCACGAAGGGGCAGATCCTTACGGAGGGATACTCGACGCAGAACGGCGAGCTGGCGCTGGGCCGCAACCTGAAGGTGGCCTACATGCCCTGGAAAGGGTACAACTTCGAGGACGCCATCGTGATCTCGGAGCGCATCCAGCGCGAGGACATCTTCACGTCGGTGCACGTGGACGAGTACATCATGGAGGTGCGCGACACGAAGCGCGGCGTCGAGGAGCTGACCTCGGACATCCCGAACGTTTCGGAGGACGCCACGAAGGACCTCGACGCCAACGGTATCGTCCGCATCGGCGCCAACATCCATCCGGGCGACATCCTCATCGGCAAGATCACCCCGAAGGGCGAGAGCGATCCGTCGCCCGAGGAGAAGCTCCTGCGCGCGATCTTCGGCGACAAGGCCGGCGACGTGAAGGACGCTTCGCTCAAGGCGCAGCCTTCGCTGCACGGCGTGGTGATCGACACGAAGCTCTACAGCCGCGCCAGCAAGGAGGGCAAGAAGGGCAAGAGTGCCGAGAAGATGCAGCTCGACAAGCTCGACGAGAAGTTCTCGGCCGAGATCGCCGAGCTGACCAAGCGGCTCGTGTCCAAGCTCTGGACGCTGTTGCAGGGCAAGACCACCACGGGCATCACCGACTACTTCGGCGTGGAGCTCTATCCCGCCGGTACGAAGTTCTCGCAGAAGTTGCTGGAGGAAATCGCCCGCAAGTCCTCGGACGAGAAGACGGGCGTGGTGATGGGCTACCTGAACCTCGGCTCGTGCAACTGGACGGGCGACGCGCATACGGACGCCCTGATCGAGGCCACGATCAACAACTACACGATCGAGTGGAAGAAGGCCGACGCCGCCATCAAGCGCGAGAAGTACAACCTCACGAACGGCGACGAGTTGCCGCAGACGGGCGTTATCCAGATGGCCAAGGTCTATATCGCCAAGAAGCGCAAGCTGAAGGTGGGCGACAAGATGGCCGGACGCCACGGCAACAAGGGTATCGTGGCCAAGATCGTGCGCGACGAGGACATGCCGTTCCTCGAGGACGGAACGATCGTCGATATCTGCCTCAACCCGCTGGGCGTGCCTTCGCGAATGAACCTCGGGCAGATCTACGAGGCCGTGCTCGGCTGGGCCGGCCGCGAGCTGGGCGTGAAATTCGCCACGCCGATCTTCGACGGCGCCTCGCTCGACCAGATCAACGAGTACACGGCCCAGGCCGGACTGCCGCACAGCGGCCGCACGTACCTCTACGACGGCGGCACGGGCGAGCGTTTCGACCAGCCTGCCACGGTGGGCGTCACCTACATGCTCAAGCTGGGCCACATGATCGACGACAAGATGCACGCGCGTTCGATCGGTCCCTACTCGCTCATCACGCAGCAGCCGCTCGGCGGTAAGGCGCAGTTCGGCGGCCAGCGTTTCGGCGAGATGGAGGTCTGGGCGCTCGAGGGCTTCGGCGCCGCCAATATCCTGCAGGAGATTCTGACCATCAAGTCCGACGACGTGATGGGCCGCGCCAAGGCTTACGAGGCGATCGTCAAGGGAGAGAACCTGCCCAAGCCGGGTATCCCGGAGGCGATGAACGTGCTGCTGCACGAGCTTCGCGGTCTGGCCCTTTCGGTCAAACTCGAGTAAGGTGTGTGTTTAACTGAGGAAAGAAAAAAGCAATAAATATGTCAATTACCAAAGACAATAAACCGAACAATGGTTACAGCCGCATTTCGATCGGCCTGGCCTCTCCCGAGGAGATTCTGGCTCAGTCGAGCGGCGAGGTGCTGAAGCCTGAGACCATTAACTACCGCACCTACAAGCCCGAGCGCGACGGTCTGTTCTGCGAGCGCATCTTCGGTCCGGTGAAGGACTACGAGTGCCATTGCGGCAAGTACAAGCGTATCCGCTACAAGGGCATCGTCTGCGACCGCTGCGGCGTGGAGGTGACCGAGAAGAAGGTGCGCCGCGAGCGCATGGGCCACATCTCGCTGGTCGTGCCGGTGGTGCACATCTGGTATTTCCGGTCGCTTCCCTCGAAGATCGGTTATCTGCTGGGCATTCCGTCGAAGAAGCTCGAGGCGATCATCTACTACGAGCGTTACGTCGTCATCAATGCCGGCGCGGCCTCGGAGCAGGGCATCGAGCGGTTGCAGACCCTCTCGGAGAAGGAGTACCTCGACGTCGTGGCCGCGCTGCCGAAGGGCAACCAGGCGCTCGACGATGCGGACCCCAACAAGTTCGTCGCCCAGATGGGCGCCGAGGCGATCTACACGCTGCTCAAGCAGGTGGACCTCGACTCGATGTCCTATGCGCTGCGCCACAAGGCTTCGACCGAGACCTCGCAGCAGCGTAAGTCCGAGGCGCTGAAGTGCCTGAACGTCATCGAGTCGTTCCGTGCTTCGGAGGGCAAGAACAAGCCCGAGTGGATGGTGCTGAGCGTGATTCCGGTGATTCCGCCCGAGCTGCGTCCGCTGGTTCCGCTCGACGGCGGCCGTTTCGCCACGTCGGACCTGAACGACCTCTACCGCCGCGTCATCATCCGCAACAACCGTCTGAAGCGTCTGATCGAGATCAAGGCTCCGGAGGTGATTCTGCGCAACGAGAAGCGCATGTTGCAGGAGGCCGTCGATTCGCTCTTCGACAACTCGCGCAAGTCGAACGCCGTGAAGAACGAGTCGAACCGTCCCCTGAAGTCGCTCTCCGATTCGCTCAAGGGCAAGCAGGGCCGTTTCCGCCAGAACCTGCTCGGTAAGCGCGTGGACTACTCGGCCCGTTCGGTGATCGTCGTGGGTCCCGAGCTGAAGATGCACGAGATGGGTATTCCGAAGGATATGGCCGCCGAACTTTACAAGCCGTTCGTGATCCGCAAGCTCATCGAGCGCGGCATCGTCAAGACGGTGAAGTCGGCCAAGAAGATCATCGACCGCAAGGACCCCGTGATCTGGGGCATTCTGGAGAATGTCATCAAGGGCCACCCCGTGCTGATGAACCGTGCCCCGACGCTGCACCGTCTCGGTATCCAGGCGTTCCAGCCCAAACTGATCGAGGGCAAGGCCATGCAGTTGCATCCGCTGGCCTGTACGGCCTTCAACGCCGACTTCGACGGCGACCAGATGGCCGTGCACCTGCCGCTGGGCAACGCCGCCATTCTGGAGGCGCAGTTGCTCATGCTCGGTTCGCACAACGTCCTCAACCCCGCCAACGGCGCTCCGATCACCGTGCCTTCGCAGGACATGGTCCTCGGACTGTACTATATCACCAAGCCCCGCAAGGGCGTGAAGGGCGAAGGCCACACGTTCTACGGTCCCGAGGAGGCGATCATCGCCTACAACGAGAAGCGTGCCGACCTGCACGCCATCGTGAAGTGTCTGGTGGACGATCTGGACGAGGAGGGCAATCCCGTGCGCGTCCTGAAGGAGACGACCATCGGCCGCATCCTCTTCAACCAGGTGGTTCCCCGGGAGGTGGGTTATATCAACGAGGTGCTGACGAAGCGTTCGCTGCGCGACATCATCGCCGTGGTGATGAAGAAGGCAGGAGCCGACAAGGTGGCCGCCTTCCTCGACGATATCAAGAACATGGGTTACCGCATGGCATTCCAGGGCGGTCTGTCGTTCAACCTCGACGCCGTGATCATTCCCGACGAGAAGGAGAAACTCGTGCAGGAGGGCTACGAGCGCGCCGATGCGATCATGGACGACTACAACATGGGTCTTATCACCAACAACGAGCGTTACAACCAGATCATCGACGTCTGGACCAATATCAATACGAAGCTGACGAAGGCCGTGATCGACACGCTGATCAAGGACGACGACGGCTTCAACCCGGTGTACATGATGCTCGACTCCGGAGCCCGCGGCTCGAAGGAGCAGATCCGTCAGCTGAGCGGTATGCGAGGTCTGATGGCCAAGCCGCAGAAGTCGGGCGTCGAGGGCGGTCAGCAGGTGATCGAGAACCCGATTCTCTCGAACTTCAAGGAGGGACTTTCGGTGCTCGAGTACTTCATCTCGACGCACGGCGCCCGCAAGGGTCTTGCCGACACCGCCCTGAAGACGGCCGACGCCGGTTACCTGACGCGCCGTCTGGTGGACGTGGCGCAGGACGTCATCATCAACGAGGAGGACTGCGGCACGCTGCGCGGCCTGACGGCTACGGCCATCAAGCGCAACGACGACGTCGTGCAGACGCTCTACGACCGCATCCTGGGCCGCGTCGCGCTGAACGACGTGATCCACCCGCTGACGGGCGAGGTGCTCTGCAAGGCCGGCGAGGAGATCACCGAGTCGATCGCCGAGGCTATCGAGAAGTCGCCGCTGGAGTCCGTCGAGATCCGTTCGGTGCTGACCTGCGAGGCGCGCCACGGCGTCTGCGCGAAGTGCTACGGCCGCAACCTGGCCACGGCGCGCATGGTGCAGAAGGGCGAGGTGGTCGGCGTGATCGCCGCGCAGTCCATCGGCGAGCCGGGTACGCAGTTGACGCTCCGTACGTTCCATGTCGGCGGCGTGGCCGGCGGCACGGCCGTCGAAACGAATGTCGTATCGAAGTACGAAGGCCGCCTGGAGATCGACGAACTCCGCACCGTGAAGGGCAAGAACGCCGCCGGCGAGGCGATCGACATCGTCATTTCGCGCCAGTCGGAGTTCCGCATCGTCGATCCCAAGACCGGCATCGTGCTCTACACGCACAACCTGCCTTACGGCGCGACGCTTTTCATGGAGGACGGCGCCGAAGTCAGGAAGGGCGACCTCGTCTGCGAATGGGATCCCTACAACGCCGTGATCATCTCGGAGTACGAGGGCCGCGTCGCCTATGAGAACATCATCGAGGGTGTGACCTACCGCGACGAGCGCGACGAGCAGACGGGACTTTCGGAGAAGGTGGTGATCGAGTCGAAGGACAAGACCAAGAACCCCGTCATCAAGATTCAGAACAAGGAGGGCGAAGAGGTCAAGCAGTACAACCTGCCCGTTTCGGCCCATATCGTGGTGAAGGACAACGCCCGGATCAAGGCCGGCGACATCCTCATCAAGATTCCGCGCGCCGTCGGCAAGTCGGGCGGCGACATCACCGGCGGTCTGCCGCGCGTTACGGAGCTATTCGAGGCCCGCAACCCGTCGAATCCGGCCATCGTCTCGGAGATCGACGGCGAGGTGACGTTCGGCAAGATCAAGCGCGGCAACCGCGAGATCATCATCACCTCGAAGCAGGGCGACGTGAAGCGTTACCTCGTGCCCCTGTCGCGTCAGATCATCGTGCAGGAGAACGACTACGTGAAGGCCGGCGACCCGCTGTCGGACGGAGCCATCACGCCTTCGGACATCCTCAACATCCTCGGTCCGACGCGCGTTCAGGAGTATATCGTGAACGAGGTGCAGGAGGTGTACCGTATGCAGGGCGTGAAGATCAACGACAAGCATTTCGAGGTGATCGTGCGCCAGATGATGTCGAAGGTGAAGATCGAGGATCCGGGGGACACCCGTTTCTTCGAGGATCAGATCGTGGACAAGTGGGAGTTCATGGACGTGAACGACGAGCTTTACGACAAGGTCGTCGTGACGGATGCCGGCGACTCGACCGTGTTGCAGCCCGGACAGATCGTTTCGCTGCGCAAGTTGCGCGACGAGAATTCGAGCCTCAAGCGCCGCGATCTGCGGCCCGTACAGGTGCGCGATATCGTTCCCGCGACTTCGACGCAGGTTCTGCAGGGTATCACCCGTGCGGCTTTGCAGACCTCGAGCTTCATTTCGGCGGCTTCGTTCCAGGAGACGACCAAGGTGCTCAACGAGGCGGCCATCCAGGCCAAGGTCGATCCGCTGGAGAACCTCAAGGAGAACGTGATCTGCGGTCACCTGATCCCCGGCGGTACGGGTCTGCGCGAATACGACGATCTGGTCGTCGCTGCGAAGACCGAGCTGGAGACGCTCCAGCAGGCGCAGTAGCCGCGTGACGCAACTTCTTATGAAAAACCTCCCCGGTCGCAAGACCGGGGAGGTTTTTCGTTATCGGCGGGAGCGGACGGGAAAACGGGAATCGTCGCGTCGGAACGGGCTATTTCCGCTCGTAGCGCTTCGCCAGACCGCCCTCCGAGGTTTCGCGGTAGAGGCTCGGGAGGTTGTGCCCCGTCTCGTTCATCACCTCCACCACCTTGTCGTACGACACCAGGTGCGAGCCGTCCGACAGCGTGGCGTAGATATTGGCGTCCAGGGCGCGGGCGGCGGCCACGGCGTTGCGTTCGATGCAGGGGACCTGCACGAGGCCGCAGACGGGGTCGCACGTCAGTCCCAGATGGTGTTCGAGGCCCATCTCGGCGGCGTATTCGATCTGCGAAGGCGTGCCGCCGAAGAGCTGGCAGGCCGCGGCGGCGGCCATAGCGCAGGCTACGCCCACCTCGCCCTGACAGCCTACCTCGGCGCCCGAAATCGAAGAGTTCGTCTTGGCGATGTTGCCGAACAGGCCCGCCGTGGCGAGGGCCCGCAGGATGCGGATGCGCAGGAAGTCGCGCGAGGTGGCCAGGTGGTAGAGCACGGCCGGCACGACGCCGCACGAACCGCACGTCGGGGCGGTGACGACCACGCCTCCCGAGGCGTTCTCCTCGGAGGTCGCCAGCGCGTAGGCGTAGATCTTGGCCCGCGACTTGAGCGAATCGTTGTAGCTCTTCGACTTGACCCAGTAGGTGCTGGCCTTGCGGGCGACCTTCAGTCCTCCGGGCAGTACGCCGTCGTTGTTCAGTCCGCGCTGGATCGTCTCGCACATGACGGTCCAGATCCGGTCGAGGTAGTCCCATATTTCGGGGCCCTCGCAGTCGTTCACGTACTCCCAGTAGGTTTTGCCTTCGTTGTAGCACCACTCCTTGATCTCCGTGACGGTGGTCAGGGGGTAGATGCTGCGGGGCACTTCGAGCCGCGAGGTTTCGTTGGCCAGCGCGCCGCCGCCGATGCTGTAAATCTTCCACGAATCGACGACCTGCTCTCCCTTCAGCCCTTCGAACAGCATGCCGTTGGGGTGGAAGGGTAGTACGGTCTCGGGTTTCCAGACGATTTCGGTCGGCGCTACGGGTTGCAGCACCGAGAGGATCGCCACGTCCGTCAGGTGGCCTTTGCCCGTGGCGGCCAGCGAGCCGTAGAGCGTCACACGGTAGGCGTCCGCGTCGCGGCAGCGGTCGGCGAAACGTTCCGCAGCCCGTTTGGGGCCCATCGTGTGGCTGCTCGACGGGCCGTTCCCGATTTTGTATAACTCTTTGAGTGATTCCATCGTTCGTGCGGTTTGACGCGGCAAAGATAGTGCAAATTCGGCAATGCGCCATGTGGCGGCGCCTCTTTTCGGGGGCGGAGGAGAAACGCCGGAACGGAGCGATCCGTTCCGGCGTCTCGTAGCCCCACCGCGACTCGAACGCGGATTTAGGGTTTAGGAAACCCTCGTTCTATCCCTTGAACTATAGGGCCGAAAACATTGCGGTGCGTCTCCGTCAGGGAAGCGCACCGCAAAGATAGTAAATTTTCCCGGTTTCAGAAATTGAAACGCATGCCGAATGACAGTACGTGGGCGTGGAGCTTGTAGTTGCGCGTGAAGACCGATGCGAGGTCTCCCGACGTGTAGTCATAGACCGGGTAGGAACCCGTGCGCTCGGGGTCAGCCGACGAGACGTAGCAGTAGGCCACGTCGAGCGCCGCGCAGGCGGCCAGCCGGAACGACATACCCAGCGAGTAGCTGATCTTGGTCATCGACGGCGTTTCGGGATTGAGGTAGTTGCTGTCCACGGGGCTTTCGTCGTAGTAGATGCCCACGCGGGCCGCCAGCCAGTCGAGGGCGTCGTATTCGGCGCCGAAGCGGGCCGAAAGCGTGTTCGAATAGTTCTTCACCGAGTAGATGTCCTTGATGCCCAGTTCCTTCTCGTTGAACGACACGTTCAGGTCCTTGTAGGCCGACCAGCCGATCCACTGTAGATCGACGCCCATGCGCCACTTGTCGTTCGGACGGTAGGAGACGCCCCACGTCACGGTCGTCGGGAGCGCCAGTTGGGTGTGGAACGTACCCTTGTCCAGTGCCGGAATCGCGGAGGGCTGACCGGCCGTCTGGAGCATCTGGTTGAGGAACGAAAGCAGCTGCTGCGACTCCTGCGAGGCGTAGATGAGCTGCGCCGTGCCTTTATCGACCTTCATGTCCATCCGCGAACGGTAGCTCATGGCGATCGACCATTCGTCGGTCACGTCCCAGAGAATGCCGGCGTTCACGCCCACGGCGAGGTTGGCGTTGCCCTCCAGCTTGGCCGAGACGATGGATTTGTCCTGCAGGTTGTCGGTGAAGTAGGTCTCGCCCTGCTGGGCCATGGCCTGGTATCGGGCGATCTCCTCGGGCGAGAGGCCGGCGCCCGCACCCAGCGCGGGCAGCAGCTTGCCGATCGTGTTGAATCCCTGGGCGAGGGTCTTGTTGCCGGCGCCGATGGGCAGCATGGCGCGCGACAGGTCGAAGTTGCCCCACGTGAGCATCAGTCCCGCGCCGACGGAGAGACGGTCGCAGATCCTGAACGAGACGGTGGGCTGGAAGGTGTAGGCCGCGAGGTTGATCTGCTGGATGAGGTGCGATCCCGACCAGTTGTCGCCCCAGTTCATCGAGGAGCCGTTCGGGGTGTAGAAACCCAGGCCCACGGCCCAGCGCTCGGCGGGTTTGTAGTTGATGTACATGTGCAGCGGGGTGGACATTTTGTTGTCCGAATCCTCCGTGAGCGAGCTCTCGTAGCCGTTTTCCATCGAGGGGAGCGTCGAGGCCGACACGTAGGAAAGGATACCCGTCGCACCGACGGAGATGTTGAATTTCGACTCCTGGAATGCCGTGGCCGCCGGGTTGAAGTAGATCGACTCCGCACCGAGTTTCATCGCCGTGCCGACGTTGGCCATGCCGGCCTGACGGGCCGAGAAGTTGTTTACCTGGTAACCTTCGGCGAATGCGCCCGGGGCGGTTGCGACGGCGGCGAGCAGGAGAAGTGTTTTTTTCATAACTTGTTGGTTTAGTTTCTATACGGTGTGCCTTGCGGCACGCAAAATCGGGTGCAAAAGTATAAAAACTATCCCCTCGGCCCAAACTTTTTGGTCGAAAAGTCTTGAAAATTGGAGTAAACGGTAGAGCATTGGCCGATATGGCCGGTTCCGGTTTCCTGTCCGGACGAGAACCGGATTCCGTCCGGGACCATCCCTTTCTCCGCGGCCGTTTCCGTCCGGCGCCCCTTATCGCCGGCGTGCGTTCGGTCCTGTCATTCGATCTCGGCCGAGAGGCGGAATTTGACGCTCTTGCGCGGCGGAATCTTGACCGTTGCGCCCGTACGGGGATTGCGTCCCGTGCGGGCGGCCTTGTGCTGCACGCTGAAGGTTCCCAGACCGGTCAGGGTGATTCGTTCCTCTTCGCGCAGGGCCTGTACCGTGACGCGGATCAGAGCGTCCACGGCCTTGCGGGCTTCGATTTTCGAGATATTGGCGTCGAGGGCTATCGCCTCGACAAGCTGCGTTTTGTTCATGGCAGGAGACGTAGTGTGTGGGGAGGCTCGGTTTCAGCCGGTAACAAAGATACGAAAATTCCGGAGAAGTCGGAAATCCCGTCTTTCGTATCGGATGCCGTACGGACGTTCCGGAACAAAAAGACGGCGGGATTTGGCAGAATGGAAAATCCGTACTACTTTTGTCTCCGGAAGGATGGCGGAGCGGTCGATCGCGGCGGTCTTGAAAACCGTTGAGCCGCAAGGCTCCGGGGGTTCGAATCCCTCTCCTTCCGCGCGCCGCGCCGATCGCGGATTTTACGATTTCACCCCTGCCGTAATAGCATTACGGCAGGGGTGAACTTCGTTATCGGAATCTGCCGTGTCTTTGCATCGCTTTCCCGGCAGACCGGTCTCATGGCTATTTGAATGCCACGGCGCACTGTACGGCTTTCGGCTTTCCCTGTTGGGCGTATTTGTTGATTACCGTTTTTTTCTTGTTGATGTGCATGTCGGGCGAACCGGAGGCCTCGAATGCGATGGCCGAGACGCATCCCATGTCTTTCAGGCTCTGGGCCATGCTGGGGATCGTCACGCCTTTGCTACCCTCCACCATTTGTCCGCAGAAAGCGAAAACCTTGTTGTATTTCGTCACGCCGATAGCCGAATGAGCGTAGAAGTCCGTGTCTCCGTAATTGAAGCAGGTGTTTTCGTTGCTCTTGACCTGGTCGGGCGTCAGTACATTGTTATCGAACAGGATCATATGAACGCCATTGACAGCGGTTTGCGGAGCCCATGCTTTGCCTTCGGCCGCCTTGGGCTCTTCGTACTCGCCCGAAGCGCGGAACGGGAAGGAGTACAGTTTGTCTTCGATTCCCCGAACGTATGCGGCGCCGTAGTTGCCGTCTGCGTCGCGATAGATGGCGCCGGTGACGTGGCTGTTGGCATCCGACCTGACGACCTTTCCGTCCTGGATGATGATGTTCTGTACGGTGGAGTTCACTCCTACGACATAAACTTTGTACTCGCCGTTGGTTTCGTATTCGTCGATGGTTTTGGGATTGGTGCCGTCGCCGACTATCGCCATAGTGGCTTGGCTGCCCATCATGGCAACGTAGGCGACGTTGTTGTCGATACCGCCGGCTTTGGTCGTCTTGTACACCTTGATATAGGCGGGCAGCGGAGCGAACTCGGTCGTTACGTCGGTCCAGCCCAGCGCAGGCATCGGGTCCACGTAGTCGGTCGCTTTGACCGTGTAGGTGATGTCCGAACCCTGGTAGTTCACTACCAGCGTGCCGTCGCCGAATTCCAGATCGAAGGTCAGGTTTTCGGGCGATTTCACCGTGGCGCCTTCGACCAGATCGAGCGTGAAGACCATGTGGTTGATCTCCATGCCTTCCTGCCATTTGACCGTGATGCTCTTGTCTTCGCCGACCGCGGCTTCCACGTCGCCCACTTTGGCGCCCAGAATGGCTTCGGGGGTCTCGGGAGTGTCGGCGGTCATCTTGTAGGTTTCCTCCGTCTTGCCGTTCATCAGCACCACGACATTGACCGGATTGTTCAGATTGACGGTCGAGGTCAGATTGGCGGGCGTCTTGAGGATATGCCCCTTGTTCATCTTGAAGGTCACTTCGACGGCCGTCAGATCGGTCGTGTTCTGGAATTCCCCGAACTTGATCGTCTTGTCCGTGTCATTGACGGTCGCGGTCATCGTGCTGCTTCCGTCCTTGGCCGTTACGGATGCGAAAGGCGTCGAGCCTCCGGAAGGACCGTCGTTTTCTCCGTTGTCGTCATCCGAGCAGGATGCCAGGAATAACCCCCCCCCGGCCAGGAGCAGCGTCATTAAGCTAAAAAGTCGTTTCATAGTTAAAATTTTAAGATTTGTAAAATGTGTGGTTTAGGTTCGTTAATTGGTCCGTTATTCGGTATTTTCAGGGTGTTGCTATCTCATGTGTTTATATGTTAGGAGCTTGTTGCGTATTTTCTGCGGCCCGAAAATTCGGTCCGAAACAAAAATGTAACATTATTTTAACACAAATGTAGTAATAAAATTTATGAAAGCAATTTTTTGAAGAAAAAATTATTATTCCGGAGGCGTTCGGGAATAGGCATTTAAACTGTTCGCCGCCGTTCCCGGATTCGGCGGCCCGGACGTCGCTTCCGGATACCGGGATATCCGGGCGACGGATTGCCCGGGTGGAAAATTTGACTTATTTTTGCGCTCCGAATCTCACTATATATTATATGTCTCCGACTTCCGTTCGCCGCGGCGGGTTCCTGGCGCTGACGCCGCTGCTGGTTTTTCTGGTGAGCTATCTCTCCGTGTCGCTTCTGGCAGGCGATTTCTACAAGATGCCGATTTCGGTGGCTTTCGTCGCCGCCTCGGTCTATGCCGTGGCCCTGATGCGGGGAATGCCCTTCGCCGAGCGCATCGGCCGCTTCTCGTCCGGAGCGTCCGATCCCAACGTGATGCTGATGATCTGGATCTTCGTGCTGGCCGGGGCTTTCGCCGAGTCGGCGCGGAGCATGGGGGCCGTGGACGCCACCGTGGCGCTGACGATGCACCTGCTTCCCGGGAGCCTGCTCCCGGCGGGGCTGTTTCTGGCGGCCTGCTTCGTTTCGCTGTCGGTCGGCACGTCGGTCGGCACGGTCGTCGCGCTGGTCCCCGTGGCCGCCGGGCTCGCCGAACAGACCGGGCTCGGCGAGGCGTGGCTCACGGCGATCGTGGTCGGCGGGGCCTTCTTCGGCGACAACCTCTCCTTCATCTCCGATACGACGATCGCCGCGACGCGCACGCAGGAGTGCAACCTGCGCGACAAGTTCCGCGTCAATGTCCGCATCGTCGCCCCGGCGGCCCTGCTGACGCTCGGGATTTACCTCGTGACGGGCAGCGCGGCGGCGGTCCCCGCGCAGCCCGACCGGATCGAGTGGATCCGGGTCGTGCCTTACCTGCTGGTGCTGGTGACGGCCCTCGCGGGGATGAACGTGATGAAGGTGCTGCTGCTGGGTATCGCCGCTTCGGGGGCGATCGGGCTGGCGACCGGGAGTTTCGGCCTCATGGCGTGGTGCGGCGGCATGGGGCGCGGCATTACGGGGATGGGCGAGCTGATCATCATTACGCTCATGGCCGGCGGCCTGCTCGAAATGATCCGGCTGAACGGCGGCATCGACTACATCATCGACCGCATGACGCGCCGTATCTCGGGGCGGCGCGGGGCCGAGGGGACCATCGCGGGGCTGGTCTGTCTGGCGAACCTCTGTACGGCCAACAATACGATCGCCATTCTGACCGTGGGACCGATCGCCCGCAAGATCGCCGACCGTTTCGGCGTGAACCGGCGCCGCAGCGCCAGCCTGCTCGACACCTTCTCCTGCTTCACGCAGGGCCTGTTGCCTTACGGGGCGCAGTTGCTGATGGCGGCGGGGCTCACGGGGCTTTCGCCGCTGGGGATCATGCGCTATCTTTACTATCCGGTCATTCTGGGCGGCGCGGCCCTGCTGGCCGTTCTGCTGCGTTATCCCCGGAAGTTCTGACCGGCCGCCGCGGTGCGTTCTCTCAGGGAGGCGGGCCGTTGCGGGTTGGATCGCCGGTGTCGTCGTTGCGTGCATCGCTCCGGGTTCGTCCTTCGGCCGTGCCGGGGCGCAGTGCAAATGTACGACGGGGCCGGCCCGGAGGGTAGATGGATTACGGATTCTTTTACCCCGATTCCGGATTTCGCCCGCCGGCCGTGCGCAAAGCCGATAAAAGCTGTATATTTGCGGAAAACGAACCTTGTCATGGAACAGAAAATTCATCATCTGGAGTCCGTCGCCGAGTACAATGCGATGCTGGGCGTCGAAACGCTGCACCCGCTGGTGAGCGTCGTCGATTTGTCCGAGGCGCACCCGATGCGGCATTTCCGGCAGACCTACGGTTTCTATGCGGTCTTTCTCAAGGAGATCAAGTGCGGCGACATGATCTACGGCCGGCACTATTACGACTATCAGGAGGGAACGCTCGTCTGTCTGGCGCCCGGGCAGGTGATCGGATTCGAGGACGACGGACGGGAGTTCCAGCCGAAGGGCTGGGCGCTGGTTTTCCATCCGGACCTCATCCGCGGCACGTCGCTGGGCCGCAACATGAAGGAATACGGCTTCTTTTCGTACGAGGTGAACGAGGCGCTGCACCTCTCGGAGCGCGAGCGCGGGATGGTCGTGGACTGTTTCGGGAAGATTCGTCACGAGCTGGAGCATGCCATCGACCGCCACAGCAGACGGCTCATCGCCATCAATATCGAGATGCTGCTGGACTACTGCCTGCGTTTCTACGAGCGGCAGTTCATCACGCGGTCGAACGTGAACCGCGACGTGCTGACCCGTTTCGAGGAGCTGCTGGACGGCTATTTCTCCGACGGCCGGGCGCGGCGCGAAGGGCTTCCGTCGGTGAAGTACTGCGCCGGGGAGCTTTGCCTGTCGCCCAACTATTTCGGCGACCTGGTGAAGAAGGAGACGGGCCGCACGGCGCAGGAGTATATCCAGCTCAAGCTGCTGGAGGTGGCCAAGGAGCGGATTCTGGACCCTTCGCTCACGATCGGCGAGGTGCCTACGGACTGGGATTCCAGTACCCGCAGCACTTTACGCGCATGTTCAAGAAGCTGACCGGACAGACGCCCAACGAGTACCGGAACGTCAATTAACGGTCGAAAATCCCTATTTTTAGGTATGGCGGGGACCGCCCGTTTTTCCTATTTTTGCCGCCGGAAATGGAACGAACCAAAATACCTAATTTGTCATGAAACACATTCTGTTACGCGCCCTGGCCGTCGCCCTCGCATGCGGCGCCTGCGCATCGGTATCCTGCGGCGGCAACGCTTCGACGAAAGCCAAGACCCGGCAGACGGAGGCCGCGCGGCCGGCCGCGCTGGAGATCGACGAGCTGCTGGCTTCGGCCGACTCGCTCGCCGGCAAGACCGTCACGATCGAGGGCGTCTGCACCCATACGTGCAGGCACGGCGCGCGCAAGATTTTCCTCATGGGCAGCGACGACACGCAGACCGTTCGTGTCGAGAGCGGCGAGCTGGGCAGCTTCGATCCGCAGTGCGTGAACCGTATCGTGCGTGTCACGGGTACGCTCGACGAACAGCGCGTGGACGAGGCCTACCTCGCGGCCTGGGAGGAGCAGACGAAGGCGCAGACCGGCGAACGGCACGGCACGACCGAGGCCGGATGCGACGCCGAGAAGGCCGCACGGCAGGAGACGGGCGCCACCGTCGCGGAGCGCATTGCCGACTTCCGCGCGAAGATCGCCGCCCGCAAGGCCGCCGAGGGCAAGGACTACCTCTCGTTCTACTACGTGACGGCGACCTCGTATGAAATTGAACAGTAGCGCGCTGCGGCGCTGGAGCCGCACGCTGCACCGCGACCTTTCGTATTTCTTCGCGGGGATGGTGCTCATCTACGCCCTGTCGGGCATAGCGATGAACCACCGCGACACCTTCAATCCGAACTATTCGGTCTCGCAGACGCGTCTGACGCTCCCGGTCCCGCTTCCGGAGAGGGAGGCGTTCTCGCGCGCCGACGCCGAGGCGCTGCTCGAACGCGCCGGCGTCGGGGAGGGGTACGTGAAGCACTACTTTCCCGACGGGCATACGCTCAAAATCTTCCTCGAAGGCGGTTCGTCGCTCGTGGCCGACACCCGGAGCGGCGAGGCGGTCGTCGAGCGGCTGATGCGGCGGCCCGTGTGGAGCGCGCTGACGAAGCTGCATTACAATCCGGGATCGTGGTGGACCGCCTTCGCCGACATTTTCGGCGGAGGGCTCATACTCATCACGCTCACGGGACTGGTCATCGTGAAGGGCCCCAAGGGGCTGCGGGGCCGCGGCGGCGTGGAGCTGGCCGCAGGCATCCTCCTTCCGCTGCTGTTCCTCCTCATCTGACACCGCCATGGAATCCGTTATCGAATGCCGCAACCTGACGCATTGCTACGGGCGGCGCAAAATCTACGAAAACCTCTCGTTCGACGTTCCCGAGGGCCGCATCCTCGGCCTGCTGGGCAAGAACGGCACGGGCAAGACCACGACGATCAACATTCTGAGTGGGTATCTCGAACCCCGCAGCGGCGAGTGCCGCATCTTCGGCGAGAACATCCGCCGGATGCGGCCCCTCACGCGGCGGCGCATCGGCCTGCTGATCGAGGGGCACGTGCAGTACCAGTTCATGTCGATCGAGCAGATCGAACGGTTCTATGCGGCCTTCTACCCGAAGTGGCGGCGCGAAGCCTATTACGAGCTGATGCGCAAGCTGCACGTCGGCCCCGGGCAGCGCATCTCGCGCATGTCGTGCGGACAGCGGTCGCAGGTGGCGCTGGGGCTCATTCTGGCCCAGGACCCCGACCTGCTGGTGCTGGACGACTTCTCGCTGGGGCTCGATCCCGGCTACCGGCGGCTGTTCGCGGACTACCTGCGCGAGTACGCCAAGGCCGAGGGGAAGACGGTCTTCCTCACCTCGCACATCATTCAGGACATGGAGCGCCTGATAGACGACTGCATCATCATGGACTACGGCCGCATTCTGCTGCAACGCCCCGTCGGGGAGATTCTCGACCGCGTGCGGCGCTATACGTGCCGTGTGCCCGAGGGGGCTCCGCTGCCCGGCGACGGGGAGTTCTACCACCCCTCGGTGGTGCGTTCGACACTCGAATTCTGCTCGTTCCTGCCGTACGGAGAGGTGGCGCGCAGGCTCGCGGAGGCGGGGATTCCCGCCGAAGAGCTGCACGAGGAGCGCGTCTCGCTGGAGGACGCCTTCATCGGTCTGACCGGAAAATACTGAAAAACGCCATGTTGAAAGCCATATTGTACAAGGAGTGGATCAAGTCCCGCTGGTATCTGGCGGTCGCCTTCGCGGTGACGTGCGCCTTCGCGGGCTACGCCATGCTGCGGCTGTACCGCGCGCTGGGAATGATGGGCGCCGGACATATCTGGGAGGTGATGGTGACGCGCAACGCCGTTTTCGTCGAGCAGATGGAGTATGTGCCGCTGCTGGCGGGGTTGCTGCTCGCCGTCGTGCAGTTCGCCCCCGAGATGCACCGCAAATGCCTCAAGCTGACGCTGCACCTGCCCGTGTCGGCGCTGCGGGCGACGGGGACCATGCTGCTGTTCGGCGTCGCGGCGCTGACCGTCGTCTCCGGCACGAGCCTCGCCCTCGTCGCGGGAGCCGCATCGCCGGTGCTGCCGCACGAGCTCGTCGCCAATATCGTGGGGACGCTCATGCCGTGGTATGCGGCCGGACTGGCGGCCTACCTGTTCGCCGCATGGGTGATTCTCGAACCGACGTGGAAGCGCCGGACGGTGAATATCCTGATGGCCGTGCTCCTGCTGCGCATCTTCTTCCTCGCGCCCGTTCCGCGGGCCTATGCCGGCTTCCTGCCCGTACTGTTGGCGCTGACACTGCTCTCGGCCTCGCTCGCATGGCTCTCGGTCGTGCGGTTCATGGCCGGCAGACAAGACTGATTCCTTCCGTAAATCCCGAAAATCCATGACCCAATTCAGCAGAATATTCTTCGGACTGCTCGTCGCCGTGCTGCTCGTCTGGCAGTTGCCGTGGGGCGTCAATTACCTCACGGTGAAGAGCGAGGGCACGCCGTTCACCCTTTACAGCGAAGTGCTGGGCGATTTCGCGATGATCCGCCGCGGCGGGAAGGAGCTCGAGTATCTCGACCGCCGGGGCAACCGGTACGGACAGCGCCAGTTCGATTCGCTGCTGCCGCTCTTCTACGCCCGGCAGCTCGTGGCCGACGGCCGTTTCCCCGATTCGATCGCGGGCCGCGCCGTCTCGCCCCGCGAGGCGCAGGCCGCCACCTTCGTGTTCCGCTCCACGCCGCAGGATGTCAATACCCCGGTTTCCGGCATCCGCTTCCTGCTGGAGTCGATGTCGGGCCGCGTCGATCTGGCGATGCCCGACGATGCCTTCCGCCTGACCGCCTCCGGCATCGAATTCATCGACATGGCCTCGAATACGGTCGATACCGCGAAGAGCGCCCTGTTCACCGGGACGATGCGCCGCAAGGGAGTGCGCTTCCCGGTGGCGGAGATTTCGGGCAACCCCTCCGCACGCAAGGAGTACGACGAGGGGTATGTGCTGCTCGACGCCGACCGGCGGCTGTTCCATCTCAAGATGGTGCAGGGGCGTCCTTACGTGCGGGCCGTCGGTCTTCCGGAGGGCGTCCGTCCGGAGCACCTCTTCATCACGGAGTTCCACGGCCGCCGCACGCTGGCGCTCCTGACCGATGCGGAGAACCGCCTCTACGCCGTGACGATGCCCGGCTACGGGGTGCGCCGCGTCGGGACCGTCGAGTTCGATCCGCGGCGCGAGGCGATGTCGATCGTCGGCACGCTGCTCAACTGGACGGTCTGCGTGGAAGGAGCGGCCGCGGAGCGTTACTACGCCGTGTCGGCCGATGACCTGTCGCAGCTCGACACGCTCGTCTTCCCGCTCTCCGACCGGCACGTCCCCGGCCTGAGCTTCACTTCCGCGACCGACAATTACGTGCGTCCGAGGCTGCGCTGAGACGCCCCGTCGTCCGATCGCCTCTCCGGGCCCCGCTGGCAAGCGGGGCCCGTTTCCGTTCCGGAGGGTGGCTGTCGCACGCCGGGTTTCCGAGGGGGCTGCGGAAAAAATTGCGGATTTCAGTTTCCGTTCAGAATCGGTTGCGACATTTGTTCCCGAAATTGAATCGAAGTCTTATCGGAAAAAGAAAATGAAAATGAAAAGAATCGTTTGGAATATGTTGGGTGCGGCGGCCGTTGGGTTGCTTGCCGTCGGATGCGAAAAGGAGAGCGGCTCGCAGGGAAGCGGACCGGACCGGGTTTCCCCGGCCGTGCTGGCGGCTTTCGAAGCGCTCTATCCGGGCGCCGAGCAGGTGCGCTGGGAGGTGAAGGGCGACTACGCCGTGGCGAATTTCTACTGGAGCGGCGTGCGTGCGGCGGGTGTCGCGGCGAATCGCGCCGCATGGTTCGAGAACGGCGACGGCGCATGGTCGATGACCGAAACGGACATCCGGTTCGACCAGTTGCCCGAAGCGGTTAAGAGAGCCTTCGCGGAGGGCGAGTATGCCGACTGGCGGGTCGATGAGGTCGATATGCTGGACCGTGACGGCGTGGAGGTCATCTATGTGGTCGAGGTCGAGCGCGACGGCCGCGAGATGGATCTTTACTACTCGGCGGACGGCGTGCTCGTGAAGAGCGTGGCCGACGCGGGCGACGATTACGATTACGGGGATTTCATCCCTTCGCGTCCCTCCGACGGGATCGGGGACTTCATCGCGAGCCGTTATCCCGGGGCGCGCGTGATCGACGTGGATGCGGAGTACGAGGGTACGGAGGTCGAACTGATCGACGCCGACCGCGTCAAGCGCGAACTCTTCTTCGACCGCAGCGACGCCTGGCAGTACACCAAAACCGAACTGCGCCGCTCGGAACTGCCGCAGGCGGTGACGGCTGCGTGGGAGGCCTCCGACTACTCCGAGGCGAAGGGCTACCGGCTCGACGATGCCGATCTGTACGAGACGGCCTCCGAAGGGACGTTCTACCGTCTGGAACTGGAGTCGCGCCGCGGCGACGTGAAGGTGAAGGTCACTCCCGAGGGCGAGCTGTCGCTCTACACCCCGCAGGAGGGCGGCGACGGCGCGGCGGTCGGTGCGGATGTCGAAGCCTTCATCCGCACGAACTACCCCGGTGCGGTCGTGCTGGAGAAGGACTCCGACGACGGTTTCCTGGAGGTGGAGATTCGTCACGACGGCCGCGAGAAGGAGCTGCTGTTCAACGGTGCGGGCGAATGGGTGAAGACCTCGTGGGAGGTGCGCGTCCGCGAGCTGCCCGCGGCCGTGACCGATGCGATCCGCCGTTCGGATTACGCGGCGTTCGGGATCGACGGGGCGGATTTCGTGGAGACGCCCGACGGCGACTGGTACGAGGTCGAACTGGAGGATGACCGGGACCGTGAGGTGACGCTTCGCGTGACGGCCGAAGGTGCGATCCTGAAGCGTTGAGGCAAGGGTCGGAAAGCGATGCGGGCGGGTCCGAAAGGACCCGCCCGCATCTCGCTTTTCAGGTACGGGGGCCTCTGCCGCGCCGGCGGTCCATCGCGATGCTGATGACGATGGGGACGGCGAGGAACAGCGCCGTGCCGCAGACGACGAGCGTCGTATATATGGCGGGGCTGCCGACGGGCAACTGCGACGGCGGGAAGAAGGTGACGGCGAACGAGAAGAGCACGGCGAGGAAGCCGATGCCGCCGACGGCCCACATGCCGGCATTGCCTCCCGGAACGCGGTAGTCGCGCTGCAGGCCGGGCTGCGTGTAGCGCAGGCGGATGGCGGCGGCGTACATCATCATATACATGATCAGGTACAGTCCGATCGTGAGGGCGCTCAGCAGGAAGAAGGCGACGCTCACGTCCTTCATGAAGATGTAGAGCGACGAAAGCACCGTCACGATGCAGCCCTGGATGATGAGGATGTTGATCTGCACGCCGTTGCGGTTGGTCTTCTGCAACAGGCGCGGCAACCGCCCTTCGTTGGCCGTCCAGAGCAGGCCGCGGCTGGGGCCCGAGATCCACGACAGCACGCCCGCCAATGCGCCGAACGCCACGAGCAGGCTCATGACGTTGGTGAGCCATCCGACGCGGTAGTGTTCGAAGACGATCTGGAACGTGGTGAAGAGTCCTGACTGGAGGTTGATCCGGTCGTAGGGCGTGATTACGGCCACGGCCAGCGCGCCCAGCGTGAAGAGGCCGAACGAAATGAGTGCCGCGAGGAACATGGCGCGCGGGAACTGTTTCTGCGGGTTTTTCAGCTCCGGGGCGTGTACGGCGTGCACCTCGACGCCGGCGAACAGCAGCAGAATCCCCGCCAGGAAGGCGATGTCGCTCATGCCGGTGATGTGGGGAAAGAGCCGCGGATGGGCGTGGTGCGCCGCATCCAGATCGACCACCTGCGAGACGGACGCGGGAATGTGTTCGAACTCCACGCCGTTGCCGCCCGCGAGCCAGGCCGCGGCCGCCAGGACGATGACGATGCCCGGAAGCACCGTGCCTATGAGAAAGCCCCGGCTGGTGATGCCCGAGATGGCCGACGTGCCGCGCAGCGTGACCCACGTGGCGAACCAGTACATGGCGATCGAGAAGAGTCCGACGAACGGGCCGTTCTGCGCCAGCGCCGGAAGCCCGATTGTGTAGGCGATCGACGCGGCGGCGAATCCCAGCACGGTGGGATACCAGACCACGTTCTGAATCCATTGCAGGAAGATGGCCGTGAACCCGAGGTGGGGGTTGAACGCCTCCTTCACCCAGGTGTAGACGCCTCCGCCCTTCGCCGCGAAGGCGCTGCCCAGTTCGGCGCCCACGAGCGCCGCGGGGATGAGGAAGAGGAATGTGGCGAAGAAGATGTAGAAGAACATGGTGAGCTCCTCCTGGGCCATCATCGGAAGGCCGCGCAGGCTGATGACCGCGGCCGCGGTCATCAGCGCGAGCTGCGAGGTCGAGATGTTTTTGCTTTTTGCCATAGTTTCGTTTGCTTGACGTTTCCCTCTCCGACAGCAGTTTTCGTGCCGGGCTGTGCGCTTCGGGACGGAACGGTGACCGCGGACGGTTTCCGAAGGGCCTCGTGCAGCCGGCGGCAGCCGCCCGGGCGGGTTTTCCGTCCCTCCTGCCGTTTTTCCGCCGGAAAGGGGCGCCGTGCGGCGGATTTTTCGTATCTTCGCGGAGGCCCCGGTGCGTGCCGGGGCGCGGCGGCCCGCTGCGGAGGACCGGGCCGGCCGCCGGGAACGGAAAAGACGGAGAACGATGAAAAAAGGACTGATGGCGCTGGCGCTGTGCCTCCTCGCGGGGCGCGCCGCCGTATGCGCGGAGCCGTCGCGGGATGCGGCGGCGGACGACGGGGGCCGGACGGTGCGTCTGGTGACCTATAATGTCGGCGTGTTCAACAAGTATGTCAGGGACGACTACCGGCTTGTGGCCGGCCTGCTGCGGGAGGTCCGTCCCGACGCCGTGTGCCTGAACGAGCTGGACAGCTGCACGGCACGCACGCGCGGCGTCTTCCAGTTGGAGCGCATCGCCGGGATGATGGGCGGCTGGGACTTCCGTTTCGGGGCCGCGATGCCCTTCGACGGCGGCTCCTACGGCGAGGGAGTCATGACGCGCGAGCGGGCCGTGAGGAAGGAGGCGGTGGCGCTGCCCGAGGCCGGCGGGGCCGAGCCGCGCGTGCTGGTCGTCGTGGAGCTGCCCGACTACGTGATCGCCACGACGCACCTCGACCATGTTTCGCCCGAAGCGCAACTGGAGCAGGTGCGGACGATCAACCGCGAAATGATGCGGCGGTACGGCGACTCTCCGAAGCCCGTCTTTCTCGGGGGCGATCTGAATGCCGAGCCCGGTTCCGAGACCCTCCGGCTGCTGGAACGGACGTGGCGGGTGCTCACCCCGACCGACGGGGGGACCTACCCTTCGGACGAGCCGGAACAGTGCATCGACTACCTGTTGCAGTTGCGCAACGGGGTGCGCTGCGAAGTGACCGACGCGCGCGTGCTGCGCCGCTTCGGGACGGGCGACGTCTCCCGGGCCTCGGACCATCTGCCGGTGCTGCTCGAAGTGAGGTGGTAGCCGCTCGGCCGGGCGTTCCGGCTGCGGCGCGGCGGGAGGGGTACGGATTTTGCCGTTTCCCTCCGGCAGGAAGCCGTCGCCGCCGGTTTTCCCGCACTTTTCGTATCTTTGCCGCATGAGAATCGTGAACCGCATACTTCCGTTCCTGCTGTTTGCGGCGTGCTGCATGCCGGTTCGGGCGCAGCAGCGGGAGACCTATTCCGTCGCGGGGCGGGTCATCGACCGCCTGACGCGGCAGCCCGTGCCCTACGCCTCCGTCGTGGTGGCGGGCGACGAGCGGAAAGGCGCCTCGTCGGATTCGACCGGACGTTTCGTCATCGAGCGCGTGCCGCCCGGCATCTGCCGCTTCGCCGCGTCGTCGGTGGGCTACAAGAGCCTGCTGACGTCCGAATACCTCGTCTCGGCCGCCACGCCCTTCGTCGAAATCGAGCTGGAGGAGGATGCCACGCGGGTCGAGGCCGTGACGGTGCGGCCTTCGCCGTTCCGGGCCACGGTCGAAAGCCCCGTGGGGCTGAACGTCATCGGCATCCGGGAGATCGAGAAGAGCCCCGGCTCGAACCGCGACATTTCGCGCATCGTGCGCTCCTATCCCGGCGTGGCCTTTTCACCGGTGGGCTACCGCAACGACCTGATCGTGCGGGGCGGCGGACCTTCGGAGAACAAGTTCTTCATGGACGGGATCGAGATTCCGAACATCAACCACTTCGCCACGCAGGGCGCGACGGGCGGCCCGGTGAGCATTGTCAATGCCGACCTGATCCAGGAGATCAGCTTCTACACCGGGGCGTTTCCCGCCGACCGGGCCGGGGCGCTGAGCTCCGTGCTGGATTTCCGGCTGCGCGACGGCAATGCCGAGAAGCAGACCTTCAAGGCGACGCTCGGCGCATCGGATGCCGGTGTCAGCGGCAGCGGGCATATCGGCGGCCGCACGACCTACGTCTTCTCGCTCCGTCAGTCGTACCTCCAGTTGCTTTTCAAAATGCTGGGGCTGCCGTTCCTGCCCAACTACATCGACGGGCAGGTGAAGGTCACGCGCCTTACGGAGCGCGACGAACTCACGGTGCTGGCGCTCGCCGGCATCGACAACATGAAGCTCAACGTCGATGAGAAGGGCGAGGACGCCGAGTACCTGCTGAGCTACCTGCCGCGCATCCGGCAGGAGACCTTCACCGTCGGGGCCTCGTGGCGGCACTACGCCGGGCGTCACGTGCAGACCGTGACGCTGAGCCACAACTACCTGAACAACCGCAACCTGAAATACCGCAACAACGACGCCTCGTCGGAGGAGAACCTGACGCTCCGGCTGCGTTCCGTCGAGCAGAAAACCTCGCTGCGGGCCGAGAACCGCACCTATGCGGGGCGGTGGACGCTGCGCGGGGGCGTCGAGCTGAACTATTCGCACTATACGAACCGCACGTTGCAGCGGCTCTACGCCGGCGGCGTGCGCCTTTCGGATTACCGGACGCGGCTGGGAATCGTCGGCTGGGGACTTTTCGCCGGAGCCGACTATGCGTCGGGCGACCGGCGCTTCACCGCCTCGGCGGGCCTGCGGGCCGACGGGTGCGACTACTCCACGCGCATGGCCCGGCCGTGGCACCAGCTTTCGCCGCGCGCCTCGGTATCGTATGTCGTCGCCCCCGGCTGGACGGTGAGCGGCAGCGCGGGGCTCTACTACCAGCTGCCGCCCTATACGGCGCTGGGATTCAAGGAGGAGGGCGCCTTCGTGAACCGGGACCTGCGTTATATGCGCGTGGGCGAGGTGAGCGCGGGGGCTTCGTGGCGGCTGCGCGACCGGCTGATCGTCTCGGTCGAGGGGTTCTGGAAGGGGTACGGCGACGTGCCGCTTTCGCTCGCCGACGGCATTCCGCTCTCGTGCAAGGGAAACGACTACGGCGTGGTGGGCAACGAGGCCCTGCGCTCCTCGGCCGAAGGACGCGCGTACGGCGTCGAGGCGATGGCCCGCTGGCAGATTCCCGGACGGGTGAACGTCGTGGGGTCGGTGACCCTCTTCCGCAGCGAATACCGCAGCGACGGCGCCTCGCCGTGGGTCGCCTCGGCGTGGGACAACCGGTTCGTGGCGAACGTCAGCGGGACGTACGACCTGCCGCGCGGCTGGAGCGTCGGCGCGAAGCTGAGCGCCGTGGGCGGAGCGCCCTATACGCCCTACGATCTGGACAAGTCGTCGCTCGTCGAGGCATGGAATGCGCAGGGACGCCCCTATTACGACTATTCGCGCTACAACGAGGGACGGCTCGACGCCTTTGCGCAGCTGGACCTGCGCATCGACAAGGTGTTCTATTTCCGCGGCTGCATGCTGGGGCTTTATATCGACCTGCAGAACGTCACGGTGAGCAAACTGCGGCAGCCCGACGTGGCGATGTCCACAGGCGAGATCGTGAATCCCGAAGCCCCGGCGTCCGAGCAGCGCTACCGGATGAAGTACCTCCGGCAGGAGAGCGGGACGCTGCTGCCGTCGATCGGCGTGACGGTGGAGTTCTGACGCGGCGGCGCGGCGGGAGCCGCACGGGCATGAAAAAACAGCAGGGAATCTCCCGATTGCCTGCTGTCCCCGGAGGTTGCCCTCCTAAACTACTAACCCAAACTTAAATAAATGAAGAAACCTCACTGCGGTTCCTTGCCGCAGCTGTCGTAGTCATTCGCAAAGTCGGTGCCAAAACGAGAGCCGGCGATCCGCGGATCGCCGGCTCTCGTCGTTTCGGGGTATCCTTGCGCCTGCGGGGCGTATTCGCCTCCCGCGGGCGTCGCGGAGTCGGGGCGGGATGTCGTGTCCGGCGTCCGTCAGCGGCCGAACACGCCCGTATAGGTCGCGGGCGAGAGGGCGCGCAGCTCCTCCTTCACGGCTTCCGGCACGTCGAGCGTCTCGATGAAGGCCGCGATCGCCTCGCGCGTGATGTGGGCGTTGGTGCGCGTCAGGGCCTTCAGCGCCTCGTAGGGTTTCGGATAGCCCTCGCGGCGCAGGACGGTCTGGATGCCTTCGGCCACGACGGCCCAGTTCTGCTCCAGGTCCCTTTCGAGGGCCTCGCGGTTGAGGATCACCTTGTTCAGCCCCTTGAGCAGGGACTGGAAGGCGATTACGGCGTGGGCCACGGGCACGCCGACGTTGCGCAGCACGGTCGAGTCCGTCAGGTCGCGCTGCAGGCGCGAGACGGGGAGTTTCGAGGCGAGGTGCTCGAACAGGGCGCTGGCGATGCCGAAGTTGCCCTCGGCGTTCTCGAAGTCGATCGGATTGACCTTGTGGGGCATGGCGCTCGATCCCACCTCGCCGGCCTTGATCTGCTGCTTGAAATACTCCATCGAAATGTAGGTCCACATGTCGCGCGAGAGGTCGATCAGGATGGTGTCGATGCGTTTCATGCAGTCGAAGATCGCCGCCAGGTTGTCGTAGTGCTCGATCTGCGTGGTGTACTGCGACCGGCAGAGGCCCAGCCGTTCGTTCACGAAACGGTTGGCGAAGTCCGCCCAGTCGATCGAGGGGTAGGCCGCGTGATGGGCGTTGAAGTTGCCCGTGGCGCCTCCGAACTTGGCCGGAACGGCGATGTCGTGCAGCATGGCCAGTTGCCGTTCGAGCCGCTCGACGAAGACCATGAACTCCTTGCCGAGGGTCGTGGGCGAAGCGGGCTGCCCGTGCGTGCGGGCAAGCATCGGCACGCCGCGCCACTGCTCGGCGAAAGCCGCCAGACGGTCGCGGACCTCCTCCGCGGCGGGGTAGTAGATGCCTGCGAGGGCCTCCTTGAGCGAGAGCGGGATGGCCGTGTTGTTGATGTCCTGCGACGTGAGGCCGAAGTGTACGAATTCCTTGTATGCGGACAGTCCCAGCGCGTCCATCTTCTCCTTGATGACGTATTCGACGGCCTTGACGTCGTGGTTCGTCACCGCCTCGATCTCCTTGACGCGCTGCGCGTCGGCTTCCGTGAAGTCCGTGTAGAGCGAGCGCAGGGCTTCGGATTGCGCCCGGTCGATGCCCGCGAGCTGCGGCAGCGGGAGCTCGCACAGGGCGATGAAATACTCCACTTCGACGCGGATGCGGTAGCGGATCAGTGCCTGTTCCGAAAAATAATCGGCGAGTTTTTCCGTTTTGTTCCGGTAGCGCCCGTCTATGGGCGAAATGGCGGTAAGGGGGGTCAGCATAGCGGTTATGAGATTTGTTCGGGCCCCAAATTTACGACATTTATTGAAATCCGCATAATTTTCCCTACCTTTGTAAGGGCGTAAACCGAAAAACGAAAATGAGATTTCTAACCGAAATAGTCGATGCCCTCGCGGGGTTCGTGCAGCGCAATCCGCTGACCGTGCTCCTGGTCGTCGTGCTGGCCGTAGGCGCTCCGGCGCTGCTGAAGGGTATCGCGCTTTTCATACTTTATTTCTTTATGGGACTTCTGCTGTTGGTCGTGGCGGGGCTGCTGTTCTTCCGCTGGCGCGTCTGCAAGATGCGCCGCGAGATGGAGGAGCGGTTCGGCCGGGAATTCGGACCGGAGCGGCCGGGCGGATTCCGGCAGGGCTTCGGCGGCGGGGCGCCGCGGACTCCGCGCGAGGGCGAGGTGAAGGTCCGCAGAACCTCCGGAGCCCCCGAGAAACGGGTGGCGGAGGACGTGGGCGACTACGTCGATTTCGAGGAGACAAAAGAAAACAGGTGAACGATGCTGAAGGTATTCGGACTGATAGGGCGCTACTTCATGCTGATGGGAAAGGTCTTTTCCCGTCCTGAGAAGGCGGGAATCTACCGCCGACGCATCGTTTACGAGATGGAGGCGCTGGGGGTCGATTCGATCGGACTGACGGCCATCATTTCGGTCTTCATCGGCGCGGTGATCACCCTCCAGATGTGCATCAACCTCGACTCGCCGTTCATCCCGCGCTCGCTGGTGGGGTATGCCACGCGCGAGACGATGATCCTCGAATTTTCGTCGGCCGTCGTGGCGCTGATCCTGGCCGGCAAGGTCGGATCGAGCATCGCCTCCGAGATCGGCACGATGCGCATTACCGAGCAGATCGACGCGCTGGAGATCATGGGCGTCAATTCCGCCTCGTACCTCATTCTCCCGAAGATCGTGGCCTCGATGATCTTCTTCCCGTTCCTGACGATCCTTTCGATCCTCATCGGCGTGGTCGGAGGCTGGCTGATAGCCGCCGTGACGGGCATCATGATCCCCGCGGACTACGTGGACGGCCTGCTGATGGACTTCAAGCCCTATTCGATCACCTACACGCTCATCAAGACCGTTTTCTTCGCCTACATCATCACCTCGATCTCGGCCTTCTACGGCTATTACGCCAAGGGCAATTCGCTCGAAGTGGGCACGGCCTCGACGCGCGCCGTGGTGGCCTGCTCGGTGGTGATCCTGCTTTTCGACCTGATCCTGACACAAGTGCTGCTGATATGATACGCACCGAACACATCGTCAAGTCGTTCGACGGCCGCCGGGTGCTCGACGACATTTCGATCGAATTCGAGACCGGCAAGACGAACCTCATCATCGGCCGCAGCGGTTCGGGCAAGACCGTGCTGCTGAAGACACTCGTGGGACTGCACGAACCCGATTCGGGCGACGTGTGGTACGACGAAGTGAACTTCACGCGGCTGGGATTCCGCGAGCGCAAGGAGATCCGCAAGGATATAGGCATGATCTTCCAGGGCGGGGCGCTGCTCGACTCCTCGACGGTCGAGGAGAACGTCAAGCTGCCGCTCGACCTGTTCACCTCGAAGAGCGAGCGCGAGAAGATGGAGCGCGTGAACTTCTGCCTCCAGCGCGTGCGGCTCGAGAATGCCAACCGGCTCTATCCGGCCGAGTTGTCGGGCGGCATGATCAAGCGCGTGGCCATCGCCCGCGCGATCGTGATGAATCCCCGCTACCTGTTCTGCGACGAGCCCAACTCGGGGCTGGACCCGCAGACCTCGATCGTGATCGACAACCTGATTCACGAAATCACGCGGGAATACGGCATCACGACGATCATCAATACGCACGACATGAACTCCGTGATGGAGATCGGCGAGAAGATTGTATATATACACGACGGGCTCAAGTGGTGGGAAGGCACGAAGGAGGAGATTCTCCATGCCGACAACCGCGAGCTGAACGACTTCGTCTTCGCCTCGGCCATGGCCAAGCGCGCCAAGCTGGCCGCACGGTAGCCGCACGGCGTGCGAAGCTCCCGGAGAGACCCGAACGGGCTTCCGGGACGCTGCGGAGGAAGAGCCCGGGCTCCGGAAAGCGCGGCGCGGGGATTTTTAAAATAGTTAAATTTTTATTTGCGTAAATTATAGAAAGTGCGTACTTTTGCGCTGGAAAAAACAGAGCGAGTTTTTTACTAACAAATAATTCAAAACGTTATGGCAACTATCAAGATTGGTATCAACGGATTCGGTCGTATCGGCCGTATGGTTTTCCGTGCCGCCTGCACGCAGACTGACAAGTACGAGATCGTAGGCATCAACGACCTCTGCCCGGTGGACTACCTGGCTTATATGCTCAAGTACGACACGATGCACGGCCAGTTCAAGGGCACGATCGACTACAACGTCGAGAAGAGCCAGCTGATCGTGAACGGCCACGCCATCCGCGTGACCGCCGAGAAGGATCCCGCGAACCTGAAGTGGAACGAGGTGGAGGCCGAGTACGTCGTGGAGTCCACGGGTCTGTTCCTCACCGAGGAGAAGGCTCAGGCTCACATCGCAGCCGGCGCCAAGTATGTCGTCATGTCGGCTCCCTCGAAGGACGCTACGCCGATGTTCGTATGCGGCGTGAACACCGATACCTATGCAGGCCAGAAGATCGTTTCGAACGCTTCGTGCACCACGAACTGCCTGGCTCCCATCGCCAAGGTGCTCAACGACAAGTTCGGCATCACCGACGGTCTGATGACCACGGTTCACTCGACCACCGCCACGCAGAAGACCGTGGACGGTCCCTCGATGAAGGACTGGCGCGGCGGCCGTGCCGCTTCGGGCAACATCATCCCCTCCTCGACCGGCGCTGCCAAGGCCGTAGGTAAGGTGATCCCCGCCCTGAACGGCAAGCTGACGGGTATGTCGATGCGCGTTCCGACCCTCGACGTATCGGTTGTGGACCTGACGGTGAACCTGGCCAAGCCGGCCAAGTACGACGAGATCTGCGCTGCCATGAAGGAGGCTTCGGAAGGCGAGCTGAAGGGTGTGCTGGGTTACACCGAGGAGGCTGTCGTTTCGTCGGACTTCCTGGGCGACGCCCGCACGTCGATCTTCGACAAGGCTGCCGGTATCGCACTGACCGATACCTTCGTAAAGGTCGTTGCTTGGTACGACAACGAGTGGGGTTACTCGAACAAGGTGCTCGACCTCATCTCGGTGATGAAGGCTTACAACAAGTAATCGGACACTCCGGTTATGAACGGGAAGGACTCCGCGAGGAGTCCTTTTTTTTGTCCGGACCTGCCGGATAGCGGATTTCGGGAGCGGATTTCTCCGGGGGCCGGGGATGGCGGCAAAAAGGGCCGGGTTTCTTCCGGAACCGTCCGCCACGGGACCGGAAGGGGTGGCGGGATCCGGCAGCGGCGGACTATTCGTGCGAATCCACGCGCAGTTCGATCGACGCCCCCGACCACTGGTTGATCCGCCGTTTCTCGGAACGGATGCGGCGGCCGTCGCAGGCGATCTTCAGGTCGATCTCGAAGGGACGCGTCGCGTCGATGTCGTTGCCCGCGGGCAGCGTGTGGGGTACGATGTAGATATAGAGCACCAGATGGTCGCACGGTCCGGTCGTGAGCCTTGCCGTGCGGAACGCGGGAATTTCCGCGGGCCGCTCCGGGAGGTTCGAACCCACGCCGGCGACCTCCGAGGCGGCCGAGGCGAATCCCGTGCGGCGCTCTTCGGCGTCGAAACAGCCGCACATGAGCGCGACGTTGTAGCGCCACCACTCCTCGTAGCGGCTCGTGACTTCGATGGTGAATCCCTTGTGTGCTGCCATATCCAGCAAATATAATACAACTTGCGTGCAATGCCAAATTCGAGCCCCGCGGGATGGACCGCGGGTGCTAAAACTCGCCGTTTTCTTTGCACTTGTCCTATTTTTTAGTAACTTTGCGCACTAAATGTGCACAAATGGAGGTGGCTCAGGGATATTCCATAGCCTTCAGGGGGCTGAAGAACGGGCATCACGATTTCCGGTTCGAAGTCGGGAAGCCGCTCTTCGATGCCTTCGGGAACACCGAGATCCGGGACTGCGCCTGCGAGGTGTCCGTGGGGCTGGAGCGTGCGGAGACGCTGCTCGCTCTCGACGTCCGGATCACGGGCCATGTCGTCGTCGCGTGCGACCGCTGTCTGGAGGACTGCCGCATTCCGGTCGATTTCGAGGGGCGGCTCATGGTCCGCTTCTCCGAGGAGGAGCACGAATACGACGGCGAAGTGCTGTGGCTCGTGCCCGGGGAGGACGAAGTGGACCTCGCGCAGTATATCTACGAGAGCATCGTCCTGTCGCTGCCCTACCAGCGGGTGCATCCCGAGGGGGAGTGCGATCCCGACATGCTCGGACGGTTCCGCATCGTCTCGGACGAGGAGTTCGCCTCGATCGAGGCCGGGGCCGGAGGCGAGGAGCGCCGGGGCGGCGAATGGGCCAAGCTGGCGGAGCTGCGCGAACGCATGGAGCAGGGCGGCCGCTCCTCCGGGGATGACGCGAAAGACTGAAACGAAATACGTTAAACTTATAATTACACTGTAAAATGGCACATCCTAAACACAAAGTCTCGTCGACGCGACGCGACAAGCGCAGAACTCATTACAAGGCTGTCGTTCCGACGGTGGTGACCTGTTCGAACTGCGGTGCAGCCGTGCTGTACCACCGCGTATGCCCCGAGTGCGGTTTCTACCGCGGCAAGCTCGCCATCGAGAAGAAGGCCGCCGAATAAGCTCGGCGCTCCGAAGAGTGCATCCCCCGGGAATGCCTCTTTTTTACTTTTTACGGGAGGTTCCGTAGGCGCGGGACGGGATGGAGCCATCCGTTCCGGAATCCGGTCGTGCGGAACCGGAATTAAACCAAATCGCATTCGAGTATGTTAAGAATAGGTGTGGATGCCATGGGGGGCGATTTCGCTCCCGAAGCGGCTGTCAAGGGAGCCGTCATGGCGCTCGACGCGATCGGGCCGGACAGCCGTATCGTGCTGTTCGGTGACGAACGGAGGATACGCGAGGTGCTGGAGGCCGAAGGGTGTCCGGCCGAACGGTTCGGCATCGTGGCCACCTCGGAGGTTATCGAGATGGGCGACCATCCGGCCAAAGCCTTCCAGGCCAAGGCCGATTCGAGCATCACGGTGGGCTTCGGCTACCTGGCCAAAGGCGGCATCGACGGTTTCGCGAGCGCCGGCTCCACGGGCGCCATGATGGTCGGCTCCATGTACGCCGTCAAGCCGATCGAGGGGGTTATCCGCCCCACGATTTCGTCGATCGTGCCCACCGTCGCGGGACGCCCCGCGCTGTTGCTCGACGTCGGGCTGAACGTGGACTGCAAGCCCGAGGTGCTGGCGCAGTACGGCGTGATCGGGTCGATCTATGCCGAAGCGGTGCTGGGGATCGGATCGCCCCGCGTCGCGGTGCTCAATATCGGCGAGGAGGAGACCAAGGGCAACGCCCTGTCGAAAGCGACTTACGAATTGCTGAAGGCCGAGCCGCGCATCAACTTCGTCGGCAACGTCGAGGGTTCGCACATCTTCTCGGGCAAGGTCGCCGACGTGATCGTTTGCGACGGCTTCGTGGGCAACACGGTGCTGAAGATGGCCGAGGGTCTCTACCGGATCAACAAGGCGCTGGGAGGCGGCAATGCCTTCTGGGACGCCATGAACTATGAAAACGTGGGCGGCACGCCCGTGCTGGGCGTCAATGCGCCCGTCATCATCGGCCACGGCTGCTCGTCGCCCGCGGCGATCCGCAGCATGATCCTCTCGACCGAGCAGGTGGTGAAGGCCGGCCTGACGGCCAAGTTGCAGCGCGCGTTTCAAAATTAGTGACTAACCAAGGTAAACAAGAAGTTAATGAGCAAGATAACAGCAGCGATTACGGGTGTGGGGGAGTACCTTCCCGATTACATCCTGACGAACGACGAATTGAGCCGGATGGTCGATACGAGCGACGAGTGGATCATGTCGCATATCGGCGTCAAGACGCGTCATATCCTCAAGGGCGAAGGCGTGGGAACCTCCTACATGGGAGCCCGCGCGGTCATCAACCTGCTGGACAAGACGGGCGTGGACCCGATGGATATCGACGTGGTGATCTGCGCCACGGTGACGCCCGACATGTTCTTCCCTTCGACGGGCAACCTGATCGCCGACCAGGCCGGCTGCAAGAACGCCTTCGCCTACGACGTGTCGGCGGCTTGCAGCGGCTTCCTCTTCGCCCTCACGACGGGCGCCAAGTTCATCGAGGCCGGTACGAGCAAGAAGGTGATCGTCGTCGGCGCGGACAAAATGTCCTCGATCGTCGATTATACGGACCGTTCGACCTGCCCGATTTTCGGCGACGGTGCGGCTGCCGTGCTGCTGGAACCCGATACGGAGGGTTACGGCGTGATCGACTCGATCCTGCGTTCTGACGGCTCGGGCGAGCTGCAACTCTACATGAAGGCGGGAGGTTCGCGCTACCCGGCGTCGATCGAGACGGTGCAGAACAACTGGCACACGATCATGTGGGACGGCCATGCCGTCTTCAAGGCCGCCGTGTCGAAGATGGCCGACGTGTCGGTCGAGATGATGGAGCGCCACCACCTGTCGTCGGACGATATCCGCTACCTCGTGCCGCATCAGGCCAACCTGCGCATCATCGACGCCACGGCGCGCCGCATGGGCATCACCTCGGACAAGTGCATGATCAACATCGACCGGAACGGCAACACCACGGCCGCGACGATTCCTTCGTGCCTCTACGACTACGAAAAGGAACTCCGCCGGGGCGACAACCTCATCCTGTCGGCCTTCGGCGGCGGATATACCTGGGGCGCCATCTACGTGAAGTGGGCCTACGACGGCGAGAAGGCATAGCTTCGAACGGTATGACCGGACTTCGGAGGTCCAGGCGGAAAGCGATACGTCTCAAAGGGCGTATCGCTTTTTCGTTTCCGGCCGGAAATTCGTATCTTTGAAAGATGGATGCGACGATAAGGCCGATGACGCGGGCGGAGTTCCCGCTGCTGTCCGGCTTCCTGTACGAGGCGATCTTTATTCCGGAGGGCGCGGCCCCGCCTCCGCGGACGGTGCTCCTGTCGCCGCCGCTGCGGGACTATGTCGCCGGGTTCGGCTCGCGGCGGGACGACCGGGCGCTCGTCGCCGAGGCGGCGGGGCGTGTCGTCGGGGCCGTCTGGGTCCGCTGCGGTGCGGGGTTCGGCCGTGTCGCGGAGGAAGTTCCGGAGCTTGCGGTGGCACTCGATCCGGCCTGCCGGGGACGGGGTGTCGGGACGCGGCTGCTGCGGGCGATGCTGCGATTGCTGGCCGACGAGGGCTATCCGGCCGTCTCGCTCTCGGTGCAGAAGGCGAATCCCGCCGTGCGGCTGTACCGGAGGCTGGGGTTCCGGGTCGTCCGGGAGCATCCGGAGGAGTATGTGATGGTGTGCGTTCCGGCCTGACGGGCCGGGCGATTTCGGTTTCCTTTCGGATTCGGGGCGTAACTTCGCCCCGGTCCGGCGCCGGAGACCCGGCGTCGTGCGGGAAACGATAATTGAATGGAGTTATGAAGATTCTGATCGTCGAGGACGAACCCTCCCTTCGGGAGATCATGGCGCAGACGTTGCGCCGGGAGCAGTACGTGGTCGAGGAGGCGGCCGATTACGCCTCGGGGCTCGACAAGATCGCAGCCTACGACTACGACTGCATCCTGCTGGACATCATGCTGCCGGACGGCAGCGGGCTGAAACTGCTTGAGGAGCTCAAGCGCCGCGGACTGCGTGCGGGGGTCATCATCATCTCGGCGCGCGACTCGCTCGACGACAAGATCGGCGGGCTGGAGCTGGGAGCCGACGACTACCTGCCCAAGCCGTTCCATCTGGCCGAACTGAGCGCCCGCATACGCAGCGTGCTGCGGCGGCACCGGCACGACGGCCGGCAAAGCCTCGATGCGGGCAATGTCCGCCTGTGGCCCGACAGCCGCCGCGTGGAGGTCGCGGGCCGCGAGGTGGAGCTGCTGCGCAAGGAGTACGACATCCTGCACTATTTCATGAGCCGGCCGAACCATACGATCGACAAGGCCGCGCTGGCCGAAGGGGTCTGGGGCGACCATATCGACCAGGCGGACAACTTCGATTTCGTCTATGCGCAGATGAAGAACCTGCGGCGCAAGCTGGAAAAGGCGGGTGCCGACATCGAGATACGGGCCGTTTACGGCTTCGGCTACAAGCTCGTCCGGCCATGAAGCTGGTCTATCGCATCGTGCTCCACCTGGCATGGGTGCTGTCGCTGCTGCTGGCGGCATGGGCCGTGCTCTTCTACTTCGCCCTGACCGACCGGATCGACCGCGAGACGGACGACTCGCTCGAGGCCCGGGCCGAGACGGCCATCAAGCAGTTCCTTTCGGGACGGGCGCTTCCCGACTCCGGGAGCGGCAACGACGGCTGCCTGCTGCGCTCTATTCCGGACGAGTACGCCGCCGTGCGGCCGCAGGAGGTTTACACCGACGAACGGATTTATATTCCCGAGCGCGATGCCCGGGAGCCGGCGCGCGTGCTCCGGATGCTTTTCCGCGACGGCGGGGGCGGATGGCACGAACTGACGGTGATGGCGCCCGCGATCGAGAAGAACGAACTCACGCGGGCCCTGCTGCGGTGGGTCGTGTCGCTCTACCTCGTCCTGCTGCTCCTGCTGCTCGTGGTGACGGCCTGGGTGCTTCACCGCACCATGCGGCCGCTCTACGCCCTGCTGCGGTGGCTCGACGACTATACGGTGGGAAAGCCCAACCCGCCGCTGGCCGACGATACGGCCGTGGCGGAGTTCCGCCGTCTGAACGATGCCGCACGGCGTTATGCCGCCCGGGCCGAGTCGCTGTTCGAGCGGCAGAAGCAGTTCATCGGCAACGCTTCGCACGAGATGCAGACCCCGCTGGCGGTGTGCCGCAACCGGCTGGAGATGCTCGTGGACGATGCCCGGACGCTCACCGGGGAGCAGCTGGCCGAGATCGCCAAGGTGCAGCGGACGCTGGGCCACCTCGTGCGGCTGAACCGGTCGCTGCTGCTGCTCTCGAAGATCGAGAACGGGCAGTTCCCCGAAACCGGTCCCGTGGACGTGAATGCGCTGGTGCGGCGAACGGCCGGGGAGCTGGAGGAGATCTATGCGTACCGCGGGATGCGGTGCACGGTGAGCGACCGGGGGCGGCTCGTCGTGCGGATGAATCCCTCGCTGGCCGAGAGCGTCGTGGGCAACCTGCTCAAGAACGCCTTCGTGCACGGCGACGTGCCGGGAGAGGTGGCCGTGGAGATCGCGCCGGACGCACTGCGGGTTTCGAACGGCGGAGCGGCGGGGCCGCTCGATGCCGGGCATATCTTCGACCGGTTCTACCAGGGGACGAAAAAGGAGGGTTCGACCGGACTGGGACTGGCGATCGTGGAGGCCGTCTGCCGCCTCTACGGCCTGCGGGCGGAGTATGCCTATGCGGCGGGAAGGCACTGTTTTTCGATCCTTTTCCCGGAAGGATGCCGTCTGCCGCCGGAATAGCCGCCGCCTTTTCAGATTCCTTTCAGTTTCGGTCCCTACTTTTGTACCGAGAAAAAACATTCAGCCTTAAACCGAAAAAAACGTATGAGAAAATTCCCGATCCTGCCGCTGATCGCATTGCTGGCCGCCGGTCTGACGACGGCCTGCGAGAACAGCCGCCCCCTGACGGAGGCCGAACTCCCGGCAGCCTCGCAGCGATTTCTTTCCGAACATTTCCCCGGGGTGGAGATTTCCTTCGCCAAGGTGGACACGGAGCTTTTCGACAAGGAGTACAAGGTGGTATTCGTCACCGGCTCGAAGGTCGAGTTCGACCGCCGGGGCGCATGGAAGGAGATCGACTGCAAATACGGCGAGGTTCCGTCCGGCATCGTGCCGCAGCCGATCCGCGTCTATGTGGAGAAGCATTTTCCGGGGCGCCGCATCGCGTGCCTCGAGCGCGACCGCCGCGACTACGAGATCGAGCTGGACAACGGCTTCGAGCTGAAGTTCGACCTCGATTTCCGGCTCATTGATTTCGACGACTGACGCCTCTGCGCGGCCCGGGATTCCGGCATGGCGTGTCGGAGCGGTGTGCGGATGCATACCCGGCGGCGCCGGAAAGCCGCGTTCCGGTCATTCGGGACGGCAGGGCCCGTATTTCCGCTGCGGACCGGGGTGCGGTGCAGCTCGGCGAACCGGATGCGCGCGCCGGCCGGATGTGCGGGACTCGGTCGGCGGACCGGTCGGCCGCGGAGGCTCCGGTGCGGTTTCGTGCGATAAAATAGCCGGATTTTCCGATACGATTTTCCGAAAACTTGTGTACCTTTGTCCTAAGAAAGGAAAGTGCAAGACTTAAAATCCGTAATAGCTATGTTGAGTAAAAAACTGCACGAGGCGCTCAATGCGCAGATCAATGCCGAGCTGTGGTCGGCGTACCTCTATCTTTCGATGTCGATGGACGCCGAGGCCAAAGGACTCAAGGGCGTCGCCAACTGGTTCTACATTCAGTTCCAGGAGGAGCAGGATCACGCCCGGATCTTCATGAACTACATTCTTTCGCGCGATGCCGAGGTGACGCTTCGGCCCATCGCCGAGGTCCGCACGTCGTGGGCTTCGCCGCTGGAGATGTTCCGGGATACGCTCGAGCACGAAAAGAAGGTGACGGCCCTGATCAACGACCTCGCGGCCATCGCCGCCGAGGACAAGGACTATGCTTCGTCGAACATGCTCGTATGGTTCATCGACGAGCAGGTCGAGGAGGAGGAGTCCGCACGCGGGATGATTACCGCCTGCGAGGCTGTCGAGGGCAACAAGTTCGGGATGTACATGCTCGACAAGGAGCTGGCCGCCCGCACCTATTCGCAGGCCGCACCGCTGGCTTCGTCGAACGACTGATAACGGTTGCCATAGCCGTTAAGCTTCCGGCTCTTCCGCTTTTTCGGGCGGAGGGCCGGATTTTTCTGTTGCCGTGCGCTGTCCGGAGGCGGCTTCTTTCGGGCGGTTCTCTCCGTGCGGTTCCCGTTGCGGCCGCATTCCGGTTCCGGACACCGCTTCGGGGCTATCGTTCCGGGCGGTAGTCGATACCCGCCTTGCGGGCCTGGGCGTGCTGGTGTTCCCGGCGAATGCGGTAGAGGCGCCCCTCCTTGACGAACCGGGCGCCGGTCTGGTGGAAGGTGAAGGAAACTCCGGCGGCCGCGCACTGCCCGCGGAGCGCGAGGACCCATGCGAAGTCGCACGGCCGTGCGTCGTTGCCCGACTCGCCGCCTGCGGAGACCTCCCCGACCGCGGGCCCGAGCCAGGGCGTGAGGTCGATCCGTTCGAGCAGCGGCGCACAGACGATCACCCGGTGGCGCAGGGGCGTTTCGAGGAAAAGCGGCAGCCGCAGGTCGGCAGCCGCCTGGTTCTCCACCGTGCAGCCGACCGTGACGTTCTCGTAGCCGTCGCCCCAGTCGGGCGGCAGTTGTTCCCGGAGCCGTCCGATCCGCTTGGTGATGAAGAAAAACTCCAGATCGCGGCGCAGCCGCATCATCTCCCAGGCTTCGGCGCGCCAGCCGTCCGCCTCCTCGACGAGGAAGTCCGACGTGAAACAGGTATAGACCCGTTCGCCGGGCGGGATTCTGAACCGTCCGTCGCGGCCACGGCGCACGGGAAGCCCGAAGGCGGCGGTCCGCACCACCTCGCGGCTGTCCCGTTCGTGCAGCGCATCCTGCCGATAGACGTAGCAATGGCGGCATCCTTCGCTGATCTTGCGGCAGCCGTGCCAGGGATTCCACGAGACGGACATGGTTTTCGGATTTGTGCGGGTGTGCGGTGTTCGGGTTCTTGTCGGGATTTTATCGCCCGGCGGGATCGGCGTCCGGGCCGGGGCGGATGCCGGTTGCGGCGAGGGGTTACAGCTCCATGCTCATCCGTATCATGTGGCGGCATTCGACGCCGTTTTCGAAGATTGGGGCGGGATAGTATTTGCGGAAGTAGTCCTCGTCGATGCCGCAGCGTACGAACCCGCAGCGCAGGTAGAGGGCGATCTGCCCCGTACCCGAATCTCCCGTACCGATTTCGAGACGGCGGAAGCCCGCCTCCCGGGCCGTTCGGACGGCATGGGCGAGAAGGGCCGTGCCGATGCCCTGCCGCTGGAACCGGGGGACGACGGCGATATTCACCACCTCGGCCGTGAAGGGGCGGGTGTGGAGCAGTACGTACTGCCCGGCGAGCGTATCGCCGCAGCGGGCGGCATAGCAGGCCCCGCGGCCGATGTAGTCGGCCACGGAGGCTTCCGATTCGTCGGCCAGCAGGAGCAGTTCGTGCGAAGGGGCGTTTGTCCGTTCGATCGTCAGTTGCATGGTGTCCGGGATTAAAAGAGGGTGGCGACCCCTTCGAAAGAGGCCAGAATGACGGCGTAGCGCAGGGCCTTTCCGGCGAGCATCGAGACGCCGGTGAGCCACGCGTTGCTGCGCATCAGCCCCAGCACGATGGCCAGCGCCTCGCCGATGGTCGGCAGAAAGGCGAAGAATCCCATCAGGGCGCCGCGTCCGGCGAGAAACTTCCGGGCCCGGGCCAACTGGCGGGTCGAGACGCCCAGCCGGGTGATCCACTCGGTGCGTCCGAGCGTCCCGATCCAGTAGCAGGTCATGCCTCCCAGCGTATTGCCCGCCGATGCGGCGACGAGACACCACGCCGGATCGAGCCCCATGCCGACCAGAATGACCATCACCGCTTCGGAGCTGAACGGCAGGATGCTTCCGGCCACCAGCGCCGAGACGAAGAGGCCCCAGTAGCCCCAGTCGATGAAGAATTGCGTGACGGTTTCCATGATCGTCGGAAGGCGGATTCGTTTAGATAGGAGTGTATCCTGCGGAATGCGGACGGGAAACGGAGCGAGCCGGTAGGACGGAGGCTATTCCAGCTTTTTCCGATATACCTCGTCGAGTGTCTGTCCGCTTTTGTCTTTCCATTCGTTCCAGCCGTTCGTATGTCTGCCCAGACAGATGCTTGCTGCCATACTCGGGCTGTTGAAAGTGTAGTCTGTTTCCAAAACGATGTTTCCGTCCTGCGGGGCCGTATATTTCTTGATGAAATCGTCCCGTTTTTCTTTCATTTTGAATAACGGTGCGCTTCCTTTTGCCAATGTGCTGCCTTTCAGTACGGTAAACCCGTTTTCGTCGTAAAATCCCCGGATGTTTGCCCCTTTGCTTTTACTGAAAAATATATGGCGGTCCCTGGGATCGATCACGTCGAATATGGGACAACCGATGAATGATGTCAGTAATCGGATATCGTCGAAAAATTCATTCATGGAATCTTTCTGATGCTCCGGCAGATTCGGCTCTTTCGGGATTTGTTTGTTGTCGCACAGGTCAAAGCGTTTGGCCTTGTTTGCGGTTTTTACGGCCAGATATTCCAGATACTGGACATCGGCTTTTGTCATGGCGCCGTCCTTGGAGATGAAAACCAGCGTTTTTTGCCAGAAAGCCTTGTTGTATTCGTGGTTCTTGATGCGCTCCCGGAAGTTCTCCGTTTCTCCCAGATACGCTTTGGAGGTGATTCCGTCGTCTTCGCCCAAGAGTATGTAAAATGCGGGACTGTGCAACTCCTCCCTTTCGTTGATTATCGAGAGGGCAGCCCGTGGAATGACCAGCATTTTGCATATTTTATTGCTTATGAAAACGGATTGTGTTCCTTGCGGATTTCCGTCTATCAGATAGGTGGTAATCGTCTTGCCCATATTGATTCGTATATCGGAGACATCAAAAATAGCGATAATTCTCCGAATTCCGCCGTTATATCCGGCTACTTTTTCTTCACTCGAAATTTTTATTCCTTTTATATGATTCTGTACCAGCCCGTTGTTGTGGATTATAAGGCGAAGTTTCGGCCGGGATCGCTTGCGGCGGTCATTTCCCGATGCAAAAATTCGAAAAGATGTGCGAGAGCACTTCGGGGGCGGAAATGTCGCCTCCGGTAATCGAGCCGAGGTGGCGGATCACCTGACGGATCTCCTCGCTCAGCAGGTCGGTCGGCAGGCCCTCGTCGAGCCCTTCGATGGCGCGGGAGAGGGCTTCGCGGGCTTGGGTGAGCGCCGCGTAGTGGCGGCTGTTCGATACGACGGTGTCGCCGTGGTAGAGCGCTGAAGTGTCCACCGCTCCGCGCAGCGCCCGGCAGAGGCGGTCGATGCCTTCGCCGTTTCGGGCCGAGAGGCCGACCGCGCCTTCGGGCAGCGGTGCGTCGGGGCGTAGGTCGAGTTTATTGACGACCCGGAGCAGCGTCTGATCCGGCCGCAGCGCGAATTCCTCCGGCGGTTCCGGGGCGGTCGCGTCGGTCAGGCGGATGACGATCTGGGCCCGGCGGATGCTTGCCATCGTGCGCTCGATGCCCATTCGCTCCAGATGGTCGTCGGTCGTGCGGATGCCGGCCGTGTCGAGGAACCGGAAGAGGACCCCGCCGATGTTGGCGCACTCCTCGATGACGTCGCGCGTCGTGCCGGCGATCTCCGACACCATGGCGCGCTCCTCGCCGAGCAGGCGGTTCAGGAGCGTCGATTTGCCGACGTTCGGTGCGCCGGCTATGGCCACCGGGACACCCTCCTTGATGGCGTTGCCCAAGGCGAACGAATCCCGCAGGCGGTCGATCTCCCGGGCGATGTCCCGCATCGTTTGGCGCAGTTCCCGGCGGTCGGCGAACTCCACCTCTTCCTCGGCGAAGTCGAGCTCCAGTTCCAGCAGGGCGGTCAGGTGCAGCAGCCGGTCGCGCAGCGCCGCGAGAGCCGCCGAATAGCCGCCGCGCATCTGGTTCGAGGCCAGCGCGTGGGCGGCCTGCGACGAGGCGGCGACGAGGTCCCCGACGGCTTCCGCCTGCGCGAGGTCCAGCTTGCCGGCCAGGTAGGCGCGGACGGTGAACTCGCCCGGCGATGCCATGCGCGCCCCGGCGGCGATGAGCAGCCGCAGGATTTCGGAGACGATGTAGGAGGAGCCGTGGCAGGAGATCTCGACCGCATCTTCGCCCGTATAGGAGTGCGGGGCGCGGAAGATGGCGGCCAGCACGTCGTCCACCGTGCGATCTCCGTCCGCGATACGGCCGTAGTGCACCGTATATCCGGCCGCTTCGGCGAGCGGCGTCCGGCCCCGGAAGAGGGTGTCGCAGAGTGCCAGCGCCCGTGCGCCGCTGACGCGGACGACGGCGATGGCGCCGCCCGGGGCGGTCGCCGGGGCGACGATGGTATCGTGGTCGGCGGTCATGCGCGGATGTCGTTTAACGGCCCTCGATGCGGAGCCGCTGTCCGATGCGGAGTTTGTGGGCGCTCTTGAGGCGGTTCCAGCGCATCAGTTGCGAAACCGTCACGCGGTAGCGGCGTGCGATGGCGCCGAGCGTGTCGCCGCTCTTCACGACATAGACCGTGCCGCTGCGCTGCTGGCGTTTCTTTTCGATGTTGGCCGGGTTGATGTACTCCTTGAGGTACATGGAGTCCTTGGCCATGATCTCCTTTTCGTGGGCGATGTACTGCGAGACGCTGCGCTGCGGCAGTACCAGCGTGTAGCTTTTGGTCGTCGCGGGGACGATGTCCAGCTTGTATTGCGGATTGAGCAGCCGCAGGGTCTCCAGCGGCAGGTCGATCGTCGAGGCGATCTGTTGCAGGTGCAGCAGGCGGTCGATGCGGACCGTATCGACCGACAGGGGGATCGGAGCCGGCTGGGGCTCGATGTCGTGCTGGCGGTGGTAGGCGTAGGCATAGGTGGCGCCGATGAAGGCCGGGACGTAGCCGCGCGTCTCGCGCGGGAGGTAGTCGTAGATCTCCCAGAAGGTCTTGCCTCCCGAGCGGGCCATGGCCTTATTGACGTTGCCCGGGCCGCAGTTGTAGGCGGCGATGGCCAGCGTCCAGTCGTTGTAGATGGCGTAGAGGTCTTTCAGGTAGCGGCAGGCGGCCTGCGTGGCGCGGACCGGGTCGCGGCGTTCGTCCACGAGCGAATTGACCTCCAGTCCGTAGCTCTTGCCCGTCGAGGGCATGAACTGCCACAGACCGACGGCTCCGACGGGCGACACGGCCGTGGGGGAGAGCGCCGACTCGATGATCGGCAGCGCGCGCAGCTCGATCGGGAGGTTCTCCTTGAGCAGCTCGTCCTCGATCATCGGGAAGTAATACTGCGACGAGCCCAGGATGCGCCCGATCGTCCCGTAGCGGGGATTGACGTAGCGGTTTATGTACCCTTTGACGATGTAGTTGTACGGCAGCGGGATCGGCGAGACGAGGGCCCGCAGTCGTCCGGCGTAGAGCGAATCGGTCGCCGCGTCGGTCGCCGGGGCGTCGGCCACGGCCGTGGAGTCTTCGAGCACGAAGCGGTCGAAGAACTCCGTGAAGGAATCCGCCTGCTGCCGCTCGCGCCAGACGGCCACCAGCGAGTCGGCCTGCTCGGCCGAGAGACCCAGCGTGAGGTCGTTGAGCGGCTCCTCTTCGGCGACGGGAACCGCCTCGGCGGGTTTCTCCTCTTCCGCGGGCTTCGCAGTGTCCGGCGCGGGGGCGGGAGCCGCTACCTGCTCGGTCTTCGCCTTTCTGCGGTTGCGTTTTTTCTTGCGGGGATTGCGGTCCGCGGCCGCAGCCGAGGCGGCCACGGCGAGGAGCAGCGCGAGGGTGAGGAGTTTTTTCATCGTCTAAAATTTGAGACTCATGTTGAACCCGAACACGGGGCGGTTGCCGCCCAGCGTGGGGACGTAGGTGTAGTCCACCAGCGGTTCGAGATTCATCGAGAGGTCGTCCGAAATGTCGTAGTCCTTCAGGTGCGCGTCCACGTGCGCGTCGATGATCTGCAGGACGTAGAGCGCACCCGAGATGATGATGCAGAGGTCGCGGTTGCGCCGGAAGTTGTTGCGCAGGTTGAGGATGTACGAGGCCGAGTAGCGGCCCCCGAACTCGTCCACCGGGCCGTCGGGGTACTTTTCCGGGTGTTGCTCGTAGTCGCTGATCTGGTTGTAGGCTTTCTTGAAGCGTTGGTAGCCGCGGTTGTTCCAGTCGATGCAGTAGATCATCGAGGCGAATCCGCCCACGACGAACGGCACTTTCCAGTAGCTCTTGTTGTAGATCTGTCCCGCGCCGGGGAAGATGCAGGCCAGCGTGGTGGCCTTCTTGACCGAGGAGACCTCGTTGGTCGAGTAGTTCACCGCCGCGTCGCCGATGAAATAGACGTACGAGGCGATGGTGATGCCCAGGTAGATCTGCCGCCGGGTGTTGCTGCGGATCATCTTGGTTTGCAGGGCGTCCAGTTCGGGCGTGCGTGCGAGACTCGTGTTCGTGTAGGATTCGTAGGCCCGTTTGAGGGGCTTGTAGGTCTTGTTTTCGTGGAGGAAGAGGGCCAGTCCGGCGCCCACCGTGCCGTAGAGCACCGGCAGTTTCCAGTATTGCCGGTTGTAAACCTGTCCGTAGCCGGGCAGCACGGTCGAGAGCCAGCACACCTTCGAGAGCGACATGGAGTCGCTCATGAACCAGCCCTTCTTGAGCCGGGGGCGTTTGGCGGTGGTGTCGAGTCCCTGCAGGGCCGCGGCATAGCGGGCCGCGGCGAGGGAGTCGAGCGTGCGGCGGTCGTCGGTGCGCAGGGCGGCGACCGCCGCCGAGTCCGCGGCGTAGTCGGGAGCGGCGACGGAGTCCATTTCGAGCAGCAGTCCGGCCAGCCGCAGCGAATCGCGTTCGGCGCGCAGCGAGTCCGGTTTCGGCATCAGACCGCTCCGCACGAGCGTCCGGGCGCCGCGATGGAGCTGCGCTGCGGCGGGCAGCCCCAGCAGGAGGGCCGCCGCGAGAAGCAGGAGTCTGGTCCGGAGGCTTGCCATCGTGCCGGCTCAGGAGCGTTTCGTGAAACGTTCGATGAAACGTTCGATGTCCTTGTCGTCGTTGAAGCCGATCACGATGCGTCCGCCGCCGTTTTTCGAGCGCTTGATCGCGATCTCCTGCGAGAAGCAGGGCTCCAGCAGCTCGACCAGCCGCGAATAGCTCTCGGGGTACTCCTCGTCCTCGGCGGCGGTCCCCTTGGCGGGCGTCTCGGCGAGCGAGCGCACCAGCTCCTCGGCCTGACGGACCGAAAGCCCCTTCTTGACGCACCGCTTCAGCACGCGCAGCTGCTCCTCCTCGGGAGCGCCCGCGATGGCCTTGGCGTGCCCCATCGAGATCAGCCCCTCCTTCAGGGCGAGCTGCACCTCGTCGGGCAGCTTCAGGAGCCGCAGGTAGTTCGACACCGACGAGCGCTTCTTGCCCACCTTCTCCGAGAGTGCGTCCTGCGTGAGGTGGCACTCGTCGATCAGGCGCTGCATCCCCAGCGCGATTTCGATGGCGTTGAGGTCCTGCCGCTGGATGTTTTCCACGAGCGCCATGGCGTGCAGGTTCTCGTCGTCCACCTCGCGGATGTAGGCCGGGAGGGTTTCGAGATCGGCGCGCTGCGCGGCCCGCCAGCGGCGTTCGCCGCTGATGATGACGTATTTGCCGTCGGCGGCCTTCTTGACCGTCACGGGCTGGATGACGCCCAACTGGCGGATCGAGTCGGCCAGCTCGTCGAGGGCCTCCTCGTCGAACTGCGTGCGCGGCTGGGTGGGGTTGGGTATGATGTCGCCGATTGCGATTTCGGCCATCTGGCTCATCGGCTTGAGCCGGGCGTCGATCGGATCGCTGCCGAAAATGGCGTCGAGTCCGCGGCCTAATCCCTTCTGTTTCATATCGTCGTGTTTTTTTATTTGCTGCGGCTTTTGCGGTTGCGCTTGAGGAACTCCCGGGCCAGGTTCAGGTAGTTCTCCGAACCTACGGCGCCCGCGTCGTACAGCATGACGGGCTTTCCGTGCGAGGGCGCTTCACCCAAACGGATATTGCGCTGGATTATTGTGTCGTAGGCCAGTTCGCCGAAGTGTTCGCGGACTTCGGTGACGACCTGATTGTTCAGGCGGTTGCGCATGTACATCGTGAGCAGGAAGCCTTCGATGTCGAGCGCGGGGTTCAGCCCCGACTTGACCTTGCGGATCGTGTTGAGCAGCTTCGAAAGCCCTTCGAGCGCGAGGTATTCGCATTGCACGGGGATCAGCACCGTGTCGGCGGCCGTGAGGATATTGACCGTCGTGTAGCCCAGCGAGGGGGAGCAGTCGATGAAAACGTAGTCGAACCGTTCGCGCACCGAGTCCACGATGCGTTTCATCACGTGGTGGGCGTTCTCCATCTTCGGCAGTTCGGTGTCGGCGGCCACCAGGTCGATCGACGAGGGGAGCAGCCAGAGGTTCTTGACGTCGGGGCTCTGGAGGATCACCTCTTCGGCGCGCTTCTGCCCGGCGATGCACTCGTAGATGCCCTCCAGGTTGATGTCGAAGCCCAGTCCGGAGGTGGCGTTGGCCTGCGGATCGGCGTCGAGCAGCAGCACCTTTTTGCCCAGCAGGGCCAGCGACGCCGCTAAGTTGATGGCCGTCGTGGTTTTGCCCACGCCGCCTTTCTGATTGGCTAATGCGATAACCTTTGCCATAATGATTCGATACCGTATAATAAGCGGACAAATTTAGTGAAATTCTGCGGAAATCCGCAATCGTCATGCAAAATTACCCGTTTCCCGCTTCCGTGCGGCCGGCCGCGGCGGAGGCTTCCGGCAGACCTGCACCGCTTTACGCGGGGCGGAAAATAAGGACGGCGGAACGTAAATAAATTTGGCATTGCGCCGCTCTTGCACTATCTTTGAAGTCGCAAAGAGAAGTAACCGGAATCGCTTATGGAAGAGAATCGAACCGAACCGGCCGCTCCGCATGCCGGAGACCCGTCGCAGGAGACCGCCGCGGCCCGCGGGCCGCGCGGGGAAAACGGTCCGGAGCCCGTCTCCGGACAGGGTGGCGCTGCCGCCGCAGGGGAGCCGCATGTCTTTCCGGAGCCGGGGGCGGCCGCTTCCGGAGGGGGAAAACAGACCGCCTCCGGGAAGGACGGGAATGCCGCACCGGAGCGGACGGAAGGGACTGCTTCAGCCGCCGGCGGAAGCGCCGCACCGGGCGGAGCGGGGCCGGAGAGCGCCGTCCGGCGGCGGTTTCCCACGACGGGCGACCTGTTCGCCATGCTGGGCATCGCGCTGGGCGCGCAGGCGCTCGTGGGACTTTTCGGTCTGCTGTTCTCGCTCTTCGCCGGACACGGGGCGAACTACAACACGATGGAGCCTGCGGCTTTGGGCCGGCTGGTCGCCGCGCTCTACTTCGTTTCGATGGCCGTGGCGCTCGGAGGACTCCTCTATTACCGTCGCGTGCGCGGCGGGCGCGGGCGCTGGGCCCGTTTCTCGACACGGGGGCTCAATCCGGCGCTGCTGTTGTGGGCCTTCGTGATGATGTGCGCCGTGGGCGTGGTGCTCGAACCGCTGCTGGCCCTGCTGCCCGAGCTGCAGATCAACGTGGGACGCGGTTTCTGGACGATTCTTTCGCTGGTGCTTTTCGCGCCGGTCTTCGAGGAGCTCATCTGCCGCGGCGTGGTGCTCGGTTCGCTGCGTTCGCGTTACGGCGTGACGATCGCGTGGCTCGTGTCGTCGCTCTTTTTCGGCATCCTCCACGGACAGCCCGTACAGGTGGTCAATGCCTTCGTCGTAGGGCTGGTGCTCGGTTACGTTTACATCGCCACCGATTCGCTGTGGGCCGCGATGATCCTCCATGCGCTGAACAACGCCGTGGCTTACCTGATGCTCGTCACGGGCCATGCGAACACGCTGCTGATCGACCTGATTCCGGGGCGGACGCTCTACGTGGCGGTCTATGTCGTCGCGCTGGCCGTGCTCGTCGTCTCGGGCTACATGATGTGGCGCGCGCTGCGCCGCATGAAGGAGGCGGAGAAAAATCGGGCCGGGGCGTAATAATCCCCCGCACCGATGCGTTAATTACGGGTAAAAACCCTATCTTTGCCCTTCGGAATATGAATTTGCGAGCGAAAATAACGGTCGCGGCGGGTGCGTTGCTGCTGGCGGGTTGCCGGGAGATGCCCCGCTATTTCTCGGGCGACGAGACCGTCGCCCGCGCCGGAGGGCGGGAGCTTCGCATGCGTGACGTGCGGAGAGTCATTCCGCAGGGGCTGACGGGCGGGGACAGCGCCGCCTATGTGAAGATGTACGTGGACCGCTGGGTGCGCAAGCAGCTGAAGTTGCAGGAGGCCGAAATCCTCTTCTCCGAGTCGGCCGGGGATATCGACCGCATGGTGGAGGAGTACCGGCAGGCGTTGCTGATCCGCAAGCTGGACCAGCATTACGTTGACCGTTCGGTCGATACGGTCTTCACCGACGACGAGATCGCGGCGTACTACAACGCCCACAAGGCCGATTTCAGGCTCGACCGGCCGATCGTCAAGGGGCGTATCGTGCGGTTGGGGCTGCACTACCGGCAGGCCGCGAAGCTCAAGTCGCTCATGGCCTCCGGATCGGCGGCGCAGCAGCAGGATTTCAGCGACCTCTGCGCGAAGAACGATTTTGCGGTCAATGATTTCCGCGAGCAGTGGATCGACTTCCCGGAATTCCTGAGCTACCTGCCGACGCTCCGCTCGCAGAATTACGACGCGATGCTGGCGACGACTGCCGTGCAGGAGATGCGCGACAGCCATTCGCAATACTATTTCCAGATCGACGAGGTGCGCCGCGAGGGCGAACCCATTCCGCTCGAACGCCTGCGGCCGACCATCCGCCGCATTCTGTTCAACCGGCGGCAGGGCGAGGTGATCCGCCGTCACGAGGAGGAGCTTTTCGACCGCGCCTCGGAGAACGGCGAGGTGAGCGTCTATGGTCTGGAGGAGACGGACAACGAAGAGACCAAATAGAAACTAAACGCAAACGAGCATGTTTAAAAAAGGTATATTGGCGGCATTGATCCTCATTTCGGCCGCAGGCGCATCGGCCCAGCGGCGGCAGGTGATGCTCGACAAGGTGGTGGCCGTGGTGGGCGGATCGTCGATCCTCTATTCCGAGGTGGACGAGTACGCGCGGCAGCTCGTCGAGCAGCGCCGGCAGGAGGGCTACACCTCCGACCGCGACCCGATGAACGAGGCGCTCGAAGGGCTGATGACGCAGAAACTGCTTTACAACCAGGCGCAGATCGACTCGGTGGAGATCGACCAGGGCGGCATTCTGACGAGCGTCGAGAACCAGGTGCAGCAGATGGTCGATCTGGAGGGTTCGATCTCGAAACTGGAGGCCAAGCACCACATGCCGATCTTCACGCTCCGCGAGATACTCCGCCAGCGCTACGAGGAGCAGGCCTATGCCAGTCGGATGCAGGAGGAGGTGATCAACAAGGTGTCGGTGATCCCGGGCGAGGTCGAGCGCTTCTACAAGTCGATCCCGAAGGACAGCCTGCCGCTGATCGCCGATCAGTACGTCTATGCGCAGATCACCAAGTTCCCCAAGTCGATGAAGGAGGCCAAGCAGCGCACGCGCGAGCGGCTGCTGGACATGCGCGAGCGCGTCATCACGGGCAAAGCCCGTTTCGAGAGCCTCGCGCGCATGTATTCGCAGGACGGTACGGCCATTCGCGGCGGCGAGATGGACCCCACGCCGCTGTCGGGTCTCGACGAGGCGTTCGGCCGGGCGCTGGAGGGGCTGAAGCCCGGCCAGATTTCCGAGGTCGTCGAGTCGCAGTTCGGATTCCACATCATTCAGTTGCTGGACAAGCGCGGACAGCTCTACCACTTCCGCCATATCCTGCTGCATCCGGTCTTCACGAGCGACGAGCTGAGCGAGACGCTGACGCAACTGGACAGCATCGCCGACCTGATTCACAAGGATTCGATCACTTTCGAGAAGGCGGCGCTGCTCTATTCGGACGATGCCTCGTCGAAGATGAACGGCGGTCTGGTGTCGAACCACGAGGTGCTGGAGCGTTACATGCCCGACGCGAAGATGACGGTCACGAAGTTCCTCAAGGAGGATTTCGGCCATTTCAACCGGCTGCCCGACTACAATGCGCTCATCCAGCTCGAGCCCGGCGAGGTGTCGGGGGCTTTCCTCACGGAGGACATGCTGAGCAACCAGATGGGCAAGATCGTCAAGCTCGTGGAGGTGATTCCCGCGCATACGGCCTCGCTCAACGAGGACTACCTGCGGCTGGAGGAGATGGCCCTGCATGACAAGCAGGAGCGGGCCTTCAGGGAGTGGCTTTCGAAGAAGATCGACGGCATGTACGTCTATATCGACCCCGAGTTCCGCGACGGGGAGTTCGAGAACAAACACTGGGTGAAGTAGTCCGGTGCGCAGGATCGTCTCCATAGCGGTTGCGGCATTGGCCGTCGCGGGGGTGTTCGCCGCGCGCAGCGGTATGCGGCAGCCTGCCCCGGAGGAGGGCGGGAAGAAACTCATCGACCTCAAGTCGGATCTCATGGGGCCTGTGGCCCCGGGCGATTCGGTGGTCTTCCTGGTGGGGAATTTCGCCGCGCAGCACAACGGGGCCGTCATCACGTGCGACTCGGCGGTGCGCTATTCGGACATGCGCATCGAGTTCTTCGGCAACGTGCTCATCAACAAGAATACGACCTATATCTACGGCGACCGGGCCGAATACGACGGCGACCTGAACGAGGCGCGGGTCTATTCCGACATCGTGAAGGTCATCGACGGCGACGCCACGCTCTACACCTACGATTTCCGGTTCAATACGAAGACCAACGTGGGGCGGTTCGACCGGGGCGGCGTGCTCACGAACCGCGAGAATCTGCTCGAGGCGGTCCGCGGCTACTACTATGCCGATGCGAAGGAGCTGGTGGCCGTGGAGCGGGTGGAGATGCGCAACGACGAGTACGAACTCAGGGGCGACTCGGTGGTCTATAACATGGCCACCGACAACGCCTTTTTCTACGAACGCACGAATATCTGGAACCGCGACGGCGACTACCTCTATGCCGACCGCGGGGCCTACGAGAAGCTCGACACGCTCTATCTGGTCACCCGCAACGGCTACGTGCTGACCGAAAAGCAGGAGATGTGGAGCGACAGCATCGACTTCTACCGTCCGCGCAACCACGTGATCTTGCGGCGGGACGTGCAGATCGACGACACGGAGCACAAGGTGCTGGCCTTCGGCGATTACGGCGAATATTGGAAGGAGCCGGGCAATGCGCTGCTGACACGCGATCCGGCGGTGGTGAGCTACGACCTCTCGCAGGGCGACTCGCTCTTCATGCGTTCCGATTCGATGTTTCTCTTCACGATCAACGAGGCGGCCGAACGGCGTGCTGCCGAACGGCGCGCCGCCGATTCGCTGGCCCGCGCGGCGGGGGAGATTCCGCCGGCCGATTCGGTGTCGGCCGCGCCGCACCCCGAAGCCGGGCAGACGGACGGAGCGCATCCCGCGGGAATCGGCGGCGATTCGTTGCGCCGTGCCGCGGAATCTGCGGCGACCGTTGCCGGACGGCCCGATTCGCTGGCGGCGGAGACGCTGCCCGACTCGCTGCGGAGCGCGCCGGATTCGTTGCGGACGCCGGCCGTCAATCCGCTCGACACGCTGACGGGGGATGCCCGGAAAGCCTATCTGAAGGAGCAGGCGCGGCAGGCCAAAGCCCGGGAGAAGGCGGCCAAGGCCGAAGCGCGGAAGAAGAAGCTCGAGGAGATCGCCGCGGCGCGGCAGGAGAAGGCGACGGCCAAACTGCTGGCGCAGAAGGAGCGCGAGGAGAAGCGCCTCGCGGCCCGGCGGCTCAAGGCCGAATCGAAACTTAAGGCGCGGCAGGCCCGTGCGGCGCGGAAGGGGAAACGCATCGAGGTCGATTCCACTGAGCTGCGCGAGCTGGATTCGCTGCTGGGGCGCAATGCCGTCGAGCAGGATTCGCTGCATCTGGCCGCCGATTCGCTCGCCCGCGACTCGCTGGCCGTCGGGGCCGACTCGCTCGCGGCGGCCGATTCGCTCGGACAGGAGCCGCTGCGGGATTCGATCTACCGGCTGCTGAAGGGCTACCGCGACGTGCGGATCTACCGTTCCGATTTCCAGGCGGTCTGCGACTCGATGACGGCCATCAGCACCGATTCGACGATTCACCTCTATATCAACCCCGTGCTGTGGAATCAGGGCAATCAGATCACGTCCGACGTCATCGACGTCTATACCGAGCGGCAGCAGCTCGCGCGCGCCGAGTGCGTGGGAAGCCCGATCATGTCGTCGCAGCTCGATACGCTGCACTACAACCAGGTGGCGGGCAAGGAGATGACCGCATGGTTCCGCGACAACGAGATTTACCGCAACGACGTGAACGGCAACGTGCAGACGATCTACTACATGCAGGACGGCGAGCCGCCCGAGATCACCGACGTCGGTTTCATTGAGAGCGGCGACTGCTCGTTCTATATCGAGGGCAAGCAGGTGGTGCAGATCACCTACCGTCAGGAGCCCGTCTGGCACATCACGCCACTGCCCAAGCTGGCGCCCGACCGGGAGCTTTATCTGAAGGGATTCAAGTGGGAGGGCGCCCGGCGCCCGACGCAGCGCGAGGTCTTCGGCCGGCGGGTGCGCCCCTCGGAGCGTGCCGCGCGTTCGCGGCTGCGGCGGCCGGATTTCCCGCTGCGGCAGGCGCTCGAGGTGCGCAAACGGGAGCTGACCGAAGCCGGACGCTGGGCCGACCGGAACGACCAGGTCGATGCGGCCACCGTGGAGTGGATGTGTGCGCTGGGTTTCGAGGTGGGGCAGCCCCGCGAATCGGGCCCGCAGCTCTGACGTCCGGCTGCGGCCGGTGTGCCGATCCTGCGGGGCGGGAGTCCCTGAGGAGACGGGGTATCCGGTGGCGGTCCGGGAAAAAACGGCGGAAAGCGTTGCGCTTTCCGCCGTTTTTGTACTACTTTTGCAGCCGGTTGAAAAGTCAGGTTTCAGATTCTTTCCCGATGAAGAAAAGTCTTGTCGCGCTGGCGTTCGGTACGCTGGCGCTCGGTATGTCCGAATTTGTCATGATGGGCATTCTGCCCGACATCGCCCTGAGCCTCGGCGTATCGATCCCCGAGGCGGGGCATCTGATCTCGGCCTATGCGCTGGGGGTCTGCTTCGGGGCACCGCTCACGGTGCTCGTGGCCCGCACGCGTCCGCTGAAATACATTCTGCTGGTGCTCGCCGGGCTGATCGTCGCGGGTAACCTCTGCGCGGCCGCCGCCCCGAACTATTGGACGCTGATGGCCATGCGCTTCGTCTCGGGACTGCCCCACGGCGCCTTCTTCGGCGTGGGGTCCATCGTCGCCGAACGGGTCGCCGACCCCGGGAAACGCGCCGGGGCCGTGTCGGTCATGATCGTCGGCATGACCGTCGCCAATCTCTTCGGCGTGCCGCTGGGAACCTATATCAGCCATGCGCTGACATGGCGCGCCACGTTCGCCATCGTCGCCGTGTGGGGCGCCGTCGCCCTGCTGCTGATCCGCATGTGGGTCCCTGCGCTGCCGGCGCTTCCCGACACGGGGCTGCGGGGGCAGTTCCGCTTCCTGCGGAGCCTCGCGCCGTGGCTGGTGCTCCTCTCGGTGATGCTCGGCAACGGCGGCATCTTCTGCTGGTACAGCTATGTCGGCCCGCTCATGGTCCGCACCTCGGGCTTCGCGGCGGACGATCTGACGCTCGTCGTCATGCTGGCGGGTTTCGGCATGTTCGCGGGCAATATCGTGGGCGGCCGCTATGCCGACCGTTTCACGCCCGAGCGGGTCGTCTGCTGCACGCTCGGCGTGGCGTGCCTCGCGCTGCTCGCCATCTTCTTCGGCGCGCAGGTCCGCGACCTCTCGCTGGCGCTCATGTGCCTGACGGCCGCCTGCCTTTTCTGCGTGTCGTCGCCGCAGCAGTTGTTGATTCTCGAGAACTCGCGCGGCGGGGAGATGCTCGGTGCGGCCCTCGTGCAGGTGGCCTTCAACCTGGGCAACGCGCTCGGGGCCTACTGCGGCGGACTGCCGATCGAACGGGGGCTTGACTACCGTTATACGGCGCTGCCCGGCGCGGCGTTCGTCTTCGTCGGTATGCTGACCGTGCTCATCTACCTGAAAAAATACCCCCGTCATGCTGCGCGATGACAGGGTGCGGCCGGAAGCCGCTGCGCGCCGCGACGACGGCGGGGAGCTTTTTCCCGTGGTGGACGAGACGGGGCGTGTCGTGGGCCGGGCCACGCGCCGCGTGTGCCACGGCGGGTCGATGCTGCTGCATCCGGTGGTGCACCTGCACCTGTTCAATTCGCGCGGCGAACTTTACCTTCAGCGGCGTCCGGTGTGGAAGGACATTCAGCCCGGACGCTGGGATACGGCCGTCGGGGGCCATGTGGACTGGGGCGAGACGGTGGAGGAGGCCTTGCGCCGCGAAGTGCGCGAGGAGCTGGGCATTACGGAGTTCTCACCGCTCCGCATCGCCGTCTATCCGTTCCGTTCGGACCGCGAGCGGGAACTGGTCTATGTCCACCGTGCGGTGTACGACGGGGCGATCTTCCCCAGCGACGAGCTGGACGGCGGCCGTTTCTGGACGCCCGGGGAGATTCGCGCTTCGCTCGGCAAGGGTGTCTTCACCCCCAATTTCGAGAGCGAGGCGGCGCTGATTCTCGGATAGCCCGGCACGGGGCGGCCCGGATTTTGCGGGTTCCTCCGGTATGCGGAACTTACTCAAGCATTGGACCGACCTGCTGCTCGGGTGGCTGGGGGTCACGTCGGACACCGGAGGGTGGGATCGCTGGATCGCCTTTCTGCTGGTGCTGCTCTTCGTCGTACTGTTCGATTTCGCCTGCCGGCTGGTCATCGTCCGCGGCGTGCGGCGGCTCGTGGCGCGTACGCGCGCCGTGTGGGACGACACGCTGTTCAGCGTCCGGGTGCTGCGCTGCGCCTGTCACATTCTGAGCGCCGTGCTGCTGGCCGTCGTGCTCCCGATCGTGTTCGAGGAGCGTTCCGGCGCGCGCGTCGTCGTGATGCGCCTCATGCAGTCCTATGTCGTCATTTCGGTCTTCCGCTTCATCGACGCGCTGCTCTATGCCGCCTTCCGTATCGCCGCATCGCGCCCCGCCTGGCAGAACAAGCCCATCAAGGGACTGCGGCAGACGGCGCAGGGCATCGCGCTGCTGGTCTGTACGATTCTCGTCGTGTCCATCCTGATCGGCAAGTCCCCGGCGATCCTGCTGACCGGGCTGGGCGCTTCGGCGGCCATCGTCATGCTGATCTTCCGCGACAGCATCCTGGGGTTCGTGTCGGGCATCCAGCTCTCGGCCAACGACATGTTGCAGGTCGGCGACTGGATCTCCGTGCCGAAGTACGGGGCGGACGGCACGGTGGAGGAGGTGTCGCTTACGACCGTGAAGATCCGCAACTGGGACAATACGATCGTCATGCTGCCTCCCTACCTGCTCACTTCCGATTCGTTCCAGAACTGGCGCGGGATGCAGCTCTCGGGCGGCCGCCGCGTGATGCGTTCGGTGTCGATCGACATGACGAGCGTCAGGTTCTGCACGCCGGAGATGCTGGCGCGTTACCGGGAGATCGACCTCGTCCGGGAGTATATCGACGAAACGGAGCGGCGCATCGAAGCCTACAACGCCGCGCACGGCATCGGCCCGGGCGAGCGGAGGATCAACGGCCTGCACCAGACCAATCTGGGCGTTTTCCGCGCCTATCTGGTCCGCTACCTGCGGCAGGAGGTTCCGGTGAACCGGAGCATGACGCTGATGGTGCGGCAGATGCAGCCCACGGAGACGGGGCTTCCGATGCAGCTCTATTTCTTTACCGATACCGTGGTGTGGGAGGATTACGAAGGGATTCAGTCCGACGTCTTCGATCATGTGCTGGCGGTGATTCCGGCTTTCGACCTGAGGGTGTTTCAGAATCCGTCGGGCAACGACGTGGCGGCGCTCGGCCGGCCGGGATTTGCGGCCCCGGCCGCTGCGGGAACCGCTGCGGATGCGGCGGGGAAAGGGCAGGCGGCGGCTCCGGCCGCTGCGGAGAATGCGGAACCGGCGGCGGCTCCGGGGACGGAAAACCCCGGCTCTGCTGCGGTCAGATGAAAAGCATGAGCGTGATCTGGATGACGATCACGCGCAGGAACATGCAGACGGGATAGACCGTGGCGTAGGAGACCGACGGATTGTCGCCTTCGATGGTGTCGTTGGCGTAGTTGAGGGCCATGGGGTTGGCCATGCTGCCGCACAGCAGTCCCGCTACGGAGCCGAAATCGACCTTCAGCAGCCGCATCGCCGGCAGACCCACCATGACGACCGGGACGAACGTCAGCACGAAGCCCACGCCCAGCCAGAGAATGCCTTCGGGCCGCATGACGGTTTCGAAGAAGTGCGCCCCGGCGTCGAGGCCCAGACAGGCGAGGTACATCGAAAGCCCCAGCGCGCGCAGCATGAGGTTGGCGCTCTGCGTGGTATAGGTAATCATGTGCATCCGGGGGCCGAACGTGCCGATGAGAATGCCCACGATGATCGGGCCGCCCGCCAGTCCCAGTTTCACGGGGATCGAGACGCCCGGCACGGCGATCGGGATGCTTCCGAGCGTGAGGCCGAGGATCAGGCCGATGAAAACCGCCGCGAGGTTCGGTTCGTTGAGGCTCTTCACGGCGTTGCCGAGGATCTTCTCGACGTTGCGGATCGCCTGCGCCTCGCCCACGACCGTCAGGCGGTCGCCCAGTTGCAGTCTCAGGTCGGGCGTGGCGAGCAACTGCATGCCCGAACGGTAAACGCGGCTGATGTTGATGCCGTAGTTGTTGCGCAGGCGCAGTGCCGAGAGCTTCTTGCCGTTGATTTCGGGGCGCGTCACCAGGATGCGCTGCGACATGAGCTGTCCGTCCACCGAGTTCCAGTCGATGTTCTCCGTGTTCCAGTCCTTCTGCTCCTGTTCGCCGAAGATGAGCCGCAGGGCGTCGGCCTCGTCGCGGTTGGTGATGACCAGAATGACGTCGTCGCGTTGCAACTGCCTGTCCGACGTGGGAATCGAGACCTGTCCGTTGCGCCAGAGGCGCGAGATGACGAAGTGGTGGTGGCTCTCGGCGGCGATGTCGTGGATGCTCTTGCCGAAGACGGCGGGATTCGTGAGGTGGTAGCTGGCGATGAAGAGGTTCTTCTTGTGCTCGGCGTCGGGTCCCGGCATGTCCGCCGGGCGGACGAAGAGTTTGCGCAGGGTGACGATCGCCAGGATGACGCCCACGACCCCCAGCGGATAGGTCACCGCGCAGCTCAGCGCCGCGCCGTTGGCATCGAGCCCCGCCTGCTGGAGGGTCTGCTGCGCCGCGCCGAGTGCCGGGGTGTTGGTCGTGGCGCCGCAGAGGATACCCGACATGTCGGGCATCGGAATCCCGAAGGCGTAGCTCAGGGCCACGGCCAGCGCCGTTCCAGCGAGTACGACGGCGATGGCCGGGGAGACCAGGCGCAGTCCGTCGGCGCGCATCGAGCTGAAAAAGCCCGGGCCGACTTGCAGGCCGAGGGCATAGACGAAGATGATGAGGCCGAAATCCTCGGCATAGGTGAGCATCGCCGGGTCGAGCGACAGTCCGAAGTGCCCGGCCAAAATGCCCACGAAGAAGATGAAGGCCGTGCCGAGCGAGATGCCGAAGAACCGGATTTTTCCCAGTCCGATGCCGATTGTCGAGATGAGCGAAATCACCACGACGGCCTGTAGGGCCGAATGCTCGACGAGCAGATCTTTAAGCCATTCCATCCTAACCTTGTGCGTGCTAACCGCTGCAAAAGTAGGTCAAATTTTCGGGATTGCCGCCTTTCGGCGCGGAAATTTGCATCGCGGGCCTCCCGGATGTGCCGCGATCCGCCGGAAGCGGGGGCGGAGGAATGCGGCCGCAGTCGGTGACAGGTGATCTGCAACGGTGAAGACGGCGGCGGGAAGCCTCTTCGGACGCCTTCCCGCCGCCGTTCCGTTCGGACGCCGGAGCCGGGTTCGAACACCGGGTCAGAGCCGCAACGGCTCGCCGCGGTAGTAGTCCAGAATCTTGGCGCGGAAGACGAACTCGTATTTGGCCTGCACGGCTTCTGAGGCAGCCTTCTCCATGCGCGTCTTGGCGTCGCTGAAATCGAAGACGGTCGAGCGGCCCGCCGCGGCCTTCTGCTCCTCGTAGCGGAAAGCCACCTCGGCCGAAGCCAGCGCGGCGGCGGCCGAGAGGTATTTGGCGTAGGCGGCGTCGGCGTAGTACCACGCCTGCTCGATCTCCTTGCGCAGGGCCTGTTCGGCGGCCGTCACGGCCAGTTGCTGGTTGCGGACGGCGATCTTCGCCGTGCGGACGTTGTTGCGCGAGGCGCGGCGGTTGAAGATCGGAATGCCGAGCGACAGCCCCACGTATTCGCGGCTGTTGTGGCGAATCTGGGCCCAGAATTTCGAGTCGTCGGCGCTGTAAACTCCCGTGCCGTAGCCGCCCGAGAGCGAGAGCGACGGGTAGAGTGCCGACCGGGCGATGTCCACGGCGTGCTCCGAACTGCCGAGGCGCAGCCGCTCGGCCTTGATGTGAGGCCGGTTCTCGGCCGCATAGGCGTAAACCGCATCGACGGACCCCGCCGTGCGGTGCAGCGTCTCGATCGTGAGGCTGTCCAGCTCGGGGAAGACGACGTCGAAGCCTGCGGCGCTTTCGCGGTTGAGCGCCTGGCTCAGGTCGAGCAGAGCCAGTTGCAGTTCGTTGCGCGTCTGCGTGAGGGTCATGCGGTCGTTGGCGGCGAGTGCTTCGCTTTCATAGACGGCCGATTCGGGCTCTTTGCCCTCGGCAGCCAGCCCCCGGCTGCGTTCGGCCTGGAGGGTGCTCAGTTCGAGCTGCCGCCGGGAGACGCCTACCAGCTCCTTGTAGTAGAGCACCTGGAGGTAAAGCGTCATGACGTTGATCGCCACGTCCTCGCGGATGCGTTCGAGGTCCTGCACGGCGGCCGCGAGGTCTAACTTCCCGGCCTTGATCTGGTGGTTGATGCGCATGCCCTGGAAGAGCGGCATCGAGGCCGAGACGTTCAGCGATCCCGAGGTCTGGTTGTTGTCACGGTAGGTGTTGTCGCTCGTGAGCGCCCGGCCGAACGAGGCGTCGCCGCCCAGCGAGGCGTTCAGGTCGGGGAGCCGGCTGTAACGGGCCGTCGAAAGCTCGATGTCGTTGCGTTCGACCTCGAGGGCGCGCTGCTGCACCTCGGTGTTGTGCTGCTGGGCGTAGCGGATGCACGCTTCGAGCGTCCACGGTTCGCCCGGGGCCGGAACGGCGGCTTCCGGCTGCCCGGCCGGTTCCGCCGGGGCGGTCTGCGCGCGGAGCGGCGCGGACGGCAGGGCGGCGAGGCCCAGTGCGAGGAGGGCCAGGAGCCGTCCGCGGCCGGAACTCCGGCGATCGCTGCGGAACGGCCCGGATGCGCTGCGCCGGCTGCGGAGCGGGAGTATGGGAATGATGCCTGTTTTCATCTTGCGGAAAGTCGTTTGGTCGCGGTTATTTCTGGTCGATGCGTGCGCCGCGGACCTTGTCGTCGGCGGTCACGCCCTCGGTGATTTCGATGTTCACGCCGTCCGAAAGCCCGACCTTCACTTCGCGCCGTTCGAAGGTCTGCTCTTCGGCGTCCTCGGGGCCGGTGAGCACCTGCACGTAGGTCTTGCCCTCCTCGAACTCCACGCACCCTTCGGGCAGGGTCAGTACCCCTTCGCGGCTCCGGATCACGACGCTGGCGTTGGCGCTGTACCCGGCGCGCACGAAGACCCCTTCGGGAATCTCGACGGCGGCCTTCACCTCGAAGAGGATCACGCCGTTGCTCTCGGTGGATTTCGGGGCGACGTATTCGAGCCGGGCGTCCAGCTCGACGTTCTGCAGGGCGCCGATGGTCAACTGCACGGGCATTCCCTCGTGCAGCTTGCCCACGTCCGTCTCGTCCACGTTGCCCTGGAACTGCATGTTCGACATGTCGGCCACTGTGGCGATCGTCGTGCCGTCGTTGAACGTGTTGGCCTGGATCACCGAGTTGCCGACCTTGATCGGCACGTCGAGGATCATGCCGTCGATCGTCGATCGGATCTGCGTGTTGCTCAGCTCGGCGAAGCGGCTGGCGATGCCCTCCTTGACGATTTCGAGATTCTCCTGTGCGTTGCGCAGCTCCTCCTCGGCCTTCGCCAGCTCCGTGCGGCTCTGCTCGGTCTCCTCGTCCGAGACGATGCCCTTTTCGTGCAGGGCCGCCGTGCGGTCGTATTCGCGCCGCACCTGCGCCAGCGATATTTCGGCCACCGAGACGCGCGATTCGGCGCTCGACAACTGGCCCATCTCCGGGACGACCTTCACCGTGGCGATCACCTCGCCCTGGCGGACCGTCTCCCCGGCCTCCTTGTAAACGTCGGAGATGATGCCCGAAATCTGGGGCTTGATCTCCACCTCGTCGCGGGGCTGGACCTTGCCCGTGGCCACCACGTACTGTTTGAGCGTGTCCGTCGCCGGCTGCACGATGGCGTAGAGGATCTTCACCGGACGGGTTTTCCGCCACAGGAACCAGAACGTTCCGACAAGCAGCGCGACGAAGAGCACGCCCGAGAGAATTTTCAGCACTTTTTTCATAGCTTTATCGCATTGTATTGTTTCGTTCGTATCGTCCTATTCTTCGCGGATGGCGTCCACGGCCTTGATCTTCAGCGCACGGCTGGCGGGGATCACTCCGGCCAGCAGGCTGCCCGCGACGAGGATCGCCAGCGAGAGCATGCCCGTCTGGAAGGAGATCTGCCACGAGACGTTCGTGCCGTCCTGCGCGACGACGACGGCCTGGTAGTAGATCGAGTCGGCGAGCGACAGCAGCCCCACGGCGGCCGTGAGGCCCAGCACGCCGGCGATGAAGGTCAGCACGAAGCTTTCGGAGAGTATCTGCGAAATGATGGCCCGCGGCGGCGCGCCGATCGCGCGGCGGATGCCGATTTCCTGCGTGCGCTCCTTGACGAGGACCAGCATGATGTTGCTCACGCCGACGATGCCTGCGAGCAGCGTGCCGAGGCCGACGATCCACGTCAGGAGACCGATTCCCCGGAAGAGGCTGTTGATCTTGGTGATGAACTCGGCGGTGGTCATCACCCAGGCCGCCTTCGGGTCGTCCGGAGAGATGATGTGGCGCGCGAAGACGGGTTCCTTGACGGCGCGTTCCAGTACGCGGGGCGGCACCTCGTTGCCGCCCACGGCGGCGAGCATGTGGATCGTTCTGCCCATGCCGAACATCTGCTGCACGAGCGTGGCGGGGAGGACGATCGTGCGTTCGACGTCGCTGAAGGACATCATTTGGCTCTGGCGTTTCTGGACGCCGATGACCGTGAACTGCGTGCCCTGCAACGTGATGACCTCGCCCGTGGGGTCTTCGCCGCCCGGGAAAAGGTCTTTCCATATCTGCGTGCCGATGAGGCACACCTTGCGCTTGCGCTCCATGTCGAGCTCGTTGATGTAGCGGCCGAAGAGGAGCCTCTCGGGATTGATCTTCTGATAGTCGGGCATGTGGCCCATCACGGCGTACTCTCCCTTGCGGTCGCCGCGGCTGGCGTAGAACTGGCTGGCCCACACCATGCCCGTGGCGTATTTCACTTCGGGAAGCTCCTTCACGGCCGCGATGTCGTCGTTCTCGAGGTTCCACCACCGGCCCGTGGGCATTCCCTTGTAGGGGACCGACGTGCGGCCGGGGTTCATCAGCACCGTGTTGGTCGAGGTTTCGCCCAACTGCGCACGGAACAGACGCCCCAGCCCCATGCCGGCGCCCAGCAGCACCGTGAGCATGAAGATGCCCCAGAAGACGCCCAGCGCCGTCATGATGCTGCGCTTGCGGTTCCGGCGGATCGTCTGCCAGATTTCGTTCCAGCGGTCTGTGTCGAAGAATCCCATCGTCTCTCTATTTGTTATAGCGCAAGGCGTCGATCGTTTTCAGTTGGGCGGCGCGGTAGGCCGGGACGTAGCCGGCGATGAGTCCCGCGATGACGAGCACGACCGTGGCGCTCACCGCCACGCCGAGATTGAGCGTCGGATCGAGGAAGATCGTCGGGGAGAAGCCCGTCTCCGACGTGTCGGCCGGAGTTTGCGTCAGGTAGTAGTTCACCGCCTCCATCACGGCCACGCCGAGCACCATGCCCATGTATCCGAAGGCCGCGGTGATCATCACCGATTCGGTGAGGATCAGCCGGATGATCGACCGGGGCCTGGCGCCGAGCGCCTTGCGGATGCCGAACTCGGCCGTGCGTTCGGTCACCGTTACCAGCATGATGTTGCTCACGCCGACGATGCCCGCGAGCAGCGTGCCGAGGCCGATGATCCAGACGAAGAGGTTGATGCCGCCGAAGACGATCATCATGTCCTTGTACCGCTCCATCGTGTTATTGATCCAGATGGCGCTCTCGTCCGTCGGATCGTAGTGGTGCTCGGCGGCCAGCCGGCCCGTGAGTCGCTTCTCGAAATCCTCCATCTCGGCGTCGGTGCGGATGTCGCGCACGGTGATGATGGCGTTGTTCACGTAGGGTTCGTTGGCGTTGTAGATGAGCTGCCCGGTGGAGAGGGGAATGATGCAGACGGCGTTGTTGCGCATGGCGTCGCCCTGCGTGACTCCGACGATCTTGAACGTGAGGCTGTCCACGCGGACGAACTTGCCCAGCGGGTCGGCTCCCTTGAACAGCACGAGCGACGTCGCCTCGTCGATGAGCGCCGACTTGCGGTAGTCGCGGATGTCCGCGTCGTTGATGAAACGCCCCCTGGCGACCTTGATGCCTTCGATCCGGGCCACTTCCGGAAGCGAGCCGCGCAGCGAGACGTCCATGAACTCCCCCTCGTAGGCGATCTTTTTCGACGAGAGCCACGTGTTGGCGGCGACCTGCTCGACTTCGGGGAACTCCCGTTCGAGGATTTCGAGGTCCCGGTTCGTCAGGCGGATGCGGCGGTTGCGGTCGTAGCCTTCCCACGGTTTCGAGGTCCAGCCGCCGTAGAGGTCGATCGAGTTGGTGGCGTAGTCGCCGAAATTGGATTCGACACCGTTCTTGAGCCCGTTGCCCGATCCGAGCAGAATGACGAGCATGAAAATGCCCCACGCGACCGAAAAGCCCGTGAGGAACGTGCGCAGCTTGTTCCGGCGCACCGAAGTCCATATTTCCAGCAGCAGCTCCCTCATCGTTGTCCCAGCCCGGTTTCGGTGATGCTGCTGATGACGCCGTCGCGCAGGCGGATGATCTTGTCGGTCTGGTCGGCGATCGACTGTTCGTGCGTGACGCAGATGATCGTCATGCCCATATCGACGTTCACCCTGCGCAGCAGGTTCATCACCTCCTGCGAGGTCTTGCTGTCGAGGGCGCCCGTAGGCTCGTCGGCCAGGATGATCTGCGGCTTGTTGATGAGCGCCCGCGCGATGGCCACGCGCTGCTTCTGCCCGCCCGACATCTCGTTGGGCATGTGTTCGGCCCAGTCGCGCAGTCCCAGCATGTCGAGGTATTCGAGCGCCAGGGCGTTGCGTTTGCGCCGCGCGACGCCCTGGTAGTAGAGCGGCAGGGCGACGTTCTCGACGGCGTTCTTGTAGCTGATGAGGTTGAACGACTGGAAGATATATCCGATCATGTTGTTGCGGGCGGCCGCGGCCTGCGTCTCCGACAGTCCCTTGATGAGCCGTCCGGCGAGGTAGTAGCTGCCGCTGTCGTAGTCGTCCAGAATGCCGAGAATGTTCAGCAGGGTCGATTTGCCCGATCCCGAGGCGCCCATGATCGACACCAGCTCGCCCTGCTCCACCTCGAGGTCGATGCCCTTGAGCACGTGCAGCGGCGAGCCGTTGTTGTAGGTCTTGTTGATATTTTCCAGTTTGATCATCGTCTTTGCGCTGTTCGTCGTCCTGTTTTGCGGCGAATGTGACGATTTGTCACTCCGCCCGGAATCCCCGGCAACAAAGATAATGAATAAAAAATGAAAAACAATTATTTTTTATCGAAAATCAATAAGAAGCTGCCCCCCCCCGAACGGGTGTGGTTTCGGATTATAGTCGGGTAGGAATATCTCGCTGAAAAACAGTCGCTTATTCGTTTCCGAGCAGCAGGCGGCGCAGTGTTTCGACGTCGGGGACGATCCGTAGCGGGCGGGCCGCCTCCAGCTCGCCCGGCGGTGCGTAACCCCATTCCACCGCAATGGCGGGGAGCCCCTCCTCGGCGGCTCCCTCGACGTCGTGGCGGCGGTCGCCGATCATCACCGCCTCGTCGGGGGCGATGCCGAGCGCGGAGAGGGCGTGGCGGATGACGTCGGCCTTGGTCTTCCGCCGGCCGTCGAACGTGCTGCCGCTGATGAGGCGGAAGTGGCGGTCGATGCCGAAATGCGCGGCGATCCGTTCGGCGAAAGGCTGGGGTTTCGACGTGGCGATGACGTTCACCCGTCCGGCGGCCGCCGTGGCGGCGAGCAGCTCCGGAATGCCGGGATAGAGTTCGTTCTCGAACATGCCCCGCGGGACGAAATATTCGCGCGAGACGGCCACCGCCCGGTCGGCCTCCTCCGGGCTCATGCCGTAGAACTCCATGAAGGAGTCGCGCAGCGGGGGACCGAGGAACGGTTTGAGCGCGGCGAGGTCCTGCACGTCGATTCCGAAACGGCGCAGGGCGTACTGCACGGCGCGCGCGATGCCCGGCATCGAGTCGGTCAGCGTGCCGTCGAGGTCGAAAAAGAGGTATTTGCGCGAGGTCGGTTCCATGCGGCAAAGGTACGGATTTTTTTCGTCGTTCGCGGATTGTTCCGAGACGGACTGCGGTAGGGAGCTGCCTTTGCGGCTGCGGTCACTCGCCGAGCAGCTCCCGCAGCAGCGGGGGAATCTCCACCTCCCGGCAGTCGAGCGCGGCCAGCAGCGCACGCCCTTCCCCGGTCAGCGAGTAGTACATTTGCCGGCGGTCCGCACAGCCCGGTTCGCGCTTCACGAGTCCTTTGGATTCGACGGCGCGGAGCACTTTCGAGGTGTTCGAGGGGGTCAGTCCCAGCCGTTCGCCCAGCTCCCCGGGGCAGAGCCGCCCGCTTCTGGAGAGGGTGCAGAGCGTCATGCCTTCGTTCAGGCACAGTCCGTAGCGGCGTTCGAAAGCCGCCTCGAAGCGGGCCACGGCGTGTTGCAGGTCGCGTATCTTGCAAAGTCGCTCCATCTTGGGTCGGGGTTAGTTGCGTTCGCGGACGGCCTGCCTGCCGCAGGCGGCCGCACACAGACCGCATTCGACGCACCGCCCGGGGTCGATCTCCGGAAGGGCGAACCCTTCCTGCGAGATGGCCCCTGCGGGACATGCCGCGACGAGCGGGCAGCGGTGGTTCTGCGGGCATAGCCCGGGGTCGATCGTAAACGCCATCGTTACTTGCCGAGCAGAATCCGGTCGATATTGGCTTTCAGCGTGGCTTTGGGCATGGCTCCGACGGCCATCTGCGGATCGCCCTCGAGCGGGATGAAGAGCAGCGTCGGAATCGAACGGATGCCGAAGGCCGCGGCGAGGTCCTGGCTCTCCTCGGTATTGACCTTGTAGATGTAGATCCGGTCCCCGTATTCGGCCGCCAGCTCCTCGAGCACCGGAGCGAGCGCCTTGCAGGGGCCGCACCACGTGGCGTAGAAGTCTATGAGCGCGGGCTTGTTGCCGAGGTATTTCCACGTTTCGGGATTGTTTTCGTAGTCGGCCACCTTCTTCAGGAAATCGGCCTTGTTCAGTGCGATCGTTTTCATATTCGTTTTCTGGTTTTTGTTGTCATTAGCTTTCGCTTCGCAGACGCCCGTGAGCGTCAGAAGGGCCAGTGCGGCCGCCATCAGTTTTTTCATGCGTTCTCGTCGTTGTTCGTAAGTGATAACGTGACAAAGGTAGAATTTATTTTCCGATAAAACAAATTTCCAATGGAAAATATTTACAGAAAGGGAAACGCGCGGAGGAGAAGGCGGGAAAAAGAGGCGGAATAAGCGGAATAAAGAGAGAACGGAGCGAAGGGAATAGGGAGAATGGGGCGGACCGGGGCCGGATCCGGACCGGGCGCCGTATGTGTGGGAGGCAGGGCCAGCAGGCGGCAGGGACAGTGGCCGGAGGGGATAAGGACCGGGCGGGGCATCGTATGTGTGGGGCGGTTGGCGGGGGGAGGGCAGCAGCCGGAGAGGCGCTGCGGCCTATGATGCGATTTGCGGTGCGGGTAGGCGGTGGCATGCGGTGCGGAGGCCGCACGCATGCGCAGTTGCCGGGAATCCGGACGGATGGAGAGACCCGAAAGCCGGGGCCGGCGGACCGGGCGGGGTAGATTCGGAGAGGCGCTGCGGCAGGGGTGGAATGGTCCCCGGGATCCGCGGTTCCCGGGGCGGGCGATGTGCCCGAACCGGGCCGGTAACGGGGGGCCGTGGTCTCGTTCGTGGAATCGGCTTTTGGAAAAACGGCTCCGCCCCGGCACGGGTTCGGCGGCCGGGGCGGGACGTGGTAACGGGATTCGGACCGGATGCCGGAATGCGCCGGCCCGGGCCGCACACGGGCGTGGGTCGCGCCCGGGCGGTTATTGCATGTAAGCCGTGACGTTGCCGCTGATCTGCTGCAACGAGATTTCGCACAGCTTGGTGTTGTACTGCGCCGTCAGGATACGCTCTTCGGCGTCGAGCAGGCTCTTCTGCGCCTCGCGCATCTCGATTCCCGAGAGGTCGCCCAGCAGATACCTGTCCATGGCGATCCGGTAGTTTTCGCGTGCCGCGACGAGGTTCTCCCGTTCGAGCTGGATCACTTCGAGGTTGTTGCGGTAGGCCTGCCAGAAGTTCGACAGGTCGGCCATGAGCGATTGTTCGAGCCGCAGACGCGTGAGCTGCGTGTTCTCGACGTTGAGGCGGGCGTTGCGCTGTTCGCGGCGGCGGTTGCCGTCGAAGATCGTGAAGCCCACCTGCAATCCGGCGTTCAGTCCCAGTTGGCCGCGCATCCGCGTCGTGCCGCTGCCGTAGCGGTTGTGTGTGTAGCCGTAGCCGGCCGTGAGGTTCAGGTAGGGATAGTTGCGCGAGCGGATGCTCTGCAACTCCAGCTCGGAGATCGCGTTGTCGCGGTCGGCCATCAGCAGCTCGGCGTTCGCCGTGCGGGTCTCGGCCACGAGGACGTCCCATTGCAGGGCGTCGTCGATGGCGATGACCGTGTCGCGCACGAGGAACCTGCGGTCCAGCTCTTCGTTGGCGAGCAGCTCGTTGATCCGGATGCGCGAGGCCACGACGGCCTCCTGCTGCGACATGTACTGCGAGCTGTCGGCATTGAAGTCCACGCGGGCCTGCAACACGTCGAGCTGTGCCGAACTGCCCACGTGATACCACGCCTCGGCGATGCGGAGCCGTTCGCGCGAGAGCGCCATCGCGTAGCGGAAATTCTCGAGGCGCAGGGTCTGCTGCACGAAATTGTAGTATTCGGCCGTGAACGAGGCGATGAAATCCTCGATCGTGAGACGGGTCTGCAAGGCTCCTTTTTCTTTCAGTTCCTGCAACTTGCGGTAGTCGGCTCGGATGCGGAACCCGTCGAAGAGGGTCCAGTTGAGCGCCACCCCGGCGTCGAACGTTCCGTCGTAAACGCCTTTTGCGGTCGTGACGTCGCCTTCGCGGGGCGTCGTGCGGATGCGGTTCACGTTGCTTCCGTAACCGGCCGAGAGGTCGATCGTGGGGAGCATCCCGGCGTTGGCCGCCGTGGCGTCGTTGTCCGTGATGCGCTCCTCGTTGCGGACGATGCGGATGTCGTAGTTGCGTTCGAGCCCCTTTTCGAGGCATTCGCGCAGCGAAAGCACCTCCCCGGCGGCCGGCGCGGCGGCCGGTACGGGGGCGATCCGTCCGTCCGTCGGACCGCCTTTCGCGCCGGAGCCGGGTTTCCCGGAGCGCAGCGGGGCGGATGCCGCCTCCGGGCGCACGTCGTCTGCTGCGGGCCGTTCCGTTCCCGTTTCGTGCGTCGTCTCCGCGTGTCCGGGCTGCGGTTGTCGTTCCTGGGCGGCGGCCGCGATGCAGAGAAGGGCCGCCAGCAGCGTAATCAATCCCCGTTTCATATTCATAGTGCTTCGTTTTTCGTTCGTTTGCTCCGGTCGGTCGAGACATAGCTGTAGATCGCCGGCACGATGTAGAGGGTCAGCAGCGTCGAGACGAGCATGCCGCCCACCACGGCGATACCCATGGCGATACGGCCGTTGGCCCCCTCGCCCGTGGCCACGGTCAGCGGCAGCAGGCCGAGGATCGTCGAGGCGCTGGTCATCAGGATCGGGCGGAGGCGTTGCAGCGCCGCGTCGCGGATGGCCGCCATCTTCTCCTCGCCGGCCTCCTGCTTCTGGTTGGCGAATTCGACGATCAGGATGCCGTTCTTGGCCACCAGACCGATGAGCATGATGATTCCGATCTGGCTGAAGATGTTCATCGTCTGGTCCGTGCCCCACATGAAGACGAGCGCTCCGGCGATGGCCAGCGGCACGGTGAGCATGATGACCAGCGGGTCCTTGAAACTCTCGAACTGCGCGGCCAGGATGAGGTAGATCAGCAAGATGGCCAGCAGGAAGGCGAACATCAGGCTCGACGAGCTTTCGCGGAACTCCTTCGAGTCGCCGGCCAGCGCCGTGCGGAAGTCGTCGTGGAGCACCTCGGCGGCGATGCGGTCCATTTCGTCGAGTCCCTGCCCGATGGTCTTGCCTTTGGCCAGTCCGCTCGAAATCGTGGCCGAGAGGAACCGGTTGTAGTGGTAGAGCTGCGGCGGGGCGACCGTCTCGACGAGCGTGATGAGGTTGTCGAGCTGGATCATCTTGCCGTCGTCGCCGCGCACGTAGATCGACTTGAGGTCGGCTGGCTTGTTGCGCTGCTGGCGGTTGATCTCGGCCAGAATCTCGTACTGCTTGCCGTTCATGTAGAAGTAGCCCATGCGCTGGCCGCTCAGTCCGTACTGCAACGTCTCGCCGATGTCCTGCGCGCTGACGCCGAGCAGGTTGGCCTTGTCCCGGTTGATCGTCACGCGCGCCTCGGGCTTGCTGAACTTCAGGTCCACGTCGGCCATCTGGAAGACAGGGCTTTCGTAAACGCGTTTCATGAACTCGGGCAGCACCTCCTGCAGGCGTTCGATCGAGGTGGCCTGGAGCACGTACTGCACGGGCATGTTGCCGCGGCGTCCGCCGAAGGTCGATTGCTGTTGCACGAAGGCGCGTGCCTTGGTCTTCGCGCGCACGGCGGCCGACAGCTCCTCGGCGATCTCCATCTGGCTGCGGCTGCGTTCGGAAATGTCCTTCAGGGCGATGCGGATATTGCCCCTGCCGCTCGACACGCGGGCCGTCGTGGCCTCGGCTTCGGGGACGAGCGAATCGACCAGGCGGTTGATGTCCTCGGTGTAGTCGCGGACGTATTCGTAGGTCGCGCCCTCCGAGCCGCGGGTGTTGATCGTGATCTGCGAGCGGTCCTCGAGCGGGGCCATCTCCGTGGGGATCGTGCTCCAGAGCAGGCCGATCAGCACGACCATCGCGCCGACCAGCGGCAGGGCGATCCAGCGGCGGCGCAGGAAGGCCGCCAGCGAACGGCTGTAGAAATTGTTGAGGCCGACGAAGAACGGCTCGGTCTTGTTGTAGAACCAGCTCTTGCGCTCCTGCCGGACGAGGAGCTTGGTGGCGAGCATCGGGGTCACCGTGAGGGCCGCGAAAGTCGAAATGAGCACCGAGCCGGAGACCACGAGGCTGAACTCGCGGAACAGGCGGCCGGTCGTGCCCTCCATGAAGACGATCGGGAAGAAGACGGCGATGAGCGTCACGGAGGTGGAGAGCACGGCGAAGAAGATCTCCTTCGCGCCGTCGATGCCCGCCTCGAAAGGCGTCATGCCGCGTTCGATGCGGATGTAGATGTTCTCGGTCATCACGATCGCGTCGTCCACGACCAGACCCACCGAGAGCACCACGGCCAGCATCGAGAGGACGTTGATCGAGAAGCCCGCCAGGTACATGAGGAAGAACGTGCCGATGAGCGAGACGGGGATCACGATGCAGGGGATGAGCGTCACGCGCCAGTTCCGCAGGAAGAGGAAGATGATGATGATGACCAGCACGAAGGCTTCGTAAACGGTCTGCTTCACCTCGTCGATCGAGGCGCGGATGAAACGCGTGTTGTCGAATCCGTAGCCCGTCACCACGTCCTCGGGGAGGTCCTTGCGCATGGTTTCCATGCGGCGGTAAACCTCGTCGGCGATGTCGATGTGGTTGGCGCCCGGCTGGGGGATGACGACGATGCCGACCATCGGCACGCCGTTCATCTTCATGTAGCTGCGCGTGTCCTGCGGACCGAGTTCGGCGCGGCCGATGTCGCTCAGGCGGATGATGCGGCCCGCGTCGGCGCGGATCACCAGGTCGTTGAACTCCTGCGTGGTGTGCATCAGGCCCATCGTGCGGATCGTCAGCTCGGTGGTGTTGCCCTCGATGCTGCCCGACGGCAGTTCGACGTTCTCGCGGTCGAGCGCCTCCTTGACGTCCACGGGCGTGATGCCGTAGCCGGCCATCTTCGCAGGGTCGAGCCACAGGCGCATCGAGTAGCGTTTCTCGCCCCAGATCTCGACCGAGCTGACGTCGCTGATGGTCTGCAACTGCTCCTTGACGGTCAGGTCGGCGATTTCGCTCAGCTCGAGCAGCGAACGTTTGTCGCTCTGGATCGTGGCCATGAGGATCGGCGTGGCGTCGGCGTCGGCCTTCGCCACGGTCGGCGGGTCGCAGTCGCGCGGCAGGTAGCGCTGCGCGCGCGACACCTTGTCGCGCACGTCGTTGGCCGCGGTTTCGAGATCCACCGACAGCTCGAATTCGACGGTGATGCGGCTCTGCCCCTGCTGGCTGGTGCTCGACATGGAGCGGATACCCGGAATGCCGTTGATGTTCTGCTCGAGCGGCTCGGTGATCTGGTTCTCGATCACGTCGGCGTTGGCGCCCGGGTAGGAGCATGTCACGGAGATGATCGGGTTGTCCACGCTCGGGTATTCGCGCACGCCGAGGTAGGTGTATCCGATGACGCCGAACAGCAGGATGATGATGGTCAGCACCGTGGCCATGACGGGCCGCCGGATGCTCAATTCGGAGATGTTCATGCGGCGGCGGGTTTATTCTACGGTGTCGAGTTTCACGGGCAGGTCGGTGCGCAGTTGCAGCGTGCCGGAGGTGATGATCGTGTCGCCGACATTGAGGCCCGCGATGATCTGGATCGAGGAGTCGGTGCGCAGCCCCGTGCGGACGGTCACGGCCCGCGCCTTGCCTCCCTTGTAGAGATAAACCTTGTCCACGCCCATTTCGGGGACGATCGCCTCGGTCGGGATGGCGATGGCGTCCGGAATGTCGTGCATCCGGATTTTGACGTCGGCGAAGCGTCCCGGGAGGAGCTGTTTGCCCTGCCGGTTGGGGAAGAGCGCGCGCACGGCGAAAGTGCGGGTCTCGATGTCCACTTTCGACTCGGTGGCGTAAACCTCGGCGCGGAACTGCTCGTCGCGCCCCTCGACGGTGAACGTGAGGCGCGTGCCGGGCTTGATCTGGTTGGCGTACCGTTCGGGGACGAAGAAGTCGATCTTCAGCGGCGAGATTTTCGTGAGCTTGGCCACCACGACGTCGGGCGAGGCGTAGGCGCCTTCGCTGACGTTGCGCAGGCCGATCACCCCGTCGAAGGGGGCGTGCAGCTCCGTGAGGGCGATGTTCGACTTCACGATGTCGATGTCGGCGTAGAGCATCGCCAGTTCGGTGCGGGCCTGTTCGTAGGCCTCCTGGCTCACGGCGTCCTTTTCGAGCAGGGCGCTCTGGCGGTAAACGCGGTCTTCGGCCAGCTTGCGCTGCGCCTCGTAGCGCGAGAGCTGCGCCTGCAGGGGCCTGTCGTTCACCTTGGCCAGCAACTCGCCCTTGCGCACGGCGGTTCCCTCCCGGAAATTGATCTCCACGATCTTGCCCGAGGTCTCGAACGAGAGGTCCACCTCCTCGTCGGGAAGCAGGTTGCCGATGGTCGTGATGCCGTCGGTGAGCGTCTGCGGGCGGATGACCATTCCGTTCACGTTCAGGACGTTCTTCTGTCGCGGCGCGGGGAGCGCCTCCGGTCCCGCTTCCGCGTCGGGGCTGTCATGACGGAAATTGTAATATCCCAGCGCAGAATACGGCGAGAATCGCGGCGGTCGTAATCCATCTCTTCTTTTTGTTCATTGTGCGAAAGTGCGGTTTAGGTTCGGAAATCGTATGCAAATATACGACAAAATGCAGCTTTCGTCGCAAAAATTCACCTTTTGCGGAACAAAAAAAACATATAAATGTCGCAAAAAGCCGGCCAAAGTGTGTCCGGAGTGGCGGAAAAATGTACCGGGGATGCGTTTTCCGGGTTTCGCCGCTCCCCGGAAACGTCCGGCGGGCGTTTCCGGGGAGCGCCTCCGGCCTCCGGCGGGCCGGACAACGCGCCCCGCCGGGCAGCCGGTTGTGGAATATCTCCCCGGCGGGTGTGGAACGTTTCCACGTTTTTTTTGCGTATCTTTGTCCCGTCGTTCCGTTAGGGGATTGGAAATGACCGTTTTGCGTTTGCGGCGGCCGGATTGGTCCGCGGTTTGTCCCTTTTGCGACGATAAGCCCGCGTGCGGCCGTGCCCGTACTGCGGCGAAAACAGACAAAAAAGTAAGATGAATTTCGAAAGAATGAAACCCGATCTGAAGAACCTGGATCTGGACAAACTGAAGAGGGGAGTGGCGGAACGGATTCCGCATGTGTCGGTCGAGATGAACCGCAAACGGTGGATCGTGCTGGTCTGCGCGCTGCTGGCGGCCGGCGGCGGTGTCTGGTGGTGGCTGCGGCCGCGTCCCGTGCCGGAGGTGCTGCCGGTCGTGGCGGCCGAACCGGTGGAGGTCGAGGACGTGAGCGTCTATGGCGAGTACGTGGGGCGCATCCGTGCGCAGCAGTTCGTCGAGATCCGCGCCCGCGTCGAGGGTTATCTCGAGCGGATGCTCTTCACCGAAGGCACGTATATCAAGAAGGGGCAGACGCTCTTCGTCATCGACCCCAAACTCTATCGGGCGCGCGTGAACAAGGCCAAGGCGCAGCTCAACAAGGCCAAGGCGCAGGCGCTCAAGGCGCAGCGCGACCTGGAGCGCATCCGGCCGCTCTACGAGCAGAACGCCGCCAGCCAGCTCGACCTGGACAACGCCATCGCCTCCTACGAGAGCGCCGCGGCCGACGTGGTGGTGTGCGAGGCCGACCTCACGCAGGCCGAGATGACGCTGGGTTACACCACCGTGCAGTCGCCCGTCTCGGGGTACATTTCCGAGCGCAACGTGGACATCGGCACGCTGGTCGGTCCGAGCGGCAAGTCGCTGCTGGCGACCGTCGTGAAGAGCGATACGGTGCGCGTCGATTTCAGTATGACGGCGCTGGACTACCTGCGCTCGAAAGCGCGCAACGTCAATCTGGGACAGAAGGACACCACCCGCAAGTGGAATCCCTATATCACCGTGACGCTGGCCGACGGTTCGCAGTATCCCTACCGGGGACTGGTCGATTTCGCCGATCCGCAGGTCGATCCCCAGACGGGAACCTTCTCCGTGCGGGCCGAGATGGCCAATCCGGACCACATCCTGCTGCCGGGGCAGTTCACGAAGGTGAAGCTGCTGCTCGACGTCAGGGAGGACGCCGTGGTCGTGCCGACGAAGGCGCTGGTGATCGAGAAGGGCGGGGCCTATATCTATGTCGTGCGGCCCGACAGCGTCGTGGAGAAGCGGTTCGTGGAGACCGGACCGGAAATTCCCGACAACAAGATGGTCGTCGAGCGCGGCCTTTCGCCCGAGGAGCGGATCGTCGTCGAGGGGTATCACAAGCTCCAGCACGGCATGAAGGTCGAACCGGTGGCGCCGATCCGCCGGGAGGATAACGCAACCGGGGAGGAATAGGCCATGAAGAGCGACTTTTTCATCGACAGGCCCGTCTTCTCGACCGTCCTGTCCATCGTAATCGTGATCGTGGGGGCGATCGGCCTGGCGCTGCTTCCCGTCGATCAGTATCCGCAGATCGTGCCTCCGGTGGTGAAGGTTTCGGCCTCGTATCCGGGCGCCGACGCGCAGACCGTGACGCAGGCCGTGGCCACGCCCATCGAGCAGGAGCTCAACGGCACGCCGGGCATGATCTACATGGAGTCGTCGAGTTCCAACTCGGGCGGCTTCACCGTGACGGTGACCTTCGACATCTCGACAGATCCCGATCTTGCGGCCGTCGATATTCAGAACCGCATCAAGGAGGCCGAGGCGCGCCTGCCGGCCGAAGTCGTGCAGAACGGCATCTCGGTCGAGAAGCAGGCGTCGAGCAAGCTGCTGACCATCACGCTGCTGTCGTCGGATCCGAAGTTCGACGAAATCTACCTCTCGAACTACGCCACGCTCAACGTGCTGGACATGTTGCGCCGTATTCCGGGCGTGGGGCGCGTCTCGAACGTCGGCAGCCGCTACTACGCCATGCAGATATGGGTCGAGCCGGACAAGCTGGCCGACCTGGGACTGACGGTCAAGGACTTGCAGAACGCCCTGAAGGACCAGAACCGCGAATCGGCGGCCGGCGTGCTGGGACAGGCTCCGATGGAGGGCGTGGACGTGACGATTCCCATCACGGCGCAGGGGCGTCTGTCGTCGGTGAGCCAGTTCGAGGACATCGTCGTCAGGGCCAATCCCGACGGGTCGATCATCCGTCTGCGCGACGTGGCCAACATTTCGCTCGAGGCGCAGTCCTACAACACCGAGAGCGGCATCAACGGCGGCAACGCCGCCGTGCTGGATATCTACATGCTGCCCGGGGCCAACGCCGTCGAGGTGGCCGGTGCGGTCCGTGCCACGATGGACGAGATCAGCCGCAACTTTCCGGAGGGCATCACCTACAACGTGCCCTTCGACATGACGACCTATATTTCCGAGTCGATTCATGAAGTATACAGTACGCTTTTCGAGGCGTTGATTCTGGTGATCATCGTGGTCTACCTATCGCTGCAGAGCTGGCGTGCGACGCTTATTCCCGTCGTCGCCGTACCCATTTCGCTCGTCGGTACGTTCGGTGTGATGCTTGCATTCGGATTTTCTCTCAATCTGATGACATTGCTGGGTTTGATTTTGGCCATCGGCACCGTGGTGGACGACGCCATCGTTGTAGTGGAGAACGTGGAGCGTATCATGAACGAGGAGCATTTGTCGCCCTACGAGGCCACGAAGAAAGCCATGAGCGGACTGGGCGGCGCTCTGATAGCCATGTCGTTGGTGCTGTGTGCCGTGTTCGTGCCCGTAAGTTTCCTTTCGGGTATTACCGGGCAGCTTTACCGGCAGTTCTCGATTACCATCGCCGTTTCGGTGATTATCTCCACAGTTGTCGCGCTGACGCTCAGTCCGGTGATGTGTTCACTGTTCCTGCGGCCCGAGAGTGCCGGGAAAAAGAACAAGCTTTTCCGCTATATCGACCTTTATCTGGCCAAAGGGAACAAATTCTACGGCCGGACGATCGTACTGGCGTTAGGGCGTTCTCGGCGTATGTTTGCGGCTTTCGGAATCCTGCTTGTCGGTATCTGGGCGATGAACCGGCTGGCTCCCCAGAGTTTTATGTCCCAAGAGGATCAGGGTTACTTTACCGTGGAATTGGAGCTGCCCGAGGGCGCCACGATCGAGCGGACGCGCGAGGTCACGGACCGCGCCGTGCGCTTCCTGAAGAAGGACCCCGACGTCGAGTATGTGCTCAACGTGACGGGGTCGAGCCCCCGTGTGGGGACGAACCAGGCGCGCAGTCAGCTCACCGTCATCCTCAAGCCGTGGGACGAGCGCGAGACGGAGGATATCGGCGAGGTGATGCAGCGCGTGCGCGACGAGCTGTCGCGCTATCCCGAGAGCAGGGTCTACCTCTCGACGCCGCCGGTGATTCCCGGACTGGGGCAGTCGGGCGGTTTCGAGATGGTGCTCGAGGCGCGCGGCAACACGACCTACGGCGAGCTGCAACAGGCGGTCGATACGCTGATGTACTACGCCGGGCGGACGCCCGAACTGACGGGGCTGTCGTCGTCGATGCAGGGCGACATTCCGCAGCTCTACTTCGACGTGGACCGCGACAAGGCGCAGTTGCTGGGCGTCTCGATGTCGGACGTCTTCTCGACGATGAAGGCCTTCACGGGGTCGATATACGTCAATGACTTCAACCTGTTCAACCGCATCTACCGCGTCTATATTCAGGCCGAAGCGCCCTACCGGGCCAGCCGCGACAACCTGAACCTGTTCTTCGTGCGCGGCGCCGACGGGGCGATGATTCCCGTCACGGCCCTCGGCACGACCGACTACACGACGGGGCCCGGAACCATCAGGCGGTTCAACATGTTCACCTCGGCGACCATCTCCGGCGAGGCGGCCCACGGTTACAGTTCGGGGCAGGCGATGGATGCGCTGGAGCGGATCGTCGCCGAGCATCTTCCGGCGGATATAGGCGTCGAATGGAGCGGCCTTTCCTATCAGGAGAAGCGGGTGAGCGGGCAAACGGGCGTCGTGCTGGCGCTGGCCTTCCTGTTCGTCTTCCTCTTCCTCGCGGCGCAGTACGAGAGTTGGTCGGTTCCCGTGGCCGTGATTCTTTCATTGCCGGTGGCTTGTGTCGGCGCTTATTTGGGCATTTGGATATGCGGACTGGAGAACAACATCTATTTCCAGATCGGACTGGTGATGCTCGTGGGGCTGGTGGCCAAGAACGCCATCCTGATCGTGGCCGCCGGCATCGTCTTCGTGCCCTTCTTCTTCGTCTGGATTTACCGTCTTAAAGCCAAACTGAAACGATGAAACGAATCCCGATATACCTTGCCGCCCTTGCGGCGGCCTTCCTTTGCGGCTGTTCGGCGGTCAGGCACTGCAAGTCGCCCGAGCTGAACCTGCCGGAGACCCTCTCCCCGGACCAGACCGATTCGACGACCGTCGCTGATGTCGCGTGGTGGCGGTTCTACGGCGATGCGGCGTTGTGCGACCTGATCGAACGGACGCTCGCCGCCAACAAGGACATGCTGGCGGCCGCCGCGCGCGTCGAGCGGATGCGGCAGCTCTACCGGATCGACAAGGCCAGCCGGCTGCCCGTTTTCTCCGCTTCGGTCTATGCCAACCGCGAGACGAACGATTATTACGAGAAGCCGTTCAGCAACGACCCCGAAATGGGAGCCAAGGCTTCCGTGAGCTGGGAGCTGGACCTGTGGGGCAACCTGCGCTGGGCCAAACGCCGGGGCGGGGCCGAATACCTCGCGTCGGTGGAGGATTGGCGCGCGATGCGCATGACGCTCGTGGCGGAGGTCGCCACGGCCTATTTCGAACTGATGGCGCTCGACAACGAACTGGCGATCGTGCGGCGGACGCTCGAGACGCGGCGCGAGGACGTGCATCAGGCCAAACTGCGGTTCGAAGGGGGCCTCACGGCCGAGACGGTCTATCAGCAGGCGCAGGTGGAGTACGCCACCACGGCGGCGCGCATCCCCGATCTCGAACGGCGGATCCGGATGATGGAGAACAGCATCTCGCTGCTCGCGGGCGGCTATCCCGGAGGGGAGGTGCGGCGGAGCGGGCTGGCGCTGAACATCACCATGCCCGACAGCCTGCCCGTCGGGTTGCCTTCGGGGCTGTTGCAGCGGCGCCCCGACGTGCGTTCTTCGGAGCAGCAGCTCCGGGCCGCGATGGCCGAGGCGGGCATGGCCTATGCCGACCGTTTCCCGCGGCTGACCTTCACGCTGACGGGCGGCGTGGAGAACAGCGAGCTGACGGGCTTTTTCCGTTCGCCCTTCTCTTATGTGGCGGGGGCGATCGCAGCCCCGGTCTTCGGGTTCGGCCGTAAGCAGGCCAAGTACCGTGCCGCGCTGGCGGCCTACGACGAGGCGCGTCTGGCCTACGAGAAGAAGGTGCTTGAGGTTTTCAAGGAGACCGACGACGCCATCGTGACCTACCGGAACGTCCGGCGGACGGCCGAGCTGAACGTCACGCTCCGCGATGCCGCCAGCAAATACGTCAAACTGGCGAATATCCAATACCGCGGCGGCAATATCAACTACATCGACGTGCTGGACGCCCAGCGGCGTTACCTCGATGCGCAGATCGGGCTGAGCAATGCCGTCCGCGACGAGCACCTGGCCCTCGTGCAGCTTTACAAGGCATTGGGCGGCGGCTGGACGATGCCCGACGGCGGGCGGAAGTGAGCGCGGGCGTGCGCCGGCGAATTTTCCGCCGCGGATCTGCGGGTCCGTGGCGGATTTTTCGTATTTTAGCGTCGTCAATTCCAACTGAAACGTTATGAACATCCGCTTTTTCAGCCTGCTCGCGTTGGCGGGGTGCACGGTATTCGGCGTCTCCTGCGCCGGGTCCGGAACGTCGGAACGGAGCGGCAACCCCATTTTCGAGGGATGGTATGCCGATCCCGAAGCCGTCGTTTACGACGGAACCTGCTGGGTCTATCCCACGAGCAGCCTTCCCTACGACGAGCAGCTCTCCTTCGACTGCTTCTCCTCCGACGACCTGGTGCACTGGACGAAGCACACCGGCATCCTGAAGCAGGCCGACGTGGCGTGGGCGCGGCGGGCCATGTGGGCGCCGGCCGCCATCCGCAAGGACGGCCGCTACTACTTCTTCTTCGCGGCCAACGACGTGCACGAAGGCGAGGTCGGCGGTATCGGCGTGGCGGTGAGCGACCGTCCCGAGGGACCCTACCGCGATCTGCTCGGCAAGCCGCTGATCAATGAGATCGTGAACGGCGCGCAGCCCATCGACCAGTTCGTTTACGAACACGGGGGCGAATATTACATGTATTACGGCGGCTGGGGCCACTGCAACGTGGTGCGGCTGAAGGAGGACTTCACGGGAATCCGTCCTTTCGACGACGGGGAGCTCTACAAGGAGATCACCCCCGAACGCTATACCGAGGGGCCGTTCCTGTTCGAACGCAAGGGAAAATACTATTTCATGTGGTCCGAGGGAGCCTGGACGGGCCCCGACTATTCGGTGGCCTACGCCGTGTCGGATTCGCCGCTCGGGCCGTTCGAACGCATCGGAACGATCATGCGGCAGGACCCCGCCGTGGCTACGGGAGCCGGACATCACTCCGTGATCCGCATCCCGGGCACGGACGACTACTATATCGTCTATCACCGTCATCCGCTGGGCGACGGCGAGGGGGCTCACCGGCAGGTGTGCATCGAACGGATGACGTTCGACGCCGAGGGCCGGATCGAACCGGTCCGGCTGACATTCGAAGGAGTGGAGGCCCGCGATTTGTCCCGCAATCTGTAGAGAAGCCCGGCCGGAGGCCGGAACTGCCGGTACAAGAGGCCGTCCGACGAGTTCGGCCTTACGTGTTCACCCCTGTCGGAGCAATCTCCGACAGGGGTGATTTTTGCTTGCGGAGGAGACTTTGTCGGGCATCCCCTTTTTTCGTCGCGCTTTTCGTCGCATGTCCCTTTTTTCGGGTTCCCTCCCGGTTCCTTCGTCCGGCTTCGGGGCCTTTCCGGTTTTCTGCGTCCGGCTTTTGGCTTTTTCCCGGTTTTCGGTTTTTCCGTTTTTTTGCTCCGGCCCTTTCCGGAATATGAATCCTGTCCGCCGCGGGACGGATTTCCATTCCTTCTTCTTCGGGCACTCCCTAAATGCAAGAAAGAGAGCCTTTTGGACTCTCTCTCTCCTGTGACGCCGACAGGACTCAAACCTGTAACCTTCTGATCCGTAGGCATAATTCGGCCGTTTTTGCCGATTTTTGGCGATTCTTAATTTTATTTGCAAATAACTGTATTTCAGTCATAAATATAGTTATTTTATTTCATTCTATTTTTGCCGATTTCGCGGGAATTTGTATTTTTGTGTGCAAATCGTGTGCAAATTTTCGGATTTGCACACAAACGAAACCTAAAAAAAATGTTCCAATATTCGAAAGACGGGACAACCGTTTCCGTAATGCTTGACACCCGCCGTACAAAGTCGGACGGCAAGTGTCCCGTAAAAATCCGCGTCACCTACCAGCGGGCCCGATGGTACTACCCGACGGGCAAGGACCTGACCCCCGAGGAGTGGGAGGCGATGCCGACGACGAAGGCCCGGGTGCTTGCCTCAACGCGCAAGGACATAGAAAGCAGCTACCAAATCGTGCGGTCGGCCGTTGAGGAGCTGGCCACCTCGGGCGGGTTCTCGCTCGATTCCCTCAATAACCGACTGAAAGGTGCGGCCATCGACACGGTTAATACGATGTTCCGGGCCAAAATATCCGAGCTTGAAGCGGCGGGCCGTGTGGGTAGTATGGTCGTTTACGATAATGTGCTGAAGGGGATCGAGCGGTACGCCGGGGATCGTCTCCGTTTCGAAGCCGTCACCCCGTCGTGGCTGGGCCGTTATTCCGCCTTTTTGCTGTCGGAGGGCAAGACGCAGACGACAGTAGCAGTACACCTGCGCCACCTTCGGGCGATCCTCAACGAAGCCCGCCAGCAGGGAATTATCCGGGATGCTCAATACCCGTTCGGCCGGGGCCGCTACGAGATACAGGAGGGAGCAGGCCGCAAAATGGCCCTTTCGCTGGACCAAATAGGACAGATAGCAAGATACGACGACGGAAGCGAAGCAACGGCCAAATACCGCGATTATTGGCTGTTCCTCTACCTCTGCAATGGAATCAACGTTGCGGACTTCGTGCGGTTGAGGTTCCGGGACATGGTAAACGGGGAAATCTGTTTCGTGCGTCAAAAGACCGAACACACGACCCGGACCCGCAAGGAAATCCGGGTTACCGTCGTGGAACAAATGCGGGCTATTATTGACCGTTGGGGGAATGTTCCGGCCCCGGACCGGTTTATATTCCCGGTGCTTGACGGCTCGGAGGATGCTATGCGGCGGAAGATGAAGACGCAATTTTTAACCCGTGCGATCAACAAGCGGATGCACGCGATCGGCGAGGCTCTCGGGATCGGGAATATCTCGACCTACACGGCGCGGCACTCCTTCGCCACGGTGTTAAAGCGGGCCGGGGCGAACATTGCCTATATATCGGAAAGCCTCGGACACCAAGATTTAAGAACGACCGAGAACTACCTCGCCAGCTTCGAACGGGAGGAGCGGATCAAAAATGCGGAGCTATTGACGAAATTTTAGGCGGATATGACACCGACAATGATAACCAAAGCCCGGGAATTTCGGGAGGCTTACGCGGAACTTTTGAGGGCTTGGCGGGCCAAAGATGTCCCGACGTTGGACCAGGCAACGGCGATATGTTGCAGGACATACCGCGCGGAATATAACTTGTTGATAGAGATAGAAGGAGAAGCGGCAGCCTGTACGGATATTTCCCGCCAACCCTCATTTTTAAAGTACTTGGCATCACGGCTCGTGCCCGTTCTTAATACGCCGGAGTTATTCCGGCCCGGTACGCTGGAGCGGAGGCCGGGCGAAAAGTCTGTCCCGGAAGAAACGGACGGGGGTATGCCGTTGGTTGTCCGCGATATGTTGGAAGAGGGTGTTATGTTGGGCAAAACATGGATAAATATTCAAGACCCCGATAGCCCTTTGTCAATTAGCAGTATTTCCAGCACGTTAGAATGGCTTGGCAGATGGTTGGAATCCGCCAAGGATGCCGGGCGGGAATCGCCGGAGGCCCCCGCAGCCGATACGGAAGCCCCGGAGGACAACACCCGGAATATACCGCGGGCACAATCCATTGCGTTATTGTACGCTGTATTCGTCCGGTTGGGTATTACGCAGACCCACACGGATACGGCAGTCGCCCGATTGATTGAAGCCGTTACGGGCGGTAAAATCCGGGACGGCAAAAACTCCTACGCTTGGAAACACCGTAACGACAAATTATGGTCTGAAGTTGAGGAGTTACTAAACGAGTTTGTGAAGCAGTAACAGTCCCCGGGATAGTCCCCGTCTTCGTCGTTCTCACAACTGCCTCCCGCTCTACAAGTGCCTGTAAGGGCACTTTTTTCATTTGGGGACAGTCCCCGCGCTATTTGGGGACTGTTTTCTCTTGGTCCCCCTTTATCTTTTTTATTCTCTTTGCACTATCAACGTTGAGCACCCCGCAGGGCCCGCGGGAATTGTTTAACAGTTAATAATGCAAGAGCATGACAGAGCAAATCATCGTAATGACTGCCGAGCAGTTACGCGCCATTGTTGCCGACGAGGTAAACGCGATTCTTCCGAAGCTCGCCGATTTCCGGCGCAAGAATGAACCGGTAGTAACGGACGGAATGACCGCTGAGGCCGCCGCCCGGTTCATCACCGAACAGGGCATACCCACCACGCGGGCGGGCCTCTACAATCTCGTTTACAAAAATTCGATCCCTTACAAGAAGTTCGGCCGCCGGACGGTATTTTCCCGGCGGGAGCTGCTCGCCTGGATTGAATCGCGCACTATCACACACGAGGACCGCCACACGACCGCCGCCTCGCGTATCGCCAAAAGTGCCAACCGTAAATAATCCGGAAGACTATGAACGTAAATAATAATGCCGCCCCCGCCACGTACAGCGGGAACGGCAACGAGAACCGCAACAAATATAATAATTTTCCGGTAAAATTATCCTTTCATCAAAAGCGGGTGTACGACCTGTTATCCGACGGTGTGCACCGTTCCGCCGCCGACATTACCAACGCGTTAGGGCTGTCCGATCCCCGCAGCATTATCCGCGATCTTCGGGACAAGGGCGTGCCGATCTCGGACGAATGGCGTGATGCCGTGCACGGCGGACGATTCAAGCGGTATTTTATCAGAAAATAGGCCCGCTATGAGTACGCCAAAAGCAGACGCGAAAGAGCGCAACGGATTCACGTTTTTCCGGAGCTTCCGCGATGCGGTCGAAATGACCGACAGGGACGATCAACTCGTGCTATACAAGGCGATAGCCGATTATGCACTCGACGGCGTAGAGCCCGATGTATCAGCGCTCGGCGCATTGGGCCGGTTGTGCTGGACGGCTATACGGCCTAATATTAAATCCGGGATTATCCGCTACCGGAACGGATGCAACGGAGGCGCCCCGATAGGGAACCGGAACGCGCAAAAACAACCGAAAAACAACCAAGATTCAACCGGAAAACAACCAAAAAATAACCAAAAAACAACCTATCCCCTCAAAGATGAGGATGAGGATGTAGATGAGGATGTAGATGATAAAATAAAAAAACTCCCTATCGGGAGTAAAGAAAGCGCGGGCAAGCCGCGCCCCTCGCCCGAAACAATCAAAGATTATTTTTTGACTATCGGGGGAACCGATACGGATGCGAAAAGTTTTTACGACTACTACACGGCCAATGGCTGGCGAACCGGTAGAAATCCGATAAAGGACTGGCGAGCCGCCGCCCGGAATTGGATGAACCGTAAACCCGAATTCAACAAACCCGCAAAAACCACAGACCATGAAACAACGCGAAAATACAATGACCTGTAACCGCCCTGACGGTTTGACGCTCCCGGAATCTCCCGAGCTCGAAACGGCCGTTTTGGGCGCTTTGATCCTCGAACCGGAATACCTGCCCGATGTGGCGGAGATCGTCGAAATTTCGGCATTCTCCAGCGCAAAGAACGGCAAAATATACGGCGCGATGCTCTCGATGCTTGCGAAAGGCGTCAAAATCGACCCCTACACGCTTACGCAGCGCTGCAAAACCGTTGAGGGGATAGACAACCCGGCGGCCTATGTGGCAGAGCTTACGCAGGCCGTCGGCTCGGGGGTGAATGTTATCGACCACGCCCGGCAGCTCGCGGAGCTGGAGAGCCTCCGCCGGCTCGTCATGCTGGGATCCGAACTGACAGCCCGGGCAGGCGCCGGGACCGCCTCGCCCGAGGAGGTGGGCGGATGGATTGCCCGGCAGGTCGAGGAGATAACGGCCCGGGTGGTCCACGCTGACGACATTACGCCGCTATCGGATGCCGTGCGGGCGGCTCTCGACGACCTCGAACGGCGACAAAAGGCCGTACAGTCCGGGAAATGCGCAGGGATTCCCACGGGCTTGCAGCGTCTCGATGCCCTCACGGGCGGATGGAGAGGCGGGCAGCTCGTCGTGCTGGGAGGACGCCCGGCGATGGGCAAATCGGCCGTAATGCTTCATTTCGCCCGTGCCGCTGCTGCTGCAGGGGTTCCGGTGTGCGTCTTTTCGCTGGAAATGTCCGACGAGCAGTTGGCCGGCCGTATGTTGGTCGGCGGTTCGGGAGTTGATGCGGATGCGTTCCGCACGGGTAACGTAAAGGCCGCCGAATGGGGCAAACTCGAACAGGCCGGCGCGGACCTTTCGGCGATGCCGGTTTACCTCAACGACCGGGCAAACCTTTCGATGAACTCGATCCGCTCGCAATGCAAGGCGATGCACCGCCGGGGACGGTGCGGGATGGTCATTATCGACTACCTCCAGCTCGCCGATCCCGCAACGCGCAACCCGAACACCACCCGTGAGCGTGAGATCGCCGCCGACAGCCGGGCGGCAAAGCAGCTCGCAAAGCAGCTCGACGTGCCGGTTATCCTGCTGTCGCAACTCTCCCGCAAGGTTGAGGATCGGGCCGACAAAACGCCGCAATTGTCCGACCTCCGGGAATCGGGAGCCATCGAGCAGGACGCCGATATGGTCGTACTCATCGACCGCCCGGCGGTGTATGGTATCGAAACCATCGAAACGAAAAAATTCGGGGACATTAAATCCAAGGATGCCGGGGTACTGCTCATTGCCAAGAACCGCGAGGGCGCAACAGGGCGGATATACTTTCGGCATAACGAGAGCCTGACCCACATAACCGACTACGACGGTCCGGATGCAGAACCGGATCAAGCACCCGGGCCATTTTAGGCTGTGTTGCTGCCCGGCAGTAAAAGAAAATCCGGGGACGGTATCACGCCGCCCCGGATTTTTCGGGCAATTCCGAAGAATCGCTATCGACACGCACGACAAATGTAGCGATTTAATTCGGGAAAGAAGATGCGAAACAGATGCCGCGGGACCTATTTGCCCGCCGTCGCCTCGATAATCGGCCGTAACTATCCCCGGCTGTTGAGGCTCTGCACGTCCGACACCGGCCCCGCCCGGGGTGCGATGGACGACGCCGACGTTTTACAGGAAACATTCCTGCTGACCACACACGACCCGCAATGTGCCGCGATGGCGACCGAGGAGGAGATAATCGCCCGCTTCCTGTTCCGGTATCGGCTGGTGCGCTTTCAGACACTCCGGGACGAGGCGCAGCGCAAGACGATCCCTTATGCCGATTATATCCGGACGGTAGAATACGACGGGGACCGATAGGCGCCCCGGTCGAAAACATGCACACACGATGAACAGACGAACCACCACCGGCCGCACATCCGGAGATAAAGCCCCACGACGGCCCCGATCCGTGCGGCGTAAATCAATGCTGTCGTTTCGTATCGACGCATACACGCATAACCGGCTGCGCGAACTCGCCGAAGCCAGCGGGGCCGGCCTCTCGGTGCTCATCCGCGCCCTGCTGCTGCACGTCCTCGAGGAGCTGACCGACGAGGAGGGAAATTTTATCGGCTCGGGAAAGTTGGCTTTTTCAAAAAAAGTGCCGCGTGTGTAAAGTCGAGCGCAGCGAGGTTTGCAGTAGGCGAAACGATAAAATATTACCCCATACCCCTATACGGACGGCGTGCCGCCCGGCCCCCGCTATCCCCTCCGGGTGCACCTGCGGGGCCGCTGTGCACCGTCGGGCCGCGCTATGTGCCGACTACGGGGCGGGTATGGTACGAGGGTGCGGCCGTCCTCCCTGGTGGAGCTGTTCGGGGGATGCTGTCGCGGAAAAAACTACGGTTTTCCGGCGCAATAAAGCGATGATTTTTGCACGAAAATCGCGCGTTTTTGATCGTTTTTTGCACGAAATCGCACGTTTTTCGCGCATTTTCGGCGTTCTATTCCTGCCTGTCCGGACGTATCAGACCGGACGGCGCCCGGGCATTCTCTTCGGTCGTGGTGCATCTTCTATCGCCGGCGCTGCTGCCGCCTGGTGTGCGGTCGGTGTGGCGGCCCGTATCCGAGTGTATGGCCAACAAGTCGGAATACCCGACACGTTCAAGGGCTGGCCGCCCGGGCTGCTATCCTCAACGACCGGGGAGCAGATCGATGACGCAGCGCACGACCGGCAGGCCGGGGGCTGTTTGCCTCAACGACCAAAGCAGACCGACGACACAATGGGAAGCCCGTGCAGTACCTCCGATACTTTCGGGCGTGGGATTGTTCGGCTTTTGGGAGATCGGCGGAATTTGGGGCGGTTCCGTGCGATTGCGGGACAATGGCGGGCGACGCTCTCCGAGGGCTGGCCGCCCGGGCTGTTGGCCTCAACGATCCCGCACCACTTGCCCGGGCCCCTTTCATCAGTTCAACGCCGACCGTTGCCGGATCATTTTACCGACGTGCGCAATATGATCCACCCGCAGGGCGGGCAAATTGCCGGATAATGCCCGGCAACTCACAACATAGGACCGGCCGACGGCGGCAAATTCAAACCGATCGAACAGTCTTTCGCGTTTTTCCGGTGTTTTTCTTCGGGAATTATCAAACCAATCGAACAAATAACCGCATCGCACTATTGGCGCAAACGGTCGAAGTGTCAAAAGTTGACACGGCGGGTAAAGAAGATAGCCCGAGCCGTTCACCTCAACGACGCAGACCGCAACACAGAAAGCACCGAATTTAAATACCCGGAAAAATGGGGATTTACCCGGCGTGCTTTGGCCGGTATCCGCAACGGGCCGAGGTGCTGAAATGCCCATAGGTGATAATCAGCGATTTGTACCGGCATCGGGTAAAGACGGGATTTCCCCGGGTTTAAACATCCGCGATCTTATCCACTCCCTCGATGGATACAAGGACGACCGGCACAGCTGAGAGGGCCGGCTGGCGGACATCCTCCCGAACGGTCACCACACTATCCGGGGATATGTCGCCGCCAACTGCGACGGAGCGACAAGCGGGCGAGGGTTGGGGCGGTTACCCTCAACGACCAAAGCAGACCGACAACGCAAGCCCGGCAGGCCGGGGGCTGTTTGCCTCAACAGAAGCAGGGCCGGGGCTGCGTGCTGCCTTGTATCTCCCGTGTGTGTTTAAAGATGCCAAATTTGGCGCCTTTGCATATGGTTTGGGGTGGGGTCATTTCAAATGAGGGCATAACAGCAAAAACACGGCGCCGCGAAAACCGGAATGATCCGGGAATCCTCCGGCCGTGGGGTTTTCCTCAACTGTTCCCCCTATCGAATGCAAACAGCCACCCGGGCGGGGCGGCTGTCCTTTGTTTGTCGGGCGGGTGTTTGTCGTTATGGTTACGGTACGGCCACCGCCTTGCGTATCTGCTCCAGCACGGCCGAAAGGCTGGTATCATGGCGGGCGGTCTGCATGTTGTAGGCGGTTTGCATATTAATCCAGATATAGGCCGGTATTCCCGTTGCCGCTTCTATTTTCAACGCGTATTCGGTCGTTACAGGTCGTTTGCCGTTTAGTACCTCGTTGAATACGGTATGAGATACGCCGATGAGTTCGGCGAATTTCTTTTGAGAGATCCCCCGTGCCTGCAATTCGTCCTTGAGCATTTCGCCGGGGTGGATCGGTTCGGCGCATACCAATTCATGCGGCGCGTAAATTCTCTTTGTCGTTTCCATATTTACCCCCGTCATCCGTGTATTTGCGCCAAATCACGGCCTATTTGCCGCAAAGTGTCCAATATCTCCGCCGTGCGCCTCTCGGACGGTTTTTTTGAGCCGTAAATATATTTTGATAACAGGCTTTTATGTATGCCGATCGTGCGTGCGACCTCCGATACATTCAACTGCGGGAACCGGCGGAACACCGCCCCTATCACATTATCCGCGTCCGGCTCCTCCGTGTCGTAAAAGCTCGACAGGTGTATATCTTCGTCGATTTCCTCCCAGCGGATCGCGTCCCCGAACCTGTTTATTTTCCACGCCCCGCGCTGCTCGTCGGAGGCCTCTTTGAGTATGGGGAAATACTCCAGCGGACGGCCGTATGTTTTTCCGTCATCGGTGGCAATACAGATGCGGCGACCTTCAAACCAAACTTTTGTAATTTTTGCCATAATACGCAAATACTATCTACTGCCGGCCGTCCCTTTATCGTAGAGGTATTCCGGCGCAAAATCCGCCCCGTTATACCATTCTATCGTGCCCCCTGTTAATCCGAATTGTATAAAATTGCGCTTGTCCTTCAAGGGTTCAAATATAGCACCATTCAACAAAGGAAATATATCAACGTCTTTTGTTTGGCCGTCGCTGAACCGAAGCCGCAAAATATAGTCTTTGATATATTCTACATCTTCAATAGTGAGAATTTCAAAATTATCTTTCATGGCGGGTTATTTTAGTGGTTCAATCTTGTTAGGCTGTTCCCCGTTTACTAATCTCATCCAATTATTTTTTAGCTCCGATTCATGGAGTGAAAGCCATTCAAACACCATTTTAGCGACACGAATAGGCAAATAACCTTGAATGGCTGGTTTGTCAAGCGTTATTATAGCCCTATAATTACCGTATTTTACATGAAAATGCGGTGGGTTATGGTCGTCCCAGAACATCAAAATAATAATACCGTAAAATCTGCATATTTCGGGCATATTGCTACTATTTTTATCTGCTGCAAATGTAAGTCCAAAAATTTAGACCCGCAAATAAACGCGAATATATTTTGCAGGATAACAAACGGCCGCAACGATTGGAAGCAGACCGACGATACAACGGGAGGCCCGTGCAGTCCCTCCGATACTTTCGGGCGTGGGATCGTTCGGCTTTTGGGAGATCGGCGGAATTTGGGGCGGTCCTGTGAGATTGCAAGGCAATGGCGGGCGACGTTCTCCGAGGGCTGGCCGCCCGGGCTATTTACCTCAACGATCCCGCGCCACTTGCCCGGGCCCCTTTCATCAGTTCAACGCCGACCGTTGCCGGATCATTTTGCCGACGTGCGCAATATGATCCACCCGCCGGGCGGGCAAATTGCCGGATAATGCCCGGCAACTCACAACACAGGACCGGCCAACGGCGGCAAATTCGAACCGATCGAACAGTTTTACGCGTTTTTCCGGTGTTTTCTCTCGGAAATTACCAAACTAATCGAACAAACAACCGCGTCGTACTATCGGCGCAAACGGTCGAAGTGTCAAAAATTGACACGACAGGCAAAGAGGATCGCCCGAGCCGTTCACCTCAACGACCAAAGCAGACCGACAACGCAAGCCCGGCAGGCCGGAGCCGGTCACCTCAACAGCATAAGACACGGCACCGCGGAAACCGGAGCGATCCGGGAAACCTCCGGCCGTGGGGGCCTCAACTGTTCCCCTATCGAATGCAAACAGCCACCCGGGCGGGGCGGCTGTTTGTTATTTGTCAAAATCTAATAGAGTAAGTTATTCGAATTTACGTATATATTCCTGCAACCGTTCTGCTTGGCCTTTGGTAATTTGGGCAAATGATACTTTTTGCTTAAGCAATCCTACTCCCTTTTCCTCGATGAATTTACCTATGGATGTATTTAGAAAAATAGAAGGAAGGGACGGAACACCATCCAAGTCAAGGATGATATTTTCTCCGGCATTAAGTTTGGCCATCATAATATCTAATAATCTGCTACCCGCATCAGGAAGAGATTGATTAGACATGATGTCCTTTAAATTGATTGTGCACATATTATCCTCCTTTTTTAATCGAGTTCAAAGTTAGCTATTATTTCTTCATCCTCAAAGTGAGACAGGGTTAAATCATAAAATATTAACGTTCCGGGAAAATTAAAATTGTTTTCTCGTTTGTTAATTTCGTTTCTTCTTGTTATTAAAAATCCTCGGTTGCTAATGATTCTTAATGCATCATCTTCTGTACAAGCTGTGCGAATGTTTCCTAATCCAAGCCCTCTATTATGTGTTTTGGATTGAATGGTAAAACGATCTTTCATTGCCAATTCAATTGCACTACTATCATCCTCTATGCCGGGGCACTTTTCTTTGACAGACGTTGCAATTCCTTTGCCGAAATCACATATTGCAACTGAGAGTTTTTGTTTATCCTCTATATATCGAATGAATGAAAATGCAATGCCGTTAGCCTCGGCATGATCGAATATGTTGTAATATGCCTCTAATAGACTGTTGGGCACAGCGCTTAAATCTTTTTGTTTAAAAGGTCCTCTTTTGAGAAATTCGTATACTTGTTGGCTGTGTATCTCTTTACCTTCATCTGTGATGCGCCAAAGATTAAGAATTGTTAAATCTTTGGCCTCGGCATAATCTTGATGTCCGGCCCAATATGCCCGCCAGTTCAATTTGTCGAAAATGAAATCCCGGACGTTGTTCACTACTGCCATTATGCACCCCTTTTTATAGAAATATTCGATGAAACAAGCCAAGCTTGCTAAATGCACAGCTTCGAATTTTTCAGTTTCCGACGGTAATTGCATGACCATTCGGTCTCCTGCGACAACTTGGGGCGTTAGTTCTTTAATGTTATCGGCAATGGTTTTAATCCATTCAATCCTACCGACAGAATCAAAAATAACATTGTATTCCGTCATATTATTCTCCCTTCTCCACTTTGATAAGTTTTCCACAATGCGGGCACGTGATAGTGTTCGTCGGTTGAGGGGCGAAAAGCTCCGGAACCGGCACACCGAGGGCGGCGGCAATCTGTTCAATGCGTTCAAGTGTTGGATTACCCGAAAGCGACTTCGATAACGCACCCTCGCTAATGCCGATTTTTGCCGCAAGTTCTTTTGCGGTCATTCCTTTACGCCTCAATAAATCCTTAAGTTGTAACATGGTTGCAATATATTAAAAGTTTCCCCAAGTGCAAATATAGGACAAAATATCTATAAAATGCAATATTAGCAAAAATAATCGCAATTTACGTAAACTTTTATGCTCTTTTATTTGGTTGTTAATTTTATTATACGTAAATTTGCATCGTGGCAATTGAAATAAACGTAAAGACCATGAAAGCAGCAACCAAATACGACCGTTCGAAAATCTTTCGTAACGCTTGGTATCTGAAAAGGACGCAACCGTCGATGAACTTTTCCGCCTGCCTGCGCAAGGCGTGGCGCAACGAGAAGCAAGCGATTTTGTTGGCCCGTATCGAGGGCCGCACGCTGGAGACCGCCCCGGCTTTGGAATATCACCCGGTAGCAATGACCGCAGCCGCCAACTACTACGGTGAACGCGGCCGATATTATGGAGACTGAAATAGCGAGATTCTCGCAAAACCTCGAAATAACTATGAATAACGAAGCAATCCAATCGGCCGACAGGCTGGCCGCCCTGCTCGATGAACAACGGGCATGTATCGAAAGAATTATCGCAATACTCGACAAATAGCCCGATTTGTTCTCCTCAACATTGAAACACTTAAATCATTGATATTATGAATACAAACACTATCCCCGTAACATTTTCGGGCTGCAAATCCGAAAAAATCGCGCAAATCGTTTGCGCGTTCCGGAATTTTGCCTACTTTTGTTGTGACCTACATAATAACCAGCGGGCAAAACTCGCTAAACAACGCGGGTTATTTTTTTACCCGTTATATACTTGGTTTCGTACTCCCTTGTCGTGCGTTAATGCGCCGACTGCTGGTTACAGTGTAGGTCAAAGGGTCGGTACGGAACCTTTTTATTTACATATTGTTAAACTTTCATAAGACCTACAATGAAAGCCAACACACTGCAGGGCACGACCGTGCCCGATGCCTCCGTCGTATCTGAAGGGGCAAGACAAACCAATCAAAACGGGATAACGGCGACTATTACGCTGCCCGTATCCAACCCCTACGGCATTGTGACCTTCGACGACCTGTTATCCGAAATAGGGCGCCGATTCAACGACGAAAAGCGGCTAAAAAATGCGGCTTTCGCATTCATCGCCGCAAATGGACCGCGCGACAAGTTCGGCGAGTATCTGCACGACGAATCCGCCAACGGCGGGGCAACGCTTGCGGAGCGCATCGAAATGCATTCAAAGTATCATAATTGTTGATATTGATATACCCACCTATAGGTATTCTTTATTGAACTATTTGACAAATTCCCGGCTGTCTCTCAACACCTCGGACGCAAGCGTGCGCACCGAGACGGCACGCCCCCGGCGGCAATCCGGCCGCCGGGATCGGGGGAGAGGCGCCGAATGAAACAGAATAACACAAACCAATTAAAACCGAAAAATATGACTATTGAAGCCCTTAAAAGCGCTAAGTTAAGCCCAATTACCGCCGGGTATTTAGCTATCTACCTTAAATTGCAGGATTTATACGGCGAGGTATCAACCGTTACCGAAATGAACTACAACGCTAATTGTGTCGATAGTATAAACGAAGCGTTTACCGACGCCTTATCTAAAGCACAAGATGAAATAATGAACCTTGCGGCAATGTCCATCACCGAAAAATTAGGCTATTTAGACAATAACACGGAGCTATGATATACGAACTTATTTGCGACGGCTATCGGCTGGGGGTATTCCCCACCGAGGCCGAGGCCGTCCGCCGGGCGGACTATCTGCCGGCTGGCCGCTACACCATTCGGGAATGGGAGAAGGACGGCGAATTTTCGACGTTCGACCCCTTGGTGAATAAATCCTACGACTTCACGAATTACGACCGGGAAAACAATGCCGAAGCGGATATTAACGCGCTTGCGGACTTGATCCGGGAATATGTCGCCGCCAACTGCGACGGGGTGGATGAAGTTTTCGAAGTCACGCACGCGGATTATATGGCCTTTGTCGATTATCGGGCCAAACCCGGCAGCGGTTCCGTTACCGTGGCCGACGTATGGGACAAAGACGGTAACGAGTGCCCCGATGTTGCCGAGGCGCTGCAGCTCCTGATCGACTGACAACCGACACTATGGAACACGCAACCGATACGATAGCGCCGGAACAATCGGCGACGATACGCATAGAAACCCAGGGCACGAACGGTTCGGCCCGGCGTATCACCTACGAATTTACCTACCGGGGCAACCTCTCGGCAAGCGAGGACAAAGCCAAGGAAATACAGACGTTGACGGAGATTTTGCGGCGGACACTCACCGCAACAATGTAGGGAAACGGGGCGGCCTTCGGGTCGCTCCTTTCTTTTCCGATCCGGCAAACGTCGGGTTGTTTCCAGTTTGGAAAATACCGGTAACGGGCGGAAAATTTCGTCGTTACTCACACTCCGAACTGTCCGAAAAATCTGGAATGTTGTGTGCAAATTGTGTGCAAGAGGAAAAAGAAAAGGAGTTACAAATCGCTGTAACTCCTTGATTTTCAAGTGACGCCGACAGGACTCAAACCTGTAACCTTCTGATCCGTAGTCAGATGCTCTATTCAATTAAGCTACGGCGCCGAATTGCGAGTGCAAATATACGGCGGAAATCCGAAACTCGCAAATAATTTCGGGAAAAAATTGCCGAATTTCTGTCTCCGTGGTGCAATGCGTTGATTGCTATTGCATTGCGGTGCGGATTATTTGATCTCCCGGTCGGGGTGTTTTTTCAGAAACTGTTCCCAGCTTTGCGATCCGCCCTTCGAGGCGGCCTTTTTGCCTCCGCCGAGGCCCTTGACGCGGTCGTTTCCCAGCAGGGCGTTCATCGGGCCGGAGGTTGTGAAGTAGTGGCACAGGGCCACGGCCATTCCGTCCGTGGCGTCGAGCCGCTTCGGCGGCCGTTCGACGGCCAGCGTGCGGCAGACGATGGCGGCGACCTGCTCCTTGGCGGCCGAGCCGCGTCCGGTGATGGATTGTTTGATGCGCATGGGGGCGTATTCGAATACGTCGAGGCCGCGGCTCAGCGCGGCGGCCATCGCCACGCCCTGCGCCCGCCCGAGCTTGAGCATCGACTGCACGTTCTCGCCGAAGAAGGGCGATTCGAGCGCCACCTCCTGCGGACGGTAGGTATCGACCAGCGCGCCGACGCGTTCTAAGATGTAGCGCAGCTTGGCGTAGGGATCCGCGATCCGGTGCAGGTCGATGTCGCCCAGCACGACCGGACGCAGCGTGCGCCCTTCGATCTCCAGCACGCCGTAACCCATGTAGTTCGTGCCGGGGTCGATGCCCATGATGCGGTAGGATGTCTTGTCAGCCAACGGCGTGCGCGGTTTGCGGTGAAACGGATTCGGAAAAGCGCCCCTCCGGACGGCGAACCGGAACCGGAGGGGCGCAGGGTCGGGCGGAACGGGCTATTTCAGCAGCTCCCCGATCTTCTCGTAGAGCGCCTCGCCGCGCAGGTTCTTGGCGACGATCCTGCCCTCGCGGTCGATCAGCAGGTTCGTGGGAATGGCCTGTACGGCGTAATCCTTGGCCGCCTGGTTGTCGAATCCGCCGAGCGTGCTCACGTGGATCCAGTCCATGCCGTTGTCCTTCACGGCGGCGAGCCACTTGTCGCGGTTGTTGTCGAACGACACGCCGTAGATCTCGAATCCCTTATCGTGGAACTCCCCGTAGGTCTTCTTCAGGTGGGGAACCTCGCCCATGCAGGGACCGCACCACGAAGCCCAGAAGTCGAGCAGGACGTATTTCGTCGCCGGGTTCTCTACGACGGATTTGAGCGACACCTCCTTGCCGTCGGCGTCGGGCTGTACGACGTCGATATAGGGCTGTCCCACGTCGGTCTTGAGCTTCTGCTCGGCATTCTCCCTGATTTTGGTCATTTCCCCGGTCTGCTGCAACTCCGCAGGGAAGAGGGCGATCTCGTCCAGAATCTCCTGGCCCGAAAGTCCGTAGGCCTGCTGCGAGAGCATCACCACGCCGAAATAGTTGTTGCGGTTCTGCTCGAGGGTCTGGCTGCCCAGCTCCTCGTACTCCTCCTCGATGGCCTCGCGGCGCTCGTCGGTGGTCTCCGGATCGCGGAATTCGCGGATCAGCTCGCTGCCGGCGGTCATGTAGGCCGTGTTGGCGTCGTTCGATACGGTGCCTGTCGCGAACAGGGCGTTCTGCTCCTGCTCGCTGCGGGCCACCGTGATCGTGCCCGGTTCGAGGATCAGCATGACGCCGAACGTTCCGCGCATGTCGCGGGCGTCGGTCAGGATGGCGCTCGCGGGGGCTTCGGCCACGCCTTCGATGCGGAATGCGCCGTTCTCTACCTTGGCCGAGTCGAGCAGTTGCTGCTGCCGGTCGAACAGATAGACCGTCTCGTTGATGCCTTCGAGATTGCCCTCGACGACATACCGGTTTTCGTTATTGCCGCAGCTGCACAGCACGGCGGCGGCCGCTGCGAGTGTCAGAATCTTTTTCATGGTCGTCAGTTATTTTTTAAGTTCCGTAATCTCTTTCTCCAGGGCCAGGACCCGTTTGTCCAGCTCGGGAAGCCGTTTGAAGACATTGGCCGCGCGGTGGTACTGCATGCCGGGCAGCGCCGGGTAGCCGAAGCGGATCTCCCCGTCGGGCACGTCTTTGTCCAGACCGCTCTTCGAGCCGATCTTCACGCGGTCGCCGATCGTCACGTGGTCGGCGATGCCCACCTGCCCCGCGAGGAAGCAGTTGGCCCCGACCTTCGAAGTCCCCGCGATGCCGGTCTGCGCCGACGAAACGGTGTTCTCGCCGATCTGCACGTTGTGTCCTATCTGGATCAGGTTATCAAGTTTCACGCCACGGCGGATGACGGTCGAGTCGGTTTTGGCGCGGTCGATGCAGGTGTTGGCTCCGATCTCCACGTCGTCTTCGATCACTACGTTGCCCAGTTGGGGAATCTTGTCGAAGCCCCCCTCGGCGTTGGGAAGGAATCCGAAGCCGTCGGCGCCGATCACCGCGCCGGCGTGGAGGATGCAGCGGCTGCCGATCGTGCAGCCTTCATAGACCTTGACCCCTGGGTAGAGAATCGTGCCGTCGCCCACCGTCGTGCCCTGCCCGAGGTAAACCTGCGGGTAGATCTGGCATCCCCTGCCGATTCGCACGCCCGCTTCGACGACGGCGAAATCGCCGATGTAGCACTCCTCGCCCACGACGGCCCCTTCGGCCACCGAGGCGCGGGGGCTGATCCCCGTGCGGCGGGGCTTCGCGGCGTTGTACATTTCGAGCAGGCGGAGCACGCAGGCTCCGGCGTCGGCCACCCTGACGAGCGTGGCGGCGACCGGGCGCGAAGGCGTGAACGAACTGTCCACGAGTACGATCGACGCTCCGGTGGTATAGACGAAGGGTTCGTATTTGGGATTGGTCAGATAGGTCAGCGATCCGGCCTTCCCCTCCTCGATCGAGGAGACGGTGTGCACTTTGGCGTTTTTGTCGCCGATGACTTCGCCGCCCAGAAACCCGGCGATCATTTCGGCTGTGAATTCCATCATAGGCTTATTGCAAGTAGTTGTTTATGTCGATTCCTTCGGGCATGAACTCCTCCACCGTGCGGCCGAATGAGAGCACCTCGCGGACCGTCGAGGAGGAGATGTCCGCCACGGGCGAAGGGGTGAAGAGCATCACGGTCGTGATCTCGGGGTAGATGCGGTGGTTCGTGGCCTCCATCGTGCGTTCGTATTCGAAGTCGGTGGTGTTCCTCACGCCGCGGATGATGGCGCAGGCGCCCATCTGCTCGGCGAACTCGCCCGTCAGCCCCGTGTAAACCCGGGCCTCGACGCGCGGATTGCGGGCGTAGATGTCGTCGATGAGCCGCTTGCGGTTTCCGACGGTCAGCAACCCCTGCTTGGCCGTGTTGTTGCCGATGCCGATCACCACGCGGTCGAACAGGTTGAGCGCCTCCTCGACCAGCGCGGCGTGGCCGCGCGTGAAAGGGTCGAACGACCCCGGAAAGATTGCAGTCCGTTCCATACCGGACAAAGATACGCAACAAAGTGAAAAGGGCAAGGGTTCAGGCGGATTTTTTATTCGGCGGGGTGTGTCCTGCGGCTGCGTGCGGGTCAGCGCTCGATGCGGACGTACTCCGTGTAGACGATCCGCGTGTGGGGGTTCGACGAGACGATCTGCTGCCGGAGGGCTTTCGTGCCCCAGCGGATGAAGAGGAACCGGCGCGGGACGCGGTGCACGACCTGGCGCAGGGTATCGACGCTGCGGATGCGGCATTCGGCCGAGTCGCGGCCTATCGACCCTTCGACCGTGACCCACGGATCGCGCCAGCGGAACCGCCGCAGGGTGTCCCATGCGGGGATCGCCGCCCGGCGGGGAACGAGCGTGTCGCGCAGCGGCGCGCGGAGTACGACGGCAGTCTGCGTCGAGCTCTTCGCCGCGGCTTCGACCCGGCGCAGCCTGATTCCCAGTTGCCGGATGCGGGCGGCGTCGGCCGCGCGCAGCTCCTCGAACTCGGCGCAGCGGAGGCGGAGCGCCTGCACCGAGGCGGCCTCCTCGCCCAGCCGTGTGCGGTAGCGTTCGACTTCGGAGGCGAGGGCGGTCTGGTTGTCGGCCAGACGCCGGCTTTCCCCGCGGGCGTGGCGGCAGGAGCGGCAGGCGCAGACGAGCAGCGCCGTCGTCAGGACGGCGTAGCAGAGAAGGAATTTTTTCATGATTGAAGCGTTTTTACGACCTTGCTGCCGGGACGGTTTTCCGCACGGCGCAGGGTCCGGTTCGACGCTCCGAAGATAGGGCGGCGGAGGGCGTTCGGGTTTCTATTTTTTCGGAAACAGCCCCTCCAGCGCCTCCGCGACGCGTTCGGCGACGAGTGTCATGAGCGGCTGCCCGTCGCAGCGTGAAAGGGCCGTGATGCCCCGGTGGTCGGCGTAGAACAGCTCTTCGGCCCGGGGCAGCTCGCGGCGTCGGAGCGGCTCCTCGCGGAGCGTCAGTCCGGCCGCCCGGACTGCTTCGCGCGCCAGGCATCCCTCGACGCTCGCGGGCGCGGGGGCGGTGTACACCGTGTGTCCGCGCACGGCGAACAATGGGGCGCCGTCGGCCGTGAGCAGCCGCTCCTCCGCGTCGCAACGCACGGCCGCCGCCGCGCCGCGGAGGGCGGCGAGCCGTGCGGCCAGCAGTTCCGCGGCCTCCCGGGCCGAGGTGGGGGCTTCGGGGCAGAGCGGGTCGTAGCGGAGCGTGACGGCCGCGGGCGAGAGGCTCCGCAGGGCGTATCCGTCGTAAAGGGAGATGCCGGCCGCGAGCAGCCGTTCGCCGCCTTCGGGCGTCAGCTCGAGGCGTACGAAACCCGAGACGCCTGCCGGGTAGCGTTCCGCTGCGGCGAGGGCTTCGATGCGGGCTGCGAGCCGTGCCGGATCGGGTGCATAGGAACGTCCGAACAGGGCGCGCGACGCTGCGTCGAGCAGCGCCGCATGCGCTGCGACGTTCCGCGCGCGCCCGCGGGCGACGTGCACGGTCTGGTATAGGCAGAGCTCCGTCAAGCGAAGAAGATTTTCAGCAGCAGTTCGCGCAGCAGTTCCCCGTCCGGCGCGCCGCCGGCATTGAGCCCCTTGCTCTTGGCGTCGTATTCGCGCAGCAGCCCGAGGATGCCGAAGACTTTGCGGTTGTCCCACGCCGCGGCGTTCTGCTTGATTTCGGCGAGGACGAACGTGTTGTTCTTGCGCAGGATGCGCATCAGTTCCTGATCGGGCGGGAAGGGCTTGCCCTTGTGGCGTGCGAGCCACCGCAGGTAGTTCACCACGAACAGGTCGCGGAACTGCCCGAACAGCGCCATGACGGTCAGCAGCAGCGGGTTGTCCTTGGGGTTGCGGGCGAAGTGGTCGGCGATCATCAGCGCGCGGCCCATGTCCCGCGTGAGGACGGCCTTGCACAACTCGAAGTTGTTGAAATCCTTCGAGATGCCGATGTTGGCCTCGATATCCGCATCGGTGATGCGCTTCGTTCCCTCGGGCAGCGAGACGGTGAGCTTGCACAGCTCGTTCGAGATCTTGGCGATGTCGGTCCCCAGGTGGTCGGTGAGCATCGACAGCGCCTTCTGGTCGATCGTCAGCCCCCGCCCCTTGACGAACTGCTGCAACCACGAGGCGATCTCGTAGTCGCGCGGCCGCACCGATTCGAATACCGCGCCGTTCGCGGCGCACCCTTTGTAGAAGGCCGAACGCTTGTCGGCGTTCTTCTCCTTGTGGCAGACGACGAGAATGGTCGTGGGCGAGGGCTTCTGCGTGTAGTACGAAAGTTTCTCGATGCCCCGCAACTGTTGCGCCTCCTTGACGATCACCACCTGGTACTGTCCCATCATGGGCATCTGCCGGCAGAGGTTCACCACCTGTCCGGCGTCGGTGTCGCGGCCATAGACGGTGATCTGGTTGAAGGCCCGCGACGCCTCGTCGAGGACGGTCGTGGCGAGCCGTTCGGCCAGCGCGTCGATGAAGTAGCCCTCCTCGCCCATGAGCAGGTAAACGGGAGCGAACCTCCGGGCCGCGATCTCTGCGGCGAGCTGTTCGTACCGGGCGACCGAGTCGCGGAATTTGAGTGCGCTTTTTGCCATGTTTTCAGAGAATCTCTTTGGTGATCCGCAGCACGTTCTCCGTGCCGCGCGTCAGGCGGTAGCGGTCGTCGATGCGGCGGCCGACGAGCCATGCGATCTCGTCGCCGGAGAGCAGCACGAACTGCCGCTGTTTCTCGGGCATCGACACCTTGGCGTCCACTAGGAAGTCGCTGACCTTCTTGCTGCCGGTCATGCCGAAGGGGATGAACCGGTCGCCCTCGCGCCAGCGGCGCAGCGTGAGCGGATAGCGCAGCCTGTCGGCATCGAGCAGCGCGACGTTCGGAGGGGTGTCGAACGTCCTGACCTCGTCAACGGAGAGGTATTCGTAGTAGAGCGCCGAGTTGCCGCAGTAGCTGCGCAGGGCGCCCTGGCGGACGGTCGTCAGGCAGTCGTCGTCCGGGGCGATCGGAGCCACGCGGATCGCTCCGCGGTCGATCGTGGCCACGCGGTCGCGGGCGTAGAAGCGCTTTCCCGTGGCGTTCTGCTCCAGGGCGCGGCACAGCGCATCGACCGTGTCGCCCTTGAAGCCGTAGGCCGAGCTGAGCAGCTCGTAGATGACGAACTCGCGCGGGAAGGCCGGGTCGATGCGCTCGGGACGGATCGTGTCGATTCCGTCGCGGCTCTCGACGGCCTCTTCGCGGATGCGTTCGATGCCGTGGTTGATGAACAACTGCGCGTCGGTGAGCCGCGCGAGGTTGCGGCGCATCAGGAGGGTGAATTTGGGGTTGATCTCCCGGATGCGGGGAATCAGCCCCAGCCGGATCTTGTTGCGCAGGTATTTGGTCGAGCGGTTCGACGAATCCTCCCGGAAGGGGATGCGCTGCTGGACGGCGTATTCGAGAATCTCCTTGCGCGAGGCGAACATGAGCGGACGGACGACCTTGCCGATCTGGGCCGAAATGCCCGTCAGCCCGCGCAGCCCCGTGCCGCGCAGCAGGTTGATGAAGAACGTCTCGATCGAGTCGTCGGCATGGTGGGCGATCGCCACGGCCGTCGCTCTCGGCGCCCCGCAGCTGGAAGTTGCAGTGCGCCACGCCCACGGAGTATCCGCAGCGGGTGAACAGCGACAGCATGACCATCGAGTCCACGCCGCCCGAGACGGTCAGCAGGATGCGGTCGTCGTGCGAGACGAGGCGGTTCTCGTCGATATAGCGTTGAAAGGCTTCCGGCAGATTCATCGTTCCGACATGTTTTCGTTTCGTTCCCTTTCCGGCGGGGCGGGCCCGGCTGCGGCGGGAGTGTTCAGAGGATATTGACTTCGGTCGAGATCTCCACGCCGAACCGTTCTGCGACCGACCGCTGGATCCGCCGGGCGAAGGCGATCACTTCGGCGCCCGTCGCGCCTCCGCGGTTCACGAGCACCAGCGCCTGCCGCTCGTGCACGCCGACGCGCCCTTCGCTGCGGCCTTTCCACCCCGCGCGGTCGATGAGCCATCCGGCGGCCAGCTTCACGCCGCCGTCCGGGGCGGGGTAGTGCGGCATGTCGGGCCAGGCAGCCAGCAGCCGCGCTGCTTCGGAGGCTCCGACCACCGGGTTCTTGAAGAAGCTGCCCGCGTTGCCCGCGACTTTCGGATCGGGGAGTTTCGCGCGGCGGATCGCCGAGATCGCCTCGCGGATGTTGCGCAGCGACACGCCCCCGCGGGCCTCGACCTCGCGCGCGACGTCCCCGTAGTCCAGCCGGGGCTGCGGCGTGCGCGAAAGGCGCAGCTCGACGGCCGTGATGACCACACGCCCCCGGAGCGTATGCTTGAAGACGCTCTCGCGGTAGCCGAAGCCGCAGTGCGCCGCGTCGAGCGTGAGCATCGTGCCCGTTTCGACGCAGAACATTTCCACCCGTTCGATGACATCCTTCGCCTCGCAGCCGTAGGCTCCGATGTTCTGCACCGGCGCGGCTCCGGCCTTGCCGGGGATGAGCGAGAGGTTCTCGATGCCCCACAGTCCCCGCCCGACGGCCCACTCCACCAGGTCGTCCCATTCGACGCCCGCCTCGGCCCGGACGTACACCCTGTCGCCCTCGTCCTTCGTCACGGCGATGCCGCGCGCCGCGGGGGTCAGCAGCAGTCCGTCGTAGTCCCGGGTGAAGAGGATGTTGTTGCCGCCGCTCAGCACGCACCACTCCGCGGGCGCGCCTCCGGCGAAGATCGCCCGCAGGTCGTCGGCCGTTTCGAACTCGGCGAGCCGTGCGGCCTGCTGCTCGACGCCGAAACTGTTGCGGTCGCGCAGGCTGATGTGGTGAAATTCTCGGATCATACGTGCAAAGTTAGGAATTATTTAGTAACTTTGAATGATCGCGGGGGACCATTCCGCTTCCGGCGGTTTTTTCCCGCACCGCGCGGCGCTCTCCGCCCGCGGCGCGCGGCCCCCGGTCCGACGATACGACAACCTAAAAAAACGAACGATCCGATGTTTACCGAAAAAGACTTACGACAGATCGAAGCCCGCGGCCTGACGCTCGGACAGGTCGAGGCGCAGTTGGAAAATTTCCGACGGGGATTCCCCTTCCTGAAGGTCGTGCGGGCCGCGTCGCCCGGCGACGGCGTGACGCTGCTCGACGCGGCGGCGGCCGATGCGGCCGTGGCGCGTTACGAACGCGATGCGGCCCGGCTGGGCGTCGTGAAATTCGTCCCCGCCTCGGGCGCGGCGACCCGCATGTTCAAGGAGCTGTTCGAATTTGTGAACGAGGGCCGGCGCGGCAAGGGCGTCGATACGCTGCTGGAGCACCTCGAAGAGTTCGCCTTCTGGCCCGAGCTGCGGGCCGTGCTGCCCGCGGGGGCGGACGACCGGGCGAAGGTGGACGCCATCGTGAACGACGGGCTGGAGTACGGCCGCAAACCCAAGGGGCTGGTGACCTTCCATGCCTATCCCGAGGGGAGCCGCAAGGCCGTCGAGGAGCATCTGGCCGAGGGCGCGGCCTATGCCGCGTCAGGCGGTGGGGTGCGCATCCACTTCACCGTCTCGCCCGAGCACATGGCCGGATTCGAGGAGCTGCTCGCGGAGCGTGTCCCCCTCTACGAGAAACGTTTCGGCGTCCGCTACGACATCTCCTTTTCGGTGCAGAAGCCCTCGACCGACACCATCGCCGTGAATCCCGACAACACCCCCTTCCGGCAGGAGGACGGCTCGCTGCTGTTCCGTCCCGCGGGGCACGGCGCGCTGATCGAGAACCTGAACGAGATCGACGCCGACGTGGTGTTCATCAAGAATATCGACAACGTGACCACCGACGCCCGCCGGGGCGACACGGTCCGCTGGAAGAAGGCGCTGGCCGGCGTGCTGCTCGGGTTGCAGGAGCAGGCGTTCGAATACCTGAAGGCCCTCGAGGTCGGGGGCGCCGAGCTGGCCCCGATCGCCGCGTTCGTCGAGCGGCGGTTGTGCGTGAAGCTCCCCTCCGACTACGATTCGGCGCTGCTGCGTGCCGTGCTCGACCGTCCGATCCGTGTCTGCGGCATGGTCCGCAACGAGGGCGAGCCGGGCGGCGGTCCCTTCTGGGTGGCCAATCCCGACGGCACGGAGTCGTTGCAGATCGCCGAGTCGAGCCAGATCGCTCCCGCCGACCAGCCGCTCATGCAGGCGGCCACGCATTTCAATCCGGTCGATCTGGTGTGCGGCATCCGCGACTCGAAGGGCCGCAAGTTCGACCTGCGCCGATATACCGATCCCGCGACGGGCTTCATCTCGTCGAAATCCGCGGGCGGACGGCCGCTGCGCGCGCAGGAGCTCCCGGGGCTCTGGAACGGCGCGATGGCGCGGTGGAACACCGTTTTCGTCGATGTCCCGATCACGACCTTCTCCCCTGTCAAAGTGGTGCAGGACCTGCTGCGCCCCCAACACCGGTAGCCGATGAAGGGACGTGCATACGCTATCGACCTGCTGCGCGGGCTGGCCATCGTGGGGATGGTCCTCTCGGGCAACTTCGGCTGGAATCCCGCACTCCCCGCATGGCTTTTCCATGCGCAGGTCCCGCCTCCGGACTTCACGTTCGACCCTTCGCTGCCGGGCATCACGTGGGTGGACCTGGTCTTTCCTTTCTTCCTCTTCTCGATGGGCGCGGCGTTCCCGTTCTCGCTCGGACGGAAGCTGGACCGGGGCGTGCGGCCCGCCGCGATCGTCGGGGGAATACTCCGGCGGGGCGTGCTGCTGGCCTTCTTCGCCGTCGCGCTGGGCAATCTGAGCATGTGGCGGCTCAACGAGGTGCTGCCGCAGCCGGCCCTGCGGGCCCTGCTGACGCTCGCCGTGTGGGGCGGCTATTTCGCGCTGTTCATCCGTCTGCCGGCCTTGTCGAAGAGGCGCAACGACCTGCTCAACGCCTGCGGCGCCGTGTGGCTCGTGGCGATGATGCTGCTCTACCGCCGGCTCGGCGTGCCGGTTTCGGTCGAGCGGTCGGATATCATTATCCTGGTGCTGGCCAACGTCGTGGTCGCTGGGTCGTTTGTCTGGTGGGCGACGCGCCGCCGTCCGCTGGCGAGGCTGGGCGTCGTGGCGCTGCTCGTGGCGCTGAAGATCGGCGCGTCGGTGCCGGGATCGTGGAACGAGACGTTGTGGAACGCCTCGTTCGCGCCGTGGCTCTACCGTGCCGAGTTCATGAAATACCTTTGCATCGTCCTGCCGGGCAGCATCGCCGGCGATCTGGTCGCCCGCTGGCTGGCGCGGCGGCCGGAGGCGGGCGAACGTCCGGCGGACCCCGTCCGCACGTACCTCGCGGCGGGTCTCGTCCTGCTGGCCGTGCCGGTCAATATGTGGGGCCTTTTCACGCGGCATCTGACGGCGAACCTGCTGCTGACCGTCGCGCTGGGAGGTGCGGCGTGGCTGCTGCTGCGCCGTCCGCGGACGGAGACCGAAGGGCTGCTCGCGCGTCTCGTCTCGACCGGATTCTTCTGGCTTCTGCTGGGGCTGGCGTTCGAGGCGTTCGAAGGCGGCATCAAGAAGGACCACGCCACGATCAGCTACTTCTTCGTGACCGTCGGGCTGGCTTCGTTCGTGGTGACGGCGGCCACCGTCTGGTTCGAGTGCCTGCGTCCGCGGGCCGGGTCGCTCGTGCGCTGCGGCCAGAATCCGATGGCGGCCTACGTGGCGGCGGGCTACGTGATCGTTCCGCTGCTGACGCTCCTCGCCTGCGTCGTTCCGCTGCCCTGGCTGTGGGGCGGCAGCGGTTGTGCGATGAGTCTCTTCCGGGGCGTGCTCATCACGGCGCTGATGGTGCTCCTCACGGCCGGATTCTCGAAACGCGGGTGGTTCTGGCGGACCTGACGCCCGGGACCGGTTCCCGCGGAAAACGGCCGGACCCCGATTCGTTCGGGGCCCGGCCGTTCGTTTCGCCGGGGCTGAAAATGCCCGCTGCCGGGGCCGTTATTTCCCGATTTCGGCCTGCACCCGCTTGACGACGGGCGGCAGGATGCGCTCCATCACGGCATAGCCCGCTTCGGTGGGGTGCACGCCGTCTTTCGTGTAGTCGGCGTTCATCGACCCGTCGGCCGCGGCCATGGGGGTATGGTAATCGACATAGGGGATGCCCTCCGCGTCGGCATAGGCGCGGATCATTCCGTTGAGGCGGACGATATCCTGCGCCGGCTTCAGCTCCGGACGCCAGCCGAACGCTCCGGCGGGCGGCACGGAGCAGAGGATCGGCCGGATGCCGTTGACGCGGGCCAGTTCGACCATCGACTGGAGGTTGTCCAGAATGTGTTCGAGCGAAATGCGGCCCGTGTTCCGGGCGATGTCGTTCGTTCCGGCGCAGATCACCACGATCCGCGGGTGCAGCTCCACGACGTCGGCGCGGAAGCGCACGAGCATCTGCGAGGTGGTCTGGCCGCTGATGGCGCGGCTCACGTAGCCGTTCTCGGCGAAGAAGCCGGGACGGAGGCGGATCCACCCTTCGGTGATCGAGTTGCCCATCAGCACGACCTCGGGCGAGGAGGCGAGGGCGGCGTTTTCCGCTTCGAAGCGGCCGAAATTCGCCCAGTCCGTTTCGGGGTCCTGGGCCGCTGCCGTCGCCGCCGAGAGGGTCAGGGCGGCGAGCAGGAGGAGTTTTTTCAGGTTTTTCATCGCGTAGGTTTGATTTTCCGGCCTCTAATATACGACTTTTTCCGGCATTTCCCACCCCGTTATGGTGGCGATGTAGGGGATGATGGCCGAAGCCAGCTTCCGGTGGCCCCGGTGGTTGGGGTGGAAGTTGGCCCCCATGTCGTTGCCCCAGTTGGTGATTCCCGGGGTCATCACGGTGCAGTGCAGCGCGGGGTCCTGTTGCTCCCGGAGGAAGGTTTGCAGGTAGCCGTAGACGGTCGTGTTCTCGGCCGGGGCGACGCACAGCACGGGCACGTCGCCGTAGGCCGCGCGGATCTGCCGCAGCGCCTGCGCATAGGAGGCGTTGAAAGCCTCCTCCGAGGGGGCGACTCCCTCGCTGAAGTCGTTCGATCCGAGCTTGATTACCACGATGTCGGGCCGGTACTGCGCGAAGTCCCAGAGGGGCGTCTCCTCCATGTCGAAGGTGCGCATCATGCGCTCGCGCATGGTGCAGTCGGAGACCTCCTTCTCGTCGCCCCAGTTGCGTACGATTCCCTGCCCGGAGTGTGCGATGAGCGTGTAGTCTGCGTCGAAGTAGCGTGCGATGATGCAACCCCACGCCAGGTCGCAGTTCTCGGTCTCGGGCGTGAAGGGCTCCTTCGGGGATTTGCCCTCCGTGCCGTATCCGCAGGTGTGCGAGTCGCCGATGAACTCGATGTGCCGGCCCGGGGCCTGGGGCGCATCGAGCAGGGGCCCGTCGGAAC